>Ga0256832_1001293_pt1 | contig 16793 bp, 11 predicted proteins | sample 134614metaG_FD_190534 | JGI IMG/M metagenome (GOLD analysis project Ga0256832, IMG submission 190534) | Hydrothermal vent microbial communities from Lau Basin, Pacific Ocean - 134-614 | ecosystem: Environmental > Aquatic > Marine > Hydrothermal vents | place: Pacific Ocean: Lau Basin | collected...
AGCTCCACCAGGGCATAGATGCCGAAGTGGCGGTTGGGGGAAAGGTGTTCATCCAGCTTCAGCCGGCGGAAGAATTCGTCCACGTCCAGGTTCTGGATCTCTTCCGCGGTTTTGCCGTCCAGCAGCTGGATGAGCAGGGCCAGTACCCCCTTGATGATGCTGGTGTCGCAATCGCCATGGAAGTGAATGCGCCTGGGGTCGGTTTCATCCTGGTAGGCACTGACCCATACCTGGCTCATGCAGCCCTTGACCTTGTTTTCATCAGTCTTCAGATCCTCGGGCATGGGAGGCAACTTTTCCCCCAGTTCCACCAGATACTGATAACGCTGATCCCAGTCTCCGAGAATTTCGAAGATATCGACAATTTCATCCAGGCTCATGCTCATACGGCAAAAGATTCCCCACAGCCACAGGTGTCGGTCACATTGGGGTTGTGGAACTCGAAACCTTCATTGAGCAGATTGTTCTTCACGAAATCCACCACCAGGCCATCGATGCGGGGCAGGCTTTCGTTGTCCACCACGATTTTCACTCCGTGGCTTTCGAATACCTGGTCGTTGTCGCCCAGGGTGTCAGCATAGTCAACCACGTAGGCAAATCCTGTACAGCCTGCCTGTTTGGTGCCCAGGCGCAGGCCGATGGCATCTGTTTGTTCCGCCAGCATCTTTTTCACGTGGGTGGCGGCCTTTTCTGTCAGTTCTATACTCATACTACTGCTCCTGTCTGTGTGGGTGACCATGGCCAGGATCCGGTTCTTCAAAGGAGTCCCAGCTGCAACTGCGCCTCCTCGGTCATGCGCTCCTGGCTCCAGGGAGGATCCCAGACCAGCTCAACGCTGGCGTCACTAATGCCTTCTACGGACTTTGCTGCCTGCTCCACTTTCCCGGGCAGGATGCCCGCCACGGGGCAGGCGGGGGCCGTGAGGGTCATGCGGATGGCGGCCTTGCCTTCATTGTCCACATGGATGTCGTAGATCAGTCCAAGGTCATAGATGTTGACCGGGATTTCCGGGTCATAGATGTTTTTCAATGCACCGATGATCGCTGACTTCAGCTGCTCTTTGTTGCTCATATCCGTTCCAGGGCCTGGCGCATTCTGTCAGTGGCCTGCTCCCTAAGGGAAGGCAGGTGCAGGTGATCAATGATCTCCCCTGCATATCCTTCACATAACATATGTACGGCCTGTTTCTTTTCAATACCCCGGGTGCGCAGGTAAAAGAGCTGCTGGGGATCGAGCTGGCCCACAGTGGTTCCATGGCTGCACTTTACGTCATCGGCATAGATCTCCAGCTGAGGCTTGGTGTCCACCTCGGCGTCCCGGGTCAGCAGCAGATTGTCGTTGGTCAGCTGGGCATCCGTACCCTGTGCAATCTGTTCCACCAGGATGCGTCCGTCGAATACCGCGCGTCCTTTGCCGTGCAACAGGCCTTTGAACTGTTCCCGGCTTTGGCAGGCGGGGCGGTCATGATGCACATCCAGGTGGAAATCGCTGAGTTGTCCGTCACCGACCAAGTATAGCCCCCGCAGGTCACAGCGGGCATCGGTTGCCCTGAACCCTGTTTTGTATTCGGTTCGCGCCCAATGGGCGCCAAAGGACAGGGTAATGCCGTGATAATAGCTGCCGCTGTCCTGTTCCAGATACAGTTGACTCAGATGCCAGGCCGTACTGGCTTCATCCTGTACACGGTAGTGGGAAAGCCTGGATCCGGCGTCCAGTTGAAGTTCGGTGATGCCGTTGTGGAAATAGCCCCTGCCTTGGCCGGGAAGGTAATGTTCCACCAGGGTCAGGCTGGCCTGTTTTCCCACCAGAATCAGGTTGCGCGGCTGGGCCAGCTGGGGGGTGTCTGCTGCGCTGTTCAGGTAAAAGACTTCCACCGGGTCTTGCAGCACCAGGCCATCCGGTATTTCCAGGAACAGGCCGTCATTCAATAATGCCGTATTCAGGGCGGTAAAAAGATTTTCCCCGGCATTGGCCAGCTGGCCAAGCTGCTTCCTGACCGAATCCTGATCCAAGTGTTCGCGCAGGCTGCCAATCCGGATTTCCGGGGGCAGGCCATCTGTATGGGACAGGCTTTCACTGTACCAGCCGTCGACGAATACCAGCTTGTAAGGGCTGATGCCCGCCGGGACAACCTGCCCGCTTATATCCGGCGCCTGCACCACGGGGGTGAAAGAAGCTTTGAGCAGGGTTTCCACGCGGCTGTAGCGCCAGGTCTCAAGTTTGCGCCGGGGCTGGGGTAGGGTGGCGGCCTGATCGCTGGCCTGCCGGCGCAGAGCCTGCACCCAGTCTACCGGAGCCGGCATGCTGTCCCGGGAAAGGAGATCCAGCACCCAGTTGCTGCCTGATGCGTTCATGCTGCGTCCTCCTCCAGCACCCAGGCGTAGCCTTTTTCTTCCAGTGCCAGGGCCAGTTCCTTGCCTCCGGAGCGGATGATGCGGCCGTCCGCCAGCACATGGACGAAATCCGGCTCGATGTAGTCCAGCAGGCGCTGGTAATGGGTGATCATGATGATAGAGCGTTCCGGGCTGCGCAGCAGGTTCACGCCTTCGGCCACAATGCGCAGGGCGTCGATATCCAGGCCTGAATCTGTTTCGTCCAGAATGGCCAGCTTGGGTTCCAGCATAGCCATCTGCAGAATCTCATTGCGCTTTTTTTCGCCCCCGGAAAAACCGGCATTGACACTGCGCTTGAGCAGCTTGTCGTCCAGCTCGACCGTGGCGGCTTTTTCCCGCACCAGCTTCATGAAGGCCACAGCATCCAGCTCTTCTTCGCCCCTTGCCTTGCGTATGGCATTGAGAGACTCGCGCAGGAAATTCATGTTGTTCACGCCCGGCAGCTCCACGGGATACTGCATGGCAAGAAAAATACCGGCCCAGGCCCGTTCTTCCGGACTCATGTCCAGCAGGTTTCGGCCTTCAAACAATATCTCGCCTGCCGTGACTTCATAGCCTTCGCGTCCCGCCAGTACATAGGACAGAGTGCTTTTCCCCGAACCGTTGGGTCCCATGATGGCGTGAACCTCTCCTCTACCGATTTCAAGGTTCAGGCCTTTGAGGATTTCCTTGCCATCCACATTGACATGCAGGTTGTTGATGCTGAGCATTATATTGTCACTCCAATATGCTGAAATTTAGAATGTAGGCCGGACTTGAGTCCAGCGACTGCCAGGTTCTCGCAGCAATCCCGCCTCTGTCGGGCCCAAGCCCGACCTACAGGCGTTGCTCGTCTGTTTCTGTACATCATCCAACGGCTCCCTCCAGGGTGATGTTTAGCAGCTTGCGTGCTTCCACGGCAAACTCCATGGGCAATTCATTGAAGACTTCCTTGCAGAAGCCGTTGACGATCATGGAAACGGCGTCTTCTTCTTTCAGGCCACGCTGGCGGCAATAGAAAAGTTGATCCTCGCTGATCTTGGAGGTGGTGGCCTCGTGCTCTACTTTAGCCGAGGGGTTGCGCACTTCGATGTAGGGGAAGGTATGGGCACCGCACTGGTCGCCAATGAGCAGGGAGTCACACTGGGTGTGGTTGCGCGCATTCTCTGCTTTGATGCCCATGCGCACCAGACCCCGGTAGGCATTCTGGCCATGAGCGGCTGAAATGCCTTTGGAAACGATGGTGCTGTGGGTGTTCTTCCCCATGTGGTACATCTTGGTGCCGGTGTCTGCCTGTTGGTGGCCCCGGGTCACGGCTACGGAATAGAATTCACCTACGGAATCATCCCCGCGCAGGATGCAGCTGGGGTACTTCCAGGTGATGGCGGAACCAGTTTCCACCTGGGTCCAGGAAATGTGCGAACGATCACCTCGGCAGTCCCCGCGCTTGGTGACGAAGTTGTAAATGCCGCCGACGCCGTTTTCATCTCCGGGATACCAGTTCTGCACCGTGGAGTACTTGATCTTTGCATCTTCCATGGCGATGAGTTCCACCACGGCCGCGTGGAGCTGGTTTTCATCCCGCATGGGCGCAGTGCAGCCTTCCAGGTAACTGACGAAACTGCCCTTGTCTGCAACGATGAGGGTACGCTCGAACTGGCCGGTTTTGGCTTCATTGATACGGAAATAGGTCGATAGTTCCATGGGGCAGCTTACCCCTTCGGGAATATATACGAAGGTGCCGTCACTGAATACGGCGGCATTGAGGGCCGCGAAGTAGTTGTCCGTGTGAGGCACCACGGAACCTAAATGTTCCCTGACGAGTTCAGGGTGCTCATGGACGGCTTCCGATATGGAGCAGAATATCACCCCTACGTCAGCCAGTTGCTGGCGGAAGGTGGTGGCCACGGAAACACTGTCGAAGACCGCGTCCACCGCCACACCGGCCAGAGCCTTCTGTTCCTCCAGGGGAATGCCCAGTTTTTCATAGGTAGCCAGTAGTTCCGGATCCACTTCATCCAGGCTCTGCGGGCCGTCACTGGCTTTTTTTGGGGCGGAAAAGTAGGAAATGGCCTGGAAATCAATGGGATCATAGCGTAAATGTGCCCAATCAGGTTCTTCCATCTCCAGCCAGTGATGATAGGCTTTGAGACGGTAGTCCAGCATCCACTCCGGTTCGTTCTTCTTCGCGGAAATGAAGCGTATGGTATCCTCGTTCAGGCCCGGTGGCAGGGTGTCCGACGCCACGTTGGAAACGAAACCATGCTCGTAACCGGCTTTCACCAAGTCATTGACCTCATCCTGTTGCGCTTTCATGTTTTTTCCATCGCCTGATAATAGTTGAGTAATTTACTATGTTATTATAGTGGGCGCTTGGGCGATGAAATTCAATACCTGTTTTTGTAATGCTTTTATGTGGAGGAAAAGGTGAAAGCACCTCATATCAAGTCGGCTATTCCCCGTCGCCGTTACGAGATCGACAACTTCTCTGTGGTAGTGCTGGGTGATATTCAGAGCAATGACCCAGTGAACTACAAATACATCATGGCTTTTGTGGATGTCTCGGAAACGCAACCGCTCATGTACATCACCTCAGAGGAGAATCCGCCCAATCAGCGCGACCATGGACGCTACCGAGTGCGGGTGATCTATGGGGATGATGAACGGGACATGGGATCCGACGAATTTCCCGGTGACCTTGAGCAGTTTACCGAGTATGGCATCCAGCTGGGTGGTCGTCTGCTACAGCTTATAGAGGAAGAGCCCATACGGTTGTTGTGATCTGCGCTGTCAGAGTACGAGGCAACCGGTTTTCCAGCCATTGTTCAGGGATCTTCTATACTTGGCTGTATATCCGGTGCAATGCGAGCATCAGGGAATGTTGGCAAGTCTGGGAGAGATTTTCTGCAACGATATCCTTGCATCGGAGACTGTAATTCTCACTCAAGGAGGTATTCAGGTGGAGATGGGAGCCGATAGCACGCACTTTTCTGCGGTAGAAGAGTTCTTACAGTGTGCGTCGCGCTGCACGGGTATCGATGTTCTGTTGCAGTATATGCTGGATATTCTAAAAAAACATGATCTGGCTCGTCAGGTCATGATAGTCCTAGCGAATGGTTCTGAGCCCGACTCCCGTCTTTGGGTGGGACATGGCCTGGAACAACCCGTACTGAAAGACCTTTTGGAAAAGACATCTTTGTTCATGAACAGCAACTCGGGCAATGTCTTTTCCTTTCCTGGGGCACTGGATAAGGTATTCATTCATACGGAAGGGGAACAAGGGATAAGAATAGGCCTGTTTGCTGTCTTTCCCGGGGAGAGCAGTGGGGAAAAGCCGTTCTGGGAACGTTCGCTACGGGTGCTGGTGAGTATTCTTGGCATGGCGGTGACCCGGATGCAGCCCCGTGCGGAAGAGTTTGAACGGCTGCAGTATATTGTTCAGATCAAACAGCAGTGGGAAGCTACCGTTGACAATTTGCCTGAACTGATCTGCCTGCTCGATGAGCAAGGCAGAGTTGTTCGCACCAACCGGACCCTGGAGCGGTGGGGGCTTGGAAGTGTCCTCACCGTGAGGGGAAAGAGTATTCACGAGGTATTGCATCCAGGATGCAATGATCCTGGATGTGTCCTGCAGGATCAATGGAATGAGATCTGGCGGGCTTCAGACAGGTCCAGGTTCGAAATCTGCGAGTTCTTTGATCACCATGGCCAGCGGGATCTGCGCTTGTCTGTCAGGCGTAGCGATTGCGATAAACGCTCCCCTGATGAATTCGAATACTATTCCGTGTTGATCGCGGAAGATGTCAGTGAACAGAAATGGGAGGAACATCTGGTCACGGATTACAGTGAGGAACTCTATCGCCAACTGCAGATGCAGGCTTCGGAACTGGTCTCCATGAGCGGTGATCTGAATGGTGAGAGACTGCACCAGAAGCGCATGAAGAAGATTCTGAAGAAATCTGAAGAAATGCGAAAAACATTGTCCGCCAGATTGCTGACGGCGCAGGAAGAAGAGCGCAAGCGCATTGCCGCGGAACTGCATGACGGCATCGGGCAAAGCATCAGTGCCGCCAAATTCCGTCTGGAGCAGGTGTTGATGCGTATGGGTCAGACAGAAGCGCCCCCCGCCATTGAGGAGTTGCAGAATACCGTGGATCATCTCCATCATACGGTGGAAGATCTACGGCGTATGTCCATGGGCTTGCGTCCTTCCATGCTCGATGACCTGGGTCTGCTGCCCACCCTTCGCTGGTTGTGCCGGGAATACCAGGCGAGTTTTGCTCACATCAAACTGGATACAGATTTTGATATCGATGAAACAACGCTGTCGAAGGATCAGATAAACATGATCTTCCGTATCGTTCAGGAAGGCATGAACAATGCTTCCAAACATGCGTTTGCCAACAGGCTGATGGTACGTCTGATTGCCAAAGCAGGGGAGACCACACTTGAAATCGAGGATGATGGCCTGGGATTTGACTTGAAAAGTGAAAAAATTGGAGAAGGTTTTGGTCTGAGCAGCATGCGTGAGCGTGCCATGCTGACGGGAGGCAGCATGACCATAGATTCCATGCCTGGAAAGGGAACCCGGCTCAGGGTTGCCTGGAAAAAAACGAATGAACTCTGAAGCTCATGACAGGGTCAGCTCATCAATCCGTTTTCTATGGCATAAGTGGTGAGCGCAGAAGCATTGTGCAGATCCAGTTTTTTCATGAGATTGGAACGGTGCTTCTCAATAGTTTTCACGCTCAGTGACAGACTGTCTGCAATGTCCCGGTTCTTGTTGCCTTCAGCAATCAGTTTGATGACCTGTCGCTCCCGATGGGTGAGTATATCCCAGGAGTAGTGAGAATCAGAATCCCCGACAGATGTCTTGCCGAGAAAACCGGCAACGACCCGGTTGCATATGCCCGGGCTGAGAAAAATCTTGCCTTTGACCACACTGTAGATAGCGTTCAGCAGTTCCTGATGGCTGTCATCTTTGAGTACATAGCCATCTGCCTTGGCATTGAGGGTGGCGCAGACATACTCGTCTGACTTGTGTACGGTCAGGGCGATAATCCTGATGTCGGGGTGACGTTTCTTGATCAGGCTGATCGCTTCTGTGCCATTGATATGGGGCATGGACAGATCCATCAGGACCACCTGGGGTTGCAGTTCCCGGATCTTCAGTACGGCTTCCTTGCCATCCTCTGCTTCTCCAACGATTTCCAAATGATCGTCTGCCGAAAGCAATGCCTTGAGGCCTTCACGCAGGATGGTATGGTCTTCTGCAATAAACACTTTTATTGGTGTCATCGGTTCCCCCCATATGAGATGTCTCTGTGTCGTCAATCAGTATTCTGGCAAGAGAGCCTTCGCCTCGGTGTTTTTATGCTTTGTCCGTGGCTATTGATTTTCAGTATAGAACATATCTGCACCCATGTTGTAACTATGGGAAATGGACTACATTAACGCCAGGTTAAATATGGGGTGTTTTGCCTACAGCCTTCCTCGTGAATTGCTAGTATTCTTAGGAAGAACAGCAGATTGGCACGCAGGACGAAGCATGCGGTTTCGGGGTGCTGCCTGCAGTGACGCATGGATTGCCCTGTGAGTTTCCTTGTAGAGGATGGGGACAATACTGCTAATTTTGTCAAGGTACCGGAATATGCTCAGTCAGTCATCAGGCAGCGTTTTTACTGCGCTCATCGTTGAAGACAATGCGGAATTCAGTGCAGTTCTCAGTAGCATGTTGCAGGAAAACTTTCCCAAAATACAGATTGAATCCGTGCTGGATGGAGAGCGCGCAGAAGAAAAAGTCGCGGTATGTGAACCGGATGTCATACTCATGGACGTCCGTTTACCCGGTATCAATGGTATTGCGCTTACCCGAAATCTGAAACAACGCGGTGTGGAATCCCGTATCCTCGTACTATCCACCTATGATCTGGAGGAGTATCGACATGCAGCCATTATCAACGGGGCGGAATGTTTCCTTTGCAAGGGCGACCCTTTTTTTACTGAATCTGTGCTGTCCCGTGTCAAACAAGCCTGCCTTTCTTGATTAAGCATTCCTCTGCTTGCTGAGAACCCCAACAGGTTCTTTCAATCTTTCTGCATGAATCCACACAACCACAGCTGCTCATCAAACCATTCCTGATTCCCTCTGAGTGCTGGTCGTAGTAGTCCGGCACCGCCATGGCCATTCTTACCACCCTTTTCTGCCTATACAGGATTTTCCCCCTGTAAATGGGGGTTGTACCTACCTGTATTCAGCCCGTGATTTCCTACGCTTATACACAGGATGAAGCGACCTAGTCGTGAACATGGTTGACCAGGGAAAGGATGCATCTATACCAGAAAGGGGTATTTACCTTTATTGGAACAGGAAGATATGTCTGGCTGAAAACACTGCCACTTGAGGTGTCAGAACCTGCCAATGGTATGTGTGAAACGGTCACACTGAACCTGCAGTTGCAGTGCTTTTGTACTGAACACGCTGCATGATGGTGAGGGAGCAGAAATGAAGAAATATATGATTCCGTTGACAAGGGGTACAGGTAGAACACGCAAGGCCCCCAAGGTGGCTGTGTTGCTGGGAGCACTGGTAATGTTTGTGGTGCAATCAGCCTGGGCTCTGAATATTACCGTCATAGGGGTTGATAACTCGGTTTCCCCGCCAAATGAAACAGTTGTTGATGCCTACCGCTGGGTAGTAGAAGAAGATCAGACTTATCATGTGCAACTGGATCCTTCCGGAGAAGTCAGTCGGGGGGCAGGGGGTATTCCTGTAATCGATCCCAATTGGCCTCAAGGCGACACTCTGTCGGTGAGCATGCACCAAAGTTACGTTCCTGTCGTCGCCAAAGGTTGCGTCAATATGCCGGCGAATACGGTCTGCAATGATGTTCCCTTCCTGCAGGAAACCAACAAGCACTATTTCGTAACGGTTCTGCCCCTGGATGGGTATGCCATGGGCGGAGCGCAGATTGCGCCCAACCAGAACAATGTCGTTGTGTATGTCAACAAGATGCCGCTCCCCACCGCGCAGATTACTGTGCTGGTACATGAGGATACAGCGCCTATCAATGCTGCATGGAGCCAGAATGAGAGGGGCCTGGAAGGTTTCAGGATAGTTCTGGAAGACGGTGGCGGCCGTTATGGTATATCCGCCGGAGTTCAGACCAAGGATGCTTTTAACAATCCTCTGGGCACGACTTACCTGAATCCATGCCCTCCAGGCACTACCCAGTACGATGCTGCCTGTATTGACCGTCTGGGTAGCAGCAACCTGTATACGGACAAAGATGGGTTGCTCACTATTAAGAATCTTGCTCCCGGCAAATACGGCATTATCGTGGTGCCCCCCAATGCCAGGCAGGTACTCGACAGCAACGGTGATCCTATTCCTGGTGAATATGAGAGTGATGACTGGGTGCAGACCACGACCATAGAAGGAAAAAAGGTTATCGATGCCTGGGTAAAGAATGCTGAGCCGCCTTTCTTTGCTGAGTTTGGCCCTCCCGGGCCTCATGTCACCATTGGCTTTGTCCCTGCAGGGCCGAACAAACCTTTGGTTGACAATCAGGTGCTAACGGGGGGCGCATCCATCAGTGGACAAGTATTGAACCTTCACCTCTCACGCCCCCCGGAAACACCGTTCCATGCTGGCGCACCCTTCAGCCAAACGATTCCCTGGGTGGGTTTGAACCAGGGTGTGGCGGGTAAGGGTAAAGCCGTCTATGCGGCTCAGGCCAATGAAGATGGCAGTTTTGTGATTCCGAATGTACCGCCTGGAAATTATCAGCTGGTCATTTGGGACAAGGCCCTTGATCTTATCTTTGCCAGCCATGGAGTAACCGTCAATCCGGACATGAGCTGCAACCAGCTCATGGATTGCGCCTTTGGTGAGATTCCGGTGTTCCAGTGGTTCACTCGTATCGAGAACCATGTTTTCAATGATGCCAATGAAAACGGTTTCCGGGATGCAGGAGAAGGGCCGTTGCTGGAGCAGAATATCAATCTCCGCTGGCGTGATGGCAGTATCTATCAGTCCTTCCCTACGGATGCCGAAGGCTTTGTGCCCTTCGATGAAGTATTCCCGTTCTTCAGCTGGCTGGTGGCGGAAGTGGATTTTGCGCGCTTCAAGGCTACGGGTCTCACTGTCACCGTGGATGATGGTGGCGCCATCGATCCGGCTGATCCCTGGTCCTGGGGAGGGCAGCTCAATCCCCAGGTGCAAGGTAATCCTGTAGACCTGGACAGCTTTCTGGCAGGCGATCTGGATCCCAACGGCGTGCCGTATCCTGCCGGCAACTACCGTGTGGAGGTGGGATCGGTGCTTACTCAGGGATTCCTGGGATTCCTGGGCCAGACCACGGTCTTCGAATGGGGTAAAAAGGCCTATGGGCCGAATGAGAACGGTGGAATATCCGGGGTAGTCATGTATGCCGTGACCCGTGCGGAGGACCGACCGGAACTGGCGGCTGCTGAGCCCTGGGAGCCGGGGATACCCGGTGTAACGGTGAACCTCTACAGCCTGGGGCCGGACAATCTGCCCAATACGGCGGATGATGTGTTGCTGGATACCACGGTTACAGACAGCTGGGACGAGAATATTCCCAATACCTGTCAGTATGGCAGTGTAGGTGCTCCCTATGTATTCCGGGGAAACGCCATTGACTGCTATGACAATATGCGCAACTGGAATCAGGTGCGTCCGGGGGTATTCGACGGGGGATATGCTTTTGGTCCCCTGGTGGACTGCCCCATTGCCATTGGCTGCCCAGACTGGGTCATACCAACATCCGATCCTGCTGTTGGTTACATGAAGCCCGGCAACTATGTGGTGGAGGTGGTTGCTCCCGAAGGTTATGAAATTATCCGTTCCCAGGACAAGAATGTCGATTTCGGAGAAAACTATAGCAATGGCCCAGATCTTCCCGCGCCCTTGTGTGTAGGTAATGAATACAAGGTGCCTTCTGAGTTGTCGCTGTTCCCGGGGGTTCCTGCGCCTCTGGCCAATCAGGTTCTTCCCCTGTGTGACAAGAAGCTGGTGTCCGTAAGCCCCGGCGCCAATACTGCTGCAGACTTTTATCTGTTCACCGAGGTTCCTGTAGCGTCTCATATCATTGGTTTCATACTGGATGATCTGTCCAACGAATTTGATCCGGCTTCTCCCCAGTTTGGCGAGAAATATGCGCCTCCCTTCATGCCCGTTTCCATAAGGGACTGGACGGGAAGAGAGATTGCCAGAACCTATTCAGACGAGTTCGGTCGTTACAATGCCCTGGTACCTTCTACATTTACGGCCAACCTGGGCAAGCCCAGCGGCGTCTCTCCCAATATGCTGGTGGCCTGCATGAATGCCAAGCTCAAGGCGGATGGTACGGTCGATCCTTTGCACAATCCCCAGTACAGCCAGTTCTGTTACACGCTGCAGTACATGCCGGGAACCACGACCTATCTGGATACACCTGTCATTCCTGTTGCCGCTTTTACTGGTCCGGAACAAGCCCCATTGGATTGTGAACTGATTGAAGGCAGTCCAAGAATTTACAGCGTTAGCGTGGATGGGAATGGTGTTGGTGGTGGCCCCTGGGTGCCCGAGGATCTGGCGGCTGCGGGTACTGCCATAGTTTCTATTCAATCCATGGGAAACGTGTTAGTTCCCAATCCCGCTTATGACGGTATTGGTGGAACAGAACCAAAAACGATATCCAGGGATTATGGCTTCGGCAATGTACCGGGTACGGTCACCGTGGGTGGAGTGCCCCTGGTGGATGTGAGCTGGAGCAACAGCAGCATTACCGGCAGGTTGCCGGCAGGCATCCAAACCGGACAACTCGTAGTGACTCGTGGCGACAACGGTAATGCTTCGACCACCGGTGTCACCTTGCAGGTGGGGTTGCGCCGTAGAGCCAACGTCATCACCGTCCAGCAGGGGCAGTCCATTCAGGATGCCATAGACGTGGCCCGCCGCAATGACCTGATACTGGTAGGACCCGGGGTGTACCCGGAAATGGTCATCATGTGGAAGCCGGTTCAGTTGCAGGGCTGGGGAGAAGGTTCGACTCATATCGATGCTCTGAAACGCACGGGCAGCCAGCTTCTGGCCTGGAGAGCCCGGGCCAGGGATCTGGTTGACAGTGGTGCAGTAAGCCTGGTGCCGGGACAGGGCACTGGAACCGGGGATATCGAACCCGCACTGCTGTTTGCTGAAGAGGGTGCCGGTGTACTGGTACTGGCCACTCGCCGGGGCCGAAATGCCTTTGGACGCCGGAACAACCGGGGTGCCAGAATCGACGGGTTCACTATATCCGGTGCGGATACCGGGGGTGGTGTCGTAGTGAATGGCTATGCCAATTACCTGGAAATATCCAACAATCGTATTGTCAACAATACCGGTTTCTATGGTGGGGGTGTGCGTGTCGGTCATCCATTTGCCATTGAGAAACGCCGTAACAGAGAACGCCATACCGATGCCCACAACGGGTGGGTCAAGATTCGCTACAACCAGATACTTCAAAACGGTGGGCTGACAGGGGCTGGTGGTGGCATATCCATGTACACGGGTTCTGACGACTACGAGATTGCCCGGAACCTGGTGTGTGGCAACTTCACCAATTCGGATGGAGCCGGTATCGCCCACCAGGGGCGCAGTGAAGATGGCGTTATTGCCGATAACAGGATCCTGTTCAATGAGAACTTCAACCAGGGCAATACAGTCAATGGTGGTGGTGTACTGATATCCGGCGCGCCGGCCTTGGGATGCAAGAAAGCAAAGTGCCAGGGTAATGCCCGGTTGCGTCTTACGGAAGGCAGTGGATCGGTGACAGTGGTCAGAAACCTGATCCAGGGAAACGCTGCGGGAGCCGGTGACGGCGGTGGCATAAGGGTCTATCAGGCCAATGGCCAGGATCTGGTGAATTTCAAGCGGGGTGGGTTCACCCGGCCGAGGTTCTGGCACAGCGTATATCTGGAAAACAACATTATTGTCGACAATGTGGCAGCTCTTGCCGGCGCAGGGGTGTCTCTGCAGGACACGCTGAAAACACGGCTCAAGCACAACACTATCGCCAACAATGACAATGCATCCGTGGCGGGAGAGGCCTTTCCTCCCAACTCTCCGGATATGTCCAATGCCCAACCGGGAGCAGGGGTTGCGGCCAGAATTCACAGCCAGGATCTGATGGCATTCCTGCCCCCCAATGAACCGCTGTACTCAGATCCCATTATGGAAAACAACATCGTCTGGCAGAACCGGAAGTTCTTCTGGAAAAGCGTGTCACAGACCGTTTTTGGATTGTGCCCGGATATTGGCGGCAGTATTACTGGCTTGAACTGTGGCAGCAATCTGCCGGTGTATGACGATCTGGCGGTGCTGGGTGTAGCAGAAAGTCTTTACTGCAATGGCTGCCTGATAACGGGTGATCCAGATCCCCTGTTCGTGGCCGAGTATGTGAACGGTAACCGGCAATCAACCATATTCCTTCCGGAATCCAAAACGGCCATTCAGGCGCCTCCAGCCCTGGATGAGGGCGGGAACTTTATCCGCCTGCGCTATGGTCCGCTTTCCCAAACACTGCTGGATGGCATCACCCTTCGGGGAGACTATCACATTCAGCCAGCGTCTCCGGCAAGGGATGCAGGACAGAATGCCGGACTGGATGATGACTTTGACAGCCAGCAGCGGCCCCAGGGACCCGCGCCCGATATTGGGGCGGATGAGATATGGCCATGAACAGTGAAAGGGCATGCCAGATTGATTTCTCGGCAACTATAGCAAAGGAAAAGATACGAGGACGCAGACATGAGAAGTAAACGCATACCAAGGTTGGCGGCCATTGCAGCCCTGCTTGTGACCCAGGGCGTTAGCAAGATCTATGCAGATGTGCTGGTGCAGTGTCCTGGAGATGCCGATGGCGATGCCATTGTCGATAGTGCCGGCTCTGATGTGAAATGCATGCACCTGGGAGCAGGAGATGGTTACGCCACCATGGCGGATGGAACAACCAGCTACATCTTCGGTTTTTCGGATCTGACCGGATTGCCTACCAATACCCAGTCCGAGAAGGAAAATGCCCTGCAGGCAGGAATGGTAGCGTCGGAATGGCCGGCTCCCACCATCGAATTGCAGGAGGGTCAGGAATTCTATCTTACCCTCACCAACATCGGCATGATGATCCGGCCGGATCTGTTTGATCCGCACACAGTGCATTTCCACGGCTTTCCGGAAGCGGCCTATGTTTTTGACGGTGTACCGGATGCGTCCATCGCCATCAACATGGGGAGCAGCTTGAGCTACTACTACAAGCTCAATGATCCAGGCACATATATGTACCACTGCCATGTGGAGGCTACTGAACATATGCAGATGGGCATGCTGGGCAACCTCTATGTAAAACCCCTGCAGAACAAACTGCCGGATCTTACCGACCTGTCCGGATTCACGCACCACACAGGATACCAGTATGTGTATAACGATGGTGATGGCTCAACGTACTACGATGTCGAATATCCCATACAGATCGGTTCTTTCGACAGTGACTTTCACAATGCCAATGAAACCGTGCAACCCCTGCCTTTCGCTGACATGCAGGACAACTATCCCATGCTCAATGGAAGAGGTTATCCGGACACGGCTGATCCCAGAACCGATGATTTCCCCCCGACCCTGGGAAGTGGCGGTGGGCCGGGAAATCCCATAGTGCCTACCTCACAGCCCGTGAGTTCTCTGGTGACAGCCAATGCCGGCGAAACGGTACTGCTGCGCATATCCAACCTGAATATCACCCGGTTTTACACGCTGCAGACCCTGGGTGTGCCCATGCGTGTGGTGGGCAAGGATGCCAAGTTGTTGCGCGGCCCCACGGGGCTGGATCTTACTTACCAAACGAATTCCGTATATCTGGGGGGAGGAGAATCCTATGACGTGTTGCTGGATATTCCAGCTGATGCGGCAGGGGAGATCTATTACCTGTACACATCCAACCTGAACTATCTGGCCAATGATACTGAAGCATTTGGCGGGATGATGACTGAAATCCGAATCAACTGAAAAGGCAGTAGGGAGTGAGAATCATGGATAACAGCACTAGATATACCGGACTGATGGGCCTTGCATTGGCGCTGATGTTCAGTTTGCCATCAGCGCATGCGACTGTCGATGGAATTACCGGGCCAGTATTCAATCTTACTGCAAAAGTCGACAGCATCAGCACCGCTGATGGCGGCAGTCTGCTGATCTGGGGATACTCGGATGATGACAACAAAGCCGGATTCGGTACGCGGGCCCAGTACCCCGGACCTACGCTGATCGTAAACCAGGGGGATACGGTCACGATAAACCTGAAAAACAGCCTTTCTGTATCAGCTGGTACCGTTCCCCCGGTATCCATGGTATTCCCCGGTCAACAGGTTACAGCGGCCTGTACAACATCCGGTACGGATGGCTGCCCTGACGGTTTGCTGACCATGGAAGCGGAAAATGACGGAGATGTGGTCAGCTACACTTTTGTGGCCTCACAGCCAGGCACCTATGCCTATTACAGTGGCACAGATCAGGCTCTACAGGTGGAAATGGGACTTACTGGCGCATTGATCGTACGCCCTTCAGTCAGTGGACAGGCCTACTCACATGCCGACTCCGCCTATGATTATGAGTACTTGTTTTTTGTCACTGAAATGGATCCACGTATCCACTATGCGGTGGCTGCCAGTGGCCCTGCAGCTACTGAGCTGGATGCCTTCTTCGACAACTACCGGCCAAACTACTGGTTTTTCAACGGGCGTACTGCGCCGGACAATTTCAATGAATCCTATATTAGCTGGTTGCCTACCCAGCCGTACAACTTGGTACCACGCATGCATCCGGGAGACAGGTTGCTGATGCGGGTGGTCAATGGTGGACGGGACACGCATCCCTTCCATCATCATGGAAACCATTCCAGAATTATTGCCCGGGACGGGAGAATGCTGTCCAGCGTGCCGGGTGTATCAGGAGCGGATATATCCACAAAGGTCTATACGATTCCCATGGTTCCCGGAGAAACCGTGGATGCCATCTTTGAATGGACAGGCAAGGGCCTGAACTGGGATATCTACGGTGGTACGGATGTAAATCTTCCCCATACCTGCAACGGCAAGCCAGTGGGTGTGGATCAGGACCCCGGAGCGCCCGAGTTTGATCCGGTTACCCGGGAATACTGCGCAGATCATGGAAAACCCTTTCCCGTGGTTCTCCCTGAACAGCTGGACCTGGGGTTTGGCGGATGGTGGGGGGGGAGCCCCTATCTAGGTCTTCCGGGATCCCTGCCGCCGGGTGAGGGAGGGCTGAATCCGAATGGTGCGTTCATCTACATGTGGCATTCCCACACTGAACGTGAACTGACCAACTATGACATTTTCCCGGGCGGCATGCTGACCATGCTGGTAATA
>Ga0256832_1001294_pt1 | contig 16785 bp, 10 predicted proteins | sample 134614metaG_FD_190534 | JGI IMG/M metagenome (GOLD analysis project Ga0256832, IMG submission 190534) | Hydrothermal vent microbial communities from Lau Basin, Pacific Ocean - 134-614 | ecosystem: Environmental > Aquatic > Marine > Hydrothermal vents | place: Pacific Ocean: Lau Basin | collected...
TCATAATATTTTAATAAATCATAAAATTCCTTGTCTTTATAATTTCCGGATATTTTAACACATTGAGTTTTTCCTTCACAATCTTTAAATGGTTTGATCAACAGATCTGTGTTCGTGTTGCCGTTTATTACCAATGAACTGAATTTTCCGATATCTTCGTTTTCATTAAAACGGTAACTATGTTGCAATTCTATGATCTTTCCGGTTAAAATATTATCTTTTGCAGGGATATGCTCTGAATTTAATTTTTTATTATTTATGAAATTATTGAAAAAATCAATATCTGAAGAACTTAATAAATTGGTTTTATTTGGAGTATTGCACAGGTCTCCGAAAATAGAACCCGCCTCAACCGATGCCAGTTGATTTTTATCGCCTAACAGGATCAATTTTGCATCATCTTTAACAGCACCTAACAATTTTGCCATCATAGTTGCATCTATCATCGAAGATTCATCGACAATAATCACATCATGTTTTAGTCTGTTATTTTCATTATAACTAAAATGTGTCCCCTGATAATTTCCCCCCAACAATCTGTGAATAGTGCTTGCTGATATTTTATTTAACTTATCTTTTATCTCTTCAGGAATGTTTTTATCCGTTTCTCCCGCATTAAGAAGAGATTCATTCATTCTGGCAGCAGCTTTTCCGGTAGGTGCTGTAATGGCTACAGACAATTCTGGATCCAATTTATATAAAATAGCAAGAAATTTTGCAATTGTTGTGGTTTTACCCGTACCGGGACCGCCTGTTATTATCATAAAATTGTTGATAATCGCGCCGAGAGAAGCAATCAATTGCCAGGGAATTTTTTGGTTTTCGATATTATCTTTAAAGATATTTAAAACATGATCTTTTATATTGAGAAGCTTGTTTTGATATTCTTTCTTTTTATTATTAACCGAGAGTTTTTTTATTTTTTCCAAAATTTTGCTCTCATAGTAAAAATATCTTTGCAAATAAAATTTATCATTAAACAAAACAAACGGCTGAATATTATTTCCAGGATCAGAAGTTACAAGATGAGAATTTTTCAATTTTTCAAAATCGATCTTTTCTTCATCATTCAGATTTGCAATATCCAGACAGATATGTCCTTCTTCAAGTTTTTTTGAAACAAGATAAGCAGCTTTTTTCAATGCAGAATCATCAAAATAATCTGCGAAGATCTCATGGATACTATGTTGAGAACCGGATTTCATATATCAATATGATCTGTCTTCATTTCCTTCCATAAAATTTATAAATGCTTTATTGACAACTTTATTACCACCGGGAGTCGGATAATCTCCGGAGAAATACCAGTCACCGGTATGATTTGGAATAGCTTTATGCAAATTCTCCACTGTCTGATAAATCACTTCTATTTGGGGTTTAATACCTTCGGGGGTAACCAATTCAGCTATTTTTTTCGATATTTCATCGTAAGTGAAATTACTGTAAAGAAACTTAACTTCATTTCTGATCTCAGAAGATTTTTTCTTTTCCTGTGCTTTGCACCTGGAATATGTTTGATGCAAAAGATATTCCTGACCTGTTTCTTTTAGTAGTGCCACTAACGCTTTGAATGCTATAAACTCATTCATTCTCGACATATCAATACCATAGCAATCGGGATACCTGATCTGTGGTGCAGATGATAAAACAATGATCTTTTTAGGATTTAATCTGGAGACTATCGAAATAATACTGTCTTTCAGGGTTGTTCCCCTAACTATACTATCGTCTATAAGAACTACGGTATCAACATTATCTTTTATGATACCGTAAGTTATATCATATACATGGGAAACGAGTTCGTTACGGGAATTATCCTGCAGTATAAATGTTCGCAATTTAGCATCTTTTACTACCAGAATATCAATTTTAACATTTTGAGCCAATATTTTATCCAGTTTTTCAGGGGTTATATTTTTTCCCAGGTTCAATATTTGTTCTTTTTTTATTTTGTTCAGGTTTTGCCTGATACCTTTGATCAAACCGTTAAATGCAACATTGGCAGTATTGGGGATAAATGAAAATACCGTGTTTTCGAGATCATTGTTGATCGCTTTCAGTACCATATTCGCCATAGTATGTCCCAGCATTTTCCTTTCAATATAAATATCCCTATCCGTTCCCCTTGAAAAATATATTCTTTCAAAAGAACAGGCTTTATTTTCTCTTTGTTCGATAAATGGTACTACTTCGGTTTTACCATTATTTTTCACAATAAGCACTTTGCCCCTTTCCAATTCCCTGACATCTTCATATTTAATATCAAATGTTGTCTGAATAGCCGGTCTTTCCGATGCAGCAACTACTATTTCGTCATTTTCGTAGTAATATGCAGGTCTGATACCATTTGGATCCCTTAAAACAAATGCATCACCATTTCCTATTATTCCTTCCATTACATAACCGCCGTCAAAACTTTTGCTTGCTTTCGTCAGTATCTTTTGGAGGTCAAGATTTTGACTTATCAGATTTGTGAGTTCTACATTGTCATCAATGCCTTCCTTTTTCAGTCTGTCAAATTCAAATTGAACTTCCCTGTCGAGAAAATGTCCTATTTTTTCCAAAACGGTGATGGTATCCGATTTTCTAAACGGATGTTGACCATACGAAACAAGTTCATCAAATAGCTCATCTACATTGGTAAGATTAAAGTTCCCTGCCAGGATCAAAGTTCTCGTTTTCCAATTACTTCTTCTGATAACGGGGTGAACATTTTTCATACTATTGCTCCCATGTGTTCCATATCTAAGATGTCCCATAAGAACCTCTCCCGCAAAAGGAATATTCGATTTCAACAACTTTGGATTATTGATCTTTTTCTTGCTCAGACTGCCGAAATTGCTGTAAATAGTATCAAATAATTCTTTCAGATTATCTTGTTTGTTAGTTCTCTGGCGATGAATATAAGTTTTGCCCGGAAGCATATTCAGTTTCACGCTAACAACTCCCGCTCCATCCTGACCTCTGTTTCTTTGTTTTTGCATCAACAATTGCAATTTCAGCAAGCCATATAATGCTGTACCGTATTTCTTATGATAATAATCCAATGGTTTTTTAAGCCTGATAAAGGCAATACCACATTCATGTTTAATCAATTCGCTCATTTGCTCAATGAATTCTTATTTTTGTAATATAAATATGCTATTCCTGCTATTCCTACAAGGAAAAATCCTATGGAAATGTATTGTGCCTGTGACCAGTTGAAGCCAAAATAATTGTATCGGGGATTTACACGGATAGCTTCCACTAAAAATCTTTCGATCCCTTGTAAAACAAGATAAATAAAGAATAGCATTCCGGCAATTTTTATTTTTTTTCTTATCGACCAAAGGAAGAAGAAAATTATCAATGAAACAATAGTCTCATAAAGGGGTGTGGGAAATACTCCGGGAACCAATTGTCTGCAATATTCTGCCTGACAGCCTTCGATCAATACCCCTTGTTGAGCAACATTGTGAGGATAATTGAATGACCATAACCAATCAGGTAAAATAAACCATGATGGTTTCGGTAAATTGTTGACAATTCCCCAATCACCATCCCCGGAAAACTGACATCCAAGGCGTCCGACAGCATAACCCATAATTATGGCCAAAGCGGCCATATCCATCATTTGTATTGGTGGAATGCCTTTTTTCTTAACATAAAAATATACCACTATAAAAGCCAATATCAATCCGCCGTAAATAGTAAGTCCGCTACCTGACAGCAACTGTTCCAGCGGATTATCCCAAAAAGTATCAAGATTTTCAAGTATGGAAAACAATCTTGCGCCTACCAATCCCGACAGGGCGGCAATAATAGTAATATCACCGGTTCTTTGATAAGGATGAATAATCTTTTCCGTTTCTTTCAAAGAAGATTCTTTCTGCTTTTTCAGATCCCAATAAGTATATGCAAGATAGAGAAGTCCGATAATTATCCCTCCTGGCCAATTTCCTTGTTTAGAAAACAAAGTTCCGGCAGGATCGTGTTTAAATACTTCAAAATCGGAGAGAATAAAAAAGAATTTGAACCCGATTATAAAACCGATAACAAAATTAATTACCAGAGAAACCAGGTTATTACTGTCTTTTTTCTTTTCTTTTATCACTGTTGGTTTAAGGATACCTTCCTTTTCTTTTCGCATCAATTCAAGTTTCAAAACATAGGCACTTGCCAGAAAAGCTAAAGCGAGAAGTAAACCGAAAGTTTTAAAAACAGAAGTCCAATTATCGTAAGGAGTTCCAAACAGGTCGTGAAATAAATATGATAAGTCAGGATACATTTGAGCAATTTGATTAATTAAATTACAAATGTAAGCAATTTGTTTAAATTAAAATTGTTTTTATTACTTGCAGTTAAACAATATCCTAAAATAAAACCTTATAAATCACAACAGGTACCAATCCCGTCTGATATTCCGTATTTATTCTTTTTAACTGAACATCGTATCTCTCCTGGAAAAGATTTTTTCTGTCGGTCAGATTTTGAATGTCAATAGCCCATTCCTGTGTGACTTTTTTGCCGTTTAGCTTGAAACCGATGCGAAAATCCATACGAAAATAATCGGGATACCTGTTTTCATAAGCATGTTCATAAAAATACACCTCTTTGTTTTGTTTGATACTTTCTTCAAGATTAATAGGAATATATCTTTTTCCTCCGGCATAGGTTGTTTTAATATTGACATTAAGTATTTTTTTCTTTTTTGCATCAAGATAAAATTCAGCTCCACCGAGAAGGTTTAAGATAAAATTTCCGTTATAGGCAGTATTTCTTTCTATTCCGTCATATCCCTTGTATTTTGATTCAAATAGCGTACCTGTAAAAAGGAAATAATAATTGTCACTGAAAAATTTTTCCAAAGTCAATTCCAATCCGTAATTTGTTCCTGTTCCCTTGTTTTCCAAACTATCGACGAGATTGAAATAAAATGCCGAGCCCTCATTTATCATCGAAAATCCCGGATATTTTTCCGATACGGGTATATCGTACAAATGCTGATAATAAGATTCCAATCGCAATCTCATATTTTTTGTAAAATTGTAATCATAGCGTACAACCAAATGCGCTGCTTTTGACAATCCCATATCCAAATTTGTGCGCTCATCACTATTTTTTGTAGGGTCTGTAAAAAAGTAAAATACACCCGGTTGGGTTTGGCTGTGCAATCCCGCTCCTAAACTCAATATTTGATTGTTGGTAAAATTCCATTTAAAACCCAACCGGGGTTCTATATTTGATGAACCGTTCAAAGAAAAATATAAAGCATGGAGCCCCGTTACCATTGAAAACCGCTCTGTAAACCGGTGTTGCCATTGCATATATCCTTTGTACAAATAAGCATCACCATCGTAATCCGAAGTTGTTCTATAAGAATTGTCCGCCAATTTAAAACTGTCATTATAATCATAATAATTGTAAGTAACCGAAAATCCAGATTTAATCACGTTTGCAGCGTTTATTTTGGCATTAACAGTATATGAAATGTTGTATTTATTTTCTTTTGAATCTTTATTGTAATACAATATCTTTTCTGTTTCGGCAAGTGTATCTATTCTTACCTGTTCGCCATTTAAGGAAGCTACCAATCCAAGTTTGCCGCTAACATTATTATTGAAAAAATATTTATGAGTAAATCCTAAAATACCCAATTTTGATCCATATTTAGTATCCAATCCCAATGGGACAAAACTTTGATCGGTACTATCCCTGTCTTCATCCAAAAATTGAATATAACTATTACCACCGATACCGAATATGGTAAACCTGCCGTATTTTTCACCGGCGGGAATATCGATTTTAAAAGATGCATCTTTGTAATGAGGTATTGCAGCCAAACCGAGATCATAGCCTATTCTGTCAAAAAATTCCAGTGTGGAATATCTTACTGCTCCGAGATACGAACCTTTGCCCGGCAAAGGACCTTCAGCGCCCAATTCAAACCCGTTGAAACCTATTTGTCCAAGAAATTCGTGTTTGCTCCTATTGCCGTTGCGCATATTGAGATCAAAAACTCCTGCAAGAACATTTCCATATTCCGGCGGGAAAGCACCGGTCATAAAATCAGAATTTGCCAATAGATTATTGTTCAATATGCTAATGGCTCCACCAGTTGTTCCGAGTGAACCAAAATGATTGGGATTGGGGATATCCACTCCTTCAAGTCTCCACAAAACACCCAAAGGAGAATTCCCTCTGATTATTATATCATTTCGCGTATCTCCCACAGAACTAACACCGGCATAGTTCATAACCATACGGGCAGGATCACCGAGCGAACCCGCATACCTGTTGGTTTCTTCCACTGTAAAAGCCCTTGCGCTAACGGTTGCCATTTTATTCAAAGATTCCCTTTTGTCGTCTTCGGCTTTTATCACTACTTCCTGCAATTGAACCAGCCGTTCTTCCAATTCAAATTTGACAAATAATTCCTTTCCCGAATTCAATATCAGATTTGAAACAATTGCATCTTTATATCCAAGATATGATGCTTTCAGTGAAATACGTCCTATTGCTACATTTTCAATAGTAAAATAACCGTCTGCATCGGTAATTGCTCCCTTAAGTGGATCGGAATTCAAGACTATAACAGATGCTCCAATAAGAGGATATCCGGATTGTTTATCCAGCACCAAACCCCTTATATTTTGGGTATAATTTTGTTGGGAAATAGCAAAAGTGTAGAAAAACATTAATATCAATAAACCAAGGGTCTTTTTCATTTTTTTCAATGTTTTAAATGAGTAAAAGAGTACATTTCATTTTTTCGTTTTTCCTACTCTCTGCCTCTGCCTCCTAAAGGAGAATCAACCCGCAATGCGAAAAAATGAAATATACCTGAGTAGTTACTTTTTAGATAAATATGAAATAAAACAGTTTAATTGATTTATATATTTTAACATTTTATTAGCATGATTACTCTTTATCCTTTACGAACATAATCAAAATAGCGGCAAGAAACATTGAAACACCTCCGATTATAAGAGCATAAATAGCTTCACTCTTGAAAAAACTTTCAAGGAAAAATCCTAAAATGGCCGCTGCTACAATCTGCGGTAGTACTATAAAATAATTGAAGATCCCCATATAAATCCCCATTTTATCATGCGGAAGTGCATTTGTAAGAATAGCATAAGGAATAGAAAGAATACTCGCCCAGGCAACCCCAACTCCCAACATGGAAATAATAAGCATATATTGATCATGGATGAAATATATGGAAAATAATCCTAATCCGCCAAGTAATAGAGCTATGGCATGAGTTGTTTTTCTGTTTGTCAGTTTGGACATCGGAGTAAGCAGCCAAGCAACGATAGCGGCAAAACCATTGTAAACCGCAAATAATATCGAAACCCAGTCAGCTCCATCATTGTATGCCTGTGATGTGGTATCCGTGGCATGGAAAACATATTCTGTGACGGCAGGTGTAGTATAAATCCACATGGCAAATAATGCAAACCATGAAAAAAACTGTACAAATGCCAATTGCAACATTGTCTTTGGCATATCAAACATATCGTTCATTATCTCTACGAGAGCATTTTTATTCGATTTGTTCATTTGCAATAATCCTGAAATTATCATCAGTATTCCCAGCACGATCAAACCAAAAGACAGAACATACAGATCCTTATGCAATTTTGCAGTATAAAACCAATAAGTTAAAATAGCACCTGCTATAAACCATAATACTCCGTTAATAAGTTGTTTTTTGCCTTTTTTAGCAAAATAGGCCGGAGTTTTACCGGTAATATTTTCAGTATGTTCTAGATTATTTTCCTGTTCTTCTTCAAATGCCGCCAGTTCTTCAGGAGAATATTCTTTTGTTGAAAATACTGTCCACATTACAGCAGCAAAATATACAAATCCCCCTATATAAAAGGACCATTTCACAGAGTCGGGAATAATTCCCTCGGGTGCAGTATTGTCAATACCAAGCCAATTGGTCATTATCCAAGGCAGCATACTGGCAATCACTGCTCCGGTTCCTATAAAGAAACTTTGCATGGCAAAACCCTTTGTTCTTTGTTCCGAAGGAAGCATATCGCCGACAAAAGCCCTGAAAGGTTCCATCGAGATATTGATAGATGCATCCATTATCCAAAGCATTCCCGCAGCAAACCACAAAGCAGGAGAATTAGGCATTACAATCAATGCAATGGATGCCAATATCGCCCCTACGAGAAAATACGGCCTTCTTCTTCCGAGTTTGTTCCATGTTTTGTCGCTATAATGTCCTATTATCGGTTGTACCAGCAATCCGGTTACAGGAGCGGCGACCCACAAAATAGACAAATTTCCAATGTCGGCACCAAGGGTTTGAAATATACGGCTCACATTGGCATTTTGAAGTGCGAATCCGAATTGGATCCCGAAAAATCCGAAACTCATATTCCATATTTGCCAGAAACTTAGACGTGGTTTTTTCATGATATTTGTTTTGTTATCGGTTAAATGCAATAATATAGATAATACAAATATAAAACTTTTTATGAAAGGAAGGGGATAAAATAGCAACAAGGTACCCGATTGTGCATTTTATCAGTTCAATGATTGAAAAAATAAATTATTTTGATATATTGCGGGAGCGTATTCATGAGATTTATCTTTGTGAACGTTTTTTTATCATAAAAATTTATCTTACATAATACAATAAATCAAGTATTAAGACATAATAAAATTATGTCACAAAACAATTTTTTGATTATTTATAGGATGACAGAGGGTATATAACCTGATAAAACATTGATGATGAAATATAAATTATATTTGATAAAAACAGGAACATTTTTTTTGATGCTCCTGTTGGCTTTATTTAGTTTTAGTTGTAAAGAACAATTGGAAAATAATGGTATTAAATTAGAGATTTCTCCAAATGCCAATATTAATGACACCATAATTGTGTGCAAAATTGATAAAATTCAAGATGCATTAAACGGCTCTTCAAAACTGGTTGTTGATACTATTGTTTTAAATAAAGGTACAACACATTTTTTTTCTGATAAAATACCTGATGGTACCTTATTAAGGTTTAATTTTTATCCTTCTAAATCAAAAATATTGACGCCAGGTGGTATTATCAGCAAAGGAAATAAATCAAATTTTATTTTTGTGTTTTACGATCACAAAAATTTAACAAAAATCAGTATTCCGGGTGAGGATATTCAAAGGTATCATTTAACTTCTACTAATATTTCTAACAAAGAAATTTTTAACAGCCATAAATTATTTGCTTCGTACAGACAAAGAGAAGATACCTTAATTGAGAAAATAGTAAAATCCAAAAGTAAAAAAGAGAGAGATAGTTTATTGAATATTAATAAACAAATGTTAATAAATGCTTATAGCGATTGTATTGATACGTTAAAAACAAATTGGAATAATTACAGTTCTGAAGAATCAAAAGCATTTGCTCTCCTCTATTTTATGTCTCCATTTGTAAATAAAGAGAATAACGCGGATTTCTTGTTGAAAATTATTAATGATTTGGAAAATAAAAACATAAAGAATACTTTGGTACAAAGTATTATAGAATATTTTAATGTGGAAAAAAAAGAATATGATTATGATGCAATTAAAAAGTATTTGGAAACTACTTATAATTTAAATCTTGATGAATTTAAAAATAAAATAATTATTATAAGTTTTTGGGCTTCCTGGTGTAAACCATGTCGTTTGTTTAATAAATTTGAATTTAAGGAATTGTATAATGAAAAAAGGTCATATTGTGAAATTATTTCTATTAGTTTAGACAATGATTCCGGAAAATGGAAAAAAGCAGAAAAGGAAGATAATATAAAATGGAAATCTGTTCTTGATCCGAATTCATCTAAATCTGAAATTATCAAGTTGTTAGATATTCAATCAATTCCATTTGAAATTTTAATTTATCCTGATAAAAGAATTGAAAAACTTAAAATGCATGAAAACATACTTGAAAAGATTAATACTTTTATAAAAAGCACCCAATCGAGTAATATAAAATAGCAAAATCAAAATTTTAAACAGATGAAAAAATTTATTTTACTAACAGCTATGTTTCTCACAGGGTTTCTATCCTGTGAGAAACACAAGGTTATCCCCCCTGATATACCTAATGATAAGGATACTATCTTTGAATTGGTTTGGGCAACTAAATTCGACTCCAAAGAAGGAATTATTAGTACCGACTTCACACAAGAATATAAAGATTGGGTTCTTGTTGGAGGAGACAAACATGAGCCTCCTACTCTTATGGCATTTAATAAGAAAACAGGGAATCTTGATTGGGAATATATTCATCAAGGTGCTGTAAATAATGAAATTGATCTTAGTGTAGTTTATGAAAATATCTATATCGCTATCTGTAGTCATGGATTAGTAGCTATTGACCTGGACAAACGTAAAAGCATTTGGGAACTTGACTTTTATCCTTTGGATTATTACAGAGAAAATAGCAATTCAATCTTTAACGGATATTTGTATTTGAATATACAAATTGGGGGAGCAGGCCTTGATGCCAATGCTGCTGCATTTATCAAGGTTGATATCAAAACAGGAAAACATGAAATAATTTACAGAGTTAACAAACAAGGAGACAATCTTACCGCTTTTTCTCCTCCTGCCTTCTGGACAGATCCTAATTCTAATAGAACATTAATGATTTTTAATGAATATCCTAATGTTCAAAAGCCTCCTCAGGAAGATGATCAAAATATTGTCGCCATGGACCTGAATACAGGGGAAATTATTTGGAAAACGGAAAAGTTCTCAGAGCACTTTTATTCCAATTCATTACATCCTCCGGCTATTTACAAAGATATAGCTATCAACGGTGGCGATTGGAGTATTTATGCTTTTGATGTAAATACCGGCACTCAACTTTGGAGACATCCATTTATCAATTATCACACTGGCATTTGGACAAAAACGAATCATTTAATTTATGATGATAAACTATATGTAAACAATAGTCAACATGATGTTTCTTGTCTTAATCCAACAACAGGAAAACTAATTTGGAATAATGAGCGGGGAGGGGCAAATTGCACTGATAATATGCTTTACTATGAAAAAGAAGATTATCTCGTTTTTACTTCCTGGGGTTATGGTTCTGTTATGATCCTCGATGCCATTACCGGAAAAACAATCCACCAAGAGGAACAAAATGATAATTCCAACTATAATAACGATATCGTTTATGACAAAGATCTGGATATGTTTTTTACCAGTACTTATAAACATGCTATCGGATTTAAGATCAATCCACCTAAGTGATTAAAAATTAATATTTCTTAACATAAACAATTACAAATGAAAAACAATTACAAACTTTTTAAGACATTCTTTCTTACATCAGTAAGTATTATTATTATCCTTTTTTCAAATGAAAAGGTTTTTGCCCAAGGATTTCAGTTTGATGCTTCAATTGGAGCAGGTCCAACTTTTGGTAAAATTCATTATGATTATAAATATAATTTTGTAAAAAGAGTTAGCGGTGGACATAATAACTCTATCTTTGTTGGACTATCGAACAAAATTAAAGGAAAAATCTTTCTACGTACTGAAATAGGGTTAAATAGAACAGATTATGTCCTTAGGATAAACTATGATTATAATTGGTCTCATGCTACAGTTTATGGAGAATTTGAAAATGTAGATGTTCTATCTTTTATTACCAATCAAAGAATCTATCTAAGTATTCTTCCTGAATTTCGTCATTCATATAAAAAAGTGGATTTTTTTATTAATGCGGGGGTTTTAATCGCTTCTGATATATACAATGACTTTTATTTCCATGAAACCTTTTGTGATGATGGAGAAATTTATGAAAGAGATGATATCACAATATCAGGAGATGGATCTGACGGTTTTTGGGGATATAGTGCAAATGGCGGTCTAAACTTAAATTTCGGGACTATGGCATTAAAATTAAATATAGGAAGTACTTTTTATAACAAGAGTAAATTGTTTAGTTGGGGGCATCCCTACATAGCATATACAAATACTCGAATAGCTTTGGGAATAATATATTCTTTAGAAAAATAGTAAAATGTGTTTTTTTCAGTCAAAATGATTCTAACGGTATAGATACCAAAATCAAAACTAGTGAATTAAAAGCTTTTTACAATTTGTAGGAACTTTAGTTTAGAATTATGAGAAAAAAGAGATTTAATAAGAGGCAAAATAAGATAATATACCAAGAAGGAAAATTCCCTCTTAGAGGCTTAATCTTTAATCTCCTTGCTGCAATATATTTTACCTTTATAGCTCCAATAGTATCAAAAACTTCACTTGAAGCATTTACTACCAATAATACTTTCAAATGGCTTGGGACATTTATAGTAATAATTTCATTATTGGAGATTTATGCATTTCCAAAAAAGATGAAATTAGTATTGAAAGTTGCCATTGACAATAAAAAAGATTTAGGTGCTCTTGCAGGATCACTATGGTTCTTTCATTTTGGGATTTCAGTTTTCTCAATATTTTTTATTTTTGACACTTTTGGTTATAGTGAAGTTAGTATCAAAGAAGATCTTTATCCAACTTGGTTTATTTTTTTAATATTTATTGTTTCGATAAAAGAGATACTACTATTGTTTCCGTTACTTTCTGAAAAGGCAATTGATGATTCTCAATATTTTAATCTAAAAAAAAGCGAGTGGTTTTATGACTTAGTATTAGTTCTATATTCTTGGTTTGGATTAACAATCCTCTGGACAGGAACTCTATTGGGAGATAAAGATATGCACAAAGAAAACATAGGCGAGTATATTATTAATATAATTTTAGCAAGTACATTGTTCTTAATGTACTATTTTCCATTAAGAATCCCATATCTCATAGAGGAAATTGCTTTGATAAAAACAAGAAAAGACAAAGCTTTATTTATATTTTCAATTTTGATTGTGCTTGTGTCGGTGATATCTAAATTGTGAGGTAAAATCTGTTTCTTTAAAACTATTTTTAGTTTAGATTTTTAAATATTATATTTGCAGACTTAATCGGATAGTTTATTTTTGACCTTTTTAATTTTATTTCAATGCCCCAAATCAAACCCATATTCTTTAAATTTATCACATCTTTTTTTCTGTTTTTTATATTTTTAACAGCAAATGCACAGGAAGATGCTTTTACAGTTTCAACATTTCATTGCATTAGTGTTTATTGGACACCTGCAGGAGGCGATGCAAATAAACATGTATTTGTAGAATACAGAATTACAGGGTCCACACAATGGAAACAAGCATTGAAAATGAAATATAATCCAATAGCAGGATGTGGCAACAATCCTGTTACAGGAAAGCGATATGATAAAGCAGATTACAGAGGAAGTATTGTCAATCTGATACCCGATACTGAATACGATATACATTTGACTCTGGAAGGAACTTCAAATGATACTATTATACAAGCTACGACATGGTCGGAAAATTTTCCAATAGCCCAAACTATCAAGCCTGGCAACCTTACTACCGAATATTATGTTCCAAGTTCAGGAACTGCACAAGGATATCTACTGATTGACGGAACAGGTGATACTATAGATATACAGGATGGCTCGGATAATTGTTTATCCCTTCACGACAAAGAATATGTTATCATTCGCGGTTATACACTAAAAAACGCTGCTCAAAACGGAATAAGATTATATAATTGCAACCATATAGTGATTGAAGATTGTGATATTAGCGGATGGGGAGAACAAGATCCAAACGGAAGTGGATTTGGAAAAAATTATTTGTCCGGAATTTATGCAAGCAACAATGATGCTGTCAGTTGTGTGATTCAAAGAAATAAAATCCATCACCCGAGATGGGATACTAACAGTTGGGCTGAAGATAATGGAGGCAGTTATCACCCATCAGGTCCTCAAGGCATTTCTCTTGGAACATGTCAAATAGGAAACAATGTGATTAGATACAATGAGATTTGGAGTGATGCGGATCATTATTTCAATGATATAATGGGAATGTGGGCAAATGCAAGTTATGAAGGATTTCCGGGACCTGATTCGGATATTTACGGCAATTATCTTGCAAATTGCTGGGATGATGGTATAGAATCCGAAGGAGCAAATACCAATGTAAGGATTTGGAACAATTATATCGATGAAACTTATATGGGAATTGGCAATGCAGCCACTTCAATCGGGCCTCTTTATATCTGGAGGAATGTAGTAAACAGATCCTATAGCCCACCCGGAAGTTTATATGGGGAATATTCTGCATTTATAAAAATGGGATACGCCAATTCTATCACATGGATGACAGGTCACATGTATATTTTCAATAATACTGTTCTTCAACCTAATGGAGAAGGCCATGGTGGATTGGGCACACATGATACCAGCAATAGATATATAAAACATTGCGTTACTTTGAATAATATTCTTGAAGTAAGAAGTGCTACGAACAATTCCATATCCATACGAGCAGGAAATGAAGATTTCTCCTATGATTATGATCTTACAAACAAACCATATCCTGCCGGAGAAGAAACAAATGGAATAACAGGTTCCCCAGTCTATGTAACAGGAGCTCCATCATTTGACAACAATACCAAAACCGGCAATTTTCAACTTAGTTCGTCAAGTCCCGGATATGATGCAGGTACTATCATCCCAAATTTCTGCGATACTTACAATGGCATTGCTCCTGATATGGGAGCTCATGAAAACGGTGATGAAAATATTGTTTATGGCATCAATGCTCTGTTTTCTCCTCCCGGCAACGGGAATATCGGTATTGGCACTAATAATCCTAACTCCAAACTTCAAGTTAAGGGTGGAGACATATATATCGAAACACTGAATTCAGGGGTCATTATGAAATCTCCCGATGGCAATTGCTGGAGACTAACTGTCGATAACTCCGGTAATGCTGTTTTCACACAGGTTAACTGTCCGTAGAGTTATAAAAAAAAATTCTTATGGAAAATCCGGATATTTATAAAGGTGGATTTCATTTTTTTCGCATTGCGGGTTGGGTTCTCTATAGGTTACCGAGCTTGTCGAGGTATAGGAGTTAGAGGCGAGTTGTGGAAAAACGAAAAAATGAAATGCACCCATTTATAACAATATCAGAAATAAACATGAATATCCAATAATCTTGTAAATTATTCTTATAAAAATTAAAAATCCATGTATTTCAAATATTTTAAATAATAATAAACACTCTGTTTGTTGCTCTAAACATACTGTATTTGGCTTAACCCGCATTATTCACAGGTATATCTATTACGAAAACCTGTGAATAATGCGGGTTAAAAGGGTGATTTCGGATAAAATGGTTTATTTTAAATATGAAATTATTTTATCTTTGGCAGTTGAATTAATAGATCAATTTATAAGCAAAATATTAAAATAGGTAGCTTATTGTAAACTTTAAATGAAAAATCATGAAAAAAATAATATTCTTTACTCTATTGCTTATATCAATAAGCTCCTTGTCCTACTCCCAATCTTGTCTCCCTGGTGGTATCACCTTCTCCACTCAGCAACAGATAGATGATTTTGCTACTGATTATCCCGGATGTACTGAGATTGAGGGGGATGTAAAAATAAAAGAGTCATCCTCCGGCAATATCACCAATCTTTTTGGATTATCTCAGGTCACTTCAATTGGAGGACACCTCGAAATATATTATAATAGAGCATTAGCGAGCTTATCAGGCTTGGACAACCTTATTTCTATCGGAGGTTCCTTTAATATAGATGGTGACTTAGCATTAACGAGCTTATCAGGTTTGGACAATCTTACTTTTATTGGTGAAGACTTTGAAATAAAGTTTAATTGGCATTTAACGAACTTAGCAGGTTTGAACAAATTAACTTCTATTGGAGGTTCCCTTATTATAGATGGTGTCACAGCATTAACGAGTTTATCAGGTTTAGAAAATCTCACTTCTATTGGAGAAAGTCTTAAAATAAGTAATACCACTACCCTATCGAGATTATCTAGCTTGGACAACCTTATTTCTATCGGAGGTTCCTTAGAAATAGAATCTAACTCAGCTTTAACAAGCTTATCAGGCTTAGAAAAACTCTCTTATATTGAGGGAAACATTGATATAGAATATAACGAAGCATTAACGAGCTTGTCAGGCTTAAACAACATTACTTCTGTCGGAGGAAATCTTAAGATAATGAATGCCAATAGTTTAACTAGCTTGTCGGGCTTGAACAACCTAACTTCTATTGAGAGAGACTGTGATATTGAAATCAACGATGCATTAACGAGCTTATCCGGATTGGATAATCTTACTTCTATTGGGGGAGGACTTCATATATTATTAAACAATGCTTTGATAAGTTTATCAGACTTGGAGAGTCTCACTTCTATTGGAGGATACCTTTCTATAAGTTATAATAATAATTTAACAAGTTTATCAGGATTGGAGAACCTTACTTCTATTGGAGAAGGACTTCAAATAATATCTGACACTGCTATAACAAGTTTATCAGGATTGGAAGACCTTACTTCTATTGGAGGAAACCTTGAAATACTATCAAACTCAGCCCTTACGAGCTTATCAGGCTTGGGCCACTTTACCTTTATTGGAGGGTATATTGATATATATGACAATACTAATTTAAAGAACTTATCAGGCTTGGAGAACCTTACTTCTATTGGAGAAAATCTTGATATACAATCTAATGCAGCTCTGACGAACTTATTAGGTTTGGGTAACTTAACTTCTATTGGAGGGTACCTTAATATATATAGTGTCTGCCCGAAAAGTCATAATGCATTGTGACGCAGGCTTATATAGTTGAAAATTAATTTGAATCTAATAGGGATTTATTTGGTTAAAAGA
>Ga0256832_1001295_pt1 | contig 16780 bp, 14 predicted proteins | sample 134614metaG_FD_190534 | JGI IMG/M metagenome (GOLD analysis project Ga0256832, IMG submission 190534) | Hydrothermal vent microbial communities from Lau Basin, Pacific Ocean - 134-614 | ecosystem: Environmental > Aquatic > Marine > Hydrothermal vents | place: Pacific Ocean: Lau Basin | collected...
GCCAGCCGCATCGTCGTCTTCCTGCCCGGGCTCAAGAGCCTGGAGCAGTCCGGAGTCCTGGAGGCGGCGCGGCGCCGGCTGCAACCCCTCGTCCCGCCCGGCTACGAGGTGCTGACCTGGCGGGAGGCGCAACCGGCGCTGGCGGCCATCCTCGACATGATCAAGCCGATGATGCTGATCTACGCGGTTCTCTTCTTCGTGCTCGCCGGGCTGCTGGTGGTCAACACCGTCTACCTGGGCCTGGTCGAGCGCATCCGCGAGTTCGGCGTCATCATCGCGCTGGGCGCGGACCGCTGGCGCATCATGCGCCTCGTCGTCCTCGAGAGCCTGCTGCTGGTGACGAGCGGCGCCGCCTTTGGCGGCGTCCTGGGAGGGCTCGCGGTCTGGCGGCTCGCCCAGGGGTTCAGCCTTCCCGGGAACCTCGCCCAGCAGTACGCCGAGTTCGGGCTGCCGGTCGTCATGTACGCCAGCATCACCCCCGGCCAGGTGGTGCAGGTCTTCGCCTTCGCCGTGCTCACCGCGATCGCGAGCGCCCTCTGGCCGGCCTGGCTGGCGGGGCGGCTCGAGCCGGTGGAGGCCATGCGCCACGTCGCGTAGGGAGGAGCCAGGATGGAAGCACTGGTAGAAGCCAGGAACCTGCATAAAGTCTACAAGGCCGACGGCGTGGAGACCCCGGCGCTGCGCGGCGTCGACTTCACCGCCCGCGCCGGGGAGTTCACCGCGATCGCCGGCCCTTCGGGTTCGGGCAAGAGCACCCTGCTGCACCTGCTGGGCGGCCTCGACCTGCCGACCGAGGGCGAGGTCTGGCTGGACGGCGAGCGCCTCGACGAGAAGAGCGCGGTGGCGCGCGCCCGGCTGCGCCTGTGGAAGGTGGGGTTCGTCTTTCAGGCCTACAACCTCATCCCGGTGCTGACGGCGCTGGAGAACGCCGCCTTCGTGCTCGAGCTGCGGGGCCTGCCCGCCCGCGAGCGCGCCGAGCGGGCGCGTGCGGCGCTGGCGGAGCTGGAGATGGAAAGCTTCGCAGACCGCAAGCCCAACCAGCTCTCCGGAGGCCAGCAGCAGCGGGTCGCGGTGGCGCGGGCGCTCGCCGCGGAGCCCGCCGTCATCTTCGCCGACGAGCCTACGGCCAACCTGGACTCGAAGACGGGCCTGGCGCTGATCGAGTACATGAAGCGGCTCAACCGGGAAAAGGGCGTGACCTTCATCTTCTCCACCCACGATCCGCGGCTGCTCGAGCACGTGCGGCGGGTCGTCCACCTGGAGGACGGCCGCATCGCCTACGAGGAGGACCGCAGCTAGTGCGCGCAGCGGCGCTACTCCCCTGGCTGCTGGGCCTCGCGCTGGCGCTGGAGACGAGCGGCTCCCTCGAGGTGCGCCTCGAAGGGCGCTACGCCGGCGGCGTCTTCGCCCTCGAGCCCGTCTACGCCGGCTCGCTGCTGGCCTCGGAAGCCTGGGGCGGCCTGCTCGCGGAGGCGGCGCTCTACCCGCGCTGGAACCTGGCGACCCAGGACATCGACGCCGGCATCTCGAAGCTCGAGCTCAGCTACGGGGCGCCGGGCTACGCCCTGGGGGCGGGTGCCAGCCCCGAGCCCACGGCCGTGCTGCGGCTGCTCTCCCTCTTTCCGCTCGCGTCGCCGCGGCCCGACTTCGCCCCCGGCCTCTGGGGTGGCTGGCTGGAGGTCTACCCCGACCCCTTCACGCGGCTGCGGCTGGCCCTCCGCCGCGTACGGGACCGCCCCCTCGGCCTCTTCCGCGCAGACGGCCGGCTGGCCGGCGTGGACTACCAGCTGACCGCGCTCTACGGCCCCTCGCCCGCTCCGGCCGCGCTGGGCGCGGGCGCGACGGCCCGGCTGGGCCCCTGGGTGGTCTACGGGGAGGGCTGGCGGGGCTGGCGCACGGCCGACCCCTGGCGCGGCGGCGTGGGGGCGAGCCGCTACCTGGCGGACGGCCTCTTCACCGCCGAGGCGGCCTACGCCGGCGGCTGGCAGTTCGCGCTCGCCTACGGCCGGCAGGCCGGCGAGGACTGGGCCGTGGACGCCCTCGCCCGGCTGAATGCGGACGCCGGCGGCCTCCGCGCGGCGGCCGCCGCCCTGCGGCTGAGCCGCTTCGGCGACGAGGGCGATGTCCTGCTGGGCCTCGGCCTCGGCTACGACGCCGCCATGGGCGCGTTCTGGCTTCCCAGTCTGGCGGCCCGGGTCTACTTCTGAACCCCGCATCCAGTAAACGCGAGTGCCGCGAACGGAGCACCGTCGCGGCTGGGAAAGATGGCGCGCCCGGGAGGATTCGAACCCCCGACCTACCGCTTAGAAGGCGGCTGCTCTGTCCCCTGAGCTACGGGCGCATGCGATGCGGGGGCGGCCTCGGGCCACCCCCTTGTGGAGCGGGAGACGGGACTCGAACCCGCGACCCTCGGCTTGGAAGGCCGATGCTCTACCAACTGAGCTACTCCCGCAGGCTGGTCGGGGCGGCAGGATTTGAACCTGCGACATCCTGCCCCCAAAGCAGGCGCGCTTCCGGACTGCGCTACGCCCCGTAAGGCGGAAGCCGGGGCAGCTTCCTAGCTAAGGGTAGCATGGGCCCATAGGGGGGTCAAGGAAAGTTTTTCGCCTACATGAAGCGTTTTCTGCGTTTGTACGACTTGACGTCGCGGAACGACTTGCGCCCGCCCGCCTTGGCCGTGCCCAGGTAGAACTCCTTGACGTCGGGGTTCTCCTTAAGCGCCTCGGCCTCGCCCTCGAGCACGATCTTGCCCTGCTCCATGATGTAGGCGTAGTCGCTGACGGCCAGGGCGATGGCCGCGTTCTGCTCGACGACGAGCACGGTCACGCCCTCCTCGGCGTTGATGCGGGCGACGATGTCGAAGATCTCGCGCACCAGCAAGGGCGCCAGCCCCAGGCTGGGTTCGTCGAGCAGCAGCAGCTTGGGCGCGGCCAGCAGCGCCCGCCCGATGGCCAGCATCTGCTGCTCGCCGCCGCTGGTGTAGCCGGCGAGGCGGTGCTTCAGGTCGGCCAGCCGCGGGAAGTAGTGGTAGATGCGCTCCAGGTCCTCGCGCACCTTACCGTCGCGGCGGGTGACCGATCCCACGCGCAGGTTCTCCTCCACGGTCAGGTGCTTGAAGACGTGCCGCCCCTCGGGCACCTGAACGATGCCCAGCTTGACGATCTGCTCGGGCGGCAGGTTCTGGATCTCGCGCCCCTGGTAGACGATCGTGCCGTCGCGCACCGCGCCGTCTTCGGGCACGAGCAGGCCCGAGATGGCGCGCAGCGTCGTGGTCTTCCCCGCGCCGTTGGGGCCCAGGAGCGCGGTGATGCGCCCTTCGGGAATGTTGATCGAAACCCCGCGCAGCACCTGGATGATGTCCTGGTAGACGACTTCGATGTTGTTGACGCGCAGGAGCCATTTGCGCTCGGTCTTGGCGGTCGTGCCCACGGGGACCTCCTGGGGGTGGCGGAGCGGGCGGCCGCGGCCGCCCGCTCCCTGGCTGGGCTTACTTGCCGTAGTGCACCTTGCGGAAGAGCGCGGAGCTGAAGGGCTCGGTTACCGGCACGAAGGTGCCGTTCTTGGCCTCGAGCACCCGGAGCTGGTCCACGCCCACGTGGTCGTCCTTGCTGTAGGTCACCGGGCCCACGGCCAGCTTGTTGGGCCAGTTCATCTGCAGCAGGGCCTGGTAGACGCTCTCGGCGCTGATCTTCTTGCCGGCGTCCTTGGCCTCCTTGATCGCCTCGATGGCGATGCCCGCGGCCAGCATGCCCGAGGGGTAGTGCACGCTCTCGATCGTGTCGGCGGGACGACCGTACTTGGCGCCCAGCTCCTTCACGAACTTGGCGGCGGCGTTGTCCTCGTGCGGCATGTAGTAGGCGGTAACCCAGAGGAAGCCCTCGGCGGCGTCACCCGCGAGCCGGAGCAGGTCGGGACCGCCCGCGTAGTGCGCGCCGGCGTGCTTGATCTTGAGGCCCAGGCGCTTGGCGTCCTTGATCATGTTGGCCACCGGACCGGCAACGTTCTGGTAGACGATGTACTCCACGCCCTTGTTCTCGAAGCGCTTCAGGGTGGCGGTGTAGTCGAGGCCCTTGGCCATCTCCTGCACCTCGACGATCTCGATGCCCAGGTCCTTCGCCGCCTTCTTGGCGTCCTCGACCGGCGCGCGGCCGAAGGGCGAGGGGTGGATGGCCATGGCCACCTTCGCGCCCGGCGACACCTTGGCGATGTACTCGAGGACCGCGATCACCTGCTCGGAGTACGAGGCGATGGGCAGGAAGATGTAGTCGTTGTCGGGCGGGTCGATGTTGCCGATGTGGTAGGAAGCGGGGATGAAGGGCACGCCCACCTCCTGCACGAGCGGCTTCAGCTGCAGCGTGCCGCCGGTCGAGTAGCCCAGGAAGACGGGGTCGCCCCGGTCCACCGCCTCCTCGAAGTTGCGCAGGGTGTTGGCGTTGTTGTACTGGTCGTCGCGCGTCTCGCAGACGAACTCGACGCCCGCCACGTAGCCCGTGTCGTTCGCCCAGCTGCAGTAGTCCTCGATGCCCTGAGCGTAGTACTTGCCCGCGTCGGAGGTGGGCCCGGTAATGGCACCGGACCACATGATGTGCACTTTTTCTGCGGCCGCAAATCCCATCGCGAGTACCGCGGCCAAGGCCCACAACGTCCATTTGTTCTTCATACGCCTACCTCCCTTATTGCGACGGCGCGCGCGGCGCCGGATCGCCTAGTACTTGAACGGCCAGTTGCGGAAGTAGCTGCGCAACAGCCGCCACCAGTTCGCGAGCCCCCGCGGCTCGAAGATGAGGAAGAGCACGATGGCGAGGCCGAAGGCCAGGGGGCGGATCGCCGAGCCGACGTCCACGCCCGGCGGGTTGTAGATCGTCTTGATCCAGTAGGAGAAGGTCTCCATGTTGATGTCGAGGAGCTCCAGGAAGGCGGGGCCGAAGAAGCTGCCCACGAGGGTTCCGAGCCCCCCGACGATGGCCATGGCCAGGAACTTGATCGAGATCATCAGCGAGTAGTCCTCGATCACCACCGCGCGCGACCAGTAGGCGTAGAGCGCCCCGGCCACCCCGGCGTAGAAAGCCCCGAGGGCGAAGGCGAAGACCTTGGTACGCCCCGGGTCCATCCCCATGGCGTCGGCGGCGCGGTCGTTGTCGCGTACGGCCACCAGCGAACGCCCGAAGCGGGTGCGCAGCAGGTTGCGGAAACCGAAGGCCAGGATGACGAGGACGACGAAGGTCACGTAGTACCAGAAGTAGTGGTGGTTCTTGAACCCCACCTTGTAGCCCAGGAAGACGACCCGCGGCATGGCCATCGCGCCGCCCTGCTCGAGCGCCGGCGAGTGCCCCACCGCCCACTCGAAGATCAGCTGGAAAGCGAGGGTGGCGATGGCCAGGTAGAGGTGCTTGATGCGCAGCGCCGGGATGCCCACCACCGCGCCGGCCACCGCGGCCACCAGGCCCGCGACGGGCAGCACCGCCCAGAAGGGCAGGTAGGGCGCCACCAGCGCCGCGGTGTAGGCGCCCACCCCCAGGAAGGCGGCGTGGCCGATGTTGATCAGGCCCGCGTAACCGGTGATGATGTTGAGCCCCAGGACCGCGAGCGCGTAGATGAGGATGAGGTCGAGGATCTGCATGTCGCCGCGGCTCAGGAACCGGGGCAGCACGAGCATGCCGATCAGGAAGACGACCAGGCTCGCCTGTTCGCTGTAGGTGGCGAAGATGGTGGTGTCCTGCGCGTAGCTGGTCTTGTAGTTGCCCGTGCGCGTCCAGGGGTTACGCATGGCGCCTCCTATACACGTTCGATCTCCTCGGTGCCGAAGAGGCCGTGCGGCTTGAACCAGAGCACGAGGAGCAGCACCAGGAAGGGGAAGACGTCGCCGGTGCCGCCGCCGGGAATGTAGGCGTCGAGGTAACCGGCGGCCAGGTTCTCGAGGATGCCGATGATGATGCCGCCCACGACGGCCCCGGGAATCGAGTCGAGGCCGCCGAGGATGACGACCGGGAAGACCTTGAGGCCGATGCCCACCAGGCCCTCGAGGTTGAGCCCCGAGATCGCCCCCACGATCAGGCCCGCCGCGGCCGCGGTGATCCCCGCCGCCGCCCAGGCGAGGGCGAAGACCTTCTCCACCGATACGCCGAGGCTCATCGAGGCCATCTGGTCGTCGGCCACCGCCCGCATGGCGATGCCGATGGTGGAGCGCTGGAAGAACCAGCCGAACGCCGCCAGGAAGACGCCGGTAAAGACGACGGCCAGCAGCTGCGGGTAGCTGACGCTGATGCCGGCGAAGCTCACGCCCCCCTCGGGAAGGAAGCCGGGGAGCGAGAAGTTACCCGAGCCGTAGGGCGTCAGGTGGATGAGCCCGCCAAAGACCGAGGCCAGCCCGATCGTCACCATGATGACGCTGATGATCGGCTGGCCCACGAGCGGCTTGAGGAAGACCCGCTCGGTGAAGTAGCCCACGACCGCGGTGAAGACGAGGGCGATGGCCGCGGCGATCCAGACGGAGAGGCCCAGGCTGGCCGCGAGCGCGTAGGCGGTGAAGGCGCCGATGGCGATGAAGTGGCCGTGGGCGAAGTTGATCACGCGGCTGGCCTTGTAGATGAGGACGAAGCCCAGCGCCGCGAGCGCGTAGACCGAACCCACGACGATGCCGGAGACCAGCAGCTGGAAGAAGTAGCTCATGCGCCCACCTCCTCGCGGGCGACGGAGGACGTCAGGTCGATCACGCGCACGTTCGCCTCCACGCGCTGCACCGAGCCGTCCTGGTACTTGAACTCGGTCTTCACGAGCACCTCGTCACGGTCGCCGTAGAGCGCCTCCACCAGGTCGTGGTAGCGCTCGGCGACGAACTTGCGCCGCACCTTGCCGGTGCGCGTCAGCTCGTCGTCGTCGGCGTCGAGCAGCTTGAAGAGCAGCACGAAGCGGCGGATCCGCAGCCCTTCGGGCAGGTCGGCGTTCACCTGCTCGACCTCGCGGCGGATCAGTTCGGCCACCTCGGGCTTGCTCGAGAGGTCCATGTAGGTGGTGTAGGCGAGGCCGCGGTCCTCGGCCCACTTGCCCACGGTCTGGGGGTCGATGTTGATGAAGGCGGCCAGGTAGGGCCTCTGGTCGCCGTAGACGACGGCCTCCTTGATGTAGGGGCTGAACTTGAGCTTGTTCTCCAGGAACTGGGGGCTGAACATCTCGCCCGAAGCCGTGTGCATGACGTCGGAGAGGCGGTCGATGACGACGAGGTGGCCGTCGTCGGTCAGGTAGCCGGCGTCGCCCGAGTGCAGCCAGCCGCCCTCGAGCAGCTCGGCGGTGGCGTCGTCGCGCTTGTAGTAGCCGGCGCAGACAGCGTCGGAGCGGGCCAGGATCTCCCCTTCGTCGCTGATCTTCACCTCGGTGCCGGGGATGGGCACCCCCACGGTGTCGTAGCGCACGTCGCCGTCACGGTGCACGAAGGCGATGCCGGTGATCTCGGTCTGGCCGTAGATCTGCTTGAGGTTGACGCCCAGGGCGTGGAAGAAACGGAAGACGTCGGGGCCGAGCGCCGCCCCGCCGGTGTAGGCGCGCCGCAGGCGCAGAAAGCCCAGCTGGTCCTTAAGCGGCCGGAAGAGGACCGCGTGCGCGAAGGCGTAGGCGAGGCGCAGACCCAGCGGCATCGGCCGGCCGCGCATGCGGTAGTCGGCCGCCCTGTAACCCACCTTCATGAGCTGGCGGTAGACCCAGCGGTTGAAGGCGTAGGACTCGCTGATGTCCACCCAGATGCGGCTCTGGATGCCTTCCCAGACGCGCGGCGGGCTGAACATCAAGTGGGGGCCGATCTCGACCAGGTCGCTCATCGCGGTGGCCACCTCCTCGGGGAAGTTGACCGCGAAGCCGCCGGTGAGCCCCATGCCCATCGTCATCATCTGCTCCCCGATCCAGGCCAGCGGCAGGAAGGAGAGGTAGTCGTCGCTGGGCTCCATGGGGTCGATCTCCTGGAGCGCGACGCCCATGTGAATCAGGTTCTTGTGGGTGAGCATCGCCGCTTTGGGCTTGCCGGTGGTGCCCGAGGTGAGCGAGAAGTGGGCGATGTCGTCGGGGCGGCCGGCCTCGAGCCGCTCCTCGAAGGCGCGCGGATCCGCGTGGCGGTGCTTGCGCCCCAGCTCGAGGACCTCCTCGAAGCTGACGAAGAGGTCGGGGTCGTAGCCGCGCATGCCCCGCGGGTCCTCGTAGACGATGCGGCGCAGGCGGGGCAGCTCGTCCTTGACCTCCAGCAGCTTGTCGGCCTGCTCCTGGTCCTGCACCAGCGCCATGGTGACGTCGGCGTACTCCATCACGTAGGCCACCTCGGCGGGGACCGAGGAGGGGTAGATGCCCACGGAGACGCCGCCCAACCCCTGCACCGCCAGCTCGGCGTAGACCCACTCGGGGATGTTCTCGGCGATGACCGCGAACTTCTCGCCGGGCCGGTAGCCGAGCTCGAGCAGCCCGTGGGCGAAGTCGCGCACGTTGGCGTAGTACTCGGCGTAGGTGACCTCGTTCCAGATGCCGAAGTCCTTCTCGCGCAGCGCCACCCGCTCGCCCTCGTTCTCGGCGCGCAGCTTGAGCAGCTGCGGCAGCGTGTACCGCTTCAATTCGGCGCTGGGACGGATGATCTTCATCCCGCACCCCCCACGTAGGCCTCGATCACGGCCGGGTTCTCGGCCACGTCCTCGGGCTTGCCGGTGGCGATCACCATCCCGAAGTCGAGGACGTAGACGCGGTCGGAGATGTCCATCACCACCCCCAGGTCGTGCTCGATGAGGATCACGGTGGTGCCGCGTTCGGCAAGGATGTCGAGAATGAAGCGGACCATGTCCTCCTTTTCCTCGAGCGTCATCCCCGCCATCGGCTCGTCGAGCAGGAGCAGCTTGGGCTCCAGCGAGAGCGCCCGCGCCACCTCGACGCGCTTGCGCACGCCGTAGGGCAGGTTGCCCACCAGCGCCTTGCGGTAGGGCTCGAGCTCCATGAAGTCGATCACGTCCTCGACGACGCGGCGGTTCTCGACCTCGACCTGGCGGGCCGAGCCGTAGAAGACGGAAGCGGCGCCGATCGAGTACTTGAGGTAGGTGTGGCGCGCCAGCATCAGGTTCTCGAGGACCGAGACGCCCCCGAAGAGCTCGATGTTCTGGAACGCGCGCGCCACCCCGTAGCCCGTGATCGTGTGGGGGCTGGCGTGGGTGAGGTCGTGCCCCTCGAAGGTGATGCGACCGTGGGTCGGGTGGTAGAAACCGGAGATGCAGTTGAGCAGGCTGGTCTTCCCCGCCCCGTTGGGGCCGATGATCGAGACCAGCTCCCCCGGTTCCACGACGACGTCGACGCCGTTGAGTGCGTTGATACCCCCGAAGCTTAAGGTAACGTTTTCGACTGAAAGCTGCGCCAAGACCGCCTCCCCGGAACCAACGATGCTGTTTGCGGCGAGTATACCGACGCAGCCCCCCGTTGTCAACGCTTATTGCAGTCGCTGACGTAAAAGCGTCATATTCAAAGGACCTGCATAGCGGCCCCTGCGTTAAGTTGAGCCGAGGAGGCGCCGCAGCGCCGCTCCCGGGTCGGGATCGCGCGCCAGCGAACTGCCGATGAGCACGGCGTCGAAGCGACCCTCAAGGGACGCCAGCTCCTCGCGGCTGCGGTAGCCGGACTCGGCCACCAGCCGCCCCGCGAAGCCCAGGGCGCGAAGGTGGCGGGCGACCCGCGGGGCGGTGGTCAGGTCCACCCGCAGCGTCGTGAGGTCGCGGTTGTTCACCCCCAGGATCTCCGCCCCCGCCTCCAGGGCCAGCTCCGCCTCGCGTTCGTCGTGCACCTCGACCAGGGCGTCCAGCCCCGCGCGGCGCGCCGCTTCCAGGTAGGCCCCGGTGAGCGGACCCAGCACCGCGACGATGAGCAGCACCGCCGAGGCCCCGAGCGCGCGCGCCTCGTCGAGCTGGACCGGATGCACCACGAAGTCCTTGCGCAAAACCGGCAGGGCCACGGCGGCGCGCACGGCCTGCAGGTCGGCGTCGCTGCCGGCGAAGAACTCGGGCTCGGTCAGCACGCTCACCGCCCGCGCCCCCGCACGCGCGTAGGCGCGCGCCACCTCCGCGGCGTCCAGATCCGCGATCGCGCCCTCGGAAGGGCTCTTGCGCTTGACCTCGGCGATCACCGAGAGGCCGGGGGCCGCCAGCGCCTCCGCGAAGGAGGGCGGCCTCTCGGCCGGCGGCGGCGAAGGCTGCGGGCCGGCGGCCTCGACGAGCTGCAAACGGCGGCGGGCGATGCGCCCCAGCACGCCGGGAACGCGGCTCAGGTCAGGAACCATGGCTTCCATGCAGGGCGAACGCGTCCGGGGGCAGGTCCACTTCGGCCACCCAAACCATCAGGCGGCTCAGGTAGACCTGTAGAAAGTAGTCGGGGCTGATTACCTGATCCACGGCCAGGTAGGCGTCCTGCAACGGCGGCTCTTTGAGCGCGAAAAGGCCGTGGTACGGCTGCAGCACGCGCAACGGCAGTCCCCCGCCGGCGTAGAGGATCAGGTCGACCTCGTGCGCCAGGGCCTCGACCTGGGCCTGCGAGAGCGCGACCCGGCCGCGCTGCGGCTGCGGGAGCCGGCCGAGCACGGCCTCCCCCTCGCTGGGGCTGGCCTGCCAGACGTGCACGGTACGCGCCGTTCGCAGCGCCGAACGCAGCCCGGGGAGCGGCGGCCCCACCCAGAGGACGCGCGCCCCCGTGAATCCGGCCTGCTCGGTAGCGAAGCGAACGGCCTCGGGCCAGAGGAAGCTGCCCGTCGTCGCTCCGAACTGCACCTTGACCGCGTCCACGCGGCCCGCCTCCTCCGCCTCGGCTTCGCGCCGCGCCACCGCCTCGAAAGCCCCCGCCTGGGCCGCAGGGTCTTCCACGAAGGCCCCGGCGAAGCCCAGCGGCGCGAGACCCGCGACGGCCTCGGCCAGGGCCGGGCCCGGCTGGGCGCTCTGGACGTAGAGGGGCAGGTCGTGCCCGTGCACCGCCGACACCAGCGCGTCGTGCCAGCGGCTTTGGGCCGCGGCGAAGAGCGCGACGAGGTTCACCGCCGCCTCCTGGTGCGGGCGGCGCTGACGGGCGCGGCGACACGGCTCACGAGGCTGATTATACCCACGCTCACGCGCCCGGAGCGATCTGCGCGCCCTCGCCGGCCGGGGTGCGCCAGGCCACGCTCATCTCGGGGGTCGTGTGGTGCCAGGCCAGGCGGCCCTGCGCGTCCACCAGGATCAGGCCGCCGGCACCGCCCAAACGCGCGACCGCCTCCAGGGCCGCGCGCACCGCCCGGTCGGGGGGCGCTTCGCGCAAGGCGCTGGCGGCGCGGTACGCCGCCAGCGCCCGGGCGAAGTACTCGCCGTATCCGGTGGCGCTGACCGCTCCCAGGCCGGCCTCGGCGTAGGTGCCCGCGCCCGGCAGGGGGGTGTCGCCGACGCGCCCCACCCGCTGGTCGACCATCCCCCCGGTGGAGGTGGCCGCCGCCAACCGCCCCTCGGCGTCCAGGGCCACCGCGCCCACGGTGCCCGAGCGCTCCTCCAGCGCCCGCCGGCGGGCCTGCGACCAGCGGCGCCGCTGGCGCTCGGTAACGAGCTCGCCGGGGTCGCACGCGGGAATGCCGCGCTCGCGCGCGAAGCGGCTGGCCCCCTCGCCGACCAGCAAGACGTGCTCCGAGCGCAGCACCTCGGCGGCCAGCAGCACCGGGTTCTTGACGTCGCGCACGGCGGCGACGGCGCCGAAGCCCAGGTTCGCGCCGTCCATGACGGCAGCGTCCAGTTCGGCGAAGCCGTCGCGGTTCAGGGCCGCGCCGGTGCCGGCGTTGAAGAGGGGGTCGTCCTCGAGCCGGCGCACCGCCTCGAGCACCGCGTCCAGCGCGCTCCCGCCCTGTTCGAGCCGCGCCCACGCCGCGTCGCGCGCGCGCACCACCCCGGCGACGCGGTCGTCCCAGCCCGAGGCCTCGACGCGCCCCGCGCCGCCGTGGACCACGAGCGCGGGTCCACCGGCTACCAACGCCACACCATCCCCAGGCCGGCGCGCGCGTAGGGCGTCGCCCCGTAGTTGTAGCTGAACTCGGCGTAGGGCCGCGCCTGACCCAGGTTGAAGGCCAGCCCCAGGGTCACGACGGCGTAGGACTCCGAGCCCACGTCCATCACGAACCCGCCTTCCGAGGGGAGCCGGGCGATCATCGTCGCGGCCCCCGCGGCCGCGTAGGGCTCGAGCAGCCGCCGCCCCCAGGGGCGGTAGAGCAGGTCGAGCCCGCCCATCAGCCCTCCGCGCTCGCCAAAGAGCAGCCGGCCGCGCGCGGCCAGGGGCTGCCCTTCGAGGTAGAACCCCAGCGCGCCGGAATAACCGCCCAGCGCCATGTTCCGGCCCACGGCCAGATCCAACCCGCCCGCGGCCCACGCGGACGCCAACAACAGCAGCAGCCCAATCCCGTACCGTTTCACGAGCTCTATTCTATGCGCTCGAGCCCCGCGTACTTGACCAGGAGCCGCTTCAGCCCCGCCTCGGCGAAGTGCACCGTGACCTCCTGGCGCGCCCCCTCGCCGCTGGTGGCCACCACCGTACCCTCGCCGTAGCGCGGGTGGCGCACCTTCTCGCCGCCGCGGAAGCCCGACGCGGCCCCCGCCGCGGCGCGGTTCACCGGCGCGCTCGACACCGGCGCGGGGGCGGGTTCGTGGGCGTCGCCGAAGGGGCCTACGGGCTTCAGGAGGTCATCGGGGATCTCCTCGAGGAAGCGGCTCGGCCGCACCCGCTCACGCTGGCCCCAGGTCTCGCGCTCCTCGGAGAGCGTGAGGTAGAGCCGCTCCTGGGCGCGGGTGATGCCCACGTAGAGGAGGCGGCGCTCCTCCTCGATCTCGGCGTCGGAGCCCAGGCTGGAACGGTGGGGCAGCAGCCCCTCCTCCACCCCCACGACGAAGACGACCGGGAACTCCAGCCCCTTGGCGTTGTGCAGGGTCATCAGGGTGACCGACTTCTCGGGCGCGGCGTTGGGCTCCTCGGCCCGCGCCGTCAGGGCGATCTCGTCGAGGAACTCGGCTACGCTGCCGCCGTGTTCCTCCTCCCACTCGGCGGCGGCGCGCAGCAGCTCTTCCAGGTTCTCGAGCCGCGGCTCGCTGTCGCCCTCGCGCCGCAGCATCTCGCTGTAGCCGGTCTCGGCCAGCACGAGGCGCAGGAAGGCCTCGGGTCCGGTGCCCTCGGCCGCCTCGCGCAGCGTCGCCAGCAGAGCGGTGAAGCGGGCCACCGCCGCCGCCTGGCGCGCGGCCAGCAGCTCCCCGGCCCTGTGCGCGGCCTCGAGCAGGCTCACCCCCTGCTGCTCCGCCCAGGCGGCGAGCTTGCCCACCGAAGCGGCGCCCACCCCCCGCGCCGGCACGTTGATGACGCGCCGAAGCGCCACGTCGTCGGCAGGGTTGACGGCCAGGCGGGCGTAGGCCAGCACGTCCTTCACCTCGCGACGCTCGTAGAACCCTACCCCGCCGACGATCCGCGCCGGCAGGTTGATGCGCCGGAAGGCCTCCTCGAGCACCCGCGACTGGGCGTTGGTGCGGTAGAGCACGGCGAAGTCGTCGAGCGCACGCTCCCGGGCCAGCCGCGCCACCTCGCGCGCCACGAAGGCGGCCTCCTCGCGATGGTCCGGGGCGCGGTAGAGGCGCACCGGCTCGCCGGCGGGCTTGACCGGCCTCAGGGTCTTCTCGAGGCGCTGCCGGTTCTTCTCGATCAGGGCGTTGGCCACCCGCAGGATCGCCGCGGTGGAGCGGTAGTTCGCCTCCAGGCGGTAGACCACCGCCCCGCGGTAGTCGCGCTCGAATCCGAGGATGTTCTGAATGTCGGCGTTGCGGAAGCCGTAGATCGACTGGTCCGGATCGCCCACCACCATCAGGTTGGCCTCGTCCCCGGCGAGCAGCTTGGTGAGGCGGTACTGGGCGGGGTTGGTGTCCTGGTACTCGTCGACGTGAATGAAGCGGGCGCGCTGCCGCACGGCCTCCAGCGTCTCGGGATGGCGCTCGAAGAGCTCGATGGTGCGCAGCAGCAGGTCGTTGAAGTCGACGGCGTTGTTCTCGGCGAGGCGCTGCTGGTAGCGCGCGTACACCTCGGCCATCTGCTGCTTGGTGAGGCCGCCCACCCAGTCGTCGGCGTGGGCCAGGAACTCGCTGGTCGACCACATGCGGTTCTTGATGCGGTCGAGGACGGCGCGCACGTAGGTGGGGCGCGCCTCGAGCCCCAGCGAACCCAGCACCTCCTTGAGCAGCACCCGCTGGTCGTCGTCGTCGTAGACGACGAAGCCGGGCTTCAACCCGATGCGCTCGCCGTAGCGGCGCAGGATGCGCAGGCTGGCGGAGTGGAAGGTGCTCACCCACAGCTCGCCGGCCGCGCGCCCCACCATCCGCGAAAGCCGTTCGCGCATCTCGCCCGCGGCCTTGTTGGTGAAGGTCACGGCCAGCACCTCGGCCGGGTAGACCTCGCGCTCGGCCAGCAGGTAGGCGACCCGGTGCACCACCGTCCGGGTCTTCCCCGAACCGGCCCCGGCGATCACCAGCGCCGGGCCCAGGAAGTGCTGCACCGCGGCTTGTTGTTGTTCGTTGAGGGAGGAAAGGAGGTCGCGCGCAGACACGCCGAACAGTCTATCAGCTCACGCGCCCGCCGTATGATGAGGCCATGGACGAGCTCCGTTTCGGAACCGACGGCTGGCGCGACGTCATCGCCGACCGCTACACCTTCGCGAACGTCGCCCGGGTGGCGCAGGCCACCGCCGACTACGTGGCCTCGACGGGGGGCGGCCGGGTGGTGGTGGGGTACGACACCCGCTTCCTCTCGGACCGCTTCGCCGCGCACGTGGCCGGGGTGATCGCCGCCAACGGGCTCGAGGCGCTGCTGGCGGCGGGCTACCTGCCCACGCCGGTCACCTCGTTCGCGGTGGTGCGTCAGGAGGCCGCCGCGGGGGTGATGATCACCGCAAGCCACAACCCTCCCGAGTACAACGGCTACAAGCTCAAGGGGCCCTACGGCGGCTCGGCCACCCCCGAAATCTACGACGGCATGATCCGCCGCCTGGACGCGACGCCGGCCAAAGCGCCCGACCCCGGGGCGGTGCGCACCTTCGACCTGCGCGAGGTCTACTACGACCGCATCGGCGAGATCGTGGACCTCGAGGCCCTGAGGGCTTACTCCGGCGCGCTCTACCACGACGCCATGGGCGGGGCCGGCGGCGGCTGGCTCGCCGGCTTCGTGAAGCACGCGGGGCTGGCGCTCGACCTGCGCGAGCTCCACGGCGTGCCCCACCCCCTCTTCTACGGCGTGCATCCCGAACCCATCCCCCAGAACCTGGTCACCCTGCGCGCGGTGATGAGCGCCGAGAAGGACCCGGTCTTCGCGGCGGTGACCGACGGCGACGCCGACCGCATCGGCGCGGTGCTCGCAGGCGGGGTCTACTTCAACAGCCACCAGATCTTCGCGGTGCTGCTGCGTCACCTGCACCGTAAGGGGTTGCGCGGTCGGGTGGTCAAGACCTTCTCGGTCTCGCAGGTCGTCGACCGGCTGGCCGAGAAGCTGGGGCTCGAGGTGGTGACCACGCCCGTCGGCTTCAAGTACATCACCGACGAGTTCTTGAAGGGCGACGTGCTCATCGGGGGCGAGGAGTCGGGGGGCATCGGGGTGGCCGGCCACATCCCCGAGCGCGACGGCCTCCTCAACGCCCTGCTGCTCCTCGAGAGCGTGGTGACGAGCGGCCGGAGCCTTGGCGAACAGTTCGCCGAGATCGAGGAACTCGTGGGGCTGAAGCACGCCTTCGACCGCCTCGACCTGAAGGTGGCGAGCCCCGAGGCGCGCGACGAGGTGATGAAGCGCCTGCACGAGGCGCCGCCCGAACGGGTGGGGCGGTTCGTCGTCGAGCGGGTGGAGACCCTGGACGGGGTCAAGCTCCACCTCGCCGGCGGAGCCTGGCTGCTTTTCCGCCCCTCGGGCACCGAGCCGCTTTTGCGCATCTACTGCGAAGCCGAGGACGCCGGCACGGTGAAGCGCGTCCTCAAGGAAGCGCGCAAGCTCGTCGGGGCCTAGCGGTCACGGCCCAAGACGTCGTTCACCAAGGCCGCCGGGGCGTGTGTTTTAGGCGGTGTTACGTGGTGCGTAGTACGTGGTAGCTGGTCGGAATCGAAGGCCTTGTGCGTGACGTAACGCCACGGTGTTTCCACAGGCCACGAGCCGCTTTCTATCCCCCCACTCCGGGCCTCCCTACGGGGGGCATTTCAGCTTTCCGCGGCCGGTGCGGCGCCTTTATCCCGACTCCTGAAGGGGTCCCGGGCCGCGGCTTTCACCGGGGTGACGAGGGGAGCCGCCTGCGGCGGCAGTGAAGCGTAAACGACGCGTTCGGACGGCGCGGCTGGCGTCCCCGCGCCGGCGATAGGGCGAGCCCGGCCCGCTTTCTTTTCGTGAAAGCTTGGACGTCTATCCGTTCGTGATATTTTTCCCGTGGTTTTTCAGAAGATGGCTACGCTAGAGTTTGAATGAAGGGCTCAGCGGCGGTAGCGGCCGCCCACGAACTCGCCCATGCCCCAGACGCGCACGGGTTCGCCGAACCAGCGTCCCGACCCCGCGACCGGGCCCTCCCAGTAGGCCACGGGCAGACCCGGCGGGCGGACCTCCTGCGCGAGCCGCAGCGGCTCGAGCTCCAGGCTCCAGCCCTCCCCTTCCACGCGCCAGGCCACCGCGTAGCGCAGCCCCGTCACCGGCGAGGTCCAGTAGCTGAGCGGCTCCATCCGCACGCCCTCGAGCCGGCTGACCCGGCCCAGCGCGTCGACGCGGGTCG
>Ga0256832_1001296_pt1 | contig 16777 bp, 13 predicted proteins | sample 134614metaG_FD_190534 | JGI IMG/M metagenome (GOLD analysis project Ga0256832, IMG submission 190534) | Hydrothermal vent microbial communities from Lau Basin, Pacific Ocean - 134-614 | ecosystem: Environmental > Aquatic > Marine > Hydrothermal vents | place: Pacific Ocean: Lau Basin | collected...
TAATGATTTTAAAGCATGTCAGTGTAGTTGTTTTTTTAACCATCTTGCACATATTATGCTCCATATTCATCACTATATTCCTCGTTGTCCATACTATACCACATATTTTGCATTTCGTCGTACAGGTGTTCACCCTCCCTACTACTCCTTTTTAAAATAATCAATCAGCAAAATCAAATATTTGAAATAAAAAAATTAAAGGATAGACGCATGTCAAAAAATTACGTAGTAGGATTTCCAAGAATTGGAGAACAAAGAGAGCTTAAAAAGGCACTAGAGGCATATTGGGCAAAAGAGATAACATTTGATGAGGTAGAAAAGGTAGCTAGTAAGTTAAAAGCTCGTCATTGGAACTATCAAAAAGAGGCAAATATAGACTATATTAGCTCAAATGACTTTTCGCTCTATGACAATATGTTAGATATGGCAGTTACTCTAGGAGCAATTCCAAAGCGTTTTAGAGATTTAGAAAATGAAGAGCAGTATTTTGCTATGGCAAGAGGAGATAAAGATAGAGTAGCTATGGAGATGACTAAGTGGTTTAATACAAACTACCACTATATTGTACCTGAGTTGAGTCTTGAAGATAACTATAAGCTTAATGCCTCAAAGATATTAAACGAATATAAAGAGGCAAAAGAATTAGGGATTAAAACCAAGATAAATATTATTGGACCTATTACCTTTTTAGGACTCTCAAAACGAGTCGATAGAGGTGATGTATATGAGCTTTTTGGAAAAATTTTACCAATATATGAGGAGCTATTGGCTCAAATTGCAACACTTGATGATGAGATTATGGTACAAATTGATGAGCCAATTTTTGTAAAAGATAACCCTGTAGCTGTTCTTAGTCTAATTAAACCTGCTTATGATAAGTTAGCAAAAGTGAGTGACAAGATTAAAATCGTGGTCACTACCTACTTTGAACACTCAAAAGAGGCAACAAAAGTTTTGGTACATACTCCTATCTATGCACTTGGGTTAGACTTTTTATATGGAGAGGAGAACAAAGAGAGTTTAGAGCTTATTAGACAGAGTGGTAAAGTGTTGGTTGCAGGAGTGGTCGATGGTAGAAATATTTGGAAAAATGATATTGAAGCAACCGTTAATCTTTTAGAGGAGATTGCAACTGTAGTTGACAAAGAGAAGATAGTGGTAAGTTCATCTTGTTCACTTCTTCATACACCATTTACTCTAAAATATGAAAAGAAGATGGATAGTGAGATTAAAAATTGGCTCTCTTTTGCTGTTGAGAAACTTGATGAGATTGCATTGGTTTCAAAAATATTTACAGTAGGAGTAGATGGGCTAAACCAAAGTGAAAAAGAGGCACTAGAGGCTAATAAAGAGGCTAATTTAAGCCGAAAAAGCTCTACTCGTATTCATGATAAAGAGGTGCAAAAGAGAGTACAAAGCATTACAAAAATGCAAAGAGATGATGTTTATGAAGATAGAATTAAGATACAAAAAGAGCTTTTAGGCTACAGCAACTTAGCAACAACTACTATTGGTTCGTTTCCTCAAACTCCAGAAGTTAGAAAAGCAAGAAGAGATTTTAAAAATGAAAAACTCTCAAAAGAGGAGTATGAGGCTCAAATGAAAGCCTATATTGATGATTGTGTTGCTTTTCAAGAGGAGTGTGGTCTTGAAGTTTTAGTTCATGGAGAGCCAGAGAGAAACGATATGGTTGAGTATTTTGGAGAGCAACTTAAAGGGTTTGGATTCTCTGAAAATGGTTGGGTACAGAGTTATGGAAGTCGTTGTGTTAAACCACCGTTTATCTATGGAGATATAAGTCGTCCAAAACCAATGACCGTTGATTGGATTAGTTATGCTCAATCAAAAACTAATAAGATTATGAAAGGAATGCTAACAGGCCCTGTTACTATTTTAAACTGGTCATTTGTTCGTGATGATAAGCCTCGAGATGAGGTCTCCAAACAGATAGCTGTAGCCCTAAGTGATGAGATTGATGATTTGCAAAAGGCGGGAATAAAAATTATTCAAGTTGATGAAGCAGCATTTAAAGAGGGATACCCTCTACGAAAAGATAAAATTAAACACTATGAGTCATGGTCAGTTCGTGACTTTAAAATAGCCGTTAGTACAGCATGGGATAAGACACAAATTCATACACATATGTGTTACTCTGAATTTAATGATATTATAAAAACTATTGAGGCTATGGATGCTGATGTTATCTCTATTGAGACTGCACGAAGTGGTAATGAGTTGCTTAAAATCTTTAAAGAGGTTGGGTACAAACAAGAGGTAGGTCCAGGGGTTTATGATATTCACTCTCCTCGTGTTCCAAGTGTTGATGAGATTGTTACTCAGATTAAGAAGCTTCAAGAGGTACTACCAAGTGAACAGCTTTGGATTAACCCCGATTGTGGATTAAAAACACGAAAATGGGAAGAGACAAAAGCTAGTCTAAAAAATATGGTTGAGGCTGTTAAAATAGTTCGTGAAGAGGTTTAGGTTATTTTAGCTCTAGTATTTAGCAATAAAGCTAGAGCTTTGTTGCTAGTTAAAAATCTTAAATTCAGGTTAAAAGCTAACTTGGATAATTTGATATTTAAACTTAATTCAACCCAATCATACTCATAAACCTGCCAGAACACCCATTCTCTTTTCTATAAGAGAAATAGTATTCAACATCACAAGCTGTGCAAACATTAGAGAGTTCAATATTTTCCTCTTTTAGCCCAGCTTTTAGAAGTTGGGTTTTGTTGATGTAAGGTAGGTCTAACATATATTTATCTCCTACTTTATCATAGGCACTCTCTATATCTTTAAAATGTTGAGCCACATTCCAATCAACCTCATAACAGCACTTACCAATAGATGGAGCAACTCCTGCTATAATATCACTAGGGTTTGAGTTAAACTCCTCTTGCATCTTTTTTACCGTTTTAAAAGCAATCTCCTCTTTTGTCCCTTTCCACCCTGCATGAATAGCAGAGACTATCTTTTGTTTTGGGTCTAGTAGTAAAATAGGGACACAATCTGCTGTTAAAATAGTAAGCATAACATTTGGAATGTTAGTAATAAGTGCATCACAATTTTCTATGGCATCTTCTACTTTTTGCCAACCTATCTCTTGGTTTTTAGTGACAATATGAATATTTGAAGAGTGTGTTTGGTTAGCCACAACAAAGTTCATTTTAGGAAAATACTCTTTTAAGAGGTTTCTGTTTTTTAGAATTTTGCTAGGCTCCTCTTTTGTGTGTAGAGCTAAAGAGAATGAGTAGGGGGCTGTTGGCTCTTTTTGTGTCACTAAGTGGTGACACATTGTCTGTTGAGTAAGATTCTTAAAAGTATAGATATTTTTCATAAAATATTACATCTCTTTTAGTGAAGAGTTATCTGAGTAGCCAACATAAATCATTTGACGTAGTTTCTCTTTATACTCCTCTACATCAAAGCTATCCATATTGGTTACACCATCTTCAAATGCAGATTTAGCTACAGCAGAAGCAACCCAAATAAGAGCCTCTTTAGAGAATGGTGTAGGGATAATATGTTTACGTCCATAGACTAAATTTGGGTCATTGTAAGCAGCTTTTACATAGTATGGTACAGGCTCTTTTGCTAGAGCGGCAAGGGCTTTTGCTGCTGCTATTTTCATATTTTCAGTAATCTTTTTAGCTCCTGAGTCTAAAGCACCTCTAAAGATAAAAGGGAATCCTAAAACATTGTTAACTTGGTTAGGAAAGTCTGAACGACCTGTTCCTACAATGATGTCTGGTCGAACAGATTCAACTCTATCTGGAGTAATCTCTGGAGTAGGGTTTGCACAAGCAAAGATAATCGCATTGTGTGCCATAGGTTTAACCATTTCAGGAGTAACAGTATTTCCTTTTGAGAGACCTAGCATCATGTCGGCATTTTTAAGAGCATCTTCAATTGTTCTATCTTCAGTCTCAATAGCAAACTCTCTTTTGTATTGATTTAGGTCATCTCTTCCTGTGTGAATAACTCCCTTTGAGTCAATCATTACAATATGTTTAGCTCCTAGGTTACGATACATTCTAGCAGAGGCAATACCTGCTGCTCCAGCACCGATAATGACTATTTTTGTATCTTCTATCTTTTTGTCTGCTAGTTCAAGTGCATTGAGTAATCCTGCTGATGTAATAATGGCTGTTCCATGTTGGTCATCATGCATAACAGGAATATCTACACGCTCTTTAAGTTTACGCTCAATCTCAAAACACTCTGGTGCTTTAATATCTTCGAGGTTTATTCCTCCATAGGTATCTGAAATAGCTACACAGGTATCAACAACAGCATCAATATCTTTAACATTTAAGATAACATCTGTTGCATCAATATTAGCAAATGATTTAAACAAAACAGCTTTTCCTTCCATAACAGGTTTTCCTGCCAATCCTCCTATGTCTCCTAAACCTAAAACAGCTGTTCCATTTGAGATAACAGCAACTGTATTGCTTTTGTTAGTATATTTATATGCTAAAGATGGGTCGTTGGCAATCTCTAAACATGGGTAGGCAACTCCTGGAGTATATGCCATTGAGAGCTCTTTTTGCGTTTTACAGGGCTTGGTAATTTTGGTAGCAGTTTTTCCGTTAAGATGATACTCTAAACACTCTTGTTTAAATTTTTCCATGTTTTTTTCCTTAAATTTTTAGAAGTGAAATTCTAACATAAGTTAAAATAATTATTCTTTATTATTATTCTTTTTTAGAGCATAATTTATCGTTGTAAAAACTTCCAAAAGGAATAAGTGAAGCAATACCTAAAATAACCATCTCCTTAGTTGAAAATGGTGCATCTTCAGATGCTAAAATGAGTTGATATATAAATGCAATAACTAAAAGCCCATGGGTCATACCAACAATTTTAGTAGCTATTGGAATACCTCCGTAGTACTTAAGAGGCATGGCAATAAAGAGTAAAATAAGATAAGAGTACCCCTCTATTTTGTTAATAATACGAAACTTTTTTAATTCTGTCATGAAAAATATCCTTTAATTTTTAAGGATTATAGCAGAAGAGTATTATTCTCTTAGGTATGATATTTAATATATTTTTTATTATTTTGAAATTATGTTACAATAAGATTAATAACGAGTGTTATGGGAGTGTTATAGGAGATGAAAAGGTATATAGAGGGATTAGTTGGAATTTTACTACTTGCAGGTTGTGCTCATGAGCATCAGATTAATATTGGTGAGATAAATCTACAAGAGCATAGCACTACACCCTTAGAGCATAGGGACTACTATATGTCATTTACTCAAGAGTACTATGACAATAAACGCTATCCAATTAGGCAGTATTGTGATGACCAACGAAGCTATTTAGCAGATGACAAATTTTCTACAGAGACATATATTAAAGTCACCAATGAAAGAACAAAGCAGAGTAGAGTAGGAAAGTATCCTATCTGGTTTTTGTTAAATGATGATGCAAATAATATCTCATGTGTGCATAAAAGTGCTAACTTTATTAATGAAGAGCCATTTGTAGTTAACGATAGCGACAAACTCTCTCTTAAAATTTTACAGAAAAATGAGGCAGCAACAACGGTTCCTACAAGAGAGCTTGGTATTTTAATAGATGTGGTTTCACTTTTTGTTCCTAGAACAGCCAATTTTTTTATGAAAACAAATAACATTATTAAAGACCCAATAACACAGAACTATTTGAATCTTTTAGATGAGTCATTTAAAAATGGAGATATAGATGGAACAAAAAATAGAGACTTTACTACTAAAGTGGCTAATCTAAAAGTAAAACTTTATGTTCCTCATGGTGGAGAGACAAGAGAGTTGGGGTATATTCTTCTAAAGCCTCAATATCGCTCTACTTTAACAACTGTAGATACCATAAATGGTATTCCAAATTTTAGGTTTGTATACAATAGTAGTGACCCTAGAGTTGCTGATTTGATGGAGTATATTTTACCTAAAAGAAAAATTCCAATTAGAGTTTTGGTAGATAACTTTAAGCAGGTAGCAGATGAGTATATAGTTGAGGCACTTAGCTCTTTAAATACTCAACTAATGAACCGTTTTACTCGTTTTGATAGAGCATTAATCTTAACACTTGCTCTTAGAGAGAGTAATCTCTACAAAGAGTTAGTTCATGCTCTTAAGAGCAAAAATATCTCTCGTCTAAAACAGATTGTAAAGATTTTACATAATAAAAGAAATCCACTACTTGGATTGACAAGCGAGTTAAAAGTTACAAATATAGAATATTATAGATTGATGTACCAAGCACAAGAGGCAATAAAAGCTAAAGAGGAGCTAGAGGCTAAAAAACGAGAAGAGGCAGAGAGGCTTCGCCAAGAGCAGTTGGCTTATCAGATTGCTATACAAGGCATAGAGAACTTCTTTAGACCAGTTGTAACTATTGGTTATATACCAGATATGTTTGCTCCAAATAGTGAGATAAAAATGACAACAGGAGAGACTCTTACATTTAAAGAGTTACAACAGAGATATGACCGTAGTTTAAATGTTAAAGATTATGGTTGTTACACAGCTCTTCAAAGAGAAGTTAAAATTCAGCTAAAGAGTGGAGGTTTAGGAAAATTAACACTACAAGATTATCTAATTCACCCAAACTATACTCATGGTATAAAATATGATTATATGGCAATTTCAGTTAATAAGCAAAATGAAGTTGATATAATTTTCTATAAATTAACATCAAAAGGAGCTTTAAAGATAGAGAAGGTGCTTATAGATAGAGGCAATAGATTTATTAGTAAACGTCGTATTAAAGAGATACTTAGAGGAAACAGAGTACAAGAGTGTTCAGATAGTATAAGGAGACTATTTTAGATGTACCAAAATAGAGAAGTTCGTACGGTTGAACGACGACGTAAACGAAGATTTATTCCTATAATCTATTTTATGGCAGAGGTTACAGCTATATGGCTTGTTTTGACATTAATTGAATTAAATTTTAATATTTTTGAGTGGAGTATGTGGAGTTTATTTATTTTTATTATTTTATTTATATATTCAACTTTTAAAACAATACATATTTATAAGCGTCAAAAAAACTATCCAGAGAGTTAAAGTGTGGTGACCCCTAGGAGACTCGAACTCCTGTAACCAGGATGAAAACCTGGGATCCTAACCGCTAGACGAAGGGGCCATATTTTTTAGAAAAAGGAGATTAAGCTATGAAATGGTGACCCCTAGGAGACTCGAACTCCTGTAACCAGGATGAAAACCTGGGATCCTAACCGCTAGACGAAGGGGCCATATTTATAACTTATGAACGAAATTATAGCTAAAAACACTTAAATTTTTCTTAAAAAATATAATATTCGATATAATTTCCAAAAAAGGATTTTGTATGATAAAAAGAGCAGTTTTAGCTTTATCTATTTTGACTCTATTGACAGCTTGTGTAGGGTTAAAACCTAAAAGAGAGGAGAGTGCTTTTATAGTAATAAAAACACCTAAAATCAAATATGCCGATATGGGGTTTGTTACAGCTTCTCCTAGTGATGTTAAGGTTGAGATTTATGGTGCAGGGCAACCTTTGATGAAGCTAGAGATAGGTGGATTAAATATCTGTATGTCTAAATTTAAGTGTATGGATAAAGTAGCTTTTAATGAGAGAGTTTTAAATGGAGCTTATGACAAAGATTTATTAGAGAATATCTTTAGAGGAGAGCCTATTTTTAGAGGTGAAAATATAGAAAAAAATAGAGATGGTTCATTCTCTCAAAAATTGACAAAAGAGGGTATTTATGATATATCTTACAGCGTAAATCAAAAAGAGCGAGTTTTTCGTGACAAGCTCAATCAAATCTTAATAAAAGTGAGAAAGCAGTAGATGAAGTTTGTAGGTGCACATGTAAGTGCAAGTGGTGGAGTAGACAATGCCCCTCTAAATGCTATAAAGATAGGAGCAAAAGCTTTTGCTCTCTTTACAAAAAACCAAAGACAGTGGGTTGCTAAACCTTTAGAGGAGAAGATAATAGAGAGCTTTAAGGCAAATCTTAAAAAATCAGGTATTTTACCTAAACATGTCTTGCCTCACGACAGCTATCTTATTAACTTAGGACACCCAGAAGCAGAGAAGCTAGAGAGGTCTCGTAGAGCCTTTATAGATGAGTTAGAGCGTTGTGAACAGCTTGGTTTAGAGCTACTTAATTTTCACCCAGGAAGCCACTTAGTAAAGGTTGGAAAACGCGACCCAGATTATGCTGAAAAGATTATGGAGGCAGAGTTAAACTCTTTAGATGTAATTGCTGAGTCACTCAATATTGCTATTGAGGCTACAAAAGACTCAAAGGTTAAGCTAGTCATTGAAAATACAGCAGGACAGGGTACTAATCTTGGTTATAGGTTTGAACATTTAGCACATATTATAGAGAGAGTAGAAGATAAGAGCCGAGTAGGTGTTTGCTTAGATACTTGTCACACCTTTACAGCTGGTTATGATTTGCGTACACGAGAGGCTTATGAGAAGACAATGGAGGAGTTTGACTGTATTGTAGGGTTTAAGTATCTATCAGGTATGCACCTTAATGACTCTAAACCAAAGCTTGGGAGCCGTGTAGACCGTCACCACTCTTTGGGGCAAGGAGAGATAGGTTGGGAGGCTTTTAGATTTATTATGAACGATGAACGTATGGAGGATATTCCACTAATTTTAGAGACAATAGATGAGACTATTTGGGATAGAGAGATAGAGGAGTTGTATAATTTAGTTGAAAATTAACAATTATCATTAAACATAAACTGTTATAATACATTATTTCAACTAAAGGAGAATGTATGCAAACGATATTAAAGCTAGTAGTAGTTGCAACACCTCTACTATTTATAGGTTGTGGTAGTGATTTGTCTGCTCCTACTTCTGAATCGGTTAAAGGAGGAGAACTTCTTGTTGACTTCTCTCCTAATGCAATGAAATCAACTCTACTAAGTGAAGGAGTTATTGATGAAAACCAAACAGTCTATGGGTATAAAGCCTATAAAATTCCATATACAACAACAGATGAAGAGGGCAATGAGGTAAAAGTATCAGGGTTATTCGTTATCCCTACAGGTCTACCATCTGTTGTAACATCAACTTTAGGATTATCTATGGTATCTGATGACCATGGAACAATTTTTGCTAATGCAGAAGCTCCTACTATAATTGCAAAGAGTATTGGAACACCTGCTGGTTCATCTGTTATCTTAACATCATTAGGTGGTTTTGCAACTCTACAACCTGATTACATTGGTTTTGGAGACTCCAATAGCCACTATCACCCTTTTATTTTAAAAGACTCTTTAGCAAACTCTACGGTTGATTTTATTAAACAGGTTAAAAAATTTGCAATAGATAACAACATTACTCTAAACAGTCAACTCTTCTTAACAGGTTACTCTGAGGGTGGTTATGCCTCTTTGGCAACACTTAAGAAGATAGAGGAGGAAGATACAGGTTTAAGTGTAACAATGGCAGCTCCAATGGCTGGACCTTATGCTTTAAAGACAATGGCAGATGCAGTACTAAGTCAACCAAAACTCTCTGTTCCTTCATTTATGGCAAATGTAGGGTATGCTTATGCTAAAGCAAACAGTCAACCTATAGATAGTATTATCAATGAACCCTATGCCTCTAAACTTCCAATACTCTTTAATGGAGATTTAACTAGAACTAAAATTGACCCACAATTAACAACTGACACAACAGGAGCAACAGGACTCTTTGAACCTACCTTTGTTAATGACTACTTTACTAATGATAGCAATTGGTTTAAAGAGGCAGTAACTACTAACAATCTACACACTTGGGCACCTCAAACTCCTGTACGTTTAGTACATTGTGAAGGTGATAATGTTATCCCTTATGCTATTTCACAATTAACTGAGGGTACAATGAAGGCTCTAGGGGCCTCTTCTGTAGAGATTGTTCCCGTTGAGAAGAGCTTAATTGCCTCAAACCCTACTAAATACCCCTCTGATTTGAACTTAACTCATGGAGATTGTGGTTCATCTGCTTACTCTGTGGCTACAAAGATATTTGCTACAGTTAGAAAAGAGACTATTGGATATTAGGAGAAGATAATGAAAAAAATAATACTATTGAGTATAGCAACAAGTTCTTTAGTAATGGCAGGTGCTTACAAAGTTCCAGAGCAATCAGTTAACTCTATGGCACTTGGTGCAGCCTATGTGGCTCATACAGATGGAGCAGATACAGCCTACTATAACCCTGCCAATATGGCATTTATGACTCAAGAGCAGTTTGCAGAGGTGGGTTTTAGCTGGGCTCATTTGCCTCGCAACAGGTTTCAAGGTGTTCAAGCCTACTCTGCTACAGAGGTATATCCTGCTTCCAATAGTTCAGAGATTGAAAATTTACAATTACCATTTTTACACTATGTATCTAATCCAATAGAACAATTTCGTTGGGGTGCTAGTTTAACTGTACCAGGAGGATTGACTAAAGAGTGGGATAGTGGACACCAAAAACTTTTTGCAGAGGAGTTTACTCTAAAAGTTTTAGAGTTTAATCCTGTAGCCTCTTATAAACTCTCTGATAACTTTGCAGTAGGTGGAGGTTTACGATTTATCTACTCAGAAGGAGTTGTAAAGTCAGATGGTGGAACAATCAAGCCAATAAAACGTAATATGGAGGGAGATACCATTGAGTATGGTTACAATCTAGCAATGAGCTATAGACCAACTTCCGATATTAATATGGCTGTAACCTATCGTTCAAACATAGACCTAAAAGAGGAGGGTGATGCTAACTTATATTTAGGAAATATAGGAAAACATCATAGTGCCAATGTAACCGTGCCTCTTCCTGCTGCACTAAATCTAGCAGTTAGTAAAACATGGCAAGATAGATATACTTTAGAGTTAAATTATGAGAAGACCTATTGGTCAGAGTATAAAGAGTTAGATTTTAATTATGGTTCGCCAATTAGAGGTGCATTAGTTGATGCTTTTGATAAACCAAAACCTAAAAATTGGAGAGATACAGATACTTTTAGAGTTGGATTTACAGCAAAAGTCTCACCCAAGTTAACATTTATGGTAGGATACGCAAAAGATGAAACACCTATTCCCAAAGAGTATCTCTCTTATGAGCTTCCTGATTCAGATGCAGACATTTATACCTTTGGTTTTCGCATAAAAGCCAATGAGAACCTCTCTTATGGTTTTGCCTATTTGCGTGATGAGAAAGAGTCTTTCTCTTTAGCTCAAGGAGAGAATAAAAATGGGATTGTTGGTAAGTTTTCAGGTGGTGGAGCTGACCTGTTAACAGCAGGAGTATCATATAAGTTTTAGTAAGAGAGTTAATCAACTCTCTTTATCGCTCCGTTTTAATTATATTTTGATGATAGCTTGTTTTTTGTATAGAGGGGTATGGTATGGATAGTTTAGAGTATCCTCTCCCACTCAAATTTACAAATATTTTTCTCTTTTTTAGAAAATTCAATACCTATAATAATTATCTCTTCTGCTTTGTTTAAATATTTTTCATAATACTTCTTCTCTTTTATCTGCTCTAAGGCTTTACCATTTTGGTTTTTATTATCTACAACTTTAAACTCAATAATATAGACTTGGCTCATATCAGGGGTTGCAATGGTTAAATCAATTCTGCCTAGATTAGTAGTATCTTCGGCTCTAAACTCAATACCCAACCCTGCTAAATAAGCATAGAGAACATTAGCATAATACCCCTCATGATTTTGCATTTCATTTTTTCTATAACTATCATTAGGTAACATAGCAAAGAGTTGACGGATTGCATTTTCAAATATGCTCATATCTTTAAACTCAATAGCATCAAAAATAGGTGTCTTATTAAGTGTATTATCGGTCAAGAGATACTCAAAAATATGTTCATTTAGGGCTGTCTTTACCTCCAAGTTTGGATAAGTCAAGTGATAAATTCTTTGATTAAAACGTTCTTTTACCTCTTTTATGGTCAAATATCCTGTTTGAAAAAGAAGTGTTTCTATCTTGATATAATCTATATCAAAACTAGATAGACTAGACTCATTTACTTTTATATCCTCTAAATTGGGTAGAAAAAACCTCTTCTGTTTGAGTACTTCAATCAAAAAAGCAGGATTACCTGTCTCAAACCAATAGTTACTATAGATTTTATTTCGAGAGAAAAAGAGCAGAATATCAAAAGGGTTATAGATTCCCTCTCCTAAAAAGTTATAACCATTATACCATTTTTTTAACTTATCTATATCAATATCAAAAAGTCGCTCTTTGAAATGGTGTTTTACATCTTCATGTGTATATCCACAAATTGTCGCATAGTTTGGATTTAGAGATATATCTTCTAAGTTATTTAGTCCACTAAAGAGGCTAACTCTTGAAAATTTACTTACACCTGTTAAAAATGCAAATTTAATGTATTCATCACTATCTTTAATAACAGAGTAGATATTTTTTAATCTATCTCTTATCTCTTTTGATAGCTCTTTATCTGTGATATTATCTAAAATAGGTTTATCATACTCATCTATTAAAACGACTACCTTTTGATTATATTTTTGATAAGCCTTTTTAATCAATTCTAAAAAACAGTTTTTAATATTCTCTTTATATTGGCACTCTAAGCCCAATCGTTCTTGATTTTCATCTATAAGATATAAAATGGTTTGGTCTAAATCATTAACAGACTCAGTAACCCCTGCACCAAAACTAATTTTTATTACAGGATAGGTGGTCTCCCAATCCCATTTATCATAAATATAAAGCCTCTCAAATAGCTTCTTTTTTCCCTCAAATATATTTTTGAGGGTATCTAAAAAGAGAGATTTACCAAAACGACGAGGGCGTGAAAGGAAGTAGTATTTACCACTGCTAATAAGCTTTAGAGCTAAATCTGTTTTATCTATATAGATATAGTTTTTTTCTTTGTCTCTTATTTCATGGAATGTTTGGATTCCTATTGGTAGGTTTTTCATTTTTTCCTCTTTTTTATAAATCTAAAACTCTAAAAATCTTCTCATATCTAGCATAACTACCAATACTACTAGTTCTATCTGAAGTTAGCTCTATCTCAAAATTATCTTTAAAATCTCTATAAAACATATCTAATCTAGTATTTCGTTTATCATCTTTGTATCACTATATAATGGCTAATTTAATATGTTATCATTATCACTCAACCCCTAAAGCCTGGTATCATCTGCCATTACATTAGTAGTTAATAGAGTTGCTCCAACTCCTAGTAAAAATAGTAGTTTTTTTATCCTCTATTTTTTTGAATATCTATTTAATTAGACATTATATACTATTAAGATGAACTATATATTAATTAATTGATAAATATTATAGATTTTAAGTTTTAGTCTTGATTATCCAAAATATAAAGAAACGATACAAAAAGTAACAACAACTTAAACAATTTTAAAAGTAGAAATATTACATTATATTTTTTAGTTATTAGAGCAATAATTATGTTTTTAAAAAAAAGGATTTAAATGGATAATATCGGACAATATTTAGAAAATGCAAAAAAGCTACAGTAGAATTTTCAAAATACTCTCAAATTCAAGTTGATAAAATAATTAAAGAGGTCTATTTAGCAGGATTTAAAAATCGTATTCTATTAGCAAAAATGGCAGTTGAAGAGACAGGTATTGGAAGATGGGAAGATAAAGTAACTAAAAATATTTTAGCAACAAAATATATTTACGAAGATATTAAAAACTTAAAAACAGTTGGAGTTATTTCTGAAGATAAAGCCTTAGGTATTATAGAGGTTGCTCAACCTGTTGGACCAATTTTAGCCATTGTTCCATCTACTAATCCTAGCTCTACAGTTATGTTTAAAATTTTAATTGCTCTTAAGACAAGAAACCCTATTATTATTAGTTCTCCAAATAAAGCTAAAAATGTCTGTAGTTATACAGCTGAATTATTATATAAAGCAGCACTAAAAGCAGGAGCACCTAAATATTGTATTCAATGGACTAAAGACTCCAATAGAGAACAGACAAAAAGACTTATGAGTGATAAACGCTTAGCTCTTATTTTAGCAACAGGTGGTAAAAGTTTAGTTAATGCAGCTTATAGCTCTGGAATACCTGCTTTAGGTGTAGGACCTGGAAATGTTCCTGTTCTAATAGAAAACTCTTTTAATACAGAATTGGCAATTAAAAAAATTTTGCTTTCAAAAACATTTGATAATGGTACTATTTGTGCTAGTGAACAGTCAATTATTGTTGAAAAGAGAAATATGCAAAGAGCATTGAAAGCTTTAGAAAAATATGGTGCATATATTGTTCCACATGATGAAATAAAATCATTAGAAGAGATTGTTTATGACAAAGAGAGAGAGATGATGTCAAGTAGTATTGTTGGGAAAACAGCAGATTTTATTGCTAAAAAAGCAAACCTAAATGCACCTATTAATACATCTGTATTAGTTGTAAAACAGACAGATGTTGGAAAAGAGCACCCTCTCTCTTCAGAAATTTTAGCACCTGTTATTGCTATTTATGAAGCGGATGATTTCCAAGATGCTTTAAGAGTTTGTTCTAAAATCAATAATTATGGAGGAAAAGGACATACAGCAAGTATATTTTCAAATGATGAAAATAAAATTATAGAGTACTCTTTAAAAATGAATGCAGGTAGAATTATTGTAAATAGCCCATCAGCACAAGGAGCTGTAGGAGGTCTATATAACAACCTAACTCCTTCCCTTACACTTGGTTGTGGAACAGGGGGACATAACAGCACAACAGATAACATTACAGCAAAACATCTACTAAATATTCAACGTATTGCTAAACCTAAAAATAACTCTAAAAGAGCTAAATATAAATTATCTTTGGAAAAAGAGAAGATAGTTGATATGGTTGAGTAATCTCTACTCTATCTACTTATAAAAGCAATAAGAGTAAAGAAGTCTATCTTATCCACCCTCTTTTAGCCACCACCATCATTAAAGCAGGAGCTAAAAGTAGGTCAGCAAATAGAGCAAATAGTATAACTGAGCCTGTAATTAAACCAAAGTTTTGAACAGAAATCATATTGGCTGCCAAGTAGGCAAAGAAACCAAGAGAGAGAACAACAGAGGTAATTACCATTGCTTTACCTGTTGTAAAGAATGTCTGCTCTATAGCTTTAGCAGCATCACCACTCTCTAGGTAGTATCTCTTAAAATTGTGCATAAAATGTATGGTATCATCAACAGCTAGACCAATAGCAATTGAGCCTATAAGCAGAGTAAACATATCTAGTGGTATCTTAGCTATATACATTATAAGTAGTCCCATAATAATAGGCGTTACATTTGGAATCATACTTAAAAGTCCCAATCTAAATGAGCCTAAAATAAGCATCATCATTAGGGTAATTCCTGCACCTGCAATAAGGTAACTAACTACTGATGAGTGAATAGCTTGTGAGAATGTATTTACTAAAAGTGGAGTCATTCCTGTTGTATCTACCTTATCTTGCTCAAATGTCTTTTTTGCCTCTTTTGTTACATACTCCAAGACTTTAGTTGAGTGAATTGCATCTTGCCATGGTAGTTTAATTGTTACTCTTGCTTTAGAGAATTGGCTGTCTACAACATCTTCTAGGTCATCAGAGCCTGAGTTTTCAAAGAGTAGTAGCTCTTGAGATACCAAGTCTTGTTTAGTTGGAATAGTGTAGTACTCCTCTTTGTTCTCATGTAAAGCTCGGTTTGTCTCTTTTACTATGGTTGCTAAAGATACCACCTTACCTACATGGGTGTACTCATCTTTATACTTCTCTAACTTAGCTGAAAGCTCATTTAGCTTTTTGAGTCGCTCTGGGTCTTGCCAACCATTTACTTTGCCTGTGTCTACTACTAACTCAATAGTAACTGAACCATTCATTTTAGAGTCTATAACCTCTGTAGATACTCTTACAGGAACATCTGGCTTAAACCACTTTAGAGGGTTGTGTGAGAGTTGTACATTAAAAGAGGCAATAAGTGAAACTACCACTAAAATAGCACTTATAGTTAAGACTGTTTTAGTATATTTTACAGGAATAACAGCTAACTTTCTCATAACATTATCAAGTGAGTCTGTAGCCTTACTTCTTTTTGGTTTAAGTTTAGTTATAGACAAAAGTGCAGGTAACAAGGTCAAGGTCAAAAAGAGAGAAATCAAAACCCCAAGTGAAGCAAAAATTCCCAAATCTGAAACAGGTGCTACCTCACTTCCAGAGAAAGAGCCAATCCCAATAGCAGTTGTAATAGAGGTCATAGCAATAGCTAACCCAGAGTGTCTAAGAGTATACGAGAGAGCCTCTTTTTTATCTCCTGTTTTATTAAATTCATCAAAGAAGATAGACAAAATATGCACCGTCGCCCCAACAGAGACTACAATAAGAAGAGATGGTACAATCTGCGTTGGTAACTTAAAGGCTGTCCCACTCCATGCCATTGTTCCAATAGTTGCTAAAAGAGATAGAACAATTACTAAAAGTGGATAGAACACAGCTGTAGCACGTCTAAATATAATAAATAGGAAAATCAAAATAATCACAAAGGTAATACGCATAAACTTCTGAATATCTGACCTCATCTGGGCTTTGAGTTGGTTATTTACAGCAGGTGAACCAGCCATATAGATTTTAAGCCCTTGTGCTTTGTATTTGTCGGTTACCTTTTGTAGGGCTTCTAGTATCTTATGGTTCTCTTGGTCGGTTAGAAACTTTCGGTTATCTTTTGTGTTTTGAGTTGCCTCATCATCAAACCCCTCACTAAACTCATCTTCTACACTAAACTCCTGCTCCCCCTCATGAGAGTAGGCATC
>Ga0256832_1001297_pt1 | contig 16773 bp, 14 predicted proteins | sample 134614metaG_FD_190534 | JGI IMG/M metagenome (GOLD analysis project Ga0256832, IMG submission 190534) | Hydrothermal vent microbial communities from Lau Basin, Pacific Ocean - 134-614 | ecosystem: Environmental > Aquatic > Marine > Hydrothermal vents | place: Pacific Ocean: Lau Basin | collected...
GATAAGAAACCGGCTCGTTAACCAAATTACGCGCCCATAAAACGGCTTCAATCACATTTTTGAGTTCATCTATTTTCTTTTGACTGACACCTTTGACCTTTACAGACCGTAGTTTATTTTTCTTTTTGTCTTTATCTGAAAAATATTTTAAAAATTGGTAATCAGACAGATAAATCCCTTCTAAGAAAGCTTCCAAGTCTTTGTCATTATCGCCAACTACAACAATTTCTTCTTCTTTATCTTTCAATTCGGAATGAATTTTATGGGCGTGTTTTCTAATTTTTTCCAAATCGGCACCTTTGGTTTTAACCACATACATATTATGTTTAGGCGTTTTGATAGATTGAATCTCTTCCTTATCAAAACCTTCTTTCATAAAAGGGATAACTTTTTCACAAGGTAAATGTTTGATATCCGATTTTTTGTCAGCTAAAACAATCACATTTTTAGCGACTTCGGGGATTTTTTTAATGCTTTTTATTTTCATATATTCATATTTTATTTAGTTCTACTGCAAAATTAGTAAGAATTATTGAGTATCATAAAAAGAATTTATAATCATTTCATTTTAGAATAAACGTCTTTTTCTGATTTTTTTTAAATACACATACGGGTTATTTAATTATATTTGTCCAATAATCAAAATAACATATTATGTATAGTGATAAATTTAAGAAATATTTACAAGACAGTTTGCAAGATATTGAAGCATCCGGTTTGTTTAAACACGAAAGGATAATAACCTCACCACAAGGGGCGGAAATTACTTTAGATACCGGCCAAAAAGTCTTAAATTTTTGTGCCAACAATTATTTGGGATTGGCTGATAATCCTGCTGTTATTGATGCCTCTAAAAAAATGATGGATAATAGGGGTTATGGTATGGCATCGGTACGTTTTATCTGTGGCACACAGGATAAACACAAAGAGTTGGAACGTAAATTAGCTGCGTTTTACCAAACTGATGATACTATTTTGTATGCCGCTGCTTTTGATGCTAACGGTGGTGTATTTGAGCCGCTTTTCGGTCCGGAAGATGCCATTATTTCCGATGAACTAAATCATGCCTCTATCATTGATGGCGTACGACTGACCAAAACAGCCCGTTATCGATATAAAAATAACGACATGGCAGATTTGGAAGCCAAGTTGCAAGAAGCCAATGCCGCCGGTCACAGATTTAAGATCATTGTAACGGATGGTGTTTTTTCAATGGACGGTGTTGTTGCACAGTTAGACAAAATAGTTGAACTTGCCAAAAAATATGATGCTTTGACCATGGTAGATGAGAGTCATGCTGTTGGTGTTTTAGGCAAAACCGGACGTGGTACGGTAGAGCTTAAAAATGTTATGGGGCAGATTGATATTATTACCGGCACTTTGGGAAAAGCCCTTGGTGGTGCTATGGGAGGCTATACTACCGGCCGTAAAGAAATTATTGAAATATTGCGACAACGTTCTCGTCCGTATCTTTTTTCCAATTCTTTAGCGCCCGAGATAGTCGGTGGTGCTTTAAAAGTATTAGATATGATTTCAAGTAACACCGAATTACTCGATAGATTACAACGCAACACCGAACATTTTAAACAAGGTATGTCCCGCTTGGGTTTTGATATTGGTCACAGCGAGTCGCCTATTATTCCGGTTATGTTGTATGATGCCAAATTATCACAAGATATGGCTTCGCTGTTACTTGATGAAGGCATTTATGTCATTGGGTTCTTTTATCCGGTAGTTCCTAAAGGAAAAGCCCGAATTCGTGTACAATTATCAGCTGCTCATACGTCAGACCATATTGATAAAGCACTTAGAAGTTTTGAAAAAGTTGGTAAAAAACTCAATATAATTTAAATTTTAGTTTTTTTTTCATTTATTTTTATTATTTTTGCTTTAAATATTATAAACAACAAAGGATATGAAAAGATTAAATCAATTATTGTTAGCTGTAGTAGTTCTGATAACTATTACCGCAAACGCACAAGACAGCAACCATCCATGGTTAGTAAAATTAGGTATTAATGCGGTAGATTTTTACCCTACCGGAGAACAAAATGACTTTGCTTTTGCAAGTGACAAGTTGTTTAAAGATTACTTTAATTTTGATCACTACAATGCCGCTTATGCTATTTCAGACGTTAGAGTAGGCAGATATTTGGGAGATAAATTTAGTTTGGTAGGTTCATTAAAAATGAACAAAATTACCAAATTAGGTGATGTTGATGCAAATTTATCTTATGTCAATGCCAATTTAGATGTTAAATATAACATCTGTAAAGATGGCAAGAGTCTAAACCCTTATCTTTTTGCCGGTGGCGGTTATAACTGGCTTGAAAAAGAAGATGCCGGAGATATCAACGGTGGTTTAGGTTTAGAGTATTGGGTAAGTGATAATATCGGTTTGTATGTTGAAAGTGCATACCATCATGTTTTTGATACCAATATTGCTTCTTATTTCCAACACGGTGTTGGTATTGCCGTAAAATTCGGTGGTACTGATACTGATGGTGATGGTATTTTTGACAAAGACGATGCTTGTCCGAAAGTTAAAGGTTTACCTCAATATAACGGTTGTCCCGATACTGACGGAGACGGTATCATTGACTCTAAAGATGCTTGTCCGGATGTAGCCGGTAAAGTTGAATTTAACGGCTGTCCCGATACTGACGGTGATGGTGTTATCGACTCTAAAGATGCTTGTCCGAAAGTTGCCGGTGTAGCTGCTTTAAACGGTTGTCCTGATGCAGATGGTGACGGTGTTGCAGATGCTAAAGATAAATGTCCGAAAGTTGCCGGTCCTGTTGCTAACCAAGGTTGTCCTTATGCTGATACCGATAAAGACGGTGTTTTAGATAAAGATGATAAATGTCCGAAAGTTGCCGGTACCGTAGCTAACCAAGGTTGTCCCGAAGTTACCAAAGAAGTTCAAAAACAATTAAATGACTATGCTAAAGTTATCTATTTTGACTCCGGTAAATCAACTTTCAAACCTAAAACTATTGAAACTTTAAATAAAGTGGTTGCCATATTGATTGAATACCCTACTGCTGAATTCGATGTTGAAGGTCATACCGATAGTATAGGTAGTGCTAAATTCAATCAAAAATTATCTCAACGTAGAGCAGAAGCCGTTGTCAATTATTTGAAAGAACACGGTGTTAAATCTAAATTGAACCCCAAAGGTTATGGTGAAAGCAAACCGATTGCTTCTAACAGAACCAGAGCCGGACGTGCTAAAAACAGACGTGTGGAAATCAATTTGGTTAAATAATAGTGAGACTTAAATAATTTTAAAAAAATCCGAACAATTTTTGTTCGGATTTTTTTATAATCAAAATTAAAATAATAACCACGAATTATTACTTTAAAATCCATAAAATTCCTATCTTTGTTTATGATGATTTTTCGGTTGATAATAATATAATTGACCGATTAAAAAATATACAGATGAACTATAACAGAATACTTCTTAAACTCAGTGGTGAGTCATTGATGGGAGATAAATCTTACGGGATTGACCCCGATAAAGTCGGTGAATTTGTGCAAGAAATCAAAAGTATTTATGACTTGGGGGTTGAAATCGGTTTGGTTATCGGAGGCGGAAACATTTTTCGTGGTCTATCGGCAGCCGGAAAACAAATGAACCGGACACAAGGCGACTTTATGGGCATGCTCGCTACGGTTATTAATGGTATGGCACTGCAAAGTGTATTGTTACAAAACGATATCGATGCCGTATTATTAAGCGGTTTAAAGATAGATAAAGTTGCCGATGAAGTACATCCGCTCAAAGCCAAACAAGCGCTGTCAAACGGTAAAATTGTCATTTTTTCGGGCGGAACCGGTAACCCGTTTTTTACAACCGATACCGGAGCGGTTTTACGTGCCTTAGAAATAGACGCTGATGTGATTTTAAAAGGTACACGCGTTGACGGTATTTATGACAAAGACCCGGAAAAATATAGTGATGCCGTTAAGTATGATAATATTTCGTACGACGAAACATTACAAAAGAATCTGAAAATTATGGATAGTACGGCTTTTGCTTTGGCAAAAGACAACCAATTACCTATTCTTGTATTTAATATGAACGTTAAGGGGAATCTAAAAAAAGTAGTAAGTGGGCAGAAAATAGGAACATTGGTGCATTAAAATCATTTTTGGCTATTAGCATGTAAAATAGTAAGTTTGTTCACTTTTAAAAATACAAGATTATGAGTTTAAAAATAAAATTAACAATATTTAACTTTTTAGAATTTTTTATATTCGGTGCCTGGTTGCTTTCATTTGGTAAATATATGGGCGCTACCTTGCATTTTACGGGCGGACAGATTGGAGCTGTTTTTATGACCCTGGGATTTGCTTCTCTAATTATGCCGGGTATATTTGGTATCATTGCCGACCGCTGGCTAAGTCCTAATAAACTTTTTGCTTTATTGCATTTTGGAGGTGCGGTTTTACTGTATTTTATGGCACAACAAGGAGATTATGACGGATTGTGGTTATATACTTTATTATATTTAATGTTGTATATGCCGTCTATTGGTTTAGACAATACCATTTCTTACTGTATTTTGCAACGCAATGATTATGATGTTGTTAAGACCTTCCCCCCTATTAGAGTTTGGGGAACTGTGGGTTTTATTTTAGCTACTTGGATTACCGACTGGTTCGGTTGGGGACTTAATGTTAATCAATTTTATTTTGCAGCTGCAGCTTCCGTAGCTCTTGGCTTATTTACCTTTACGCTACCTGATTGTCCTGTTGATAAAAGTGCTGAAAAAAAATCTTTTGCCCAAGCCTTAGGTTTAGATGCTTTTAAACTTTTTGCGCAGTACAAAATGGCGGTGTTCTTTATTTTTGCCATGTTATTGGGGGCAGCTTTACAAATCACCAATATGTGGGGCGAAGCTTTTCTTCATGACTTTGGAAAAATCGCCGCTTTTAAAGACACTTTTATTGTTGCGCATAACGGCTGGGTAATGTCCATCTCACAAATTTCAGAAACCTTGTTTATTATTACCATTCCATTCTTTTTAAAACGTTTTGGTATCAAAAAGGTGATGTTGATGAGTATGTTTGCTTGGGTATTGCGTTTTGGTCTGTTTGGTATAGGTAGCCCTGTTGGATTTGGAGCCGTAGCACTTATATTATCGATGATTGTATATGGTATGGCATTTGATTTTTTCAATATTTCAGGTTCTTTATTTGTAGAACAAGAAACAGATAAAAAAATTCGCGGTTCGGCACAAGGTCTTTTTATCATTATGACCAATGGAATTGGTGCCATTATCGGAGCCTATGGAAGTGGGTATATTATCGACATGTTTACAAAAAACGGTGTTAAGGACTGGCAAACAATCTGGTTTATTTTTGCTGCTTACGCATTGGTTATAGCCATTTTATTTGCCGTTTTATTCAAATATAAACACGAACCGGAAAAACTGGGAGAGATTAAACATTAGTGAGAAGTGGTGCCCCGGTACATTCCGCTTCTTTCGAAAGCGAAATACTTGGCACCCCGTAAATCTGAAATCTGAAATCTGAAATCTGAAATGAATTAATAATATGGGAAGAGCATTTGAATTTAGAAAAGCAAGAAAATTTAAACGATGGGCAACCATGGCAAAGACCTTTACCAAAATAGGTCGTGAGATATCTATGGCAGTTAAAGAAGGTGGACCAAACCCCGATACCAATGCCCGTTTGCGTGCAGCCATACAAAATGCCAAAGCGGCTAATATGCCTAAGGATAATGTCGAACGTGCTATTAAAAAAGCATCCGATAAAGATACTGCCGGCTATAAAACCGTTTTGTATGAAGGTTACGCCCCACATGGTATTGCCGTTTTAGTGGAAACGGCGACAGACAATAACAACCGTACCGTTGCCAATGTTCGCAGTTATTTTAACAAACTAAACGGGACACTCGGCACGTCGGGGTCGGTTATTTTTATGTTTGACCATGTGTGTAATTTCCGGATTAATAAAGAGAATCTGCCAATGGATTTGGAAGAACTCGAATTGGAACTCATCGATTTTAATGTAGAAGAAATTTTTGAAGATGAAGACGGGATTTTGATTTATGCTCCTTTTGGAGAATTTGGAAATATTCAAAAATACTTGGAAGAAAACAAACTGGAAATTTTATCTTCCGGTTTTGAATATATTCCGCAAGTTACCAAAAAACTCCCCCCCGAACAACAAGCCGATGTAGAAAAATTGTTAGAAAAAATGGAAGAAGACGAAGATGTCCAAAATGTTTATCACACAATGGATACTTCGGAATCTTAAAAATTTTCTATTTGACTCTGATTTTTTGCCCGACTTTGATATAATTACCTTTCAGGTGGTTGAGCTTGCGCAACTTACTGATAGACACTTTATAGTTCACATGAATACGATATAAGGTTTCGCCCGGTTTAACTATGTGATAAACAGCTTCATCAGTGGTTTCGCTTTCCGGTTTTGTATTTATATGCTCCGCCTTGTCGGTTTCGCTTTGTGCTGCTTGTTTGGGAACTTTAATAACTTGACCGACGGATATTTCATTACCGGTCAAATGATTTATTTGACGTAGCGTTTTAATATCCAGATGATATGTTTTACTGATAGAAAATAATGTTTCACCTTGTTTAACAATATGTTGTGTTAAATTGTTTTCATTATCGGTGTTATCTGTATTTTGAGAATCAGATGTTTCTATTGTTTCGTTTATTGTTGTTTCAGATTGTGTATTAGAACCGTTATCAGATGCGATAGTTGAAGTTTCTTCGTTTTTATTATCATTGTTACTTTCTGTAAGCATTAATATTTGCCCCTTGTAAATATCAAAATCATTTAGGTTATTTATTCTTTGAATATCTTTTACAGGTACTTTGAATTTTCGAGCTATGGTGAATAATGTTTCTCCTTCTTCAACTACATGAATAAATTTTTTCTTGCGGTTTTTATGTACTTCATCGGTTTCATCTACTTTTACATTCATTTGGGCAAGAACATCTTTGTCTAATTTGTCCAGATGATATTTTTCAATGAGATAAATTAATTTATCGGGATAACTCGGGTCAGTTGCATAGCCGGCTTTTTTTAAGCCTCTTGCCCAAGCCTCGTAATCGGTAATAGGAAAACGAAATAAAAATGCATAACGTTTTCGCCCTGCTAAAAATTGGGAGTGGTCTTTAAATGATTCTTCCGGATTATTGTACTTTCTAAAACATTCTTGAGCTTCATTGTCATCATGTAAAATTTTTTCGCCCTGCCAATTATCATGACATTTAATACCGAAATGATTATTGCCTTCTGTTGCCAACCGACTTTTTCCTGACTTGGATTCTAATATACCTTGTGCCAAAGTTATACTGGCAGGTACGCCATATTCTTTCATTTCTCTTTTGGCAATACTTTCATATTTAGCTATATAACGCAATGTCGCAAAGTCTAAGTCTTGTCCTTCTTGATTTAATTGATCGATTGTTGATTCAGCTGGTTTGTCTTTATGTTCAGTTTCCGTAACAGGTTTTTTAGATCCACCACAGCTGTTTAAAATCAACAGGATACCAACAAAATATGATAATTTTTTCATAAAAATAATTTTGAAATAAAATGAATTTTTCTCTACAAAGTTAATAAATTTTAAGTTAAAATTTACAAAACCGTTATTTTGATATTATATAAACCGTTTTTGTTAAAATTATATCATTACTGAAATCAAATTGGACGGATAAGTGTTACCGCAAAAACACCTATGGTTATCAAAATTTTTACTAAGATATAAAAATAACGCAATACCGGTGGCTTAATATAAAACCAAATAAATCCTATTGCATAAAACAAAATAGAAAAGTAAAAAAAATAACGCATATTACCTATATAATTGTATTGCAACAATCTAATAACCGGAACAAATGTTAAGATACTGATCAACAGAACGATATTTTTTGCTTTTTGTTCCCCGTAAATAACAGGTAGCGTTTGTTTATTTTCAACGATATCTCCTTTAATGTTGATAAAGTCTTTCAGCATATTTTTGATTAATAAGATTAAAAAAAGAAAACTTGCATGCCACAGAATAAAGCCGTTAATTTTTTTGAAATATAAAAAAATACCGAAAAACGGAAATATGCTTAATATAGTTATCCATAAATTATTGATAAAGACCAAATTTTGAATTTTATGAGAATACAACCAAATTAAAAATATATATACACTGAAAAATAAAGCGGCACGCCAAGAAATAAAAGATGCTATAATAACGGCTAACAGATTAAAGCTAAAATACAGATATAAGCGTTTTGTTTGTGACAATTGCAGTTCGAGTATAGTTTTGTCAGGTCGGTTTATCATGTCTTTTTTTAGGTCGTAAAAACCGTTAATGATATAACCTGATGCAATACTGATAGTAGTGGCTAGCAATAATGCTATAAATTTGTGATCATTTAATAATTGCCAAAAATTATCTTGAGGGGCAAAAAAGTATTTGCTTGTTAAAAAAAAGGCAATGCTTAACAGAATGATATTCTGCACTCTGACCAAGGCAAAGAACGAAAATATCTGTGCCGTAAGAGTTTGTTTGGTGTGCATCATTCACGTATTTTAAAAACGATAAACAACCTGTAGTTTGTAATCTTTGAGTTGTGATTTGGTTTTCTCAAAATCTTCGGTGAACCCTAAAATATAACCGCCACCGCCTGATCCGCAAAGCTTGAGGTAGTAATCGTCATTTTCGATGCCTTTTTTCCAAATGTCCAACATATGAACGGGAATCATCGGTTTAAAATTATGGTAAACAGTTGATGATAAATGTTTTAAATTACCAAATAGAGATTTGATATTTCCTTGTAAGAAATCATTGACACAAGCATCGGTATATTTGATAAACTCTGTTTTTAGAGTTTTGCGAAAACCTTCATGTTTCATTTTTTCCATAAAAATACTAACCATGTCGCCGGTTTCGCCTATTTGTTCGGAATCTATCAAAAAGATAGCACCCTTACCTTCATTTTGTGCCGGAATACCGGTTGGTTGAATGTTTTGTTTGGATTGAATCAGGATAGGAATGCTCAAATAACTGTTGAGTGGGTCCAATCCGGAACTTTTGCCATGAAAATGACTTTCCATTAAGCCAAATATTTCTTTAAGTCTGAGTAATTTTTCACGGGTCAAATTTTCTAAAACCGTTATTTTATTTTGGGCATACCTTTCGTAAACCGCTGCAACAACGGCACCGGAACTACCAACACCGTAACCCTCCGGTATATTAGACTTGAAGTATAAACCTTTATCCAAATCGGATTTAAATTGCGCTAAATCCAAATTCAAGATATCGGGCTGTGCCGCTTGAACTTTTTGCAGATATTGGTAAAAATCATACAATTTGGTATTGGAATTCTTTATGAAGTCTTGTGACAAATCGCCCAGAAACAAACCACCTTGATATTGGTTATAAGGAATAGCCAATGCTTTGGAATCTTTAATGATACCATATTCTCCGAATAATAAGATTTTGGCGTAAAAAAGCGGACCTTTTTTCATCGCTTTCGAAATTTTAGATATCACAAAGTTAAAATTTTTTTTAATTATTTGACATTTTTCCGGCTCATAAAAAATCCTGATGAATTCTCTTCATCAGGATTTTTTAATAATTTTTGTACAAAAAACTATTTGATGACCAATTTTTTTACAAAACTATGATGATGATCTGATATTTTGACCAGATATAAACCTGCGGGCAAATCGGAAATATTAATACGAAGGTTGCCTTCACCGGTTTGATTTAAAATACTTTCGCCGGTTAAGTCGGTAATTTGAATATGGTAATTAAATTTTTCAAGGCTATTAATATTTAGAATATCATGAGCAGGATTAGGATAGATGTCAAATTTTTCGGCTAAAATATTATTTATTTTAACAACAGGTCCGTTATGGTATAGTTTAGAATAGGCAAATCCGTTACTGTCAAAACCGGTATAAAACAAATCAATTTTTCCGTCATTGTCATAATCGGCGACATCGGCATCTGAATAATCAACGCCTGTAAAGGAATTATCGGTGTTTTCTGTAAAAACTCCGGAACCGTTATTATTATAAATTTTGGCTATTTTGGTTTCGGTTTCGCCAACAACATTCATGCCGGCAATAAAAATATCTAATGAACCGTTATTATCAAAGTCAGCCAGTTCAATAGCAGCAACCCTGTGAACAGGCGTAACGTTGCTGAAATGCGGGTCGTCTGTAAAAGTACCGTCATGATTATTTATTAACAAGTGAGCTTCGCTATCGCTTTCAGAAGTTCCGGTAACAATTAAGTCAAGGTGTCCATCGTTGTCTATGTCGCCCCATTCAATATCACCTAACCAAAGTTGCGGTAAATTTAAGCTTGTTTCAGAAAAATTGTTTGCGCCGTCATTTTGCCAGATTTTAGTGTAAGCAGCCCCGATAGAATTATTCCAACCGTGTAAAACAAAATCCATATCGCCATCGTTGTCATAATCTGCAAATTTAAATTTACCATAATTTATCGGAGGCAAATTTAAACCGGAGTCAGAAAAGTTGCCATTACCGTCATTCTTATATATTTTTGAAAAGAAAGTCCAACCTGTCGTTTCAATACCGGTTAAAGCAATATCAAGATCGCCATCACTGTCGTAGTCTGCAAAAACCACATCTCCCATATATGAATTATATATGCCGGCGGAAGCTGCCGTAAAACTACCATTACCATTATTGATATAGACATCTGTTACACCTGCACCGTTATAACCCATTATAACCAAATCCATATCACCATCATTATCAACATCGCCCCAATCAGCTGCTCCTAAGCTTAATGCCGGTAAGCCTGAACCGACTACTAAATTAAACGTTCCGTTGTCATTTTTGTACAAACCTCCTCCGTTATTGTCGGCATTGAGTTCTCCGGTAAAAAACAAATCCAAGTCTCCATCACCGTCATAATCCCCCCAAGCGCTAAAAGCATTGGATAGTTGCGGTAAACTACCGGTTATATCGACAAAATCTTGACCAAAAGCCCAAAATCCTGTCAGTAGAAATAATAATATGATTCTTTTCATAACATTGTTTTTAGAAATTGAAAGACTGTATTAAATCTTTCTGCAAAATTACTAAAAAAGATTGAAAATACTGAAGTTGTTAATATAATGATTCCTACAGTTTATTACAAATTAATTTAAAACATTGATTATCAAAAAATAAGTAATAAAAACCAGACATATCTCTAATAATCAATATTTTATTATTTATAAAAGATAGCAATAAAAATGATTATAAAATAAAGAAATAACCATAAATATCACACAAAAAAGGCTATTTTTTCGAATTATTATCAAAAATATTTTTAATGCATTTGGAATTCTACCGAACAAGCAAAAAAATAATCATAAAATCAGCAGCAATTGTTTTATAATTAGGGGCTGTTTTTACAACAATGTATCGAAATGTAAAGAATCGGTACTAAAATCACCCATAAGGATGATTTTTTTCATTATAAAGGGTGTAAAAAATTGCTTGAATCTCCGGTATTTTTGTCGTATAAAAATATTATTAACTAAAATTAATACAGTTATGAAACACATTATTTATTTATTAGGAATATTTTTGATAAGTGGACATTATGCTTGTCAAAGTAATTCGCAAGACAAATCTCGAAATTTAAGTCAAAACACTATTATTGATGTTGATAACAATTCAACTCTTAAAAGGTATCATGTAAAATCAGGCATTGTAAAATATAAAACCCGTATAAAAGGAAAAGTTATGGGTTCAACTATTGAAGGAAGTGGGACTCAAGAATTGTATTTTAAAAATTGGGGAGATACCGAATTAAAAAAAACAGAGGAGAAGAAAGTAACACACATAAACATTTTTGGACAAAAGAAAACAGAAGTTGAAAACACCAAAACAATAGATAAATTAGACAACGGCAAAAGTTATACGGTAGATGAAAAAAATAAAGTTATATATGTTCGACAAGATCCTGCCATGAATATGATGAAAAACATGAAACAAGAAGACGTATCAGCAGCCGGAGAAAGCATGTTAAAATCTCTGGGAGGCAAAAAAATAGGTACAGGCAAAATACTCGGATATACTTGTGATATTTGGAAAATACCGGGTGGTAAACAGTGGATATATAAAGGGGTACCATTAAAACTGGAAATGACATTGATGGGCATAACGACGACTAATGAAGCGGTCGAAGCAAAATTTAATGTATCTGTTCCGGACAAATATTTTGATTTGCCAAATTATCCGGTACAACAAACACCGGGATTTCAAAATGACCCAAATCAAACCAAGGATATGAAACAAGGGGCAGCCCAAATAAGAAAAATGAGCTTTAAACAATATAAAGAGATGTTACAAAAAAATGACCCTGAAGCTTTTAAAAACATGTCTGAAAATGATATGAAAATGAGTTACCGGCTTATGCAAAAAATGGCGCAACAAATGAAATAGAATATAAATATTAATATGATATTATTTGTTCTAAATTTAAAAAAAATTAGTACAACAAATGGAAAAATATGGCGGTGTTCTCGGTCTTTATTTAAAAATTACTATATTCGTACCATAAATCAATTGAAATTTAAAATCAATAGAGAATCTATTAAAATTTTACTTATATAAGTTAGGATGAAAATAAAATCAACAGACCCTAAATAGTTAAACAGACCCCCCCATTATTATGAGACCTATTATTCTTTTAATTTTTGTAAGCTTAATTTTTGTTGGTTGCCACAATGATTATAAATCTGAAATTTTCGAAAACCCCAAAGAAAATCCCTTTGATTATATGTTTATGCAAAGGGCTTATCCCAAGGGCAAAATTAAATCTGATGCCTTTAAAGAAGCCATAAAATTCAAAAAATCTATGACTAAAAATAAACAAAGTTCCAGCTCAGTACTTTGGGAATTTGTAGGTCCGGAAAATATAGGTGGGCGGGTTTCCGATATTGAAATCCCTATTGACCAATCACAAGTTTATTATGTAGGCACAGCTTCAGGTGGCATTTTTAAAACAACTAATGGAGGTATTAACTGGACCCCGATTTTTGATGAAGCGGAATCCTTATCTATCGGTGATATAGAAATATCAAAATCGAATGCCAATACCATTTGGGTTGGTACAGGAGAGCCAAATGCAGGTGGAGGATCTTTGGTTTATGATGGTAATGGCATCTATCAAAGCACAGATGCCGGTCAAACTTGGGTAAATAAAGGTCTTAACAATGTGGGCAGTATTTCAAAAGTTTTACTAGATCCTAATGATGATAATACGATTTACGTGGCTGCTATGGGCGAATTGTTTAAAAATAGTCCCAACCGGGGTGTTTACAAATCTACGGATAATGGCTCGAGTTGGAATAAAGTGTTCTTTGTGAGTGATTCTACAGGGATTATAGATATGGTAAATCATCCGACTAACAGTAATATTCTTTATGCCGTGGCATGGGAGCGGATTCGCAGACCTCAATACAGATTATATGGTGGTGCAACTTCCGGTATATACAAATCTACGGATGCCGGTAACACGTGGAACGAATTAACTAACGGACTTCCAAGTGCCGCTTCTGAAAAGGGACGCATAAGTATAGCCATATCTCAATCTAATCCCAATGTGTTGTATGCCCGTTATACCGATGCTATTGGAAATATTGAAGGGGTTTATAGAACCAATGATGGAGGAGACTCTTGGGTTGAAGTCAATTCGTCTCAATTAACAAATGTAGGATATCACTGGTGGTTTAGCGGAATTTATGTCGATCCTTCCGATGAAAATGTCCTATATAATGCCGACTTTGTTATACAAAAATCTATCGATGGCGGGAATAGTTGGTTTTTGGTTTTTCCCGGCGCACACGTCGATCAACATGCACTGGCATTCAATACCCAAAACAATAATGAGCTTTTGTTGGGAAATGACGGGGGCGTTTATAAAAGTACGGATAATGGTTCGAGCGCTATAAAATATGACAATTTACCGATTACACAGTTTTATAAACTTTATGTCGATCCGCAATATCAAAATAAAATATACGGAGGCGCACAAGACAATAACACTATTCGGACTACAACAGGAAGCACGGATGATTGGTATGCTATCTATGGAGGAGATGGGTTTCAACCACTGGTAGATCCAAATAACACCAATGTAATATATGCACTTTCACAGCGTGGCAATTTAGTAAAATCAGTTGATAATGGAAATAATTTTACATATGCTACCAGTGGCATAGCATACTCTGATAGAAAAAATTGGAATACCCCGGTCACATTTGATCCGCAAAATTCTCAAATATTGTATTACGGAACGCAACGGCTTTGGAAAACGACCAATGCTGCAGGTTCATGGTCGCCAATTAGTCCGGACTTAACCAACGGTTCCGGAGGGGGGAACCTGACTTTCGGCACCATTACTACCATAGATGTATCCAAAATTGACAGTAATATAATTGTCGTGGGTACCGACGATTCAAATGTTTGGATAACTCATGATGGTGGCACGAACTGGAATAATATTTCAGGGGCTTTGCCCAATCTTTGGGTAACAAAATGTCTATTAGACCCGACTGATGTAAACACCATTTATGTAACATTTTCCGGATACCGGTATGCCAATAATGCTTCGCATGTTTTTAAAAGTACAGATGCCGGAGCTAGTTGGATAGATATCGGAAATACCTTGCCGGATATTCCGGTCAATGATATTGTTAAAGATTCGTATGGCAATTTAATTATTGCTACCGATGTTGGCGTTTTTGCCAGTAATGACGAGGGGGTAAGTTGGGTGCCTCTGGATAACAATTTGCCTTCAGTACCGGTTACAGATTTATACATTGACGAAACGCAACAATATCTGTATGCTGCTACCTATGGACGTTCGGCATACAAGACAAATCTTAGCGGAGATATACTATCTGCAGCATCCAATAAGGCTTTGGCAGCCTTAAAACTATACCCTAATCCCGCTTCAGATTTAATTAAAATTTCATTACCGGAGCAATTTATTGAATTAAGCATAGTTTTTTATGAAAGTAACGGCAAAAAAATATATGAAACTTCTATTGATAAAAATAATGAAACAATAGATACATCTCATCTCAAAGCAGGTATTTATTACTTAAAAATATCAAACAACAGTACAACAATTATCAAGAAATTAATAGTTAAATAGATTATTAACCATAAAATCTTAATGACAATTCTGGTTGAGATAACCATTTAATATTTAACTCATCAATTTTTAATTATGTATTTTATGACAAAAGTCATTTTTATACATTTTACGTATGTTAAAAAAACTGATAATTGTCAAAAAAAATTGTCCGAACAAAAAAAAATCTTACTTTTGCAAAAATCTTTAAAAGAATATGAATTACAGATTCTTTACATACATATTTATAAGTTTGTTTTTAGCAGGTTTTAACCTGTCTGCACAAACAGAACATAACGGTGAAGCAACACACTATGAAGAACAAGCGGCAGTACACGAAGAAAGCGATGGTGATAAGCCTTATGATCCTACCGGATTAATCAATCATCACTTATCAGACTCTCATGATTATGCGTTTGAGTTGCCTTTTATACATAAAACCTTTCATTTACCGGTTATTTTATGGACTAAAAACGGTCTGACCATTTTCTCATCAGGCGATTTTGAAGAAGATGAACACGGTAAAGTTGTCGTTGAAAAAAACGGACAAAAATTTAAACGCATTCATGACTTAATTGTCTATGCCGACCAAGTAGGCGAACATGTTGAGCCGAAAGATGTGTCATTATCACAAAGACCTTTGGACTTTTCTATTACTAAAAATGTTTTTTCAATGTTGCTAACTTTTTTAGTATTATTGTTAGTTTTGTTTTATACCAAAAAATCTTACGATAATAATAAAGTACCAAGAGGGGTGGCAAGCTTTGTAGAGCCTTTAATCGTATTTATCCGTGATATGGCTAAGGAAAATATCGGACCTAAATATGAAAAATTCGTTCCTTTCTTATTGACGGTGTTTTTCTTTATATTGTTTGCCAATCTGTTTGGGCTTATTCCATTTTCGCCATTTGGTTACAACCTAACCGGTAATATAGCAGTTACATTTGTATTAGCTGTTATTGTCTTTATTATCACTAATGTCAATGGCAATAAAAGCTACTGGACACATATTTTATGGCCTCCGGGTGTGCCGGTCATTTTAAAACCTTTTATCGCATTGATTGAGATATTGAGTATTTTTACCAAACCCTTTGCTTTGATGATTCGTTTGTTTGCCAATATTCTGGCAGGTCATACCATTATTTTGACATTTGTAACTTTAATATTTGTTTTCAAAAATTGGGGCGTTCCCTTCGCATCGGGATTCGCCACCATATTTATGTATATCAGTGAATTGCTTGTAGCATTTTTGCAAGCATATGTGTTTACGCTTTTGTCAGCTATCTATTTTGGTATGGCTGTTAAAGAAGAAGCACATTAATATTATAGAATAAAAATATAGCTGAAGGCTGAAAGGACCGGAAGCTTATCGTTGAAATATTAACCTTAAAAACCAAGTAATTATGCCAGCATCAATTGGAGCAGGTATAGGAGCAGGTTTAGCAGCCATCGGTGCCGGAATCGGTATCGGTAGAATCGGGGCGTCTTCTTTGGAAGCATCAGCCCGTCAACCTGAACTATACGGAAAATTATTTACTTTGATGATCGTTGCAGCTGCATTGGTCGAAGGTGTTGCCTTCTTCGCAGTCGTTGTTGCAATG
>Ga0256832_1001298_pt1 | contig 16772 bp, 14 predicted proteins | sample 134614metaG_FD_190534 | JGI IMG/M metagenome (GOLD analysis project Ga0256832, IMG submission 190534) | Hydrothermal vent microbial communities from Lau Basin, Pacific Ocean - 134-614 | ecosystem: Environmental > Aquatic > Marine > Hydrothermal vents | place: Pacific Ocean: Lau Basin | collected...
AAAACCTGTTGAACCAAATCCGTTGCTAAAACTCGGTATTCCAGCAATTGGAGTTATTTCTTTAGATGGAAAAGGTTTACCGAAAAGTTTAAAAGAACTACCAGAATTGTAATTTTTTAGGAATTGCTTGAATGTTAAATGAACCGGTTATCTTAATACTGTTCATAATAGCATCTGGCGTTGCGGTAATTGCAAAACGTTTTCATCTTCCTTATACAGTAATTCTTGTTATTATTGGTTTAATTTTGGGTTTCGTTAATATTATTACTCCGCCTCAGCTAACCAAAGAGCTTCTTTATTCCATATTTCTCCCAGCTTTAATTTTTGAAGCTGCCATTCATTTGAGAGCAAGAGATTTATTTAGAGAGCTGTGGATTATTATAATCCTTGTTGTTTTTGGCGTAATTTTTTCGACACTTATAACCGCTGGTGTTTTGAAATTTATGAGTGAAGAAATTATACACACTTCTATTGCCTGGTCTGTAGCAATTTTATTCGGTGCTGCAGTGGCTGCTACAGATCCAGTTTCTATTGTTCCTTTATTTAAACAGATGGGTGTTCCACGAAGACTCAGGATTTTAGTTGAAAGTGAAAGTCTGCTAAATGATGGAACAGCTATTGTTGTTTTTGTTATTGCCATGGAATTTATTTATAGACAGGTTTCGAACCCTACTGAAATAGGTTTGATGTTTTTTGAAGTTGTCGGGCTGGGAATACTTATCGGTCTAATTATAGGTATTACCATTGCTTATTTAATTCAGTTTATTGATGATCCAATGGTTGTTATAACTTTAACTACTGTTGGGGCTTATCTTTCTTTTTTAATTGCAGATTATTTAAATGCCTCTGGTGTGATGAGCACTGTTGCTGCAGGACTTGTGATTGGAAATCAGTTGCTTCAAATCAAACTTTTTCCATCCGTTCGATTATCAACAGAAACATTCTGGGAATACATTGTTTTTGCATTTAACTCGTTGATTTTCTTACTTATGGGATTTTCAATAAATTTAGAGACATTGGCAAAAGTCTGGCCCATCGTGATAATAGCTTATGTTTCTATGATGTTAGCAAGATTTATTATCACCCATTTCACATGGGCTTTATTTTCTAAAACTTATTTAAGCTTTCCATATAAATGGAATGTTGTTTTGGGGTGGGGCGGAATTAGAGGTGCTTTATCTATGGTATTGGCATTGAGCATTCCTAACTCTTTTGAGTATAAAGATTTGATTGTAGCACTTGTCTTTGGTGTTGTTCTTTTGACTATTTTAGTTCAGGGATTGACAATGGCACCTTTATTAAAATCCTTAAAAATTGGTGGAATCTCGGAAAAAATTAAAACATATGAAAAATTAAAAGCACAAATTAAGATTTTGGAAGATACTATTTTAAAACTTCAGGATCTGTATAACAGAAGATTTATTAAAAAAGAAGTTGCTGATGAGCTTATAAATGAGTTTCAATCTATGTTAGATGAAGCGAAACAGAGGATAGAAAACATACAGATAGAAGAAGAAGAACTTAAAAAGGCAGAAATGCTTAAACTAAAAAGGGAAGTTCTTTTAGAGCAAAAAAGTAAACTTTTGGAAATGTATCATAATGGTATAATCAGTTTTGAGGTTTATGAAGAACTATCAAAAGATATCGACGCAAAGCTTTTAGAAATAGAAAGTGAAAGTTGAATCTACAATTAAAATTTATTTTTAATATGCTAAAATTTTCTTTAAAAGGAAGGGTAGGTTTATTTTCTACAGGAGGGAGCTATGTCAAATTCAGAACCATCAAAGGTAATTGATTTAAAAAAATTTGTAGGTTCTCATAGTTTAGGCGAAAAATTTGAAAATTTTGTTCTTGGAGATATAGTTAAAGACGGTCTGGAAAAAATAAAACAAGCTATAGAACAAGGAAAAAATAGTGATACTTCTTTAAAAAGTGGATACACAGCTAACAATGTTTTTTTAGATGGAAGAAGAGGAAGTGGGAAAACAACTGTTTTATTAACTATAAAGGAAATATTAGGAAGTGATGATTTTAAATCTGTAAGAGATCAAAATTTTGAAGATACTAAATTTGAAGTAATTAACAGTGTTATTGACACATCAGTTAATATTTCAAGCATTACCTTTTATTTTTTAAGTTGGTTAAAAGAGCAAATAGAAACTAAATATGAATCAGACTTTGAATTGCACCAACAACTTTACAAAACATTACATTTATTTCCTAAAAAATTAATTGATGACAACTGCTCTCACTCAAGAACATGTGAAATAGAAGAAATTATAGATAAAAGTGATTTAAACTTTAAAAAAGAATTATTTAAGCTAATAGATGAGTATTTACAAAAAGATAATAAAAATAAGTATAATAAGTATATAGTTCTTTTTATTGATGATTTAGATATAAGTTTTCCTGTTGATAGAATTCCTCAGATTTTAAACGAAATTTTCATGTTTCTAAGTCATCCTAATGTAATAGTGATAGCAGCGGGGGATTACTCTAATTTAAATAAAATGTTAGAAGCTTATGTTGAAAAAGAAGCTGAAATTAATATTAACGATAGTTCTAATGGAAATAGAACAAATACTTTAAATAAGATTTTTAATCGAAATGTTGCAAAATCTTTTTTAGAAAAAACCTTTACAACCCATATAGTTCGTATATATGAGCTTTCTTATGAGTATATTAAGGATATACAAATTAAAGAAAGTAATAAAGAATTAAACAATGGAAGTGAATTTACTCCAATTTGTAAATTCCTTGAAGAAAAAATCCCTATAATAGGACTTTTATCATTTGATTCTGTAATTTTTAAAATCCTATTTGATGGTTTGACAACAAGAGAATTAGTATTAATGATTAGAGAGGTTAATGCTGTAAAAATAGATACAGATAAAGACAAGAATGAAAACAAGAATGATGAAAATAATAAATTAAAGAATATACCTGTAATTAACCTATGTTTTAGCCACATTTATCACAAAATAAAAGGATTTGATTTAGAACTTAGCTTTGACACCCGAATTAATACAAAGTTATCAGATGAAAATAAAAGTTCTGAGTTTGATGTAATGGCGAAGAGAATTCAAGAATACCTCAAAGAGAAAATAGAGAAAGAAGAAAAAGACAAAGAGAAAGAAAAAGAAGAAGGGTTTTTCTTTGAAGATGATAAACATTCCCTTTTAACAAGAACTTTAGAAATCAAAAGAAAAACTAAAGATGTTTCCCTTTTCTGGCTATGGACTATTGAGAATATGCTTTTTATGGATGGTTATGTTAAAAATATTCCTAAAATGATTTTATTAGATACCTTTGACACTTTATTTCAAGATAACGATTCTTCTAATGAAGAATTTTCAAATTTCTTAAATTTTTGGGGAAAATTACATTACGAAATTGACGAAATTAGGAAGATATATCAGGAGTATGAACATGGATTAAAAATGGAAAAATATATTTCTGTTCGAGTAGATGATGTTCGTAATAAGGAATTAACGCAATTATTACAGGGCTTGACAATCGAAAAAGTAACTTCTGAATCTTTACATTTAATCTCTATTTTGGAATTTACAGAAAATCACATAAGGAAAGTTTCTATTAAAACTGATAATGTATTAATTTCTAATTTTAGATTTTTCTCAATATTGGATAACTTTAAGGATAAACTCTTGAAGAGACTTACCGAAAAGCTCTTTGCAGATGAAAGATTATTTTTGCTTTTACTTGTTTATATAAATTTAATAGATAAGCTCTATATAAAAGCTAAAAAACTAAATAATCTTAAAAAAGATATTATTTTCCAAGTGGAATTTGAAAGATATAAAGTAATTAAAAAAACTTTAAAAGATATAAAAAAAGATATAAAAATAGATTGGCTTACTCAAAAAAGATATGGTTCAAAAAATGGAGTAAAACCTTTAACTATAGCTGGATACATAAAGCCTCTAAAAAGATATACAGAGCAGTTATTAAATCTTGATATTTTAGATGAAAATGAGAAAGATTATTTTAATAGAATTAAAGAATACTCGGAGAAAATCCTTGAAAATCTAAAAACTTTAGACAAAAATTTACAAATAAAGGAACTACCTATTGATAATGATAAAGAAGATGATTTTTTAAGAAACTTAGAAAAATTAAAGGAATTTTTAGAAAAGATAGACGAAAGTGAGAATATTAAAAAATTGGTAATTTATATAGTCACATATATTCTACATTCTGAAATTAATAAAAGTAAAAGTAGAATTTTCGAAGGTTTTAGTCCAGAAGAAAAAAAAGAAATTATAGAGAAATTAAAAGTAGAAAAATATCCTTTATTTAGTGTAAATGAAAAGGATATAGAAAAAATTAAAAATAAATATAAATCCTTCATAGAAATGATATACAAAGAAAATGAATAAATACAGATTAAATCTATGAAAACTAAGCAGATTGCATTAGAACCTTATTTATCGGTTTTGCACAATTGGAAGATTTTAAGCGGAGTAATATCCTTTGAAAAGTTAGAGAATATCTTAAAAAGGGAAATCCCAAAGTATTATCAAGGAGAAATTTCATATTACACAGACTATTCTATACAAGAAGGATTAGAGTTTTTAAGCAATAAAAAAGATGAAATTTCAAAATATATAGAACTATTCAAAAAATCCTTAGACCAGATTGACAAAATAATTTTTGAAAAAAATTCAAAAATTAAAAATATTCAGCTTTATAAAGAAATAACTTCTTATGTTCACAAAGATTTTTTACTTTATTACCATTTTATAAAAGATGGTATCCCTTTTAGAAATATTGGACGAGAAAACTTTTACGATATTCCATATTATATTGACAACCTTAGAGAAACCCATCTCCATTCAGGACTGGCTTTTGATGCATTTGATATAATCGAAACTGCAATAAAAAATTTCCAACTTTTCCAAAGAACTCTAAAAAATGTTGAATCTCCAAAGTCAAAAGAAATAATAGAGAGGTTTATATTATTTATCAAATTATATGAACTTTTAGAACTAAACAAAGAAAAAAAAGATAATAATCTATCTTCATTAATATCCATTTTGAAAAAATTTGATAAAAAAATACCTTTAAGTCAAAATCCAAGATACTTTCAAATTTATACAAAAAATTTTGATTTGAAAGAATTTCTCCAAAAGGTTTTAAAAATCTTGAAAGAAAATGAGCATAATCTATCGGATAAACTTGCTGCAGTTGCAATTATTCTAAATCTTAATGAACTTTTGAAAGTCAATACCCATAAAAGTTTGTATTTGGGTTTAAAGCATTTTTCACAGGAATATATAAAAAATAATCCAATAAAAATTGCAGCAAACAAATTAGTTGAACAAAATGACTTTTTTGAGCTTTATAAAAAGTTTTTTTCAAAAGAAAAAAAGGTAAAGGCGTATGAATTACGCATGTTTCCTGACAAAAACTCTTTGAAATTTTGGCATTATGCTATTATTTTACTTTCTTCCAAAGAAAATATTATAGCGAACAAGGAAATTTTACTCTTTAATAAAAAAAAACTTTTTGAAAAATTTAGTAACAGAGTTTATGAAAGTATAGATAAAGAATTTTCCTTAATTTTCCATTATGGAAAGATAAAGAGCTTCGATGAATTTGAAAATATAAATAGATTTTATAAAACTTTATATTCAAAATCTAAAGAGTTTGCTGATTTCTTAAAAAAATATCCAGAATTTAATGCTTTTTTTGCTGGTATTGATGCTGCTTCTATGGAATATTGGACACCTGCTTGGGCATTTGCACCTTTATACTCTTTTTGGAGAAATTTTTATATCCATTATGTCCCTGCAGCTACATATAAAAACAATAGTATAAAGTTTACCTATCACGCAGGAGAAGATTTTGTTGATTTAGGAACTGGATTAAAAAGTATTTATGAAGCACTTAAGTTTTTAGATTTACATTCTGGAGACAGAATAGGACATGGTCTTGCACTGGGAATAAATGTGAAAAATTACTCCCTTAGACATAGGAAAGTAAAAATGCCTTCTTTATATTACTTTTTCCATCTTTTATGGCTGAATTATATGACTTATAAACATCCTGAACTGTCAGGATATAAGAACATTATTCTTAGAGAGATTAGCAGAATTATCAACGAATACAATTTTCTTAAAGAATTTATGGTTAAGTTAAACAAAATAAAATTCAAGAAGGAAAAAGAAGAGCAATTACCAGACAATTTTTATATACTTTTGATTAACTTATATGAAAGCTTAAAATTTGATTTTATCAATAAAGGAAGTATAAACCTGAAAGATAGTTCAGTAGTTTCCAATTCATTATTTAACAAATTCTGGCATTATCCTTTAATAGAAACTTGCAGAAACGACTCAAATCGTTTTCCATGCCGTGTGATAAACATATTACAAATCCTATTTACAGAATACAAAAAAGAGAAACAAATTATTAAGAGCATAAAAAAAGAGAAAGATTATAACGTTATCCTTGATCCTTTAATTAGTGAAAAATCTGATTTTAATTTTGAAGAACAGATTATTTTTTTAGAAAAAATACAAGAAATAATTATAGATGAAGTTATTTCAAAAGGGATCGTAATAGAAGCTTGTCCTTCTTCCAATATGTATATAAGAGGTTTAACAGATTATAAGAAACATCTTGTAGCTTCTGATTTAAGAGAAAAAATAGCTAAAAAAGAGTTAAGGGTAACGTTAAATACCGATGATCCGCTTGTTTTCAATAATTCTTTATTAGATGAGTTTATGTTAATATACGAAGCACTACCAGAAAACGATAGAGAACAAGTAATAAGAGCTTTAATTGAAAATTCTCATAACTTCGCGTTCAAGGTATAACTCTTATGAAGGAAAACTTTAAATTTATTTTAGATAAAACTGGAGATATAACTTTAAAAGCTTCCAGTGGATTAATTATATTTCTGTTAGTCGATGGAATAGTAAGTATTCTTTTAGGTTTTTTCGTTGAAAACGTAAAACCTTTTGAATTTACTTTACAATTATACGAAATAGCGAAAAATTTAGGAAAAGATTTCGGTAATGGATATACAGTTTTAACTATATATATACTCTTATGGGGATGGGGACAGTTAGTATATATCTTAAGACAACCTCTTTTTTTAGATAATTTCAAATCTAACTATTTAGGAAAAAGTTTCAACAATGAAGTTGGAAATATATTTGAATTTATAAGAGAAAAAGTTATAGGAAAACTCATTCTAAAAGCAAGTGATTTAAAAAACATTCTTGACAAGGAAAAAACAAACGATTATCTGTTATACCAAATTCTTGGAAAGTATAAAGCCTTATATCCTAATAATAAAGGAACACGTGAAGCGAATGATATAGCTTTTATAGCAACTAATATAATATTCATATTGATAATAGTATATTTATATTACATTTTGGAAATTTTATGGAGTCAAAACAAAAATATAAGCATTTTAGAAATAGGTATGATAATACTTTATTACCTTCTGGCTATTTTTTTAATCAAAATAACTCCTTCTCATACCAAAAAATATCTCCTTTATATTCTTATGTTTATAGGTATTATTGTTGTCGTTTTAGTGCAAAATCTTAAGATTTATATGCTTAATCTTGTTTTTGTACTAAGTGTAATAATAATCTACTTCTTGTTCTTAGAAAGAGTTCGAGATAGATTAATATATCGAAATATGAAAATTTATATTAATTTTCTTTTATATGATTCAAATTTAGAGGAAGAGCTTAAGAAAAAAGAAGATTAAAAAATGAATAAATCACTACAAATAAAAAATGTCACTGTTCGTTATAAGAAGAAGATTGGGATAAAAGATGCTAATCTTGAAGCCAATGAGGGAGAGATAATAGGTTTTATTGGGCCTGATGGAGCAGGAAAAAGCTCATTAATGCATGCAGTTGCTGGTGTGATTAGATTTGAAGGGGAAATTACATATAAAGGATATTCCTATCACTCACCAAAAGAAGCAGAGAAAGTAAAACCACACATAGGTTTTATGCCTCAGGGAATTGGACTGGTTTTGTATCCACTTTTAACCGTAAAAGAGCATTTAGATTTTTTCACGGCAATAAGAAATTTTAAAAAAGATGACGAATACTGGCAGTATCGGGAAAGATTGCTTAAAATGGCAGGTTTGTATCAGTTTCAAAATAGGCAGGCTGGACACCTTAGTGGTGGAATGCAGCAAAAATTATCTTTAATCTGCACTCTTATTCATAAACCAAAACTTCTCATACTTGATGAGCCTACAACTGGAGTTGATCCACTCAGCAGAAGGGAACTTTGGGAAATCGTTGACGGAATCAGAAAAAAAGAAGGAATTATTGCTCTTATCAGCACAGGATATATGCAGGAAGCAGAAAAGATGGATAGAGTCCTTCTTTTTGAAGATGGGCAGATTATCGCAAAAGGAACAGCTCAAGAGCTTATAGACTCTGTTAGAGAATATACGTATGTTGAAACAGAGTGTCATGATGAATGTTTTTCATTTAATAAAAGAACATACTCTTTAAAGCCTTTAAATGTTTCCCACGCAGAGCCAGATCTTGAAAGTGTTTTCTTTGTTGACGCTTTAAAAAAATACAAACAAATCCCTAAAATAACTGTTGAAGAAAGAGAAACACAGATAGAAATCCCAAAAATAGTTATGGAAGCGAAAGGATTAACAAAAAGATTTGGAAATTTTGTTGCAGACGATCATATAGATATGGTTTTAAAGAAAGGAGAAATACTTGGGCTGTTAGGTGCAAATGGTGCAGGAAAGACAACATTTATAAAAATGCTTCTTGGACTTTATCCAATTGATGAAGGTGAGCTGTGGCTACTTGGGAAAAAAATAGAAAGTTACAAGGACAGGCTTGAGCTAAAAAGTAAAATCGGATACGTAAGTCAAAAGTTTGCCCTTTATAAAGATATGACCGTCAGGGAAAATCTAATTTACTTTGCAAATATGCACAGGATACCAGCTGCAAAGGCATTAAAAAGGATAAACAAACTTGCTGAAGGGCTTGGATTTAAAGAATACATGAACTATTTACCAACAGAACTTCCACTTGGGATAAACCAGAGATTTTCTGTTGCTGCTGCTATACTCCATGAGCCAGTGGTTTTATTCTTAGATGAACCTACAAGTGGTGTGGATGCAGTTGCAAGGGCTCAACTCTGGAAACTGCTACACAAGCTTAAGCAAAAATGGGGAATATCTATTCTTATCACAACTCACTATATGAGCGAAGCAGAATACTGTGACAGGGTAGTTGTCCTTAAACAAGGTAAGAAAATTGTTGACGACACACCTGAAAACCTTCACAAAAAACTTCCAGATGCCAAAAGCTTTGAGGATATTTTCATTAGATTTTATGAGGAAGATTAATTATCACAAGGAAAGTTTTTATTAATTTTATTAAATTGTCTAATAGATATTCCCTTTTTTTGTAATTTAGGTAATTTTCCCGTTAAAACTTTTTCTGATAAACTGTTTTTATCCCTTTTTTTATAAACTATAAAAGAGAGCTTTAAATATAAATTTAAACTTAACAATTTAATTATTTTTTGGCAGTTTTCTATTTGTTTTTCCTTATCTTTAAGCTCAGATTCTGTAAGTTTTCCACATAAAATTTCTATTATAAAAATATCACCATTTTCACATAAAATAATACAATCACAAGCTTTATAGTTTCCATCTGATGTTCCAATTTCTGATAATATTTGATAATTCTGTAACCCTCCATCTTCTGGAGAAAATACAGATAAGATCCCATTTCGATCTATTTTGCAACCATTTTCTCTACATCTTTCAGAAGTTTTAATATTTTCACTTAATATCTTCTGAATTCCCTGAAGATTCAATTATTTTTTCTCCCAATAGTGTTGATCTTTCAAAAAGTTCATCTACTACATCTTCAAAGTTTTCATCTTCTATTCCGAACTTATTAATATTTAATTTTTTAACCTTTATTTCTACGTTATCTTCTTTAAATAAATATACATTAATATTTTCTTGTGATATTGCTACTTCTGGATATTCATCTAAATGTTCTTTTCTTAAAAATTCCTTTTTATCTTTATCATTTAAATTATGTAACTTTATACAATTACTTATTTCATGAATTATATAATCACTATGCGTAGTGATTAAAACCTTTGCACCTTTATTAGCCAATAATGCTAAAAATCTTGCCATTTCTATTTGAGCTTTTGGGTGTAAATGAGCCTCTGGTTCTTCTATTATAATAACTTTGTTTTTCAATGAAGGAAAATTTTTTAAAAATTCTATAATAGGTAATAATTCAACTGTTGCAGAAGATGTTATATGTAACTCTAATTTTCTTCTAGTTTTATATGGTTTAAATAGAAATTTTAAATACTTTTCCTCTTCTTTTTTTTCTATAACTTCTCCTTTCAAAATTCTATATTGAAGAAAATTTACTAATTTTAAAATAAAATTTTTTTCATTTGATCTTTTTTTGATTAATGGTGGAATTTCATCTTCCCAAAATCTACCTGCTTTTATATCTGCAAAATTTGATAAAAAATCAATAACAGGTTTTGTTAGCTTTGTAGTGGGCTTTCCACCAAATCTTTCACGGAAAACACCTGCAACAATGTCATCAAATACTAAAACAAAGCCTGTTCTCGATGATGGGAAATAATATACCCCATGAAAGGAAGATATATTTTTAGAAATTAAATCCGACAAAATTTCATCAATTAATTGAGAAAATAAATTGATATAGGCTGGAATTATTTCAAAATACAATTCTTCATTTTCTTCACCGACTCCAAAATACTCTTTTTCTTCTTTTGCTTTGATGGTGCTAAAAGAAATATTTGAGATATCTATACCTAACTCTATATTAAGTTTAGAAAAATCTTTTTCTGAATTAAAATTATCTTTTACATTTTTTGTTATTTTTTTATCTAAATATTTTAGGATTTCAGAAATAATGCTTTTAACTTCATTTGCTTTTAATATAATCTCTTTCTTTTTTGTTATATCTTCCTCATAATTTTTTTTTAAAACTTTCTCTATTATTTGATTTAAATCTCTACGCCATAAAAATAAAGAATCATCAACTCCTTGCAAATTTTTTGCTATGCCATAAACCACATGAGCCATATAACTTTTTTGTGTTCCGTTTTTACCAACAAAAACAGTAAGTGGTTTTAACTCTATTTCTGCTTCTTTTATTTTGCCTAAATTTTCAACTATGAATTTCATGTTTACCTACACCTTTTACTTGCACATTTTGGGGAATTATATTGTAATTATAAAATCATATTATCTCATATTTTCGGTAATAACTAATTAAAAGAAAATTTAAATCAAATAAAATTTTTTAAAAATTCCTCAGGAGTTAAAACTTTTTTATTAGTTTTTTCTTTGAAATCTTTAGCATTCCACGTTATAAAAGTTTTTATTTTAGATTTTTCCAAAATATCTAAAATGACAGCATCTAAAAAAGACATCTTTTTAAGTATAAGAGAAAATGTATCTTCTATATCTATACAGACTGTTTCTTCAGTTGAGTTTTGAGGGAAAATTACACTTACATTAAAAATCTTTGGAAAACTAATGAAGAACTCTTTTATCTGTTTTTCATTTAGATTAAATGATAAAATTCCTGCAATTTCTAAAAGATTATAAATACTGGTAAATCCTTGAATTTTCCCGTTTAGAACTAATTCAAGAAAATTTTTATTTATTTCAAAATTTTCGTCCCTTTGGTAACGAAGATGGATTATAAAAACATTAGAATCTATAAAAACTTTTTCCAATTATTTTGTCCTTTGTCTGCTGTATTTAATAGCCTCTTCCCATTTCTCAAATTCTGGCTTTGTATTAGATAACCACTTTTCAACAGTTTCCAAATCTAAATTCCCAGTTTTTTTCCCTTTCCTCATCTGCTCTAAATAATAGGTTAGTTCTTTCTCTTCTTTCAATTCTTTTCTTAAGATGTCTTTTATTATCTGACTTCTTTTCTTTCCAGTTTTCTTTGATAATTCATCTAATTTTTTCAAAAGTTTTTCATCTATTCTCATGGATATTACTGGCATAAAAACACCTCGCAGTAATTAATTATAAGTAAATGTAATACATTTAATGTATTTTTGCAATACAGTATTTAAGATTTCTATTTCTGCCTTCCTATAATGGTTTATAATCTAACAAAGTGGAATATTTATACCTAAAATTTAAGGAAGATTAAATGAACCTTGGCGTTATTAAGGCGTACATCTTAAAAGAGATTGTTGAGCTTGTCAGGTCAAAATTCATCATAATGGTTTATGTCTTTCCTACTATGGTTATTTTGCTTTTCGGATACGGAATCAGAATGGAAGTTACACACTCTCGGACTGTTATCCTGGATCATGATCAAAGTAAATTATCAAACAATCTGATTTCCAAATTTGAACATTCTAAATATTTTGATACAAAAGTTCTGAATGAACCTGAAAATAAAGTTTTGGATAAGATGAAACAAGGGAAAGTTGATATTTTGATTATTATCCCTGAGTCTTTTGAAAAAAGGCTTTTACATCGCCAAAAGACAGAAATAGGCATATTTGTTGATTCTTCTTTTCCAATGCGTGGCATAACTATGCAAAGTTATGCAGAAGGAGTTATTTACCATGCTGCACAGGAATATATGAAAAATATCCCTGTAAAAAATTTGATAAACATCAATAACAGAAATCTTTTCAATCAGGCGATGAGAGACGAAGATGCAATTGTCCCTGGGCTGATAGGAATTATAATGCTTGTCGCTCCTGCTATTTTATCTGCTCTTTTAATAGTTAAAGAAAAAGAAACGGGAACAATATTTAATTTTTATTCTTCACCTGTCAGTAAAATAGATTTTTTGATTGCCAAATTAACACCTGTTTTCGTTCTTCATTCCTTTAATATTTTTATTCTGTTTTTATGGGCAACTTATCTTTTTCAGGTTCCTTTCAGAGGAAGTTTTTTTGTTTTCTGGCTCAGTTCTGAGATTTATGTTTTGATAAGTGTTGCCATAGGTCTTCTTGTTTCGATTATAACAAGGACGCAAATCGTTGCTTTGATAGCTACTATTATCATTACCGTAATTCCTGGATTTTTGTATTCTGGGATTTTGATGCCTATTTCATCTATGATTGGCGAAGCGTATATAGAGGCTCATATCTTTCCTGTAATGTATTACAACCATATTGTTTATGATTCATTTTTAATAGGAGAGGGATTTTCTTCTGAAAAAAATGTTCTTTATTTTGGAATACTGATTGTTTATGCTTTGATTTTACTTGCTTTAGGAACACTATTCATGAAAAAGGAAATGATATGAAGGCTTTTTTAACAATTTTTATAAAAGAGATAATAACATTTTTAAGAAATTGGGGATTGGTAGTAGTTGTTTTATACTCATTTACGTTAGATGTGTATATAGCAGGACAGGGATTTGAAGTTAAGCCTCGAAATGTTTCAGTTGGTTATGTTGACTGTTCTGATGGAGTTATCTCTAAAAAAATTTTAAACCATCTTCACAAACCAGAATTTAAAGAGCCTGTATGGTTTAATTCTCAGGAAGAACTCAGTAAGGCAATTTTTAATAAAGAAATAATTGTAGGAATTGTTTTTGATGAAGATTTTGAAAAAAATATTTACAAAACAGGTAAAGCACAACTTAACGTCCTGCTGGATTCTACAGCTGCCGCACAGGCTTTTGTAACCCTTTCTTATCTTCAAAATATTGTTCTAAGGTTTTCTAATCTACAACTTCCTGTTGAACTGAAAACCCACAAACTTTTTAATCAAAATGCAGATACTAAAAAATTTATATCATTTGCTGAATTTCTTTCTGTTCTTACACTTTTAGGAGTTATTCTTTCTGCTGTGGTTTTTGTTCGGGAAAAGGAAAATGGAACGTGGGATATTATGCTGTTAATGCCTGTAGATTCAAAACTTATAATTCTTGCAAAAAGTTTATCTCAGATTTTAATAACTTTATTTGGAACTATTATTTGTGTAGGACTTATTTTGTTTAATATTTTTGATGTTCCAATTAATGGAAATTTCGGTGTTTTTCTTATTTTAACTTTTGTTTATCTATTTTCTGTAAGTGGAATTGGACTGTTTATCGCCTCTGTGGCACAGGATTTACTTCAGGTTGCTCAACTTTCTGTAATTATAATGATGCCTATGATATTTTTAAGTGGTGCATGGACACCTATTTATTCAATGCATCCCGCAATTCAATATTTATCCTACCTTTCGCCTCTAAGATACTACATAGAAGGAAGTATAAGCATATTTTTCAGAGGGATTCCTTCTATTGATCTGCTCCCTTACTTCGCTGCATTAACTTCACTAAGCCTTATTCTTTATATTTTTGGATTTAAAAAGATTGGGAAGTTGTTTTAAACTCCGTTTCTTATTTTCTTTTTTAACTCATTTGGAATATAAATTTTAAGTCCATCTTTTGTTTTTTCATAAAAAATAATTGGAACTTCTATTTTTTCAAATAATCTATTTTGAGTTTCATAAGATTTAGGTTTTAAGCTTACTGGGATACCATTTAAATATCCATTAAATATCCATCTATTCCTTTACTTTCATCTTCTGGAGTTGAAAGTCTGTAGTCAACACCAAATTCATTTGCTAATTTTTTTAAAATTGCCTCTTGAAATTTTAAACCAACATAAGTTTTTACAATAACTAAATCTCTTACCCATTTTCTAACCATATTTTCATCAATTTTATCTATTGCTTCTTTTAAGTTCTCAATCATTTCCATAATTTTTTGTGTAGCTTTATCAATTGAATCTGGATATTTAGATAAATACCACTTTTCCCATTCTTCAAGAGAATTTTCTTTAAACTCTTTTATAAGTTCACTCATCTGTCCTACAACATTTGGTCTGGTGGCTTGAGCATTTTGATTGGCTAAATTTAAAATTTGAGTTGTGTATTTAGGAAATTCAGGACTTTCGATATTCATTAATTTTCTAATTTCTTCATTTTTTATTTTAATTTCCATAAGTAACTATTTCCTTATGTTTATTCTCTAAATCTATAAATTTTTTCTTCATATCATAGTTGTCTTCTTTATTTGCTTCCGCTAAATTACTTTTTATCAGGTAGGTATTTATAAAAATTTTATTTTTCAAATATATATAAGCCTCTACTGATTCTTTTTCTGCAACATAATTTTTATCAAATTTTAAGAAAACTTTTTTTCCCAATATTTTTTCTTTCAAATAGTTTTGTATTTCTTCCATAAATTCTTTTTTTAATTTTATTCCTCTAAATTTTACTACCAATCCTGTATCTAACTTCAAACTTCCGTCTTGTAATATTTCTATGACTTTATAGAGTTTATCTCCGTTAAATTTCAATTTGTCAGGTTCAATCACAGGATTAGCATCCTGTATATTTGGTGTATATTCTGATATTTCTTCTAATTGGAGATTATTATTTTTTCTATGGATTATGTCCACATTATTTTTATCAATTTCTACTTTTTTCTTAATGATTTCTAAAAAGTTAGGATTAATTTCATATCCAATACAGTTTCTATTTAAAGAAAGGGCAACTTTTAAAGTTGTTCCACTTCCTAAAAATGGATCTAATACTGTTTCACCAACAAATGAAAACATCTTTATAATTCTTTTTGGAAGCTCTTCAGGAAACATTGCTTCATGTCCAATTTGCTTTGTTCCTCCAAAATACCAATGGCCTGAAAAATACTCTTTCCATTCTTCTTTTGATAACTTTGATTGCTCTTTAATTTTTTTTGGTATTTTTTTATTTTTTCCGGGTTTTTTAAAGATAAGAATGTGCTCGTAATCTATTTAAACTATACCGTTAGGCGGATATTGATAAGAACCCATTACAGTAGCACCACCTGTGGTATTCATTGTGGTTTTTTTCTGCCAGATGATAGAACCCATAAAATCAAAGCCTATATTCTCACACTGGGCTATAACTTCTGCATGTAAAGGGATAACCTTATATCTACCGTATATTATCGACCTTGCAAACTGGTCTCCAATATTTATAACTAATCTCCGCCCAGGCTCTAAAACTCTATAACACTCTTTCCAAACTATATACAAATCTTTTAAATACTCGTGTAAAGTTTGTCCATATCCTATCTGATTTTTTGTTCCATAATTTTTAATTGACCAGTAAGGAGGTGATGTTACAATTAACTGAACTGAATTATTCCCAACTTCCTGTATTTTTCTACTATCACCAATTACAATTTTTGCCCAATTTTTCATTAAAATCGCCTTTAATTCTTTTCATCTTATTATATAAAGTTGTTAAAGATTTTGCTTTATTAGATTAATAACCTTTTGTGTGTCTTCTTCTGACATTTCACCTGACTTTAGGAAAAGCAGTTTGCCGTTTTTGTCAAATAAAAGAACGTTATAATCGTCGTCTTTGAGTCCCCATTTTTTAACAAAAACCTTTTTATAATCTTTTACATAAATGGTATCTGGAAACTCTTTTTGCTTCTTCTTCAAAATCTTATTCAATGCAAAATTCGGAAGCCATGTTGCAGCCATATTTATTATCACAATTGAGCCAAATTTTGAGTGGTCAAAATGCTGCTGTTTTATTTTTTCAACGAACTCATCATTTTTCTTTCTTTCATCAGGATCAACATAAAGAACAAGATAAACCTTTCCTTTTATCATCTCAGTAGAAAACGAACCACCGTTAACCATTTCCCCTGCTTTTCCTGATAATTCAACAACTGGAGGAATATTTCCAACTGTTATTA
>Ga0256832_1001299_pt1 | contig 16768 bp, 11 predicted proteins | sample 134614metaG_FD_190534 | JGI IMG/M metagenome (GOLD analysis project Ga0256832, IMG submission 190534) | Hydrothermal vent microbial communities from Lau Basin, Pacific Ocean - 134-614 | ecosystem: Environmental > Aquatic > Marine > Hydrothermal vents | place: Pacific Ocean: Lau Basin | collected...
TTGCTCGGCCAGGTGGATCGTGAGATCCGTCGCCTGATCAAAGACGGCGAGGCTGCTATTGAGGCCGCCGAGCCTGCCGACCTGATCAAGAATTGTCTCTATTATACAGGTACCGCTCTGTCCAGCGGGCCACGGGTGTCGGCGCTGAAGCAGGCCTTTGATCTCGAGGCCTTGCTGCCCTATGGCGGCTCAAGTGATGCGGCTGCCGATGAACTCAAGGGCACCACCGCGGACATCATGGACAGCGTATCCTCGGTGATCAAGGATGATCTTCTGCAGGTCAAGGATCAGCTGGACATTTTTGTACGCAATCCCGAGCGAGCGGTGGCCGACCTCAGTCCGTTGGCGGAAAACCTTTCCCGCACCGCTGATACCCTGGCCATGCTCAGCCTGGGGGATTTGCGTCGGGTGATCCAGGACCAGGCCTCGCATATCGAACAGCTGGTGGAAGCGGGTGAAAACCCCGCCGATGCCGACCTGATGGAAGTGGCCAGCGCCTTGTTGTACGTAGAGTCTTCACTGGATCACTTCAAAGAGATCAAACAAACCCCTGATAATGAACCGGCGCCGGATCTGGCCGTGGGTGATGAGGCCGACGCCGAAGTCCTGTTGCCCAAGACTGAACAGACACAGATCACCAACCTGGTGATCAAAGAAGCCAAGGAAGTGCTGGCCGATGTAAAGGAAGGCTTCAACACCTTCGCCGTGGAGCCCGAACAATTCGATGCCATTACCAGCGCCCCCGCCAAACTGGCCCAGATACAGGGTGCCCTGGCGGTGATGAATCTCGATCGAGCGGCAAGACTGCTGGGCGCCGCCAACGCCTTTATTCGCGAAGATGTAATCGCCGCCCAAGCGCACCCGGACAATGCTCAACTGGATACCCTGGCCGATGCGATCACCAGCATCGAATATTACCTGGAAGCCATTGAAGAAGGCCGCGGCCAACCTGAAGGGGTGCTTGCGGTGGCGGAGATCAGTGTCGAACAGCTGGGTCATCCCATGGATTCCGTGCCCGACCAGATCCTCGTGGCTGACGATGCCATGCCTGGCGAGCAACAGGCAGCGGATGTTGCCGATACTCATGAAGCTGAAGTGATGGAACCACAAGGCGGTGACGATGCCGCTATCAGTGAGCTCACCCTGGATACCGAGATTGAGGTGGCAGCATCGGACAGTTTCGATGCAGAGGCCACCCAGGAAATGGCAGCGTCAGAAACATTGCCGGAAGCGGCACCGGAAGCAATGGAAACACCACCGGCCGCAGCCGAGCCCGAAGAATATCTGGAAGAGGATATCGACGAAGAGATTCTCGAAATCTTTGTCGAAGAGGCCGACGAAGTGCTCGGCACCATGACCGACTGTCTGCACGCCTGGCGGGCCAACAACGAGGATGCAAAATCCCTGGAAACCCTGCGTCGTTCCTATCATACCATCAAAGGCAGTGGCCGCCTGGCCGGCGCCATGGTGATGGGTGAATTTGCCTGGGCCATTGAAAGCCTGCTCAATCGGGTGTTGGACAACAAGATTGCACCCAGCCCCGGGATGTTCGCCCTGCTGGAGAAAGCGGAAACCGTGGTGCGTGGTCTGTTGGCGCATCTTAAGAAAGAAACAGATGTGCGTCCGCCGCTCAAGTCACTGGCGGCGCAAGCAAATGCCATGGCAGAAGGTACCGAGTTCGCGGTTAGCGATATCGCCTCGGTGGATATCATTTCACCCAGTGAGAGCACAGTGGAACCCGTCCAGGTTGACAGTGGGGATTCTGCGTCTGAGTCCAGCGTTGGTGAAGCGCCCTCAGCTGTTTTAATCGAAGAGCCCTCAGCTGTTATAAGTGTAGAGCCCTCAGCTGTTATAAGTGAAGAGCCCTCAGCTGTTTTAAGTGAAGAGCCATCAGCTGTTATAAGTGAAGAGTCCCCGGCAGAGTCAGGTGAAGCACCTTCGCTGACCCTGGAAGAGACATCACCGGAACTCAGCCTGGATGCGAACGAGGATGGCCTTAGTCACGAGATGGTTGAAGAGGACGAGGGTCTGTTGCTGGAAGAGAGTCAGGTGGATGAGCTCTCTCTTGAGCAGGAGGATGTCGGCCCAGAGGCCTCCTCCTTACAGGATTCCATCGATGAGCTGCGGGAGCTGGCCGAGGATCTCACTCCCGACATTACGTTGGATGAGTCATTAAACACAGAACCTGTGGAAGAAACCGTGGAGGAGGTTGCCGAGCCTGTTGCCAGCGAGGACAGTGCTCGTGCCGCCCTGATAGAGGTGTTCCGCAAAGAGACCGCTACCCACCTCGCCGCTATTCGCGCATTCCTCACCGACGCCGATGGCCAGGACAGCGTGGTGGTGAACGATGACCTGCACCGCGCCTTGCACACCTTGCATGGCAGTGCGCGTATGGCCGATGTTGTTGCCATTTCCGTACTCAGTGAGCCCATGGATCGGGTGGTTCGGGATATGCATCAACGTTCCCTGGCGTTGGACGGTAACGGTCAACAACTCTTGCGGGACGTGGCCGATCGCATAGAATCCATCGCAGACAGCTTTACCCAGCCAGGATTTGAGGCACCCGCGGAGGAAGAGATTCTCGCACGCATTGCCGCCCTGCATGAATCTGTGCTGAGCACACCTGCCCCTGAGACAATGGAGCAGGAAGATTTCACCACAGTACCTGCCGCGCTGGGTGACGAAGAAGATGACGAACTGGTCAGCGTCTTCATTGAAGAGGCCGATGAGATCCTCGCTGGCACCGATGACATGATGCAACGCTGGGAGGCTGCCGATGAGGATGATCACAGTGCGCTGATCGAATTGCAGCGCGCCCTGCATACCCTCAAGGGGGGCGCACGGCTGGCCAATATTTTTGCCATTGGCGATCTGACCCATGACCTGGAGACCATTCTCGAAGGTATTACCGAGGGCAACAAACCCGTAGCGGCCCAGTTACCAGCCATGGTGCAGCAGGGTCTGGACTGGCTGATGAATGCCATCGAACAGGTGCGCCAGGGCAATTTCCCCGACGATGCCAGCGACTTGCGCGCGCAAATAGCCGCGCTGCTCAACGGATCCCCTGAGCAAGAGAACGAGGACGTAGCGCAAGAGGAAGCCGCACAAGCGCCTTTTTTGGCAGGTATCGAGGATGAGGCACAGTTGCCCGATGAGATGTCCGGAGAAGCGCCCGATGACCGGTCTGGGGAGGATAGTGAAGATGATGGGGTGCTGCTCGTTGATGAACCACTCATTGATGAACCGGAGACAACACAAGCAACGGAAGAGCTTCCTGCAGAAGAGGCCTTCGAGGAATTGGAAGAGGCAGCGCCCACGCTGGAAACGGTGGGTATCGAACCAGAGGCGGTGGCTGCCGCCGAGGTGGATTACGATCCGGATTTGCTGGAGGTCTTTCTTGAAGAGGCGGAAGAGCTGCAGGAAAGCACCGAAGACACCTTGCAAAAATGGGCCGAAGAACACGAACAACTGGAGCATGTAGCGGAGCTGCAACGTCTCCTGCATACTCTCAAAGGTGGCGCACGCATGGCCAACGTTCTGGCGGTGGGCGATCTCGCCCATGCCATGGAATCCCTGCTGGAGCGTATTACCGATGGTCGTATCAAGCCCCAGCCGGAACATGTGGCGGTGATCCAGGCCTGCCATGATTGGTTGATCGGTGGCCTGGAGGCGGCGCGAAAATTACAGCCGATTGCTGCCTCCACTGAACTGTTGATGCAGCTAGAGGCGGCCATTAGCGGCAAGACTTATGAGGCGTCACAAGCCCCGGCGGCTGTTGAAGAGACTCCGCATGAACCTGAGCCGGTCTCTGCTGTGCCCGAGGCAGCCGCAACCACGTCCACTGAGGAACTGGAAGAGTTGGCCGATGCCGTGGCCCTGGATCAGGTGGGCAAGGTCAGCACCGAGAAAAAGGTGGCAAGCAGCGATGAACAGGTGCGCGTGCGTGCGGATCTGCTCAATAATCTGGTGAATTTTTCGGGTGAGATCAACATCTACAATTCCCGCATCGCGCAGCAGCTGGGTGCCTCGCGTTTTAATCTCGCGGAGCTGGATCAGACCGTTCATCGTCTGCGAGAGCAGCTGCGCAAGTTCGAAATAGAAACCGAAACCCAGATCATGTACCGCCACGAAACCACGGGTGGCGACACGGAGGATTTTGACCCACTGGAGCTGGATCGTTTTTCCACCATGCAGCAACTCTCGCGCAGTATGGTAGAGAGTCTTGGCGATCTTACCAGCATCCAGGCCCTGCTGGACAACCTGTCCAGCGAGACCGACGTGTTACTGCTGCAACAGCAACGTATCACCAGTGAATTACAGGAAGGCCTGATGCGCACCCGCATGGTGGCCTTTTCCAGTGTGCTACCCCGCTTGCGCCGCATTCTCCGCCAGACCTGCAAGGAGGTTGGCAAAGAGGCGAAACTTCAGGTCACGGGTGGCGAGGGTGAGATTGATCGCACCCAGCTCAACCGCATTGTGCCGGCCCTGGAGCATATCCTGCGCAACGCCATTGGCCACGGCCTGGAGAAACCGGACGTGCGCACCAAGGCCGGCAAGCCCGCCAGCGGCAACGTGCATATCGTATTTACCCACGAGGGTTCCGAGGTGGTGCTGACCATCAGTGATGATGGCGCCGGCATCAACCTGGAGGCCCTGCGCAAAAAGGCCATCGAGAAGGGGCGCATGCAGCCGGATGCCAATCTCAGCGATACAGAGATCATGGAGTTTATTCTTGAGTCCGGTTTCAGTACCGCCGAGGAGGTGACACAAATCTCCGGCCGCGGGGTGGGCATGGACGTGGTGAACACCGAGGTCAAACAACTGGGCGGCACCCTGCACATTGACTCCGAAGCCGGCAAGGGCACCACATTTACCCTGCGTCTGCCACTGACGGTGCTGGTGAATCAGGCGCTGATGGTGCAGGCGGGCGAGGCCACCTATGCCATCCAGTTGCCCAATGTGGAGCATGTGGTGCGCGCCAGTCTGGAAGAGCTGACACCCTTGGTGTCGGGAGAACAGCTGTTTCTCGAGTACGCGGGGAACCAGTACCAGTACATGAATCTTGGCACGGTGCTGCAGGGCACGCCACCGCAGCTGCCGGCGGAACGCCAACGTGTTCCCTTGATGCTGATTCGCAGCGCAGACCATCGTATCGCCCTGCATGTGGACAACCTGCTGGGTCGCCAGGAGATTGTTATCAAGTCCGTGGGGCCTCAGCTCAGCACTGTGGGCGTACTCTCCGGTGCCACGATCCTGCCCGATGGCGAGGTGGCCTTGATTCTCGATGTGGCCAACCTGGTGCGTTCCGCCTTGGCCCAGCAACATGGCAAGGCCGAGCCACTGATGCCGGGCATGGAGGCGGTGGCAGAGGCGGAAGAGAAGGTGCCCACGGTCATGATCGTCGACGATTCCATTACCGTACGCAAGGTCACAGAACGCCTGCTCAAGCGTTACGATTACAACATCATCACCGCCAAAGACGGCGTCGACGCTCTCACCGTGATGCTCGAACAAATTCCCGACATCATGTTGCTGGACGTGGAAATGCCGCGCATGGATGGCTACGAGCTGGCCACAACCATGCGTAACGACGAACGCCTGAAGGAAGTGCCCATTATCATGATCACCTCGCGCACCGGTGACAAGCACCGTCAGCGTGCCCTGGATATTGGCGTCAACCAATACATGGGCAAGCCCTATCAGGAATCGGAGCTCATCGACAATATCCGTTCGCTCACTGGCGTCACCCTGGGATAAGCACACGCCAATGCGATGCTCGATACCATGAACCATACCGCCACCCGGGTCGCCATTCTCGCCACCACGGAAAAGACCCAACAAAGGCTCTCCGTTTTGTTGGAGGAGGCCGGCCTCAATGTGGTGGCCCACGAGCTGCCCGGCGACGGTTTTTTGCAACAGTTGGAAAACGCCTCGCCGGATGTGTTGCTGGTGGATCTCAGCGAGGAAAACGGCGCGGAGACCGACATCATCGACACCCTGTTGGACTATGATGCCCTGCCCATTTTTTTTAATGACAGCAGCCCCGCCGGCGGTGGCGCCAACGCCCTGTGGGCGAAGAAGCTGGCGCGCAAACTTGCCGAGATCGCCGCTCAGCATGAGCCGGTGGCGGAAAGTTTTGCCGTTGAGGAATCAGAGATGGAAAGGGTCGCCGAAGTGGATCACGAGGTTTACCCGGATTCGCTTTCCGCACCCTCTATGGAGATGGCACTGGAACTGGAACCGCGCCTTGACAGGACGGCGACGGCCGCTGTGGGCTTGGCCGATGCCGTGGAGCCCGAGGCACCTCCCTCGGAGGCGGACACTGGCGGTGTGGAAAAACCTAATGGTGCGGCAGTAAATATTTGGGTGCTGGGCGCCTCACTGGGTGGCCCGCAGGCAGTGCGCCAGTTTCTGGCTGCGGTGGAGCCCGATTTGCCGGTGGCGTTTTTTCTTGCCCAGCATATTGGCGCCAACCATATCTCCCTCTTGGCCGAACAGTTGAACCGGGTTACGCCGTTCAACGTGGTGGTGGGACGCGCCGGCCATCTGATTCGCCATCACGAGGTAATCCTTGCCCCCGCCGACAAGGATATTCGCATCACCGATGATGGTTATCTGTCCCTGGTGCCTGCGCAGGAAAATGCCATTTATTCACCCAGCATCGATAATGTAATGGCCGCCGTGGCGGAGCATTACAACAACATGGCCGGCACCATCGTTTTCAGTGGTATGGGGGATGATGGCGCCCGGGGTTGTGAGACCATGGCCCGCCATGGTGGCATCGTCTGGGCGCAGGATGTGGACAGTTGTGTGATCAGCTCCATGCCCGATCAGGCGCGCAAAACCAGTACCGTGACCTACTCCGCTAATCCCCGCGCCCTGGCAGAGCGCCTGTATGAGTATTACCGCGAAGAATAGCCATTCCATGCACCCGCAGAGATGAGCACCATGACTGAAACCGAAGAAACCAGTACCGTTGTTCGCGCCCAGCTGATCCCGCTGACGGACATGAACCTGCTGTTGCCCAATACCTGTATTGCCGAGGTGATTGGGGTGGCGGAGATGAATCCGGTGAAATCTACACCGGAATGGTTTCTGGGCATGATGGACTGGCGCGGTGTGCGCATTCCCGTAATCTCTTTTGAAACCATGAACGGGCTGCCAGCAGCCAGCCCAACGCGCAATTCACGGGTGGCGGTGCTAAACGGCATCAGGGGCGATGAAAAGCTGCCGTTCTATGGGGTGCTTGCCCAGGGTATTCCCCGGCTCCTGGCTCTGGATCGGAGTGCAATGAGTTCCCTGAAAAAACCGGCTCATAAATTGACCCTGGCCAGCGACCAGGTACAACTGGGCGAAGAAACCGCGGTGATTCCCGATCAGAAGCAGCTGGAGACCCTGCTGGTGAAGGAAGTCAGCAAGATCAAATAGCCGCGAGCCGGCTCCTGGTGATAACTCTCAGATGAAAAAAAACGGCCTTGGGGAAAGGCCGTTAAATGAAACCACCATCTGAGAGGGAGGATTGTGATGATGATTTACTTAATTACTAGACGCTAATTTTTCAATAGTCAAGAAATCCACTCAAGAATTCCGCGGAAGCACAAAACATTTTAGATTCAAAGATATAAGACTACATGTTTATCACTCTGGATTCTGTCTAAGGAATGATTCTCCGCCGGGGAAAGGCCGGCATCCTGGCCGGAGGCGGTAAGTGACAGTCAACCGCTGGTCTCGAAATGTCCTCCCTCACCCCCTCAGATCACACCTTGCCGTAACGCAGCCCATCACCCAGCCAGCGCTGTAACAGTGGGCCCACCAGTGTGGGGTGGTTGCGCAACAGCGTGTCAGCGCAGCGGGCCACCTGTGGAATGAGTGCGTGGTCGCGTTGCAGGTCGGCAATACGCAGATTTACCAGGCCGGTCTGCCGGGTTCCCAGCAACTCACCGGGGCCGCGGATTTCCAGATCTTTTTGCGCCACCACAAAGCCATCGTTGCTTTCACGCAGAATGGCCAGCCGGGCGCGGGCCGTCTTCGACAGACCGGCGCCATACAACAGCACACAACTGCTTTGACCAGCGCCACGGCCTACCCGTCCGCGCAGCTGGTGCAGTTGCGAGAGGCCGAGGCGCTCGGCGTTGTCGATGACCATGAGCGTGGCATTGGGTACATCCACTCCCACTTCGATCACCGTGGTGGCCACCAGCAGATCCAGCTCACCGGCCTTGAAGCAGGCCATCACTGCGGTTTTTTCTGCGGCCTTGAGGCGCCCGTGCACCAGGCCGATGCGCAAATCCGACAACGCCGCCTGCAGGGCCTCGGCGGTTTCCTGGGCCGCCTGGCATTGCAGTTTTTCCGATTCCTCCACCAGCGGACAGACCCAGTAGGCCTGCCGGCCCTCGCGACAGGCCTTGTGGAGGCGGGCCACCACCTCGTCGCGGCGCTGCTCGGCAATCACCACGGTCTCCACCGGGCTGCGTCCCGGTGGCAGCTCGTCGATGATGGACAGATCCAGGTCGGCATAGGCGGTCTGCGCCAGGGTGCGCGGGATGGGGGTGGCGGTCATCACCAGCTGGTGGGGATAGCCATCGTTGTCTCTGCCCTTGTCACGCAGTGAAAGACGCTGATGCACGCCAAAGCGGTGTTGCTCGTCGATGATCACCAGTCCAAGGTGGGCGAAGGCCACCTCCTCCTGAAACAATGCCTGGGTACCCACGATTACCTGGGCGCTGCCCTCGGCCATGGCCGCCAGGGTTTCCCGCCGTGCCGCGCCCTTGGTCTTGCCCGACAACCAGTGCACCGCCACACCCAGGGGCGCAAGCCAAGCAGTAAAATTGTTACGGTGTTGCTCGGCGAGCAGTTCCGTGGGCGCCATCACCGCCACCTGAAAGCCTGCCTCCACCGCCTGCAGGGCCGCCAGCGCAGCGACAATGGTCTTGCCACTGCCCACGTCGCCCTGTACCAGGCGCTGCATGGGGTGGGGTTGTTGCAAATCGTGGCGGATCTCCTCGGCCACCCGCTGCTGCGCATGTGTGAGGGCAAAGGGCAAGGCATCCAGCAGGGCCTTTTGCATGAGACCTTCCCCGGACAGCGCCGGTGCTGGTCTTTTCTCCTGGCGTCGACGCAGCAGGCGCAGGCTGAGCTGGTGGGCCAGTAGTTCCTCAAAGGCAAGGCGTTGCTGCATGGGATGCTCGCCGCTCTGGAGCGTAGCCAGTGGTGCATCCGCCGGTGGGTAGTGCACGTAATGTACGGCTGCGGCGAGGGCGGGCAGCTGGATGTCATGCAGCATGTCAGTGGGCAGCAGTTCCTCGAGATGCGTGTTGAAGAGTCCCGGGTCGTTCAACAGGGTTTGGATCAGGGCGCGCAGTTTGAGCTGGCGCAGGCCCTCGGTGGTGGGATAGACGGGGGTCAGGCGTGCGGCATTGGGCGGTGGTGTAGCAGGGTCGATCTGCTGGTGTTCCGGGTGGACCATTTCCAGTCCGCTTGCCCCGGCGCGTACCTCGCCAAAACACTCCACCTGCACACCGCGGGCGAGCTTGGCCTGTTGTTGGGCGCTGAAATGGAAAAACCGCAGGGTGAGAAAACCAGTGCCGTCACTGATGCGCGAGAGTAACATGCGTCGCCGGCCGTATTTTATTTCGCTGAGCTGAACCTCACCGCGCACGGTGACTTCGTCGCCGTTGCGCAGGCTGCCAATGGCGGCGATGCGGGTGCGATCCTGATAACGTAGGGGCAGGTGAAACAACAGGTCGGCAATGGTGTTGATGCCTAGCCGGGCCAGCTTTTGCGCCACGCTGGGGCCCACCCCGGGCAAACGAGTCAGCGGGTAGTGTTGAGTCGTTGCAGAAGAGGGTGTGGTTTGCTTCAAGGCGGCCTATCCAGCGTTGGGACACGTAACGATTGTACATGGCTACCGCCACAGCAGAAAATGCCGGCGGATCAGTAACAATCCGCCGGTGCAGCGCTGCAGAAGAAAGACTATTTTACGCTAGAGTAGAACGCGGCAAGATCGGCAATATCCGCGTCACTCAGGCCCGCCGCCATTGAACTCATCATGGGATCCTTGCGCTTGCCATCACGATAGGCCTTGAGGGCCTTTACCAAATAGGCTTCTTTTTGTCCGGCTAAGTTGGGGTTGGTGGGACTGTTGCTCTTGCCATTCATGCCGTGACAGCCCGTACAGTTAGCGCTCTTTGCCTTGCCGGCGGCGGCATCACCCGCCTGTGCGTTAGCCACTGTCAGAACACCTGCGATGACGACGGTACCCAGTAAAAGATGTTTAGCGATTTTTATCATCGTCCTTCCTCCTCTGTTTTCTGGTTAGATTGTCGTGAAACGCGCTGAGCTGTAGTTATCCTTGAAGTTCAGGGTGTACCTATTGCGATACATTACCGCCACTTTCCAGCAGTTCCTGTGGCGGTTTGTAGAACCACATCTGGTACACTGAGATCACCCACATGCCAGCGAAGGCGATCCCCATCAGCACCCCACTGATCATCACCACCCAGGCAAAGGGAGGATACAGCTTGGTGAGATACCAGGAGCCAATGTCCAGCAAGATGGCGAGAAACGGGGTCATCATCAGCACGCATTTGAGCCAGAAAGGCTTGATATAAGCATGGCAGAAAATGGAACCGACGATGTAGAAAATGAAGGTGATACCGAACAAATGAATATGCGAGACTCTCACCAGAGAAAAAATATCCATTCCGGTGTCAAGCTGCGCCACCTCCTTAATGTTTTTGAATTCCTTGAAATTGGGGATGTGTGGATTGGAGCCGTTGTGGCACATCAAACAACGTTTTTCCATGATCGGCGCAATGGGCTTCGCCCCAGGGGCACCCTTGTTGAATTCCTCTTCTGAAGCGCCACGTCGTACCCAGGAGATGATTTCGGACTTCTCGCTTTGCGGCAACATATTGGCCATGGGCCCCTTTAAGGCGCTTTCGAGTCGAGAGTCTGACTTGCTGCCACTGTAGGCGATGATCAGGTCATCCACCGAGAGCCCGGGCTTGCCATCTCGCCCGGCGTGGGAGGCGAAAATATAGATCATGGCGAAAAGATATCCAACGCCTAACACCACGAGGGTACTGGTATACATGACCCGCATGCCGATGGGTAAAACGGAAAAGTGACTGCAGTGTTCTTTGGTAAACATTCGGACTCTCCCCGAGCGTGGTGATGACACCTTATGCCTGTTTCTCAGCGGGTTAAACCCCCAGCTGAAAAGATTCCACTTTTTCTCGCCATCAGTATAGACTAATATTTGAATATTGTTGTAGTGCGTTGCGAGAATCTTTTTGGGTATTGTATTAATGACCAAGTGAATAGGTTGGTTATCCTTTCCCTGAAAAGCTGCGTCGCGCGGAACAATTCATACTACACTTGCTTTTCATAACCACGGGAGAAAGCTCATGCGCCATCGCCGATCCATTTTTGGTAGCCTGATTTTATCGGCTACAGTACTGGTGCTTAGCGCCTGTGACAAAGCCCCGCCCGAGCCCCAGGTGAGTTTTAGCAAGGATGTACAACCGATTCTTGCCAGACATTGTCTTGAATGTCATGCCGGCGGCGAAGGCACCAAGGCCAGTGGTCTGAAATTGACGAACTACGATGAAGTGATGCAGGGCACCAAGTTCGGCCCGGTGATCAAGCCCGGTGACAGCCTGTCCAGCACGCTAATGATTCTGGTGGAAGGTCGCGCCAATTCCGCTATCAATATGCCCCATGGTGACCGCCCGCCGTTGAGTGCCGAGGAGATCAAGACCCTGCGCCTGTGGATTGAGCAGGGTGCAAAGAACAATTAGTGTTAACAGGTCCTAGCTTGTTGTTGCCGGTTTATGAATCGTCTCAAAATAATTGCAACAGGGTTGTTTCCCCGTGTGGGAGCGCCTTTCCAGGCGCGAATCGCGCCTGGAAAGGCGCTCCTACCGTATTTTTCTCCGTAAGTGCGCTATGGGATAACCCGCTTTCACCCATTGCCGCTTCAGGTGCTCCCAAGGTGGCTAATGGTCACCGATGTCTGTTAAACCATTTTTGAGATTCTTATCATTGCGATAGCACCATTATCGCGTCCATTTCCACCGGCACCCCCTTGGGCAGGCTGGCCACGCCCACCGCGGCGCGGGCCGGATAGGGCTGTTGGAAATACTCGGCCATGATTTCGTTGACCAGGGCGAAGTGGCCCAGGTCGGTGAGAAAGATGTTCAGCTTGACGATGTCTGCCAGGCTGCCGCCGGCGGCGCGGGCTACGGCCTCCAGGTTGTCGAACACCTGGTGAATCTGTGCCGCCACGTCACCCTCCACCACCTCCATGCTGGCAGGCACCAGGGGAATCTGTCCGGAAAGATAAACGGTATCGCCCACCTTGATGGCCTGGGAATAGGTGCCGATGGCCTCTGGTGCGGCGCTGGTGTGAATGGTTTGGCGCGTCATGTTTGTTTCCTGCTGACCCATGGTCCTCTCCTACAAGTGTGAATACGGTGTCTGTTGACAGTGTGATTATGACTTGGAGCGGGTGATCTTCACCACGCCCTCGGTGGCCTTTATCCGGCGCATCAGTTGCGCCAGGTGCACGCGGTCCTTCACCAGTACGGTGAACAGCATGGTGGAATAGCGTCCATCACGTTCGGTGATGGAGACGTTTTCGATATTGGATTCCAGATCGGCGATGGTGGCTGCCACGGTGGCCAGTACGCCACGCTGATTGGCGGTGTCCACGCGAATGTCCACGGGATAAAAACCCTCCACGTCCTTTTCCCATTGCACGTCCACCCAGCGTTCGGGATTGTTCTTGAATTCCCGTACGTTTTTGCAATTGCGCAGGTGGATGACGATGCCGCGTCCGGCGCTGACGAAGCCCAGGATGGGATCGCCGGGAATAGGGTGGCAGCACTTGGCGAAGGTTACCACCGAGCCCTCGGTGCCACGAATCGCCAGTGGTTTCTTAGTGGAGCGGCTGGCCGAGGGTTTCATCCAGTCCGGCGCGTAGCGGCTGAACATGCCTTTCACACCAGCCTTTTGGCCCTGTGGATGTTTTTCCGCGAGTATGTCGGCAATTTGTCTCGCCACCACCGAGGCCACCCGATTGCCCAGACTGATGGCTTCATAGAGTTCATCGAGGCTGTGCACGTTGAGGCCATCCAGTACTGTCTGCACGTCTTTTGCCGAAGACAGGTCCCAGGACAGGGCAATGGCGGCGGTGGCCTTTTCCAACATGCGCTTGCCCAGGCTGATGGCCTCGTCGCGCTGCATGTGCTTGAGATAATGGCGGATGTTGGCGCGGGCCTTGCCGGTGGTGACGAAGTCCAGCCACACCGGGTTGGGTTTGGCACCGGGGGCGGTGATGATCTCCACCGTCTGTCCGTTGAGTAGTTCGCTGCGTAGCGGTGCGAGATGTCGGTCGATCTTCACCGACACGCAGGTATTGCCCACATCGGTATGCACGGCATAGGCAAAGTCCAGAGCCGTGGCGCCGCGGGGCATGTTGACGATGTCACCTTCCGGGGTGAACACGTAAACCTCGTCGGGGAACAGGTCGATCTTGGCGTTTTCCAGAAATTCCTCGGAATTGCCGGCATTCTGTTGCATTTCCAGCAGGCGCTTGAGCCATTCCGTGGCATGGCCCGGGGTGGCGTCGCCGGTCTTGTACTGCCAGTGGGCGGCGATACCGGCCTCTGCCACGCGCTGCATTTCCTCGGTGCGGATCTGCACCTCGATGGGAATGCCGTAGGGGCTGAACAGAATGGTGTGCAGGGATTGATAGCCATTGGCCTTGGGAATGGCGATGTAATCCTTGAAACGCCCCGGCACCGGTTTGTACAGATTGTGCACGACCCCCAGGGCACGGTAGCAGGTGTCCACCTTGTCTACCACGATGCGAAAGGCGAATACGTCGGCCACGTCCTTGAAGCTCAGCCCTTTGTTGATCATTTTCTGGTAGATGCTGTAGAGGTGTTTCTCCCGGCCGATCACCGGTACGTCCAGTCCCTCGTTGTGCAGGCGTTCTTCGATGGCGGTGCGGATCTTGTCGACGATCTCCTTGCGATGGCCACGAGCTTGTTTCACAGCCTTGTCCAGCACCCGGTAGCGCAGGGGATGAATCGCCTGGAAACACAAATCCTCCAGTTCCAGACTGATGTTTTTCATACCCAGGCGATTGGCGATGGGTGCGTAGATGTCCAGGGTTTCGCGGGCGATGCGGCGTTTTTTGTCCGGACGCATGACACCCAGGGTGCGCATGTTGTGCAGACGGTCGGCCAGCTTGATAAGGATGATGCGGATGTCCTTGGCCATGGCGAGGATCATCTTGCGGAAGTTTTCCGCCTGGGCCTCGGCCTTGGAGCCGAACTTTACCTGGGTGAGCTTGGTGACCCCGTCCACCAGATTGGCCACCTCCTCGTCGAAGCTGCTCACCAGGTTTTCCCGCGCCGTTTCCGTGTCCTCGATGACGTCGTGCAACAGGGCGGCGATGATGGTCTTGTAGTCCATGCGCATCTCGGCAAGGATGCGTGCCACGGCCAAGGGGTGATAGATGTAGGGTTCGCCGGTGAGGCGGTGCTGGCCCTCGTGGGCCTCGGCACCGAACAGATAGGCCCGGTAAACTTCCTTTACCTGATCCGGTTCGAGATACCCTTCCAGGAGAGTACACAGATCATGGATTAGAAACACCGGGCTCTCTTTTGTTTGTGCTTGATTTACGTTGGCTCAAGTGTACCCCGCCCAGTTGTTGCCGGACGGGTTGGATGACTGTTTTTCAGGTTTTCGCGAATTCGGGACTGATTCAGATACCACTTTACGGGAAGTATAGGCCAGGTGCTGGGGGATGTTAACCGGGATGGGGGATGTGGGCGCTGATGATTCAGCCCCCTGGAGAGAAAAAAGCCGGGCGAGTTAGTCTTATCCTTGGTCTTCTTCGCGTTCGGCGGCGATTTCTGCTGCCTCGGCGGCAGCGGCCTCAGCCTCGGCGGCTTCCCGCGCGGCGCGCTCGTCAGCGGCCATTTTCTCAAGGATCTCGTTGCTGATCTTGCCCTCAGCAATCTCGCGCAGGGCGACGACGGTGGGCTTGTCATTTTCCCAGGGCACCATCGGCTCCTTGCCTGCAACCAATTGACGGGCGCGCTTGCTTGCAAGCAGCACCAGCTCAAAGCGGCTGTTGACGTTTTCCAGACAATCTTCGACAGTGACGCGTGCCATGATACAAAACCCCTAAAATTCCAACGTTAAAATTCCAATGCCCCCGCGCTTCACCATGGTGGTGAAATCCCACGGAGCGTGCAAGTGTACAAAAATACGCCCTTCATTACCAGTTTTCAGTGTCTCCGCGGAGATTTCAGCCGTGCCCTGGGCGGCGGCGGTAGTAATGGCGGCGACACTACCCGTGGTGATGACGCCGTGGTGATGTCACAGGTGCCTCAGGTGTGCCCAACCCTAGTATGCCGGGCAAACCTCTGTGTTCTTCTGTCCGGCATACCCCGCAAGTCTGGCCTATTGAATCTTTAATTCTTCAATAGAGGCTACGATTTCTTTAGAAAAAGCATCTATAAAAACATTTTCATCAGTTTTTTTTCGAAGGCGTCCAGCCATAACCATTAGGTTCATCGCAACTCCACCATGAAAAGTCAAGTTCTTCCTGGTTATGGTTGTTAACTCTTTAGCTCCGTCAAGAACCTTTATTTCATAATCATAATGTGGGTATGCCAAAGAATCCGTAGGGAAAGGGGTTTTATCACCCACAAAATTTCTCATATATTTTGCATTAATTATCAAAGTATTTGCATCTGCCTGATTGGTGAGCAAGTCCTTATCTTCTAATAGTTTCATCACTTGCCGCTTCACCAGGCCTTGAATTTCTGACTCTGAGTGATACTTAATATCAGGGATTGTTTTTTGCGACACCGATAGCGTGATTTTATCGACCCTGAATTTCTCGCTTGTTTTTACCATTGGCTTTACTTCACGATTGCTCGCGCAACCAGCGATGCTGAGCATAATCAATACAACCGTGATAAGTTTTATTGTTTTCATATCCCACTTATTTCCTTTCTTAATCCCTTCGAAAAACCATATGATCGGCAAGCTTCGATATGCTGTTTCGAGCACGTCACCCATAGCAAAAATTTTTCCCGGTTGCTCTATCAGCAAGAATTATTAGTAAGAATTGTTCTCTGAGCTTTGCTTTTGGTCTTTGATTTTCTTGTTTATTGACTAACCTCTGCAATCGCCTCTATTTCATGGATCTGAATCAACCCCACATCGGTGGCAGCCGTGACCCTCACCCTGACATATCTAGTGAAATACCGCACCGAATATCCACAATCAATTTTTCCGCTCCCAAATGACAGGCTGAAACAGGGGACATCCGCCCCAGAGACCTGGGCAGTCGAATACCAATTCACGTTGTCATCAGAGACTTCGATAATCTTCGAAGGATTGGAAGAGCTGAAGCTTGTATCATTGGTATAAACAGTGATTCTTTTCACCTCATAAACCTTGCCAAAATCGACAGTAACCGTGTCACCCGTGATATTGCCGGCCCAATAGTTGGATGTCGTGGTGTCGCCATCATTGACCAGTGCGGCCCCGGTGTTATCGTAGGTCGCCGTCGCGCTTGCTCCATTTGTAGACAGGGCAACATTTTTATCGACCACACCCGAATTATTCGTATCATTGGTGTTCGTCGGTCCATCACCACTGCCCCCGCCACATGCCGAGAGAGACAAGATAATAAAAAGGAAAATAGTAGAGCGCAGTATGAATGCATGTTTGCGATGTG
>Ga0256832_1001300_pt1 | contig 16751 bp, 13 predicted proteins | sample 134614metaG_FD_190534 | JGI IMG/M metagenome (GOLD analysis project Ga0256832, IMG submission 190534) | Hydrothermal vent microbial communities from Lau Basin, Pacific Ocean - 134-614 | ecosystem: Environmental > Aquatic > Marine > Hydrothermal vents | place: Pacific Ocean: Lau Basin | collected...
GCGCTGCTGGATGCGCTCCAGAGCCTGACGCCCGCGTTGGCTCAGGATCGGGTCGTGGGCGTTGGCCGCGCGTTGGGCCAGAGGTTCGGCGCCGGGCGCGCACAGGGTGGCCAGGATGGCCCGCTGTGTCGGAAGTCCCTCTTCTTTCAACGCCCGTCGCAGCGTGGGCAGGTCCGCGTCGTCGCAGAGCGCGGCCAGGGCCATGAATGCGGCCGCCCGCACATCCGGGGCGTCATGCTCCAGCCAGGGCTGAATGGCCGCGCGGTTGGCTGGATCGGGCAGGCGGGCGAGGAGTTCGAGCAGGGCGATCGCAGCGTCCAGCGCGGGGGATTGGGCCAGAGCAAGGCGAACGGGCTCCAGAACCAGGGTCGGGCCCCAGGAGGCCAGCGCGTCCACCGCAGCCGCGCGCGTCATGGGGTCTTCGTCGCCAGTCAGCCGGATGAGCTGAGGCAGAAAGTCGGCGCGCGGACGCCCGATAAGGGCCCGGGCCGCCCGCCAGCGTTCCGTGGCGTTTTCGGAGGCGAGTTGGTCGGGAGCAATGGGCGCGGGCGTCAGCCGCGAGGCCCGAATCCGCAGCACCTTCCAGGCGTCTCTGGCTTCTTCCAGCCATCTGTCAAGGCCGGACATGGCCTTCTCCCAGGATGATCCATTTGTAGGTGGTAAGCTCTTTCAGGCCCATGGGCCCGCGGGCGTGCAGCTTCTGCGTGCTGATGGCGACTTCCGCCCCCAGGCCCAGTTGCGCGCCGTCGGTGAACCGGGTGGACGCGTTCACATAGACCGCGGCGCTGTCCACTTCATCCAAAAAGCGCTGCGCGTGGCTCCAATCGTTGGTGAGGATGCTGTCGGAGTGGTGGGTGCTGTGCTGGTCGATATGGTCCAGGGCTTCGTCCAGGTCGGAGACGACGCGCAGGCTGAGGACCAGGGAAAGCCATTCGGTGTCGAAGTCGTCGGGCCCGGCGGGCTGCACCGCGGGATGATCGCCCACGATGGCCAGGGCCCGCTCCTCCGCCCGGAAGGTGACGCCATCCTGGGCCAGCCGTTCCACCACCCTGGGCAACAGGGTTTCGGCCACGGCCTCGTGCACCAGCAGCGTATCCAGGGCGTTGCACACGCTGGGGCGTTGGGTTTTGGCGTTGTGGATGATGGGGACGGCCTGCTTCAGGTCGGCGCTGGCGTCCACGAAGATATGACAGATGCCGATACCGCCCGTAATGACGGGGATGGTGCTGTTCTGGCGGCAGAACTCGTGCAACCCTGCGCCCCCGCGCGGGATGATCATGTCGACATACTTGTCCAGCTTCAGCAGATGGCCCACCATGGCCCGATCGGGATTCTCGATGTATTGCACCGCATCCCGCGGCAGGTCGGTCTTTTCCAGAGCGTCGTGGATGACTTCCATAATGGCGAAATTGCTGCGTCGAATCTCACTGCTGCCCCGCATGATGGTGGCGTTGCCCGTCTTCAGGCTCAGCGCGGCGATATCCACGGTGACGTTGGGACGGGCCTCGTAGATAAGGCCGATGACGCCCAGGGGCGTACGGCGTTTGAGGATGCGCAGACCATTGGGCAGCACCCGGCCGTCGAACTCCTCCCCGACGGGGTCGGGCAACGCGGCCACGTTGCGCGTGTCGTCGGCGATGCTTTGCAGCCGGGCCGGGGTCAGGGTCATGCGGTCGATGAGGTTCGCGCGCAGGCCCGCGGCCTGGCCATCTGCGATGTCGCGGGCATTGGCGTCGAGGATGGCGTCCTGATGGGCGAGGAGGCCATCCGCGATGGCGTGAAGCAGCCGGTTCTTGGCGTCGGTGGGCGTGCGGGCCAGGATGCGGGCCGCGGCTTTGGCCCGCCGGCCCATGGGGGTGAGGGGATTTTCGGCGGTCATCTTGCAATCAGAGGGGAAAAAGAAATTGGGTGAGTTTTCGGAAGAGGTTTGGAGGGAAGTGTTCAGTAAGCAGTGTTCAGTTCAGGAATCAGGCGACACAAGCGATGGCTCGCCGATACGGATGAAAATGGGAACGCAGATAAACGCGGATGCGACGCTGATTTCCGCTGATGATTTCTACAGATTTATTATCTGCGTTCATCTGTTTCAATCTGCGTCATCTGCGTTCCCTAATCCTATTTTCATAGCAAAACCAAATCATTGCGGTGGATGACGGTGGGGCCGTAAGTGTACCCCAAAATCGTTTCGATGTCATCTGAATGATGGCGGGCGATGCGGCGAACGTCAGCAGAGGCGTACCGGACGAGGCCGCGGGCCATCTCCCGGCCCGACGCCGTGAACACGCCCACCGTATCCCCGCGCTGGAACTCGCCCTCGACGGCCGCGATGCCGATGGGCAGCAGGCTGCGCCCCATGCGACGCAGGGCGTCCGCCGCCCCTGCATCCACGATGATCCGGCCCGAGGTGGTGTATCCGGCCAGGATCCAGCGCTTGCGATGCTCCAGCCGGTCGGAGCGAGAGAGGAAGCGGGTGCCCAGGGCGTCGCCGCGGGCCAGGCGCAGAAGAGCGTCGGGCTCGTCGCCCGAAGCGATGACCACCTCCGCGCCCCCGCGGGTGGCGGTCTCCGCGGCCTGAATCTTGGTGACCATGCCACCGGTGCCCAGACCTGTGCTCGATCCGCCCGCCATGGCGTAGAGTTCCTCGTCGATGGTCTCGACCCGGGGAATGAGTCGGGCCTTGGGGTCGGTGCGGGGATCCGTGGTAAAGAGACCGGGCTGATCCGTGAGCATGATCAGCAGATCCGCTTCGGCCAGGGTGGCGACCATGGCTGAGAGGTTGTCGTTGTCGCCCACGCGGATTTCCTCCGCGGTGACGGTGTCATTCTCGTTGACGATGGGGATGACGCGATGGCGTAAGAGCGCGTTCAGGGTTTGGCGGGCGTTGAGATAACGGCGGCGGCCCTGCAAGTCCTCGCGGGTGAGCAGCATCTGGGCCACGGGGATGTCGTAGATGCCGAAGAACTGCCCGTAGACGCCCATGAGTCGGGGCTGGCCTACGGCACTGAGCATCTGTTTGGCGGGCACGTCGGGCGGAAGGTCGGGGAAGCCCATCTGCTCCTTGCCCGCGGCCATCGCCCCCGAACTGACCAGGATCAGCTCCCGGCCTGCTTCATGCAGCCGGGCGCATTGGCGTACCAGGTCGATGAGGCGCGGGCGGCTGAGGTAAGGCGTTCCTGCCGTGAGCACGCTCGTCCCCAGCTTGATGACGATGCGTTGATAGGGCATGTTATCCCGGTCCAAACAACCCCGCGATGGTCTCGCTCCGCAGCTTCTCCAGCTCCTCATGCCAGGAAGCCAGCAGATTCTCCAGCATCACCATAGGGTCCGCGTCCTCGGGGACCTCGCCGGGCAGATAGCGCTGCAACAGCTCCATGATCCGCTCCTCCCACAAATCCAGCGCCATGCCCACTTCCTGCATCTGAAAAGCCAGCGCTTCCAGGTCATCGGCCGTGGCCAGCGAGGGCGCAGCCGTGGCGATGACGCCCGCTTCGGGCCATTGCAGATAGCGCTGGGGATTCGTGTATCCATACCAGCCGTCGCCCTTGTCGTAGGGCTTCACCCTCATGCCGAAGTGCAGGTGCGGGCCCGTGCTGAAGCCTGTATTCCCCGAAAGCCCGACCACCTGACCCCGCTCCACGGGCTGGTTCAGCACGACCTTGAAATCGCTGAGATGGGCGTAGAGAGTCTGGCCCCAGGCGTGTTGCACCTTCACGTGTTTGCCAAAGCCGTCGGGGCGCTCCTCCACCCGGATGACAAAGCCGTCATCCACGGCCTGCACCTCGGTGCCTTCGGGCATGCCCCAATCCAGGCCGTTGTGGCCCGGCAGGCCCAGCTTACGGTAGACGCGGGGGTTCTCGCCGAAAGCCTGGGTCAGGCGAAACTGGCCGTCGAAGGGCAATGGAACCAGGACTTGTTTGGATTGGGTGGGGGTGGGCCTGGCGGGCCGAGACCCGCCATTGCTGTCTTGGGTCAACATGGTTGTTCCGGAAATAGTGCCTTGGCGCTGATTGCGGAAGGATCGTCAGGCCAACGCTGGGCGAGTCTACAACGGACGTCATGCGTAATGCGTAATCCGTGACGACCTTACGCATCACGCATTACGCATTATGTTTCACGTCTTCGCTCATGCCGTCCGCTTTTTCGGGCATAGAGGCCGCAGTATCTTCCAGGTGTACAGGCCCGCGTTGTGACCGTCGGCCCAGAAGAATTGGATGCCGTAATTCCCCACCAGCTTCACGTCCACCAGCTCGGTGGAGACGCCGGGCGGCGGGGTTTTGAAGATGTCTTCGGGCGGGATGGGCTTGCCCATGTGCTCGTGACCGCCGCGGCATTCCGCGCAGGGGCAAATGTAGCGGATGCCAGGCAGGGGATATTCGCAATACGCGCCATCTTCCCATTCGATGATGAGAAGCTGGTTGGGACGGTCGACGGTGATGTTGCGAGGGATAGGGTCTTGGGGCATGGTTAGAGAAGCATTGAGGATCGAAGATTGGCGTGATTATGTTCATAGTATAACCGATTTTGTCCCACATGAGAACAGTCACACAGGCGCTGGTCGATTCTTCCCCCCATTCTCCATGCGTCCTTTCGCCTCGCCATCCTCCGTGATACAATAATCCCACCATGGTCGACACGATCCCGCCCGCATTGACGCCCGACGATCCCCCCGAAGCCCGCATCCACGAGATCATCCGCCGCTTGCGCCAGGCCCATCCCGACGCCCATTGCGAGCTGATCCACGAGGACCCCTGGCAGCTTTTGGTGGCCACCATCCTCTCGGCCCAATGCACCGACGAGCGGGTGAATCAGGTGACCCCCATCCTGTTCGAACGCTTCCCCACGCCCCGGGCCATGGCCGACGCGGACCGGGCCGAGATCGAGGCCATCATCCGGCCCACGGGCTTCTATCGCAACAAAGCCCGCTTCCTGCACGAATCCGCCCAGCGCATCACCTACGACTACGACGGGGAAATCCCGCCCGACATGGAGCATCTGCTGCGTCTCCCGGGCGTGGCCCGCAAGACCGCCAACGTCGTGTTGGGCGTGGGCTTCAACATCGCCGACGGCATCGTCGTGGACACTCATGTCAAGCGCATCGCCCACCGCCTGGGCCTGACGACCCATCAGGACCCGAAAAAGGTGGAAAAGGACCTGATGGCTCTGGTTCCTCGGGAGGACTGGATCGACTTCTCACACCTGATGATCTTCCACGGACGGCGGGTGTGCAAGGCCCGCAAGCCCGCCTGCACCCACTGCACCCTGCGCGACCTCTGCCCCGCCGCCTCGGTGTAATCCCCACTCTTACGTGACCCGAGTCATTGCCAATACCAATCGTGACTATACAGGTATCCAGCAAAACGGTCTGCCACGAAGACTCGGCCCCCCTCCTGCTCCCCCCGAGCTACGCTCAAGGGGAGGGGACGAAGACAATGTAGGTTTGCAAGTTTGCAGGTCGCAAGTGGCAAGTTCTTCTGGCTGCGAGGCTTTCCACCTGCAACTTGCCACCTGCCACCTGCCACTTTTCCCCTTCGCGCCTTCGTGTCGTCGTGTCGTCGTGGTTTTTGCCTTGCTATGAGAGGGTGCGTGCATAGTTACTACCAATCTTATATTCAGAACCGGAGGTGATCAACGATGATCCCCAAACAAATGGAAGCCTTCCTGCGGGAGGCGCTTCCCGAACAAACCTGGCGCAATCGACTGCGTCATGACGGCCCGCTGGCCTTCATGGAATTCCGCATCAACGACGTGGATCGATTGAGTCGTCTGGGCATCCATCCCGACAGGCTGGGTCCGCATCTGGTGGTGTGCATGTGGGATGAACGGGATGCTCTGGAGGTGGGCGGGTATCTGGTGGTGGACAATCTGGCCATGGGACGTCCTTCGATGGGCGGCATCCGCATGGCGCCCTCGGTCACCCCCAGCGTCATCTTCAACCTGGCCCGCGGCATGACCCTGAAAAATGCGGCCGCAGACCTGCCCTACGGCGGAGGCAAAGCCGGCATCGTCGCGCCCGACCGGGAGATCAGCGATGCCGAACATCGCGAGATCGTGCGCCGCTTCGCCCATCTCATCGGACGCTATCGCAGCATTTATCTGCCCGGGCCCGACGTGGGCACCAACGACGCGGACATGAAGCTCATCGCCATCGAAAACGGCATCGACAGCGCCCTCTCCAAGCCCGTGGACATGGGCGGCAATCGCATCGACGAGCTGGGCGCGGCCGCGGGCGGCGTGGTCATCGCCATCGACGCCCTGCTGAAACAGATGCCCCGGCTGAAGGCTCTGCCCCAGTTCAAAGACATGGCCGTGCCCGACCGCGCGGCCATGACCCTCCTCATCCAGGGATTTGGAGCCGTGGGCGCGCACGTGGCCGAAATGCTGACGCGGCTCGATCCCGCGCCCAAAATCGTAGGCGTCAGCGATGCGCACGGCTATCTCTTCCGGGCGGAGGGATTGCCCATGCGGGATCTGCTGGACATGCGGGATGAGCACGGCCTGGTGACCTTCCGCTATTTTCTGGAGAAGCTGGTGGAAAAACGCTCGCCCCGGCCCGAGACGAAATTCGCCAACACGCCCAACGATCTCCTGCGGGAAGATGCATTCTGCTTCGTGCCCGCCGCGCCCGTGGCCCGTTACCTGGACATCGAACCGGGCCAGGCGTCCTTGACTGTGGACCGCATGGGCGACTGGAGCATGATCGTGGAAGGAGCCAACACCTACTCCCCCGATCCCGCCCGTCGCGCCGCCCGCCTGCGCATGGAGCGGGCCGTCTACTGGCAGCGAGGCGTCGTCATCGCCACCGACTTCCTGGTCAACTCGGGCGGCGTCATCTTCGCCGCGCAGGAGCACATCATCAAAACCCCCGACCACCTGCGCTTCCCCCGCGAGATTTTGGGCGACGCCGAGGCCGTGGATCGCTGGCTGAAAGACCATCAGGATGAACTGGCCGAGCTGGCCGCGAAGCGGTTGGAAGCGGGCATCCGTCAGAGGGAAGAAGTCATCCGGCGTAACATGAAGGAGCTGGTGGACTTTTTGGTGGCCGACCCGGACATGCTGCCCCTGGAGGCCGCCGAACAGATCAGCATCACCCGCATCACCCAGCGAGAGCGCTTCCGCCCCATCCGTCACATTATGGAGCCTCTCACCCTCATCGATCCCGAGATGCCCCTGCGCCAAGCCGCGCAATTGTTGGTGGACGACCCCAATGAGATGCTGGGCGTGGTCAAGGAAGGAAAGCTGCTGGGCGTGGTCACCGATTGGGACATTACCTACGCCATTGCCCGTAACCTAAACGACGATCTGCCCGTCATGAATATCATGAGCCGGCATGTGATCACAGTGGCGCCGGAGGCCACCATCCCTGAAGTTTTGCGTCTGCTAGAAAGTCACGAGATCACAGCCATGCCCGTAGTCGAGAACGGCGTAGTCGTGGGCGTCATCAGCAGCCACATTCTGGCCCGCAAGACCCTTGCCCGCTTACTTCAGGGATAACCGGAGGGGGCGTCCCAATTTCTTGGCAAGCACTTGCCGAGTAAACTCGTGCCCCTGATTGACTGACAAAAGTCCGCTATGCATCCTCCGCCCGCCAAAACCGCCGACTGGAAGTCGGGGCTGAGGGCCTTTGGCCGCACGTCGGCCTGCGCCGACGTTTCCGCTCCCGCTTTTTGTCGAGGTTCTTCCGTCCCCGCAGGGGGACGGGCGGCGGAACGCCCATAGCCCTGAATTCATTCGGCCGGAGTGACGGCGAAACGAGATTTGTCAGTCAACCAGCTCGTGCCCTTTAGGCGCTTCCGCGCCGGTGGTCGCCCTCCGGCGACCATTTGTTGGCATGATTTCGGACGGCGGAGGCCGTCCACTGGCCGCAGGCCTGAAGAGTTCGACTTCAGTCGGCTGGATGACGCCAAATTTCTGGGACGCACCCATAACCGGGCCGTCTATTGACGAATCGGTTATGGTAACTTATAATAAAAGACGCTGATGCATTTCCACCCAACCCCACCCATTGCATGAAGGAGGCGTCTATGGCTGCAAAGAAGCTGCTATTTCTTGTCGGTGATTACGTCGAAGACTACGAGGTCATGGTTCCCTTCCAGGCGCTGGCGGCCATGGGTTACACGGTTCACGCCGTTTGCCCTGATAAAAAGGCTGGAGAATTCGTGCGCACCGCCATCCATGACTTCGAGGGGGACCAGACATACAGTGAGAAGCGGGGGCATAATTTCACGCTCAACGCGACCTTCGACAAGATCAATCCGGAGGATTACGACGGCTTGGTCATTCCCGGCGGCCGCGCGCCCGAATACATCCGTCTGAACCCGCGCGTGCTGGAGATCGCCCGCCACTTCTTCGAGGCCAACAAGCCGGTGGCCGCCATCTGCCACGGCGCTCAGATCCTGGCCGCGGCGGGCGTCCTCGAAGGCCGCAAACTCACCGCCTACCCCGCAGTCGGGCCCGATGTGACCAACGCCGGCGGTGAATACGTGGAAGTTCCCGTCCACAAGGCTGTGGTCGACGGCAATCTCGTCACCGCGCCCGCCTGGCCCGCTCATCCCGAATGGATCCGTAAATTCCTCGAGGTCTTGGGCGCTTCCATCACCCTTTAATGCGTCATCCGCCGCTCCGTTCTTTGGGACGGGGCGGTTTTTCAATCTTTCCCGGTGGCGTTTCATCCGTTTTCTGTTCTGTTGCGTGATTTGAGATTTTTCGGCATAATAGATTTTGTTATTGCAACTTTTTATCTTTTATGAGATAACATTGCAGAAGCGCTTTGTAACTGTTAACGTAGCCCTGTTCACTCGACACGGATACGAGGAAACACGGATTCAAATCTTTTTTGAATGACTTCGCGCCCTCGTTTCCTTCGTGTCTTCGTGGCAAAAGAGGGGCGATTGGGGCCAACTACCTTAGCAGCTACAGCGCTTTTCAAAGGACTTTTCGGCGAAGATGCCACAAAACCGCGTACAAAATCTTATCCTAATGTTATTATAGACAGGTTCAACCTGTCGTTCCCCCTGTCGATGACGCCGTTTCTTTCGGGTAATTGAAAAACGGTCAACGATTTCTTCCTTTCGATGCCGATTGGCTCACATTCGGAGGTGATTCAACCATGTCCCTTTCCAAACGTTTGATTTTCCTTGCTTTCATCCTCCTCCTGTTTGGCTCTGTCCTGGCAGCCTGCGGTGGGGAGCCCGTGCCTGTGAAGGATCAGGACGCAGATTTTGTTCTGGCCTTGCCCAGGCTGGTGGTGGATATTGATGAGAATGGCATGCCTACCGTGGCCGGCTTGAGCCCGGAATTGCTGGCTTTGTTGGGCGTGGATGTCCAACAATTCGCCATGGATCCCAAAGTGGTCAACTGGTTCACCCAGGCCGATGTCCAGCATATTGAACTGGTGCAGAAAGATGACGGCATCTACGTTTTCGTGAACGGCGTGCTCATGCCTCATCTGGGGTGGGACACAGAGGATTTGCAAAACATGACCGACGCCATGGCAAAACTGGGCGTGGTCAAACCAGAATTCCAGACCATCTTGCGCTTCCTTGTGCCCTTCATCCAACACACCGGTCTGGACGTCGTGCTGCGCTTCCCCAAGCAGCCCACCGCGGAAGAAATCCCCCTGCGCGATGTGAACGAACCGATCAAGACCATCGAAGCCTCGAACGAAGCTCCCATGGCTATCGTCAAGGCCAACGTTGTGTTCGACGAAAACGGCGCTCCCTCCATCCTCGGTCTTTCCACCCAGGACCTGGCCGATGCGGGCCTGGCAGGCTTGCGAAACATTGGCCTTGCGCAGGAAACCCTTCAGAAAATGAAGGAGGCCGGGATCCATAAAATTACCATCCAGAGTACGCCCGGGGGCCTCGTCTTCTGGATCAACGACCAGCAATTGCCCTACGTGGTCTGGAATGATGAATACCTGAACAACGCGGCGGACCTCTACGCTCAACTCTACTTCCTGCCCCAGTACGAACTCCAGCGCGAACTCGTCAAAAACATTCTGCCTGCAATTGCCCGAGTTGAAGGCGAAGTCACCTTCGAATTCCCCCAATAGTCCCCCGATCATGGCAGCATCTGCGCTGGCTGATGCGCTCTCTGCAGGAGACAGCCAGCGCATCGCTGACATGAAACCTTTTCGTAAAGGAGCGCTCAATGAATGTAAAACATAAATACTCAGGCCTGGGCTTTCTGGCGTTGCTGTTCAAGATAGTCGCCTGGATCGCTCTCATCGCCAGCATCGCATTCGCTGTCTGGTTCTGGTTCCAGGATTATTCGGTGCGGATCTTGGATTTCGCCACATTCAGCATGCCGAAGTGGCTTGGGGCGACGGTCCTTCCTTTTGGCATCTTCACGTTCATCCAGTTTTATGTCCTCGGCGCGCTCATCGAGTTGTTGATTGACGTCGAATACAACACCCGGGCGAACGCAACGGTCACATCGGAACTCATCAAAGCTGTTGAAGCTTTGCGCGTGCGTGAAGCGGCCCAGCCGTCATCCCCGGCTGTGATCTCTCCCACGCCGCCTCCGCCCCCGCCGCCTCCCCCCACCGAAACCCTGGAGCCCGCCCCGGTCGCGCCTCCCATCCAGGAAACCCAGCCCGTCGCCTCCATCGAGGAAAGCGCGCCGCCGCCCCCGCCTCCTGGGCCAGAACCCGAACCTGCGCCGGAACCCGAACCCGAACCGGCCGCCGAAGCGGATGAACCTCCAACCGAGGAGAGCGCATCCTGATCTGTCCAGGCCTTCGGGAGAAGGCAGGCGCATGACCATCTCCCGAAAGCCTTCCAATTGCATTCAATGAGATTCAGAGCGCCCTGGCGATGACTCGCCAGGGCGTTTTGTGGTTGTTTGGGGTGGGGTTTTCGGTAAATCGAAACGTAGCTGCTAACGCATCCCGGTTAACAAACCACAAAGGACACAAAGGCGTTAAACTAAACGCATTTTGAAATCAGGTGTTTTCGGCCTCGGCCACCCGGAGCTGAAGCTCCGGGCTACGAAACGACGCCGGGTGAACCCGGCTTCCTGCGGCGCGCGACATGCGCCGTAGCCCCATTCATGGGGCGTCGTTTTTAGCCCGCAGGTTCACCTGCGGGCGGCAGCGCGGCCAGAGAATCGCCTTTCATGGATGATCCAATGCAAACCAAAAGCCTTGGTTTCAATTTGCTTTCAATTTAAGAACACGAAGGGAAAATGGATAATTCCCCCGTTGCGCCTTTATGTCTTGGTGTGTATCTGCTAAGGTAGCCTGGTTCGGCATCGAAAATGCCTTACCACGAAGGCTCGAAGGAACGAAGACAATGTAGGTTTGCAGGTTTGCAAGTCGCAAGTGGCAAGTCTTTCTGGCTACGGCGTTTTCACCTGCCACTTGCAACCTGCCACCCGCCACTTTTTCTCCTTCGTGTCGTCGTGTCTTCGTGGTTTTCGACCTTGCTACGTTGGTAGTTACCCTGGTGTTCTTAGTGGTTTTCGGGTAACGACCGGTGACGACCTTAGTAGTTACTCGAAACAACGAATATCATGCCCGCGGCGCCTGATCCCGATCCGATTGTTTACGCCGGCAACAGGCCCGCGGCCAGGACCTCTTCCTTCACGTCCTCGTAGCTCTTGTCTTCCAGCTCCGCCAGGAACTTCTCCGCCTCCATCGCCGCCATCGCGCCCTGGCCCACGCTGGTGGACACCTGCTTGAAGCGATGGTCCTGGATCTCGCCCGCAGCGAAGACGCCGGGCACGCTGGTGTGACCGAAGCAATTGGTCTTGATATAGCCGCCATCCTCCATCTCCAATTGCCCTTCCACGATCTGGCTGTTGGGGATGTGGCCAATGAAAATGAAGACGCCGTCGGTGGGGAAGTCGTATTCCTCGCCCGTCTTCACATTCTTCAAGCTGACCGAGGCCACCGCGCCATTCTCGCCCGCATTGATGCGGGTGACGACGGTGTCCCAGATGAATTCGATCTTGTCGTTCTCGAACGCGCGCTTCTGCAAAATCTTGCTGGCCCGGAGCTGATCGCGGCGGTGGATGATAGTGACCTTGCTGGCGAAACGGGTGAGGAAGATGCCCTCTTCCAGCGCACTGTCGCCGCCGCCCACCACGACGACCTCCTTGTCCCTGAAGAAGAAGCCGTCGCAGGTGGCGCAATAGCTGACGCCCCGGCCCGTGAGTTCGGCCTCGCCCGGAACCTGCAATTTGCGCGGGGTCGCGCCCATGGCCAGGATCAGCGCCTCGGCCCGATAGGTTTTCTCGAACTGGGTGCGGATGGTGAAGGGATGCTGGCTTAGATCGACCTCCAGCACATGGTCATACTCGACCCGCGTGCCGAACTTCTCCGCCTGCTTCTGAAAGCGCTCGGCCAGCTCGTTGCCGCTGAGGCCCTCGGGGAAGCCAGGATAATTCTCGATCTCGTAGGTGAGGGCCACCTGCCCGCCGATATCGTTGCCCGTGAACAGCAGGGGATCGAGCTGGGCGCGGGCGGTGTAGAGGCCCGCAGTGAAGCCTGCGGGGCCGCCGCCGATGATGATGACTTTTTCGATCTTGCCTTCTTCAGGTTGATCAGAGGGGACAATGAACATGGACATATGAAATCACCGTTTTCCTGTGTGGGATGTTGCATGCGGTTGGGATGATGGCATTGGCAAGGGGCGCGAAACCATCGCGCCCGCCACTGCTATTGGACGCGCTGAGGCCGGGAAAGGTTACCGGCAAAGGCGCACAAATCGGCCAGGATGCAAGCGTTGCAACGGGGTTTCTGGGCCTTGCACACGGCCCGGCCATGACGGATGAGGTTGAGATGCAGGGGATAGAACCAGTCGGACGGCGCGTGGGCCTCGATGATGCGCATGACCTGGTCGGGCGAGGCGTTGGCCGGGGCCAGGCCCAGCCGCCGGGTGACGCGATGGACGTGGGTGTCCACCGGAAACGCGGGCATGTCGAAGCAGAAGAGCAGCACGATGGACGCGGTTTTGTTGCCCACGCCCGGCAGCGAGGACAGCCAGCGCCGGGCCTCCTCCACAGGCAGATCGGCCAGCCAATTCAGATCGAACGCGCCGCGCGTCTCATAGATGGCCCGCAGAACCGCCTGGATGCGCGGAGCCTTCTGATTGGCCAGCCCGCCCGAACGGATGGCGTCGGCCACGGCCTCGGTGGGCGCGGTCATCACCGCGCGCCAGTCGGGAAACGCGGCTCGCAGGGAGGCGTAGGCCCGGGCCGTGTTCACGTCGCTGGTGTTCTGGCTGAGGATGGTCTGCACCAGCGACCCCACCGGATCGGAGCAACCCCGCCGCGCGGGTTTGCCATACGCCTCCAGCAGGCGCTGATGCACCTGAGCGATGTGGGCGGTCAGGTCATCAGAGGACGCTTGGGCCATGACGCGCTCCTTACCCCGCCATCGCCCGCGCCTTCTTCGCCTGCTTGATGACCTTATGCCGGGCGTTGTGGTCCAGTTCTTTCTTGCGGATGCGCAGGGCTTTGGGCGTGACCTCCAGCAACTCGTCATCCCCCAGGTACTCGATGGCCTCGTCCAGGGAGAGGATGCGGGGCGGGGTCAGGCCCGTGGTGATGTCTGCGAAAGCCTTTCGGTGGTTGGTCAGGTGCTTGGTTTTGCACACGTTGATGACCAGGTCATCCCCGCGGGTGTGCTGGCCCACCACCTGGCCCGCATAGACCTCATCGCCCGGCTTGACGAAGAGGACGCCCCGCTGCTGGGCGTTGGTCAGCGCGTAGCTGGTGACCGTGCCTGTCTCCAGGGCGATGAGGGAGCCCCGGTCCCGGCTGGGAATGTCGCCCATGTAGGGCTCGAAGCCGTGGAAAAGCGCGTGGAGGATGCCCGACCCGCGGGTGGCGGTGAGGAAGGGCTGACGGAAGCCCAACAGCCCGCGGGTGGGGATGAGATATTCGAGATAGACGGTGTCGTCGTCGCCGTAGCGCATGTCCAGCATCTGCCCGCGGCGACGGCCCATCATCTCGGTGACCACGCCCAGGTGCTCGTTGGGGACTTCGATGAACACGTGCTCCACCGGTTCTTTCAGGCCCGCGGGGGTTTCCTGGAAGATGACTTCGGGCCGGCTGACCGCGAATTCATAGCCCTCGCGGCGCATGGTCTCGATGAGGATGGCCAGGTGCAGTTCGCCCCGGCCGGAGACGATGAAGCGATCCGGGCTGTCAGTTTCCTCGACGCGCAGGGCCACGTTTTTCTCCAGCTCCCGCATCAGGCGCTCCCGCAGCTGGCGGCTGGTGACGAACTGGCCCTCGCGGCCGGTGAAGGGGCTGTCGTTGATGCTGAAGGTCATGCGCACGGTGGGCGCTTCCACGCTGATGGGGGGCAGAGGCCGCGGGTCCTCGGGGTCGGCGATGGTGTCGCCGATGCCCACATCGGGCAGGCCGGCGATGGCCACGATGTCCCCGGCCGTCACCTCCTCCTGCTCGATGCGCTGGAGGTTGCGAAAGACGTAGAGTTGGGCGATCTTGCCGGGGGTGACGTGGCCTTCCCGGTCGATGCGCACCACCGATTGGCCCTTGCGCAAGGTCCCGCTGGAGAGCCGCCCCACCGCGATCTTGCCCACGTAGTTGCTGTGGTCCAGGGTGGTGACCAGCATCCGCGGGAGCGCGTCCATCGCCACCTGGGGTGGGGGCAGGTGCTCGATGATGGTCTCGAACAGGGGCGTCAGGTCGTCGTGAAGCTGGTGGGGCTCGTAGCCCGCGCGGCCCTCCAGGGCGATGGTGTAGATGATGGGGAAGTCGGTCTGTTCTTCGCTGGCGCCCTGGTCGATGAAGAGGTCGAAGGTGTCGTTGATGACCTCGTCGGGCCGGGCCGCGGGCCGGTCGATCTTGTTGACCACGACGATGGCCTTGTGGCCCTTTTCGATGGCCTGGCGCAGGACGAAGCGGGTCTGGGGCATGGGGCCTTCCACCGCGTCCACCAGCAGCAGCACGCCATCGACCATGTTCATCACCCGCTCCACCTCGCCGCCGAAATCGGCGTGCCCGGGGGTGTCCACGATGTTGATGGTGACGCCGTTGTAGACGATGCCGGTGTTCTTGGCCAGGATGGTGATGCCGCGCTCCCGCTCCAGATCGTTGGAGTCGAGGACGCGTTCCGCGACCTGCTGGTTGGCGTGGAAGACGTGGGTCTGGCGCAACATGCCATCGACCAGCGTGGTTTTGCCGTGGTCCACGTGGGCGATGATGGCGATGTTGCGGATGTCGTTTCGGTATTCGGGCATGGTAATTGTTTAACGTAACCCTGTTCACTCGATACGGATCGAGGAAACATGGGTAACTGCTAAGGTGTCGCCACCACTTTTTGCCACGAAGACACGAAGAAAAGCCAAGGCGCGACGTATTTTTCTTGATTTTTCCTTTGTGTCTTCGAAAAATTTCGAGCCTTCGTGGCTTTTGGCGGCCTAAAGTCAAGTGCGTTAGCAGTTACCTTTTAACTCTGTGTCCTCTGCGTTCTCCGCAGTGAGTAACCTTTTTGCAGTGGAGCCAGTCATTGTAATCATCGTGGGCTGTCCAGGAATCCAAATTCGGCAAAATCGTTTGTTCAAACGCTTCAAACGTGACCCCGCACTGTTATTCAAACTTGCGAATATGATATTCACACATCCTGATCTCGGCTTTCAGTTCCTGAATGCGCGCCTGCGCCGCCTCATACAAACTTGAGCAGATGAGGCGTTTTCGCTCCAGTTTCGGTAAATCATCAAGCTGCTTCAACAATCCTGAAGGGAGCATGGAAAGCTCCTTGGCCGGGTTTCTTCAATCATAGCATGGTGGATGCGAAGGGACAAGCAGGCTGTTCCGAAAATAGGATTAGGGAACGCAGATGACGCAGATCGAAACGGATGAGCGCAGATAAAAAGAACCAATCTGCGAAAATCAGCGTCGCATCCCCGTTATCAGCGTTCTCCTTTTCATCCGTCTCGGCGAGCCATTGCTCGATCCGACTGCTTTCTACATCGAAATCGACCCCTTGCGGAAGTCGCTTTTGCCCAGGATGACGTTGACCACGGCCGACTGCCCGTCCCGGGCTTTTTCTTGGGCCTCGCGCAGCACATCTTCGGCCAGTTCTGGGTCGGCCAGCTTCAGGCCTGCCGCGCCCAGGCCCGCGGCCGCCAGGTGATAATCGGCATGGCGCAGAGCCGTGCCCACATCATCCCCGAACATGGGAATTTGCTCCCGCGCGATCTGCGCCCAACTGGCGTCGTTGCCCACCAGCGCGGTCACGGGCAGATTGTGGCGGTAGAAGGTGTCGAATTCGGTCAGGGAATAGCCGAAGGAGCCGTCGCCGTAGATGATCCACACGTCGGCCTGGGGACGATGGAGCTTGGCGGCCAGGGCGAAGCCCGCGCCCACGCCCAAGGTGCCGAAGGGGCCCGGGTCCAGCCAGCGCAGGGGGCCGGGCGGCTGGAGAATGTAGGCGGCCGTGGCTACGAAGTCGCCGCCGTCGGACACCAGCACCGTGTCCGGGCCGATGAGCTGGTCGAGTTCGAGAAAGAGGTGGAGGGGATTGACGCCGCCCGCGGGCTCCAGGGCCTTGCGCCGAATCTCATCGTTGCGGTTCTCGTCCCGCTCCCGCAGATGCCCGATCCAGTCAGCCCAGCGCCCGACGCCGGGATCGAAGTGAGAGGCCAGGAGACGCAGGAACGCGCCCGGATCGCCCAGCACGCCGATATCGGGCTTGCGATTCATGGTCAGGTCATGCTTGCTGCGATTGGCCGCGGCGTAGAAGGCGCTGCGCCGAAAATGCCGGCCGTAATCCATGC
>Ga0256832_1001301_pt1 | contig 16745 bp, 16 predicted proteins | sample 134614metaG_FD_190534 | JGI IMG/M metagenome (GOLD analysis project Ga0256832, IMG submission 190534) | Hydrothermal vent microbial communities from Lau Basin, Pacific Ocean - 134-614 | ecosystem: Environmental > Aquatic > Marine > Hydrothermal vents | place: Pacific Ocean: Lau Basin | collected...
ATATGGGCTGGTACATCTCTTCATCAGCTTCGGTATCCTCCCTGCCGATGTAGGGAGGAAGAGGCATATGGCCCACTCTCTCAAGATGCGGCAGCAGCTCCTCGAAGGAGATTCGCTCCTTTCCGCTCTCCGAAAAGGTTACGACCCTGCTTCCGTCGGGACGGAGCTCTTCGACCCTCGCCGACAACTCACGGTCGAAGAGGAGCTCTGTTCCTACCCTGACCCTGCCCTTTACAAGGACGCTGAACCGGTTATTCTCCAGCGGCCTGTTAAGAAGCAGCTCTACCGCTCCGCCGCTGCTTTTTCTGCCGAAAAGCCTCGCTTTTACCACTTTGGTGTCGTTGAAGAGGACCCCGCAGCCTTCGGGGATGAAAGAGAGTATCTCGCCGAATCTCGTATGGGTCACCCTGCCGCTCTTTCGATCTATGACCATCAGCCTCGCACTCTCTTTCGGCTCGGCCGGCTCCGTCGCTATCAGCTCGGGCGGGAGAGTGTAGTCGTAGCTTTCGGTCTCGAGGAGCTCTTTCGGAACTCCCTTGCTATTCGGCACCGTTCTCCCCGCTTCCATCTTCGTCATCATCCGGCGGTCTGTAGGGGTTTACAAGTTTCGCTATGATTATCGATACGCCGTAGAGAACTATCAGCGGTATCGCCATGAGCAGCTGCGTAACGACGTCCGGCGGCGTAAGAAGTGCCGCCAGTACGAATATGAGGATTATGGCGTATTTGAAGAAGCTCTTCAGAGTATTGTCGTCGACGAGCCCCAAAAGGGCCAGGAAAAATGTCAATACCGGAAGTTCGAAGGCTATTCCGAAGCCGATCATGATCTTCGTGAAAAAGCTGACGTACTCGTTTATCTTCGGCGCCACGGTGACCACCTGCTCGGCGAAGTTTACCAAAAACGCGAATCCGTAGGGAACGACGATGTAGTATGCAAATAGCGCACCGAGGAAGAACATGCCGGATGCGAAGAAGACGAAGGGCCAGATATATCTCTTTTCGTGCTCGTACAGACCTGGAGCCACGAAGAGCCAGAACTGGTAGAGGATGAACGGAAGGGCCATTAGGAAACCTGCGAACAGCGACACCTTTACGGCTGTGAAGAAGACTTCCGGCACTCCGGTGGCGATCATGTACGAGCTTTCGGGCAGTACCGTTTTGAGGGGCTCGGTCATCCACTCCAGAATCGGCTCGTAAAAATAGAAGGCCACGAAAAAACAGACTACAAGCGCCGCCAGCGAGTAGGCGAGCCGCTTTCTGAGCTCCGCTATGTGCGGTTTCAGTTCGTCAAACATTCCTCTCCTTTTGCTTTTCGTCCGGATCTTCTACATCTTTACTCTTTTTTGCGCCGCTCTTTTTGGTGAAGGTGACCACCTCCCTTTTCGGCTCGATCTTCTCTTTTATCTCTTCCGCTTCGCTCTCGAGACGATCCTCCGATCTCTTAACCTCTTCTACCGTCTCTGTCAGCTCGTCGAGCGTGGTGAGGTCGGGCGAAGAGATGCTCTCGAGCTTCGCCGTCGCCTCGTCGAGCTGCTTTTTGTATCTGAAGGCCTCCTCTTTCAGTTCGCTCACTTTGAGCTCCTCTTCGAGGGTCGTCTTTGCATCGTTTACGGTCCGTTTGATGCTTCTGAAAAACTTTGCTATCTGCACCATCGCATCGGGGAGTTTGTCCGGTCCCAGAAAGAGGATGGCGATCACTACTATAAAAAATATTTCGCTTAGTCCCATGCCGAACATCGCATGTCCTTTTATACTGCTTGAATTTCCTAACCGAATTCTGCTTCATTACTACGGTTTGGCCGCCGTGAGCGACTCGGCCAAAGTCTATCAAAAAAGTGATTAGCCGATGATAAAGAGGGCTACCTCGTCGCTTAGCAGATAGTCGCGGTTGAAGTAGCGCCCATCTCTGTAGAGGAGCCTGCTTTCGTTTACAAGAAGCTCCGCCCGCTCCCTCATCTTCGCATCCAAAAGCCCGCTATCGACCCCTATGCGGCTTCTAAGGCCCAGAAGAATGCGCTCATGCAGCATCTCTTCATCCGAGAGTGTCTCAAACTCTTTGAAACGAGGATTTTCCACATAGCGTTCCACCACCCTGTGCGGGGAGTAGCGGACATTTCCGATGCGCCCGACCGCGCCGCTGCCGATCCCCAGGTACGGCCTGTACTCCCAGTAGCCGAGGTTGTGCCGGCACGGCGAGAGGGCGAAGTTGGAGACTTCGTACTCCATCCATCCGCGCCTCTTCAGCAGCTCTCGTACCGCTCGTGCCTGCTCTATCGACTCGACACGCACTTCGGGAGAGTTCTGAAAAGGGGTCCCCTCTTCGATAGTGAGCTCGTATGCGCTCAGATGGTCTATGGGCAGATCCAGAGCCCGCCCGATCTCATCTTCGAGACGCTCCGCGCTGTCGAGTGCCGTGGCGTAGATCAGGTCGACCGATATGTGTTCGAAACCTGCTTCGGCGGCCCTCTCTACAGCCTTTACGGCGTCATCGGCCCCGTGGGAGCGTCCAAGCAGTCGGAGCTTGTCGTCGAAAAAGCTCTGCACGCCGATACTGATGCGGTTCACCCCGAGATCCCTCATACCCTTCAGCCACATTTTCGTCGCACTGTTGGGATTGGCTTCGCTCGTGATCTCGGCATCTTCGCTCAGGTACCCTTCAAGTGCCGAGAAAAAGGGTTCGTAGAGCTCAGGTTTGACTGTGGAGGGGGTTCCGCCGCCTATGAAGAGTGTCGTCAGCGAGCCTCTCTCTATCCCGTATTCGACCAGGTCGTTTCGAAGCTGCTTCACCGCCGCCTCCATGTAGCCGTTTTTGAGCCCCGACTTCTCTACATAGGAGTTGAAGCTGCAGTAGTGGCACTTGCTGTCGCAAAAGGGTATGTGAAGATAGAGTAGTGTTCCGTTTCTCATTGATGCTATTTTCTCAGATGGTCTTAATCCGTTTTTTTCTATAATCATACCCAAAAAAAGAGCGCGCCGGGCGGAGCTTAGAGTTTGCACTCTTTCGCGGCGGCAGCGCCGAAAAGTAACCAGTCTATGAACAATCTTAAATCGTCGAAGGAGAAGAGGTACCGGCCAAACGTTGCAGCTATCGTTCTCTCGTCCAAATATCCCGAAAAGGTGGAGTTCTTTATAGCGTCGCGCAGTGACATAAAGGATGCGTGGCAGTTTCCGCAGGGGGGCATCGACAAGGGTGAGACCCCGCGGGAGGCCCTCTTCAGGGAGCTGAAAGAGGAGATAGGTACCGACCAGGTCGAGGTGGTGGCGGAGTTTCCGGAGTGGGTAAGCTACGACTTTCCGGAGGTGATCGCGAAGAAGATGTACCCGTTCGACGGTCAGCGCCAGAAATATTTTCTGGTGCGCCTCAAGCCGGGTGCCAAAATAAACCTCGACACCGAAGAGCCGGAGTTTCTGCACTATACGTTCGTTCCGTACAGCAAGATCTTCGACTATATCACATACTTCAAACGGCCCGTATACAAGAGGGTGTTGAACTATTTCAGAAAAAAGGGTTACCTGTAATGCTTCAAAAGGATAGTCAGTGCTGATAGTACAAAAGTTCGGCGGTACCAGCGTCGGAGATCTCGACCGTATCGCAAACGTTGCAAAGCGTGTAGCGCGGACGAGGGACGAAGGTCATGACGTGATCGTAGTCGTCTCGGCCATGAGCGGCGAGACCAACAAGCTGATAGAGTATGCCCACTTCTTCTCCAAAACCCCGCAGAGAGAGGCGATGGATCTGCTTCTGAGCTCCGGGGAGCGTGTGACATCCGCACTCTTGAGCATAGCGTTGAACGAGATGGGGTACAAAGCGGTCGCCATGACGGGGCGTCAGGCCGGTATCTTTACCGACAAGAGCTACACCTCCGCCAGAATAGACCGTATAGACCCGGCTCCGATGGGCAACGCGATAAAAGAGGGCAGAATCGTGGTCGTGGCCGGATTCCAAGGGATCGACCCCGACGGCAGGGTAACTACGCTCGGACGGGGCGGAAGCGACCTCACCGCAGTTGCGATAGCCGGTGCGATGGGGGCGGACCTTTGTGAGATATATACCGATGTCGACGGCGTATATACGACCGATCCGCGCATAGAGCCGAAGGCGAAGAAGATGGATCAGATCAGTTACGACGAGATGCTCGAGCTCGCCTCTCTGGGGGCCAAGGTTCTTCAGAACCGCTCCGTAGAGCTTGCAAAGAAGATGGGTGTAAACCTCGTCACAAGAAGCAGCTTCAACGACAATCCCGGAACTTTGATAACGAAGGAAGAGAATATCATGGAAAAACCACTTGTCAGCGGTATCGCACTCGACAAAAACCAGTCACGAGTAAGCCTCAAAGGTGTCGAAGATCGTCCCGGTATCGCTTCGGAGATCTTCAACGCACTGGCGGAGGAGTCGGTCAATGTAGATATGATTGTCCAGACCATAGGCGCTGATGGAAAGACAGAGATAGACTTTACGGTACCGCAGAGCGAAATAGAGCGTGTAAAGGGCGTCATGGAGCGCTTCAGAGAGAGTATCGGCGAGATCGAGTATAAAGAGGATGTAGCGAAAGTATCGATCGTCGGAGTCGGGATGAAGAGCCACAGCGGAGTGGCGGCCAAAGCGTTCACCACAATGGCGAAAGAGAATATAAACATCGAGATGATAAGCACGAGCGAGATAAAGATTTCGATGGTGATCGACGAAAAGTATGCCGAGCTGGCCGTGCGTGCGCTGCACGAAGCGTATGAGCTGGACAAGTGAGTAGAGAGAGCTGGAGCGGCAGGATTTGAAAGATCTTCTAAGCTGGACGCTGGAGGCGATCCGCGGCGACGATACGATGATGAGCTGGCTGGAGGAGCGGCGCTACGAGTGGGCCCCGATCGTCGGAAACGCCATCTCCAAAATCCTGGAAGGGCGGAGCGTCATCGTTGTAACCGACGACAACAGCAGGTGGTTCGAAGAGTACCTCGTAAGGCAGATAAACCGCCCGGGCACCAACAGACCGCTTCTGCCCTTCTTCTCCTTCGAGGCCCTCTACCCGTTCGCCTCTTCGATCAGAAAAGATCAGGATGTAGATCTGCTCTTCGATATGCTTGCGCTCTCATACCCGCAGGGCTTCTTTTTCTGGTACATAGGAAAGGCGGACCACCCTCTGGCGCGTATCGCTCTAAGAAGCGACGACTCGCTGCTATGGGTCATGGACGAGGAGGTCGCCAACAGCTTCACCCTCAAGTCGTACGACGAGATGATAGACATCAAACTGCTTCAGCTCTTCAGGCTTTTCGACAAGACGCTCGGAGCCGCACTCTTCGCCGAAGTGGATGTGGACGGATAGGATGGATGCTCCCGTATCGAGGATCGTCCTTACCGAGTCGTTCGAGAGCGTATGCGACGAGATCGCCGAAAATTTCCCCGACCGTGAAATTCACCGCGTAGATGCGGAGGATTTCCTCATCGAACATGCGAAAGAGGCGGTTCACAAAGCGACACTGACGAGCGATAGAGAGAAGATCATAATTCTGTCGGCGCTCAGATTCACCCCTATCGCACAGAACAAGCTCCTCAAAATTGTCGAGGAGCCGCCCCCGAAAACCTCATTCATCTTGATGACGCCCTCCAAATCGGGGCTTCTGCCCACGATCCGCTCCCGCCTGGTGATAGAGAACCGTCTCGGGCATAAAGAGCTCGTCGAGAGCGGTGTCGATATAGAGAGATTCGATCTGGCCGCTCTCTACAGGCTTCTGCAGGAGAACAGGCGCACAGATGCCAAGAGTATGGCGAGGCTCATAGAGAGCGTAGCCAAAGAGGTGCTTGCGAGCGGGCGCTACAGGACCGACGAAGAGCTGCTCGATAGCTTTTCGCAGAGCATCCGGCTGCTCGATATGGGTTCGCCTCCCGCTTTCGTGCTTACAAGAGTCGGACTTAAACTTCTTAAGAGGAGGCGCTGATGGAGATATACAGAGTTGACGCTCCGGCCGATGCCGCGGCATTTTTAAAGAGGCTCGGGTGCGACAGGGGCGGCGTCTCGATCATGGCCAAAAAGATGGAGACGATGCTCTTTGCCGTGCGCGGTCTCTCCTGCGGGGCGGCGAACATTCTGAAGCAGGATGCTATCAGTGTCGGTGCGGACCTGGCGCTTCCAAAGGGTGCTGTAAGCTGCGACCGCGAGAGTTACGACGCCCTCTTGATGGGGACGCGCAGGCAGATAGAGGCGCTGATAGAGAGAGAGAAGGTTCAGCCTCTCGGCCTGAAGAGGCTGGCGGAGTCGCTGACGAGCTTCATGCGCACCCGGCACAATGATGTGCGGATCATGGGTGTAATAAACGCGAACGACGACAGCTTCTACCCGGCCAGCCGCTTCAGGGAGTCGGCGGCCGTGGCGGCTATCTGGAAGCAGGTGCAGGAGGGGGCCGACATCATCGACATAGGCGCCGTCTCTTCGCGCCCCGGAAGCGAACCGGTACCCGCCGACGAAGAGCTTTTGCGCATAGTGCCGATCGTGGATGCGATAAAGCGCGAAGGGCTTCTCTCGCGTGTGAAGTTCAGCATCGACTCATATACCCCGGAAGTCGTCGCGTATGCGCTCGAAAACGGTTTTGGTATCGTCAACGACATAACCGGCCTCGGTGACGAGAGCATCGGGGTACTGGCCAAAGATTTCGGTGCGAAGCTGGTTATAATGCATATGCAGGGTACGCCTCTTACGATGCAGCAGAACCCGAGTTACGAAAATGTCGTTCTCGATGTGGACCGATTTTTCGAAGAGAGGATAGAGAGGGCGCTGGCACTGGGGCTCGACGAGAGGGAGCTGATTCTCGATGTCGGTATCGGTTTCGGGAAGAGGCTCGAGCACAACCTGATGCTGCTCAAAAATCTCGAGCACTTCGGCAGGTTCGGCTGCGAGCTTATGATAGGTGCGAGCCGGAAGTCGATGATAGACAGGATATCCCCCTCTCCGGTGGAGAAGCGGCTTCCGGGAACCATCGCTCTTCACCTGCAGGCGGTCAGACGCGGTGCGCAGATAGTGCGCTGCCATGACGTCGCCGAACATAGGCAGGCGCTTGCGGTCTATGAGGCTGTAGAGAGAGGAGAGACTCTATGAGAGCTATTTTTGCCGCTCTTATATCCGTTTTTCTGCTCGGCGGCTGCACAAAGCACGAAGAGAGAATCCTGCCCCAACAGAGTGCTCAGAAGTTCTGGGATGCGATGGCAAAGGGGGATCTGAAACTCGCAAAAGCGATGACGATACGCGGCAGGCTCGAAGAGCCGCTCTTGAAGGTGGAGCTTTTGGATGCGGAAGCGGCCGGAGCCAGGGTGGTTCAGGGCAGGGCGTTCGTGCCTACACATCTTCGTTTTCGGATTCCCCTCGACTCTTTGAAGAGTGCCGAGTGCAACGCCACGATGGAGACGGAGCTCCTGAAGGTGGAGGGGCGGTGGCTCATAGACGACGTCGTGACCATGCAAAACTACGACGAGGCGCTCCAAAAGGGCGCCGCGCAGTGTACCTCGGAGATGCTGCAAAAGGCGCTGCAGAAGGGGATGAAAAGCTTCGAATCGGTAAAAAAAGAGCTCGAGCGGGAGTTTTTCGGCATAGCGAAAGAGTTCGAAAAGAGTTTCAAGCAGATGCAGGAGCAGCTGCGGGAGAGTCTGGAGCGTATGCAGAAAGAGCTTCATAAAGAGCCGCCGCCGAAACTCCCCGAACCGCAGGAGGGGCAGAAGATATGACGAAAGCGGAGTATAAAAAAGCGGTAGAGACTCTGAAGAGGTGGGCCTACGCATACTACATAGAGGACAACCCCCTCGTTGCGGACGAGGTCTACGACAAGCTCTACCGGGAGGTCGAGGAGTACGAAAAGAGCCACCCCGAAGATATAGACCCCACTTCACCCACACAGCGTGTAGGAGCCCCTTTGAAAGAGGGGTTCAAGAAGGCGAAGCATCTTAGCCGCATGTGGAGTATGGAGGATGTCTTCGATGCCGCCGAGTTCGAGGAGTGGATGGATAGAATCGCCAAAGACTTCCCGAAAGAGCGCTACTATGTAGAGCCTAAATTTGACGGTGCAAGCCTCAACCTCATATATGAAAACGGGCTGTTAAAACAGGCGATTACAAGAGGAGACGGAGTAGAGGGGGAGGATGTCACCAACAACGCCCGCACGATAAACTCCATCAGGCTCGAGATAGATCACAAAGAGCTGATAGAGATACGCGGTGAAGTTTTGATGACGATAAAAGAGTTCGAGCGTATAAACGCCGAGCGCGTTGAGAGGGGGGAGACCCCCTTCGCGAACCCGAGAAACGCGGCGGCCGGAAGCCTGAGGCAGCTCGATCCGAGAATTACGGCAAAAAGGAACCTGATATTCCAGCCGTGGGGGGTCGGAGTCCACTCCCTGAAGTACGACTATCTGAGCGAGATAATGGGGTATGTCTACAATCTGGGCTTTAGAAAGCCGCCCATCAGGAGGGTCTGCAGGAGCGCCGAAGAGATAGAGGGCATCTACGACGAACTCAAAGATATGAGACCCAACCTCGATGTGATGCTGGATGGAATGGTGGTGAAGGTAGACCGCATTGCCGCACAGAAGGCGCTGGGCTACACGGTCAAGGCTCCGAGATGGATGGTGGCCTACAAGTTTCCGGCAGTCGAGAAGCAGACCCGCATAAAGGATGTGCTGTTTCAGGTCGGGAGGACGGGTGTCATAACCCCTGTCGCAGTGTTGGAGCCGGTAGAAGTGGAGGGTGTGATCGTAGAGCGTGCCACTCTCAACAACTTCGACTATATAGAGAAGATGGATGTTCGAATCGGCGATATGGTTACGCTTATTAGAAGCGGAGATGTGATTCCCAAAATCATAAAGGTGCTCACGCAATACAGAACCGGAAAAGAGAAGAGAATAGAGCGGCCGACAGAGTGTCCCGTGTGCGGCAGCGAGCTGCTGGATGAGGGAAAGCTGATAAAGTGCCAGAATATCAACTGCCCCGCGCGTGTCGTAAACTCCATCATCTACTTCGCCTCCAAACAGTGCCTAAATATTGACGGTCTCGGAGACAAGATCGTGGAGCAGCTCTACGAGCAGGGGCTCGTAAGGGAGGTCGAAGACCTCTACCACCTGAAGATGGAGGATCTTCTGAAACTCGAAGGGTTCAAGCAGAAAAAGGCGCAGAACCTGCTGAATGCGATAGAGAGGAGCAAGGGTGCCGAGTGCTGGCGTTTCATCAACGCCCTGGGCATAGAGCATATAGGAGAGGTAGCGAGCAAGAAGATCTGCCAAACCTACGGGCTCGACTTCATAGACCTGAGCAGAGAACAGCTGATGGCGATAGAGGGGTTCGGCGAAGAGATGGCCGAGAGCTATCTCGAGTTTATGCGGGTCAACAGGGAGAAGGTGGAGCGCCTGATGCAGATAATCGAGCCGAAGCCTCCACAGAAAGAGGAGGTAGTGGAGTCTCCTTTCACGGGAAAGAGCGTCGTGCTCACCGGTACGATGAAGAAGCCGCGGGGGGAGATAAAGGCTATGCTCGAGCATCTGGGGGCCAAGGTTACGGGCAGCGTTTCGAAAAAGACAGACTTCGTCATATATGGAGAAGATCCTGGGAGCAAGTACGAAAAGGCGAAAAAGCTTGGCGTCAGGCTTTTGAGCGAAGAGGAGATGTGGGAGCTTGCGGGTGAGGCTTGACAGGCTTCTTGTGGAAAGAGGGCTGGCACCGAGCCGAAACAAGGCGCAGGAGCTGATAAGCGAGGGCCTTGTGAAGGTGGAGGGTGAAACGGTCAAAAAGCCCTCGTTCACCGCATCCGAAGATATGAAGATCGAGCTGGGTGAGACTACGCTGTTCGTAAGCCGGGCGGCGAAAAAGCTGGAGGGCTTTTTGAGGGTGCACCCGGTCGCCGTAGAAGGTAAACGCTGCCTCGATGTGGGTGCCAGCACCGGCGGTTTTACGCAGATACTGCTCGAAAGGGGTGCGGCGTCGGTTACGGCTCTCGATGTAGGGAGCCTTCAGCTGCATGAGAAGCTCAAAAACGACGAGCGCGTTATCAGCGTGGAGCGGACCGACATCAGGGAGTTTGAAAGCGATAGGCCGTTCGAAGTCACGACCTGCGACGTATCTTTCATAAGCCTTCGCAACATCATAAAGGATCTGCAGAGGCTGACTGAAGGTGTGCTAATACTCCTTTTCAAGCCGCAGTTTGAGGTAGGGCGCGAAGCGGCACGGGACAGGCGCGGTGTCGTTACGGATGCCGTGGCGGTAGAGTCTGCTATGCAAAAATTCGAGGCGGAGGCGCTGAAGCTGGGCTGGAGGCTGATCGTCAAAGAGCTCTCGCCGCTTCCGGGAAAGGAGGGGAATCGTGAGTGGTTCTACCTGTTCGTCAACGGTTGAAGCCGTGGCTATCGGAAATTTCGACGGTATGCACCTCGGGCACCAGGCGCTTTTCAAGAGGCTGGGTGAGAGTGGGGGCGTATGCGTCATAGAGCACTACAGGGCGACACTGACGCCCCATATCTACCGTGCCAAATTTACCTCTCTGCCCCTCTTTTTCTACGATTTCGACTCCATAAGGGAGCTCTCGCCCGAAGGGTTCGTCGAGAGGCTGAAGGGCTCCTTTCCGAATCTGAAGAAGATCGTAGTCGGATGGGATTTCCGGTTCGGTTTCGACAGGAGGGGCGATGTGGAGACGCTCCGCCGGCTTTTCGACGCAGAGGTGGAGGCCGTAGACGAGGTTCACTGCAGCGGCCGCCCCGTACATTCGCGATTTATCAGGGAGCTGATCTCCTCCGCGAAGCTGGAAGATGCAGCCTCTATGCTGGGGCATCCGTACGAAGTGTGCGGCAGGGTCGTAAGAGGGCAGGGCATAGGCTCCAGGTCGCTCGTTCCCACGCTCAATCTCGATACCGGCCGATTTCTGCTTCCGGCCCCGGGAGTCTACGCCACCGAGACCTGCATAGGCGGTGAGTGCTACGGCTCCGTCTCTTTTGTCGGAAAGAGAGCCACTACCGACGGTTCGTTCGCCGTGGAGAGCCATATAGTCGGAAGAGAGCTCGAAGAGATGGCAGGGGAAGAGGTCTGTATAAAGTGGCTCCGCTTTTTGAGGGAAAACAGAAGATTCGACTCGCTCTCGGAGCTGAAGCAGCAGATAGAAAAGGATATAGAGGCGCTATGAGAGACGATATATTCAGCAGACCGATCGAGCGGCAGTTTCGGTTCGACGAGCAGGTGGCGGCGGTATTCGACGATATGATAGAGCGCTCCGTGCCCTTCTACCGCCAGAATATGGAGCTCATTGTCCAGCTGCTTCTAAGGCGGATAAAGGAGGGTTCACGAGTCGTCGACCTGGGCTCTTCGACGGGCTCTCTTCTGATAGAGACGGCGCGAAGGTGCAGGGTGGAGGCCGAGTTCATAGGCATAGACAACGCCCCGGCCATGGTGGAGCTTGCGCAGAAAAAGGCCGAAGCGTTCGATTGCGCGGTGGAGTTCAGGTGCGAAGATATCATGGAGGCCGGGTTCGGGGGTGCCGATATCGTAGTGGCGAACTATACCCTTCAGTTCATCAGGCCGCCGGTGCGTTCGGAGCTGGTAAAGAAGATAGCCTCCTCTTTGAGTGATGACGGGATGTTTGTCTGCAGCGAGAAGATACTGATGGAAGACGGCTGGCTAAACCGCCAGATTATCGATATTTACCACTCCTACAAACGGGAGCAGGGCTACTCCGAGACGGAGATCATGCGCAAGCGTGAGGCGCTTGAGAATGTGCTCGTCCCCTACACCCTGCAGGAGAATCGGGAGATGCTGCTTGAAGGGGGGTTTGAAAGGGTCGACCCGCTCTTCCAGTGGGCAAACTTCGCCACTTTCGCAGCATTCAAATAGGGCTCCTCGCCGGCCGACGCAAAGAGCCTTCGGTCAAAGCTTGACTTCGGGGTTGGCCTCCTCTATCATCTCCCTTATGAGGTTAAATATTTTTTCGCTGTGCTGCTCCATTTCGTTCAGGTTGCGTACGATATTCTGCCGCTTGTCGGGAGTGAGGCATGCGCCGCGCCCGGCACAAGGAACAGTCTGCAGAATTATGTCGTGAACTTTTTTGTGCGGTTCGGCCATCTCTTTGTATGCTTTTGTCTCGCCGAAGAGCTCTTTACCGTCGCTGTCGTACCACTTGCCGAATCTGCATTCGTGCTCATTGCCGAATGTATCGGCGAGTTGGCTGTTTTCATTCAGAACGGCCCTGTATGCGTTAGACTTGTAGATTATATGGTCTACCTTGATCAGGGTGCCGAGCAGTGAGTCGCGTATATACTTCGCCTCTTTTGCAGAAATATCGGCCACTTCTGCGAAGTTGCCCAGCGACTCCCGGAAGGAGTTGACATCTTCCTGTGATTCTGCGGCAATCTGGGTTATCCTTTCCGAATTGCCCTGGATGTCGTTGGACTCCTGCTGTAGTGTCTGTATGGTTATCGCAATCTCCTGTGTCGCTTTCTGGGTCCTCTCGGCGAGCTTCCTGACTTCGTCGGCGACCACGGCGAATCCGCGGCCGTGTTCGCCCGCCCGCGCCGCCTCTATGGCCGCGTTGAGCGCAAGCAGGTTCGTCTGGTCCGCAATATCTTTAATGAGATTCACAACGGCGCTTATTTCGCTGGTCCGTTCATTTAGTGAAATGATAGCGTCGTTCGTATGTGAGATGAACCGGATAAGCTCATCGAGGCTGTTTACGATATTTTGAACCGTGGTCTGGCTTGCGGACGCCTCGTTTGATGTAATGGAAGTATTTTTAGCTATTTTTTCGAGAATATTCGTATTTCTCGATATATCCTGCTGTATTACGCCAAGACCGCTCGCTATTCCGCCGGTAGACTTTTCGAACTCCTGCGAAAGCTGTGAACGCATGGCCGACTTGAAGGAGCCGGCGATCGACTCTATCGCTCTGTTTAGATGTGGAGTAGCGGCTTTGAAGTCTCCTTTATATCCTTCCGAGAAGATTATGCGGAAAGTCTTGCCTTCGTTGGCGGCGTCTATTGAGGCACGAATATCACGTATGATCTGCTCGGTCTGGTCGAGCAGATCATTAATACCCCATGCCACCCCCTGCAGAGTGTGATCTTCGGGAATATCGGTGATGCGTTCGGAGAGCTCCCCTTTGCCAGCCCTGACGACAACGTCCCTGATCTGTTTTATGAGCGGGTCGTTGAAAGCCTTTTCGCTCGACGAGCCGCCGCTTGGCGGTATGAAGAGGGCTGCAACCGCGACGAGGGCGACTATGGCACCTGCGATGTAGGCGCCCGTCGCAAGCAGGTATATTGCGGCGCCGAGTGCCGAGAGCAGAAGAACAAGGCTCTGTCTATTGCTGAAGGCCGAGGATAAACTCGTCATATCCAACTCCTTTCTCGCTGAGAATCTTGTTTAGAAGTCTCGTCGAAGCGTCGAGTCCCCCACGCTTCTCCTCTGCCAGAAGGTCGGCATAGAGGGGTTTTATCGTTTCGAGTGCACTCTCTTTCGGCTTTCTGCGTACAGAGTGGTAGTCGCGCGGGTTCCCTTTGTCGTCGTATGTAACGGTGACGTTGGCGAAGACCCAGTAGTATGCTCCGTCTTTGCAGAGGTTCTTTACATATGCGAAGATCTCCTTTCCGCTCTGCACCCTCTCCCAAAGCAGTTTGAAAATCGCTTTGGGCATATCGGGGTGGCGAAGGATGGAGTGGGGCTTGTTCATAAGCTCCTCTTCCTTGTAGCCGGAGATATCGATAAACATCTTGTTCCCGTATATGATTCGACCCTTCAGGTCGGTTTTCGAGACGATGAAATCGTCCTCTTTGAGTCTCCGCTCCGTAGCGGTAGGATGAGGCCTGCTCATCTATGCACCTCCTTGCACTTTTTATACGTCTATTCCGTCTTCTGGGTTATCAGATTTTCGATAAACGCCTTTGTCTGGTCGTAACTGTAGAGCTCCTTGAAGCCCTGTATGCGTCCGCCGCTCGCGTTGGGGTGTCCGCCTCCGCCCGCGAGGGTGGCTGCGATTTCGCTTACGTCGGCCCTGTCGTTACTTCGTAAACTTATCGACCCGTTTGGAGAAATGTTTAGTATGAAGTCGATATCGGGATTGGCGACGAGGAATGCGTTTCCTATGACGGAGATGTTGGGGAGTGCATAGGTAAGTACGCCGGTTTTGTCTCTGTAGGAGATTTTCAGCTCCTCTTTTCTTGCCGTAAGAAGGTCTGTAAGGTAGTCCGCTACGAGGTTGTCGAGAGTGTTGTCGGCTCTGCCTTTGGAGAAGAAAGCCTTTTTGATCGCGTGCATCTCGTTGTCGAGCCTGATGTGGGCGTCGCGCTCGTTTATTATCCTGTCGGCCGACTCTATAAGGTGGAACTTGTGGGCGCGGTCGTGCTCGTCGAAGAGCGCCCTTCCGACCTCCCTCGATGAGGCTACGGCCCCCATGAGGACTTTGCCGAACTCGAAACCCTCCTCCTCTTTTAGCCAGATGTCGATGGCGTTGATCGCATCGACCAGCTGTTTGTAGCGCTCTATCTCTTTGCAGTCGAAACTCTCGATGAGCCGGTCGTAGGTGATTTTGGTCGCGCTTCTGGATGTGTCGAGGTAGTACCACCCGTACTTCTGTGCCGAGTCGCTCCCACTGGCGTGGTGGTCGAGAAGTTGAATCTCTATGTCTATCCCTTTTTTGAAGCTCTGAAGCCTCTCTATCTGCTGCTCTATAAACTCGCACTGGGCAAGAGAGAGGTTCAGATCTGTTACGAGCAGCAGAATATCCTTCGCCGAATCGAGCAGCATCTGATCGAAAAAGATCTTGAGCCGGCCGTTTATCTCGTCGCCGTAGTTGCTGTTTTGGAAACTTATATTCTCGAAGCAGCGCGATGTCAGAAACTGGCACGCATAGCCGTCGAGGTCGGTATGTGAAAGGTGGTATACGCTTTGCGGTTTTTTCAAGGTGGATCCTTATGAACTAAAAGTTAAAAACTAAAAACTAAAAGTTTATGTGGCTTCCAAAGCAGACGATCCCTATAAAATAAAAGGAGTGAAGCGACATTTCCTAAATTTTTAGTTTTTAGTTTATAGTTTTTACTTAATTCAGATATCTATCTCCACGCTTCCGAGAACCTCGAATTTGGCATCGGGGTCTATTTCGGCGTGGCTGAGCACTATGACGTCGAGCCTGAAGCGCTCGAAGATTTCGGCGAGCGGTTTTCTCAGCATCGGGTCGACTATCAGGATGACCGGTGCGACACCTTTTTGAAGCACCTTCTGCGCCTCTTCGCCGATCCTTTCGACCACCTCGTTGATCTGCCCTACATTGAGCAGAAGCTGACGCCCGGTTTCGTTCTCCTGCAGGTGGTCGAGGAGCCTCTGTTCGGTCTGGGTGTTCAGGGTGAGGAGTTTTATCCTCCCCTCCTGATCTTTGTAGAGCCCCGTTATTACTCTCGAAAGCCGTGCGCGTACCTGCTCGACTATGAGATCGACACTCTTGGTATACTCCGCTACATCGGCTATGGTCTCGAGAATCGTGAGCATGTCCCTAATCGGCACTCGCTCATGCAGCAGCTGCTTCAAAACCCGCTGGATCAGCCCGAGAGATGCGACTTTGAGCGCATCCTCCACCACGACCGGGTAATCTTTCTTCACCTTGTCCAGCAGCGCCTGGACCTCCTGCCTCGTGAGCAGATCTTCGGCATGCTTCTTGACCAGTTCGCTCATGTGTGTGGAGATTACGGTGGCAGGGTCTATTACCGTATACCCCTTTATGATCGCCTCCTCTTTCTTGTCGGCGTCTATCCAGATGGCGTCGAGGCCGAATGCAGGCTCTTTGGTGTGGATTCCCTCTATCTCTTCGGTGGCCATTCCGCTGTTCATCGCCAGGAACTTGTCGGCATATACCTCCCCGCTTCCTATCTCTACCCCTTTGAGGAGTATCTGGTATGTGTTGGGCGGCAGCTGGAGGTTGTCGCGTATGCGCACCTGCGGCATAAGGAAACCGTAATCCATGGCTATCTTCCTGCGCATGCTCCTTATACGCTCCAGAATATCCCCGCCGCGGCTCGTGTCGGCCAGTTTTATGAGCTGGTAGCCGAGATCGAGTTCGAGCATCTCCACCTTCAGGATATCTTCGAGTGCCGCCTCTTCCTCCTCTTTCGTCGGGCTCTTTTTGACAGGCGCCTTCTCCTCTTCCTGAATCGGGGCCGGTCCGCCGCCTCCCTCTATGAGGTGCTCTTTCATCCCCTGTTTTCTTATAAGGAATCCCAGGCCGACGAAAAGGAGCCCCACGAACATCAGAGGCAGGGTCGGCAGGCCCGGAACGAGGGCGAATAGAAATAGGATGAAGCCGACGATGAAGAGGGTGCGGTACTCTTTTATGAGCTGGTTTATGGCCCCTTCGGCGAAATTCTTCTCTTCGTCCTTGCTGGCGCGGGTGATGATGATACCGGTGGCGGTGGAGACGATGAGCGCCGGGATCTGGGAGACGAGCCCGTCGCCAATCGTAAGAAGGGTAAAGACCCTCGCGGAGTCCGAAAGGGTCATGTCGTACTGGAACATCCCTATCAGGAATCCGCCTATGATGTTGATGATGGTAATGATTATGCCGGCTATCGCATCGCCCTTGACGAACTTGCTCGAACCGTCCATCGCACCGTAGAAACTGGCCTCCTGAAGGATCTCGGCGCGCCTCTTTTTCGCTTCGGCTTCGTCGATGAGGCCCGCATTGAGGTCTGCGTCTATGGCCATCTGTTTTCCAGGCATCGCGTCGAGTGTGAACCGGGCCGCCACCTCCGCG
>Ga0256832_1001302_pt1 | contig 16743 bp, 18 predicted proteins | sample 134614metaG_FD_190534 | JGI IMG/M metagenome (GOLD analysis project Ga0256832, IMG submission 190534) | Hydrothermal vent microbial communities from Lau Basin, Pacific Ocean - 134-614 | ecosystem: Environmental > Aquatic > Marine > Hydrothermal vents | place: Pacific Ocean: Lau Basin | collected...
GCGAATCTCGATCTTGTTCAGCGCCTGAAAGCCCTCGGAACGGTAGAGCGGGCAATCACGGTGCAGGTAGGCGACGTTCTCCTTGAAGGTATCGATCGCCACGCGGCGTAGTTTCAGTGGTGTCATCGGCATCGTTCCGCGCTACTATTCCGGTCCGGCGCCCGCCGGCAGGAAGTGGCCACATGGTGGTACAAGCGCCTGCGCTTGGCAAGGCGCCATACGCCTTCATTGATCCAGGGGCCCGTCATCCATGTTCCGGCCGGGGCAGCGTCTGCTCGGAAAAGCGCCGTAAAAACATCCACGCAGGCTCCGCGTCGGCATCCATGCCTCCGGGGCTTTCCGAGCCGACGCCACCCCGGCTTTATCAATGACTTAGACGCTTGGATGACGTGGTCCTGTTCAATTGATCCAAGTCGAATTGCATTTTGATGGGCGATGGAGGACCATTACGCGGTTATCGTCCACCAATAGCCCATCACTCCGATCCCATGCTGCTCAGATACCCGTTCCTACCTTTCCTCGTTCTCTTGATGACCGTCGACAACGTCCAGGCACTGGGTTGGTTCGGCACCGACCTCAATGGCAGGCCCTGTCATGGCCTGCCTCAGGCTTACGGACCTTTTGACTACCGCAAGGCGATCAATCGTAAGAAGTACTTGCCGATCGTCGAGGAGTATCATTTCAATAAGCAGGTAGAAAACCTGATCAGGGGAATGACAAGCGGAGTGCTCGGTGACATCGACTATACCCTGCGCGCCTTTCCGAATCATCATCGGGCGCTCAAATCGGTGGCCCGCTACTGGCTGCAAGGACGAGAAAACCCGGCCAAGCTGCCTCCCGCTGAATGCTATCTCCAACGCGCCGAAGCCTTCGCCCCGGACGACTACAAGGTACACCTGATCTTCGGCATCTACCTGCACCGGAAGCACAAACTGCAAAAGGCGAGGAAACATTACCTGACAGCGATCAAACTACAGCCTAAGTCAGCCCTCTCCCACTACAATCTCGGCCTGCTGTACGTGGATCTCAACGAGTTGGATCTGGCCAGGAAAGAAGCACGCGCGGCCGCCAAGCTCGGCTACCCGCTGAAAGGCCTGAGCCACCGCATCCAACGCGCCGAAGAGAAGCAAACCGCGAATGCCCCTCCCAATAACACCACGGACCGAAAGGAAGGCGAAAAGGAAATGAAAAAAAACGATACTTCGACGGAAAAAACCAAACCATAACGGAAGGAAAGCATGAATCCGGGCTCCCGAGAGATGGGAACCCTACCCGGCCCTTGCGGAAGCCATGAGCGATTCCGTGAGCGCCGCGAATGAAGTTTCGATTACTATATTGTTCTGGATTGACACCATGCACGCGCGTATCACTCTCGACGATGGCGCCATGAACGCCATCACCGGCGAAACCGGCCACGCCCCGCCATCGGAACACTATCAAGACGCCGACAGCGGCATCGCGGTACTGCTGCATGGCGCCCCCCAAGTCGGCGAGAATCCCGTCGTCGGCCGGCAAGGCAGCGCCGGCGAGAGGATCTACCAGCTCTATCGCGCTTTTGGCCGCGATCTGCTGCGGCATGTGCAGGGCCAGTTCTCGCTATGCATCATCGACCCCGCTGAACGATATGCCTTGTGCGCGGTAGACCGGATCGGTCGCTCCACGCTCTATGTGCGGGAACGCCACAACGGCTTCTCGGTTGCCGCGCATCTTTCGAGCATCACCCGAGAAGACGATTTCCAACCCCGAATCCGACCGCAGTCGCTCTATGACTACGTCTTCTTCCACATGATCCCGAGCCCGGATTGCATCTATCCGGATGTCGTCAAGCTTCAGGCCGGACAATGCCTGGAGTGGCGCGACGGAAGAATCGACAAGCATTTCTATTGGGTACCGGAATTCGACGAGCCATCGTCACTGGATTGGGACGCGAGCATCGCCGAGCTGCACCGTCTGATGGGTGATTCGGTGGCCGCCGAGGCCGGTGACGACGCAGCCACCACCGGCGCGTTTCTCAGTGGCGGCCTCGACAGCTCCACCGTCGCCGGAAAACTGGCAAAGGTCTTCCCGGGGCAGGCCAACACCTTCTCGATCGGATTCTCGGCTGAGGGCTATGACGAGATCGAATACGCGCGCATCGCGGCCACGCATTTCGGCAATGTCGCGCACGAGTACTACGTCACCCCCGATGATGTCGCCGATTTCTTCGAGAAGATCGCCGAGGTCTATGACGAACCCTTCGGGAACTCCTCGGCGGTACCCACCTATTTCTGCGCCCGCTTCGCCCGCGACAACGGCATCGAACGATTGCTCGGCGGGGATGGCGGCGACGAACTGTTCGCCGGCAACACGCGCTACGCCAAACAGGCGGTCTTCGAGTTGTACGGACGCTTGCCCTCGCTGTTACGCGAAGGCCTCCTAAGCCCACTGCTGGGCGGCGAGCGGCGCCTGCCCGGCCCGCTCGGCAAGCTGAACAGCTATGTCGCCCAGGCGCGCGTGCCGCTGCCGGACCGTCTCCAGAGCTACAATCTGCTCGAACGCGTCGGTATCGATACGGTCTTCTCGCCGGATTTTCTCGCCACCATCGACACCAGCGAACCCTATGCCATCATGCGGGACATCTACCAGCGTCCGGCGGAAGCCTCGACGCTGAACCGCATGCTCTACCTCGATTGGCAACAGACCCTCGCCGACAACGACTTGCGCAAGGTCACGACGATGTGCGAACTGGCCGGTATCGATGTGCGTTTCCCACTGTTGTCGGACGAGATCGTCGATTTCAGCCTGCGCATCCCAAGCAAGGCCAAGCTCCGCGGCAAACAGCTGCGTTACTTCTACAAACGCGCGGTCAAGGGCTATCTGCCCGACGCCATCCTGAACAAATCGAAACACGGTTTCGGGCTCCCGTTCGGGGTCTGGCTGCGCGAGACTCCGCGCCTGCGCGAGATCGCCGACGAGAGCCTGCGCAAACTGGATCAGCGGGGGCTGTTCGCCGAAGGCTTCATTCCCCGCATCCAGCATCTGCACCAGAATGAACACGCCAGCTTCTATGGCGAACTGATCTGGATTCTGATCATCCTGGAACGCTGGATGGAGAATCATGGGGTGTGACGCCCGATCAGGATTCGGCGCGCGAGCGGCGCAACAGCTCGCCCTGCTTGCGCAGAATATGCCGGATCAGGATGTCACGATCCGGATCGCTCAGGTGACGATAGTTCAGGCGGACCAGGTAGGGAGAATTCTCTTCAGCTGAAGACAGGGCTTCGACGGAAACGACCTCGGCCTGACAGATCAGGCCTTGCAAGCCCGGCAGCAGCAGCAGATGCAGCTCGAGCACCGCGCCACGCTCGAACGGCTCTGGAGTCCGCATCGCCATGCCGCCGGCGGAGATGTTGACCGGCACCGCCGCAACCGAGGCGAAGTCGCTGTCGCGCGCGATCAAGGCCCTACCCAGGGTGTCGATCTTGCGCTCCAGCATCCCCAGGTATTCGGCAAGCTCGGGATCGCGGGCCTCGATACGGCGCAGCAGCACGGCCGCCTGCTGGCCGATCGCCTCGAGATGGCTCATCACGGTGAAATCGCATGCCATGCCATCCGCCGCAGCGCGCGCGTCCGCCTGGTCCGCGTCGCCGAGGACACGGTAACGGCAGCGCACCGCATCGTCGATGCGGAAATAGGCGCGCCGGTCGCCGTCAGAGCCCGTCATCGGCGTCACCCAAGGCGATGACCTTACCAGCGCGATCGTTTCCGCGCACCAGCACCAGTTCGACGCGTCGGTTCTTGGCGCGATGCCCGGGGGTGTCGTTCGGCACCAGCGGATCGGCATCCGCATGCCCCTCGACCAGGACCCGTTTCGGGTCGATCTTCTGGTTCTTCAGCAAGGCCTCGGCGACGGTCACCGCGCGCGCCGACGAAAGTTCCCAGTTGGAGCGGAAACGCCGCGTATGGATAGGGACGTTGTCGGTGTGCCCGGCGACGATGATCTTTCCGGAGCGTTCGGCGAGCACCTCGCTGATGCGCCGCATGATATCGAAGAAACCACGTTGGGGGCGATCGCTGCCGGAGGAGAACGAACCTTTCTCCTGGATGCGCACGATGATCTTCTCGCCATCCCGCTCGACCGTCACCATGCCCTTGTCGATCTCTTCTTCGAGCGCCTCGCTGAGGGCTTCGACCTGCTGCTCGAGCTCCTGCTCGGCGCGTTGCGCCATCGCCTCGTTCCGCCCATCGGATTCGCCGTCACGCATTTGCAGGTATTGCTTCTCGACCTCGCTGGTCTGCTGACGAATCTCGTTCAGTACCGACGGATCGCCCACCGTCGGGCTGAATTCCTGCTTGATCACGCTGACGCCCATGACGATCTCGTTGGCCGGAATCTCCTTCTGCACGCCGAATGCATCCTTCATCGATTCCGCCATCTTCTTGAAGCGCACCGCATCGATCTCCGCAAACGAGAGCAACAACACGAAGAAACACATCAGCAGCGACATCAGATCAGCGAAGGTCGCCAGGTACTCCGGCAGGCCATCGGGGCATTTGCAATCGTCACCCATCGCTCAACCCTCCGCCGTCGGCCGCTTGCCGGCCGGCAGAAAGGTCGACAGCAATTGTTCGAGCACGCGCGGGTTCATCCCCTCCTGGATGCCGCTGATGGTCTCCAGGATCAGCGACTTGTTGATCTTCTCCAGTTCGCTGGCGCGCGCCAGCTTGTCGGCCAGCGGCTGGGCGAAGGCGTTGGCGATGACCGCGCCGTAGAGGGTGGTCAACAGCGCCACCGCCATCGCCGGACCGATGCTCGCCGGATCGGACATGTTCGACAGCATCTGCACCAAACCGACGAGGGTGCCGATCATGCCCATCGCCGGCGCCATCGTCGCCATGTTCTTGAACATCCGCTGACCGACCTCGTGGCGCATGATGGTCATATCGATGTCCTTGCTCATCATGCGGTTGACCAACGCCGGGTCGTGACCGTCGACGCACAGCCCGATGCCACGTTTCATGAACTCGTTGCCGATCTCCTGCCCCTCGAGCGCGAGCAAGCCGTTCTTGCGCGCCACATCGGCCAGCTGGACCGCTTCCTCGATCAGCTTCTTCGGATCGTCGGTCTTGTAGAAGAAAGCCTTCATGCCGATCGAGAAGGAACCGAGAAAATCGCCCAGCGAGACCTGCATCAACGTCACCATGAAGGTGCCGCCCACCACGATCAGCAAGGAGGGCACGTCGATGAAAGCGCCGAGATCACCGCCGGTCAGAATCGCGCCGATGATGATGCCGAACCCACCCAACAGGCCAACCAGCGTTGCTATATCCACTTTTCCGCTCCCCACAGAATCACGTCAACCGATACCCGGTGGGGCGGCGGTTCGGGAGATTTCTTTAGTGGGGAATTGCCCCTGCGGGCCTGTAGCAGCCTACTGTCGTTGTACTCGTCGCCCATGAATTTTCCGGGTTAAGAGCCGTGAGAGCTGCCGCTGGCGGGATGACGGCCAAAGGAATCGGGCGACTGAGGAAGTTTGGTGGCCAGGGACAGAATCGAACTGCCGACACGGGGATTTTCAGTCCCCTGCTCTACCGACTGAGCTACCTGGCCAAAAGTGCGCGTATTAAAACGTTCCGACCGATACAAGTCAAGGTCTCGGGAACAAATTCTCCCACAACCGGGCCCTGCCTTGACAGGCCCTTCGCTTACCCCCTAGCATCGCGGGTTTCATATCAACAGGTTGGTTTGCGAGTAGATGGATATCTCAGCAGTCCGGGAGCTGGTCTCGGACGATATGCGGAAGGTCAACGTCGCCATTCTCGATCGCCTGGCATCGGATGTCGTACTCATCAATCAGGTAGGACAATACATCGTCAACAGCGGTGGCAAGCGGTTGCGGCCGCTGATCGTGTTGTTGGTGGCGCGATCATTGGGCTACAACGGCGAGGCTCATGTGGAACTGGCCGCGATCATCGAGTTCATCCATACCGCAACCCTGTTGCACGATGATGTCGTCGATGGCTCCGAACTGCGTCGTAACCAGGATACCGCAAACGCGGTCTGGGGCAACGAAGCCAGCGTTCTGGTTGGTGATTTTCTCTACTCCCGTTCCTTCGAGATGATGGTCGATATCGGGCGGATGCGGGTCATGGAGGTGCTTTCCCACGCCACCAACCGGATCGCCGAGGGAGAGGTCCTGCAACTGCTGAACTGCAATGAGCCGGACACCAGCGAAGCGGCCTACCTGGAAGTCATCGAGCGCAAGACCGCGACCCTGTTCGAGGCCGGAACCCGGCTGGGCGCCGTTCTGGCCGAAGCAGCCCCGGAAATCGAGCAGGCCATGGCCGAGTACGGCCAGCACCTGGGCATCGCCTTTCAACTGATCGACGACGCATTGGACTACAGCGACACCAGCGAGGACATCGGCAAGAACATCGGCGACGATCTGGCCGAAGGCAAGCCGACGCTGCCACTGATCCGCGCCATGCAGGTGGGTGACGAAAACCAGCGCCAAGTGATCGCCGATGCCATCACCCGGGGCGACATCGCCGCTATCGAAAAAATAAAGGGAATTATTGAAAATACCGATGCAATCGAGTACACTGCGCGCCTCGCTCAAGAGGAGGTGGTCAAGGCCAAGAAAGCGTTGGAACTGGCACCGCCATCGGTATTCCGCGAAGCGCTGAGCGCCTTGGCGGATTTCTCGGTCAGCCGAAAAAGCTGACATCGCGAGCAAGTTTACGGGGTGTAGCTCAGCCTGGTAGAGCACTGTCTTCGGGAGGCAGGGGCCGGAGGTTCGAATCCTCTCACCCCGACCAATTTTCCTAACGCTCATGACGGGGGCATCACCCCAGATCATGAAAAATCAACGATTTGGCATGCTTGCACATTTCTATCTTACGCAGGTGAGCCGATTCAAGTACCGCGAAACCGACTCCGATGCCGCGAAACGGCGCCGCCGCGCTTGATCGGGCCTGCGCCTTGCCTGGTCAATCTCATTATCAGCTGGTCGGCTGAAGCAGGAAGTCTCAGCCCACAAGCCGCCGAACCGTCTCCCTGCTCCAGCGATGCTACAAGCGCTCCGACAAGTCGACCACAACGGCTTCACGCGGCAGGCGCGGGACATCGCCGATCACGCCATCATGCGCCTCCGGATAGCCTTGCAGGCGCCGCAGCGCTTGTAACAGGCCTCCTTGTCCGGTAACGCTTTCCCACATCATCTGCGAGATGCGAATGCAGGCCGCCAGCGGCGTCCGCGCGCGCCGCCGTTCCTGGTCGATGCGCCATTGCAGGCAACGCAAGCGCTGCTGATTGGCCGGTGGCGCCTGCGAGATAACCGAATCGATCGCCGAGCGCCGCATTTTCTCGAAGGCATCGGGATCCCTCCGGGCGATACCCAGCCATTCGTCGAATTCGAATGAAATCTGTTCGTTCTTATGATCCATGACAATATCCTAAAGTTCGTCACCGGGATGCCGCCACTACCGACATCACCTGGATTCCGCCCTGTTCCCAAACCGTTTGCAGACGGATGCGAGCCACAATGGACCGGGAGCGCACCCAAGCAGAAAGACAAGCTCGCAGCGGGTGCGTTGCGTCCAGGAAAACCGCTGGGGATCCGCCGCCGCTTACCCCACATGCTAGCAAAGCCCTGTGATCTTGTCGCCAATTTGTCAACTATCATCAACAACTTGGGCTTTTCCTTCGGAGGCAGACAATACTATCCGCCCGCTGAGGCTATCGCGCACCCAAGCCAGTTCGTCGAGGCGAATCTCGCGCCGCTCGCCCGCCTTGCCACGCAGGCACAGATACTCGGCATGATCGCGCACGCGCAGATCCTCGCCCCGCCAAGCGCTCAAGCGCTCGCCATCGCGGGTTTCGATATCGAGACGCAGGCGGTGCAGAATCGCGAGCTCCAGCTCGCTGTGCAGGCCACAGTCGATCGGCAGATACTCACTCATCGTCGCAATCGAACAGGTTGATCAGGTCGTTCAGATAGCGTAGCCCGAACGGGCTCGGACGCAACCGTTCCGGGTCCGCTTCGAGCAGGCCAAGGGCTCGGGCCCGCGCGATCGGCGCGCTCAGACGCGCAAGCGGCAAACCTGTGCGGCGAGGGAACTCGGCCAACAGGGTTCCATCGACGAGGCGCAGCGCATTCAGCGGGTACTCCACGATCAGATCACGCGGAGCGAGCCGCCATTGCGAGGAAACCGCCTGTTCCGGACTGGCCTCGAGATAGCCGCGTGGGTGGCGGCGCAGCGCCAGGCGCCAAACCGAGCCATCGGCATGCGTCAGTTTGCCATGCGCGCCGGCGCCGATCGCCAGGTAGTCCCCAAAACGCCAGTAGTTCAGGTTATGACGACAGCGATGGCGGCTCTCCCGCGCGTAGGCCGAAATCTCGTAGCGTTGGTAACCGGCGACGGCGAGGCGCTCACCGCCGGCATCCTGGATCGCGGCGAGGCTGTCTTCATCCGGCAGCTTTGGCGGATGGGCATGAAAGGCGGTGTTCGGCTCCAATGTCAGTTCGTACCATGAGAGGTGCTCGGGCGCCAAGTCCAGCGCCTGTGTCAGATCAGCCATCGCCGTCCCGAGAGACTGACCCGGCAGACCGTGCATCAGATCCAGGTTGACGTTATCGAAGCCGCTGGCACGCGCGGCGCGGAAGGCGGCGTGCGCGCCAGCGGCGTCATGAACGCGTCCGAGCCCGGCGAGCAGGCGGTCATCGAAGGATTGCACGCCGATCGACAGGCGGTTGACGCCGGCGGCGCGGTAACCCGCGAAACGCGCCGCGTCGGCGGCGCCGGGATTCGCTTCCAGCGTGATCTCGGCATCCGCGGAAAGACCGTCGAGACCGTCGAGCAAGGCGCCGATCGCGCGCGGCGAGAACAGGCTCGGCGTGCCGCCACCGATGAACAGCGAGCGGATCGGTCGTGACCCGGCGCGCGCGCGCTGGATACGAAAGTCGGCCAGCATGCGGGCGACATAGGCCGCTTCGGGCGGATCGCCGATCAGCGCATGCGAGTTGAAGTCGCAATACGGGCACTTGCGCAGACACCAGGGCAGGTGCGCATAGAGCGCCAGCGGGATCGACTCGGCGCATGCCTCAGGTTTGGTCACGCGCCTCCAGATAGGCGCGCTCGGAGATGTCGCTCCAGCGCTTGCTTTGTTGGTAAAAGGCATTGTACGACCGGTAGACCTTGCGGCTGAAGTCGTCCTTTTCGGCGAGTTCGGCCACCACTTCGCGCGACAGTCGTCGCAGCTCGCGCAGCACATCGTCGGGGTAACGACGCAGGTCGACATGGTGCTGGTACAGCAGGGTCTCCAAAGCCGCGGGGTTGCGCGCGGTGTACTCGGCGAGCAAATCCTGATTGACCACCTTGCAGGCGTTCAGCACGATGGATTGCAGATCCTTCGGCAACTCGTCGAACGCCTTGCGGTTGATCAGCGCCTCGAGCGTGGTGCCGGGTTCGTGGAAACCGGGATAATAGTAGTATTTGGTGATCTTGTAGAAGCCGAAGGCAAGGTCGTTATATGGGCCGACCCACTCGGTAGCGTCGATGACCTTGTTGCTCAACGCGGTGAACAGCTCGCCGCCGGGCAGGTTGACCGGCGTCCCGCCCGCGCGCTTGAGCACCTCGCCGCCCAGGCCGGGGATGCGCATCTTCAATCCCTTGAGGTCAGCGACGCTGTTGATCTCTTTGTTGAACCAACCACCCATCTGCACGCCGGTGTTGCCGGCCGGCGCCGGCAGCAGGCCGAAGGGTTCGTAGAGCTCGCGCCACAGTTTCAGGCCGCCGCCATGGTACATCCAGCCGTTCATCTCTTGCGCGGTGAGGCCGAAGGGCACGGTCGAGAAGAACTGCGCGGTCTCGCTCTTGCCTTTCCAGTAATAGGCCGCGCCATGACCCATCTGCGCGGTGCCGCGCGCGACGGCGTCGAACACCTCGAAGGCCGGCACCAGCTCCTTGGCGCCGAACACCCGCACGCGGATGCGGCCACCGCTCATCTCACCGATCAGCTTCGCGAGATGGTTCGCGGCGGTACCCAGACCGGGGAAGTTCTTCGGCCAGGTGGTGACCATCTTCCAGCGGTACTTCGCCCGTCCCCAGGCCAGGTCGGAAACCCCGAGGCCGGCGCCCAGCGCGGCCGACCCGGCGGCCAGTTTCCTGATAAAATCACGACGCTGCATTCTGTTACCTCCACGACGCTTGCTGATGATTGAGGCGTAATTATGGGCATCCGGCCCGCCACCTGCAAAACTTCCCGCCGTTGCTGATCGCGGTCGACGCCGATCCCGTGCTCGGCGAGACGGCCATCGAGCGACTGCGCGCCGCCACCGGACTGCCGGCGCGTGACGCGGATACAGCTGATTTGGTGCTCTATCGCGGCATCGAGCGCCTGGAACTGCGCGCTGCGGGCATGCGACCGCTGGCGGTCGATTTCCATTCCGGAAAGGCGCGCCACCGGCGCCTCCACGGTGGCGGCAAAGGACAGTTGGTGGCGCGCGCCGCCGGGCTGCGCAAGTATCCGCGCGCGACCATCCTGGACGCCACCGCCGGCTTCGGCCAGGATGCCTTCGTACTCGCCAGCCTCGGCGCGCGGGTCACGCTGTTGGAACGCTCGGCGGTGGTGCATGCCTTGCTCGCCGATGGTCTTGCGCGCGCGGCGCGTGAGCCGGAGTTGCGGGAGATCGTCGCGCGCATGACGCTGATCCACGCCGATGCCCGCCTCTGGCTGACGACGACGGAAACCCGCCCCGAGGTGGTTCATCTCGACCCGATGTTCCCGCCCTCGACCAAGCGCGCGCGTGCAAAGAAGCCGATGCAATGCCTGCACCGCCTGCTCGGCCAGGACGAGGATGCCGACCGCCTGCTCACGCTGGCGCGCCGGTACGCCACGCGCCGGGTGTGCGTGAAACGCGCGCGCCACGCGCCCGCGCTGGGAGGCGCTGTCCCGGATGCGCAAATTCTCGGCAAGCGCTCTCGTTACGATCTCTATTCGCCCATTCAGCGAAATGCGACCACCTCGTCGAAGGCGTGACGGAATCGCGGTGTCTGCCCGCCGGCCCGATAGCCCAGCGCAACCAGCACGGCGACCTGGAAATCGCCATCCGGCAGTCCCAGCACACGCTCGACAGCGGATTTTTCGAAACCTTCGATCGGGCAGGAATCGATCCCGACCGCAGCGGCCGCGGTCATGATATTGGCCAATGCGATATAGCACTGTTTCGAGGCCCAGGCATAGAGGCTCATCAACGGCCGCACCTCGCTGTCGAGATAGTTCCCATAGCGTTCCAGCGAGGCACGCATCTTGTCGCTGGGCAGACCCCGGCGGGCATAGCTGGCATGAGCGTAATCACCATCGGCGACAAGGCTCTCGGAGCGGGTCAGGATGGCGATCACGTCACTGCTGTCGGTGATCTGCGCCTGGTTCCAGCAGGCCGGGCGCAGTCGCTCGCGCAACGCCGCGTCCCGCAATACCAGGAAGCGCCACGGCTCCATCCCGAACGAGGACGGCGACAAGCGCGCGCATTCCAGAATCTCGCGCAGCTGGTCGTCGGGGATGCGGCGTTGCGGGTCGAACCGCTTGCAGGCATGACGAAAATGCAGGGCATCGAGAACCGGGTTCATACTTTCTCCTGTTGGCATGGGTTGCTTCTGAAATACGGGTCGAGGAGCGGGTCGCTGGGCCGGATCCACCATCAATGCCCCGGACGCAGCTCGACGCGCCCACGGACGCTGACCGACAGACGGCGCCGACCGGCGGCCAGCGCGGGCCGGGACGGCGCGGCTTCGGCGAGCATCGCTCGGTCATTCATCACAATCGGCGGCGGATAGGCGCCGGATGCGCCTATGTCGACCTCGATCAGGCGATAACCCGACCGCCCGAAACTCCGCGCGATCATCCGGGCGCGCCGGCGGAACGCTTCGATCGCGCGTCGTGTCAAGCGCTCCTCGGCCTTTGCGCGCGCCTCGTCCGAAACCGAGAAACGCATCCCGGCGACCTTCGCCAAGGATTGCAGGCGACCGACCAAGTCGCCGAGGGCATCGAAGTCGCGACTCTTCAGGCGCAGGGTCTGGCGCACCCGCCAGGCGTGGATGCGGTTGTTTTCATAGACCGGTTCGGTGCGGTAATCCTCGCTACGGGCATCGATCTTGCCGGACTTGCGCGCGATCGCCAACGCCCGTTGCATCGTCTCATTGACCCGACGCGCCAGCCGCGCGGTATCGCGGCCCTCTTCCTGAACGAACAGCGTCGCCTCGAGGGTATCGTTGGCGACTTCGGCCGAGGCACTGGCGGACAGCGAAACGCGGTCATGCACCGACTCGTCGGCCCAGGCGGCCGCGCCCCAGAACAGCAACCATGCAATCAGTGGAAAACGCTTCATCATGTACTCCTTAACAGTGGCATGAATCCTCGACCACCATAGCCGCAACGCACCGCGTTGACAAAAGCGCGCTATACTGCCGCTGACGGAGCCGCGGCTTCCCGAGCCCGTCTCTCCGCCCCGCCACACGCCGGAACCCCGTCATGCGAACCGCAAAAAATCTCTTCAAATACCGCCGCTTCTGGGCCCACCGCCTCGGTCCGGCGCCGGTGTTGCCGATGTCGCGCGAGGAGATGGACGATCTCGGCTGGGACCGCTGCGATATCATCATCGTCACGGGCGATGCCTATGTCGACCATCCGAGCTTCGGCATGGCGCTGGTCGGCCGCCTGCTCGAGGCGCAGGGCTTTCGCGTCGGCATCATCGCGCAGCCGGACTGGCGCGACGCCGAGGCCTTCCGCGTGCTCGGCCGGCCGAATCTGTTCTTCGGCATCACCGCCGGCAACATGGATTCGATGGTCAACCGCTACACCTCGGACCGCAAGATCCGCCGCGACGATGCCTATACACCGAACGGCGAGCCCGGCAAGCGTCCGGATCGCTCGGTGATCGTCTACGCGCAGCGCGCGCGCGAGGCCTTTCGTGGCGTGCCGATCGTGATCGGCGGCATCGAGGCCAGTCTGCGCCGCATCGCCCACTATGACTACTGGTCGGACAAGGTGCGGCGCTCGATCCTGCCCGATTCGAAGGCCGATCTGCTGATCTTCGGCAATGCCGAGCGCGCCCTGGTTGAGCTGTCTCACCGCCTCGCCGCCGGCGAGCCGATCGGCGAGATCACCGACATCCGCGGCACCGCCTTTATGCGCGCCACCCTGCCGGCCGACTGGACCGCGATCGATTCCACCGACATCGATACCCCTTCGCCACGCAAGCGCGCGCCTCGCGTCGATCCTTACGCCGCCGAACCCGACTGCGCGCGCCCGACGGAAAAGGCTCCGGGGGAGACCCTCGTCGAACTCGCGCCGCGCCGGCAAGCCGATCGCGCGCGCAGCTATATTCTGCTGCCCTCGTACGATCAGGTCGTCGACGACGAGGTGCTCTACGCCCACGCATCGCGCGTGTTCCATCTGGAAACCAACCCGGGCAACGCACGCGCCCTGGCGCAACGCCATGGCCGGCGCCATGTCTGGCTGAACCCGCCGCCGTTGCCGCTGACCACGGCGGAACTCGACCGCCTCTACGAGCTCCCCTATACGCGCAGGCCCCATCCGCGCTATGGCGAGGCCAGCAACCCGGCCTGGGAGATGATCCGTTTCTCGGTCAATATCCTGCGCGGCTGCTTCGGCGGCTGCACCTTCTGCTCGATCACCGAACACGAGGGCCGCATCATCCAGAGCCGTTCGGAAGACTCGATCGTGCGCGAGATCGAGACCATCCGTGACGAGGCGCCGGGCTTCACTGGCAACATCTCCGACCTCGGCGGTCCGACCGCGAACATGTACCGCCTGCATTGCAAGGATCCAAAGATCGAATCCGCCTGCCGGCGGCTGTCGTGCGTCTATCCCGGCATCTGCAAGAACCTGCACACCGACCATGCGCCGCTGATCCAGCTCTACCGCCGGGCCCGTGCCCTACCCGGCATCAAGCGCGTGTTCATCGCCTCCGGACTACGCTACGACCTGGCCGTGCGCTCGCCGGAATACATCCGCGAGCTGGTCACCCACCATGTCGGCGGCTATCTGAAGATCGCCCCCGAGCACACCGAGCCCGGCCCGCTGAGCAAGATGATGAAACCCGGCATCGGCAGCTACGACCGTTTCAAACAGCTCTTCGACCGTTTCTCGAAAGAGGCGGGCAAGGAGCAATACCTGATTCCGTACTTCATCTCCGCGCATCCCGGCACCAGCGATGAGGACATGCTGAACCTGGCGCTCTGGCTGAAGCGCAACCGCTTCCGCCCGGATCAGGTCCAGGCCTTTCTGCCGACACCGCTGGCGATCGCCTCGGCGATGTACCATAGCGGGCGCAACCCATTGAAGAAAGTCTCACGCAGCAGTGAACGCGTAAACGTGGTGCGCGATGCCCGGCAACGCCGTCTGCACAAGGCTTTTCTTCGCTACCATGACCCGGACAACTGGCCGCTGCTGCGCGAGGCGCTCAAGCGCATGGGCCGCGCCGACCTGATCGGCAACGGCAAGCGTCACCTGGTACCGGCCTGGCAACCTGCCAGCGGCGACAGCGGCGGGAAACGACGCGTCCCGGCACGCATCCGTCCCGCGCCGCGCCAGAAGCGAAAGGCAGGGGCGCGCGGTCGGCGCCGCTGACGCCGGGCCGCTCGCTTGAAGATTGTCCGGCCTTGGGGTACAAACGGGACATGGATGCCTTCTCGCAACAGATTCTTCGTACCGACGCCTCCGGCCTGCCGCTGGAGTGGGTCGATTTCCGCGCCGCGGTAAAACTGCACCTGCTCGGCCAGGTCGTCTATACCCTCGGTCATCACCTGTTCGACGTGCATGGCGGCATCAACGCCCTCACCCACGAGCGCAGCATCGTCCCGGTGCATTCGATCATCGCCACCCGCAGCCACGGCAAGGCCTGGCGACGCATGAACGATCATTTCACCCCACCGCTGAACAACCGCGCGTTGTTTCAGCGTGACGACCATGTTTGCCTGTACTGTGGCGAAACCTTCCTGTCGCGACAGCTTTCGCGCGACCATATCGAACCGCTCAGCCAGGGCGGTCGAGACGACTGGAACAACGTCGTCACCGCTTGCGTGCGCTGCAACCACCGCAAGGCCGGACGCACCCCGGAACAGGCCGGCATGCAGCTGCTGGCGATCCCGTTCACCCCGACCCACGCCGAATACGTCTACCTGGAAGGCCACAACGTACTCGCCGACCAGATGAGTTTCCTGCGCGCCCATTTCCCGCGCGAGAGCCGCCTGCGCCGCAAGATCGACCGGATGCTGGATGGCTGACTGGGAAGCCATCGCCAAAACCATTGCCCTGGCCGCCACCGGAGAGGCGCCGCGCGGCGAGATCCAGGCCCGACCGCTCGGCGGTGGCTCGATCAATCATGCCTATGCGCTCGAAATCGCCTCGCAAAGCTATTTCGTCAAGCTCAACCATGCCGATTTGCACGAAATGTTCGTCGCCGAGGCCGAGGGCCTTGCGGCGCTGCGCGATTGCGGCCGGATGCGCGTGCCGGATCCGATCGCCCACGGCGTCAGCGGCAGGCACGCCTGGCTGGCGCTGGAATACATCCCTTTCGGCGCCGGACGCGCCGGCAGCGCCTTCGAGGCCGGTCGCGCGCTGGCGCGGATGCACCTCGATTGCCGCGCGCGACGCTTCGGCTGGCACCGCGACAACACCATCGGCTCGACCCATCAACCCAATGCCTGGCGGGACGATTGGATCGATTTCTGGCGAGACAACCGTCTCGGCTTCCAACTGGAGGAGGCCGCGCGAAACGGCTACCGTGGCTCGCTGCAACGCCTCGGCGGCGAGCTGCTCGAGCGATTCCCCGCCCTGATCGACCACAACCCAGCCCCATCGCTGTTGCACGGCGACCTGTGGGGCGGGAACATCGCCTATGCCGACGACGGCCAGGCGGTGATCTTCGACCCCGCCACCTACTATGGCGACGCCGAGACCGATCTGGCGATGACCGAGCTGTTCGGCGGCTTCGGACAAGCGTTCCATGACGGCTATCGATCGCTCCTCAAGCCTGCCGCCGGCAGCCCGATAAGGAAGGTACTCTACAACCTGTACCACATCCTGAATCACACCAACCTGTTCGGTGGCGGCTACGCGGGCCAGGCGCAACGCATGATGGAGCGCCTGCTGGCGGAGCTGCGCTGACGACTGGAGAACCGTCATGGAACCTCGTTCAGCCTTTGCGGCGGAAACCGAACGCCGCCGACATCCCCGCAAGGAAGTCACCCTGGACGTTCACGTCATCGGTTCCGTGAAGAAACAGGAGGTGGTGCTGGAAACACGAATCAAGGATCTCAGCCAGCACGGCATGGCGATCGAGACGCGCGGCTACGAATTGGTGCCGGGGAAGGTGATCCTGGTCTGCCTTTCCCCCAAGATCGACGAATGCACGCTGCGTCGCCTGATCCATGCGCGTGTCGCCTACTGCGATGGTTTCACCGCCGGACTCCAGTTCGAAAGTATCGGGGTCGAGGCGGGGGAGTTTCTTCAGGTGCTGTTGAAAGACATCCGCTTTTTCGGGAAGCCCAAAGGTTGAACCGCCGGAACAGCGCGCGGGAAACCGATATACCCGTCGCCCATGAATATTCGGACCTAACCCTGGTTCCCGGATAACTTCCGATAAGGGATAACGAAAATAGGCGCACGCTGTGGGATTACGGCAAAATAGCCAGGTGACAAAACCTTCACCCCACAGGTGCGCCATGCCAAGAGTACAA
>Ga0256832_1001303_pt1 | contig 16739 bp, 14 predicted proteins | sample 134614metaG_FD_190534 | JGI IMG/M metagenome (GOLD analysis project Ga0256832, IMG submission 190534) | Hydrothermal vent microbial communities from Lau Basin, Pacific Ocean - 134-614 | ecosystem: Environmental > Aquatic > Marine > Hydrothermal vents | place: Pacific Ocean: Lau Basin | collected...
GCCTACCTATGAAAAATACATCCGACCCCACATTGACCGCGCCGACATCGTCATCAACAACAACGACCAAATGGAAAACGGCATCCGCATACTCAAAGCCTTCATCCGGGAGGAGGCAGAAAAACGGCGTGCGGCCTCCTCGGCTACCCGTCCAAAGCCCGGCGAATAATCCGGCTGGACCGGCGGATCTCCGCTTTGGTGATGACCAGCGGCGGCGCCAGCCGAAAACTCTTGTCGTTGAACAAAAACCAATCTATGATCACGCCCTCATCCAGACAGCGGCTGACGACGTCCCGTACCTTGGCCGCAGAAGCCAGCTCCACTGCCATCATCAGGCCCGCACTTCGGATTTCCACCACAGCCGGATGATCTTCCAATAGCTCCCGAAAAAGTGCTTCTTTCTCCTTTACCCGATCCATCAGTTTACTACGTGTCAAGACGCGCAGCGCAGCCAGCCCCGCCGCCGCGCTGACCGGATGCCCCCCGAAAGTGGTGATGTGACCGAGTATGGGATTGGATGACAATACGCGCATAATGCGGCGCGGGGCAATGAAAGCGCCGAGCGGCATGCCGCCGCCCATGGCCTTGGCCGTCAGCAAGATATCCGGCGTGATACCCAATCCCTGAAAGGCAAATAAATGCCCGGTGCGACCGTAGCCGGTCTGTATCTCATCCAAAATCAGGAGTGCTCCCACCTGCCGGCAACGCCGGCGCAAAGCCTTCCAATAGCGGCGGGAGGCGGTGCGCACACCTGCTTCACCCTGCACAGGCTCGATGATGACCGCCGCCGTCCGCTCGTCTATCAGTGCCAGATCGGCTTCCGCACCAAAACGCATGTGTCGCACACCGGGCATTAGCGGATGGTAGCCGCGGTTGTAAGTGGCGGGACGCATCAGGGCGGCGGCGCCGTGGGTACTGCCATGATAGGCATTGGTACAGGCGACCAACTCATACCGGCCGGTATATTTCTTGGCCAGTTTCATCGCGCCCTCGACGGCCTCGGCTCCGGAATTGACAAAATAGACGGCATCCAGTGTGCGGGGGAGCCGGTCCGTCAGCGCCTTGGCCAATTGTACCTGGGGCGACAGCACCAGTTCGCCGTACACCATGGCATGCATATAACGCGCCGCCTGTGTCTGTACGGCCCGTACCACCTGCGGATGGCTGTGTCCAAGGCTGCTTACGCCGATGCCCGATATCATATCCATATAAGCCTTGCCCCGGCGCGAATACAGATATATGCCCTCGCCCCGAACGATATCCAGCCCCATGGGGAATGGCGATGTCTGGGCCACATGCTGCAGAAAAAGTTGTCGCAAGTTCATAGATGCCAGTGATTGTAACGTGACTGTTTAGGTGCTCCTGTTTTTAGGGATAAAATAGGCATTTTTGTGCCTACCGAAGCTAAAATTTTCGATGTGTAGCAGCGCTACATGAGAAAATTCTGGCAAAGGTAGGTGCAAAAAGGGCATTTTAGCGCAAAAACAGCGGGTACCTAAACAGTTACATTGTAACTTAAGCTATCCCGCCACCATTCAGCTACACTTCAAAAAACACCTTCTCAAGCGGCAGACGGAATCGCGGTCCGTAAATGCCGCCCGGCGCGCGCTTGCCGCAGGAGATGACCATATTGATCATCGCGCCGCGCGGCAGCCCGAGTATCCGGCGGATGCGCCTGGAATCAAAGCCTTCCATCGGGCAGGAGTCATATCCTTCGGCGGCCAGTGCGAGCATAAAGGTCTGTGCCGCCAGACCCACGCTCTTTTGCGTCATCGTCCGCACTTCGGACGCCGACACTTCACGAAACATCGGTCGCCGCAGTCCCACCAGAAAGGCAAACAGCTTTTTCAACAAGCCTGCCACCCCGAAAAAGTCCCAGTACAGCGTCGGGATGGTCTTGGTGAAATAGCGGGCTGCCTTAATGGGCTTTTCATCCGGCTCGTCCTCAGGCAGGCTTTGTACGAATTCCAGGTTGGCGCGGCACCTTTCGCGCCACAGGTCATGGCGGGCCACAACCACAACGAGATTGGGCGCATACCGCGCAGCGGGCTGGGACATGCAAGCTTCGACAAGTGCCTGCTTCTTGGCGGCATCTTTGACGTGGTAGAATTCCCACAGCTGCAAGTTGCTGCTGCTCGGCGCCAGGATCGCCGTTTCTATACAGCGTCGGACGACTGCATCCGGTACAGGATCGTCGTGGTATTTGCGCACGGCGCGGCGGTAGGCAACGATATCGTGAAAGTGCTTCATGGGCGACTATTGTTCAATTGCCAAAAACTCCGATTCCTCAGTTCTTCGATTCATCGGTTCATCGGTTCCTCGACTCCTTGATTTACCAAAAAAATTCAGCCTGCCCTGCCGTCGTGTACTTGAGTGCAACTCAACCCCGGTTAGGCGCAAGTCCCCCGCACCGACTCATAAAAAATGATACCGGCAGCTACGGAGACATTGAGCGAGTCCATGGTACCGGCTTGGGGGATGGCACACAACAAGTCTGCTTCCTTTCGCACCGCTGCGCCGATCCCCTTGCCTTCGGCGCCCAAGACGACGGCCAAGGGGCGCTGCCAATCAATGGCACAAACCGGCGTTTCGGCACGGGCATCCATGGCGATGACTTCCAGGCCATTTTCTTTAAGGGCACGGATGGCGGAAGCGGTGGTTTTTTCGCGACATACGGGGATTCGGAGCAAGGCGCCGGCCGATGCCTTTACGGCGATGGCATTTGCCGGTGCCCCCGTCATGGACTTAACAATGGCATGGAAGCCAAAAGTCTCTGCGGAGCGGGCGATGGCACCAAAATTGCGCACATCCGTAATACCGTCCAACAATACGACTTTGGGCGTGACGCCTCGCTCGTACAGGGCGGGCAACAGCTCATCCACGGACTGATATCGCACAGCCGTTCCGATCGCAATGACCCCCTGATGATTACCGGCAAAGTACCTGGCCAGGCGCTGTTTGGGTACCACTTGGAGCGGGATGCGACGCCGGCGGCAGGCCGCGCGAAGTTCTTTTTCAAACGGGCCGCGCACACCTTGTTGGAGTAGAATTTTGTCCAACGGCACACCGGCCTGCAAGGCATCCAACACCGGATGGCGGCCCGCGATGACGGGGTCTTTATTCATAGTGGTTATTTCCGCCGCAATTTAGCCATAAAAAAGCCGTCGAAACCAAAGTCTTGGGGCAAAAGCGTCTTTTGGTCAATGAGTTCATAACCGGGCTGTCGCTCCAGGAAGGCGGCTATCTGCCGTTCGTTTTCGGACGGTAGCACCGAGCAGGTGACATAGATCAGGAGTCCGCCTTTTTTGGTAATCGGACTGTATTTATCCAGGATGTCGGCCTGAATGCCCAGAAGCTCATCCAGGCGCTTCGGCTGCAATTTCCACTTGGTATCGGGATTGCGACGCAGTACACCCGTGCCGCTGCACGGTGCATCTATCAATACGCGGTCGGCTGTGTCATAAAGACGCTTATAGACCTTGGCGCCGGTCAACGAACGAACGACAATATTATGCACGCCGGCACGGCGTGCCCGTTTTCTCAATTCGTTGAGTTTGTAATCGTGAATGTCGGTAGCAATAATTTGGCCCTTATTCTTCATCTTCGCGGCCAGGTGGAGCGACTTACCGCCGGCCCCCGCACAGGTATCCACGATGCGCATACCGGGGCGGGCATCCACAAATTCGGCTACTTCCTGCGAGGCCGCGTCCTGGACTTCAAACCAGCCTTGCCGGAAGACGTCCAATCCAAACACATTGGCGTACCGGTTGAGCACCAGGGCATCGCGGCCAAAGGGCTTGGTCTCAATGCCTTCGCGCGCCAGCCGCGCGCGAAGCGCTTTGCGTGTTGTTTTCAGGGTATTGGTGCGCAGGACGATAGGTGCCCGGCGATTCAATGCGCGGATAGTTTCTTCCCATTGATGCTCCATTTCCGTGCGCCCTAACCGGTCCAGCCATTCGGGTATAGACTCGGTGACAGCAAAGTCCTCGACGGCTTGGGCGCGGTTGGCTACCCTATCCGGAGAGACAGCGGCAAATTCATCCCAGGAAGGAAGGGGCTCTTGCCGCATCAAATGATGAATCGCCACTATCTCATACCAATCGGCATCTGTTTGGGGTTCTGCGCCGCGCACATGCGCGTAAAGGCGATACCAGCGGACGATCTCGTAAATAGTTTCGGCGATATAGGCGCGATCGCGGGCGCCCCATTTGGGATTGGAGCGGAGCCGGTGATTAACGGCCTTATCCGCATAGCGTTGATTTTGGAAGATCTCGGTGAGTGTGGCCACCACGGCGCGGACCAGATTGGGATGGAGCTTCATACCGCAAAGGTAAAGCAAAACCGTCGGGTTTGCCAAACCACACCGGACAACGTCATGGTTACTTGCGCTTCATTGGTTTTTAACCAAACCACACACATAATAGATTGATTTTCAGATGTTTATATTAGGCAGCGACTTTGTTGCACAAAAAATTTGTCAGCGAAGAGATGAAGAATTGAAGAATTGAAGAAGCGATAAACAGTTGCGTAACAAAAAAACGCCAAAGCCGGATAAATCACCCGACTTTGGCGTCCCGCAAAACTATAGCCTTTCGGCCGGCTATTACCAACCGGGATTTTGGGTTAAGTTCTTGTTAAGCGTAAGCTGGTCGGCAGGAATAGGCTCCAGATATTTGCGGTCGTCCCAAGGCGTTCTTCGATCGCCCGGTTCTTGTGCATAAACATGACCATCGGGATCTTTCAGTACGGTGATGCTGGGATCAAAGGGAACCGTGGGGGCGACTTTAACCCCATAGAAGCTATTATCGGCATCATAATAAGGTCCTTTTGCCCAACGAATCAGATCCCATTTTCTGAAAGGTTCGAGCATTAATTCCACTCTCCGTTCTCTTCTGATCTCCCAGAGCAACGGGTCCACGCTGGGATCGCGGTCATCCGCATCAAAGCCGACATTTACGGTCAACGGGGCGACTCCGGCTCTGGCTCTCAAAAGATTGATGCTATTATCCAGGTCCGCTTGGGTGATACTTCCCAATTCTGCTTTGGCTTCTGCAAAATTCAGCAGGACCTCGCCCAGTCTAAAAATAGGCGCGTCCGAGGTGGCTTCGACGCCTTGTGGGGGAGCCGCTCCATAGGCGGTGTATTTGATGGGTGAAAACATCGGGATTCCCTTATTAAATGGCACCACCAGACGCGTTGTATCAATAATCTGAGCCATTCTGCCGTCACGTCCATTGGCAATACCGACATTGACCGGAATAGAACTGAGCGCGGTGGTAATGGTATCTGTGGTGTCAAAGGTCCATTCCGTAAAATTGGGATGGGGGGCACCATCATAATGAATAGGCTTGCCGTCTGCCATCAAGAAAGAAGAAACTGCCGAGTTGGAGAAGCCGAAAAAGGGCTCGTGGAAAATGAAGCTCGGGATAGGATGCTTCATGTTTTCATTGTACTTCTTCATCAGGATGACTTCCGGGTTAGAGGACAAGTCTTCGCTGTTGAATAAGGCCGAATAGCTACTACCCAGGCTAAAATCGGCATCCATCAACTCCGATGATGCCGCCACACACTCGTTGAGCAGCTTATTGACATCGGCACCGGCGACGTTGTGGTACTTAAAAGTGGTGGCAGCGGCCAGGCACACTCTGGATTTAAGGGCCAAAGCCGTCCACTTAGTCACTTTGGTCTTGTCATAGCTGTCCGGCAAATGAGCGATCGCAAAATCAAGGTCGTCCACAATATGGTTGACCACTTCTACGCGGGAGGTGCGCGGTGCATACAAAGCAGCCTCGTCATCCGGATCCAGGGGCTTGTCGTAGTAGGGCACATCACCAAATCTTCTCACCTTGTCCCAATAGAGGTAAGCGCGGAAGAAGCGACCGACGGCCACATATTTGTCCTTAACCGCATCGTCTAACGGGGCTTTTTGAGTTTCGGTGATGAGTACGTTGGCTTTACGGATATCCGCCCATTGCCAATTGGTGCCTGCGGTCGTAGCCGGTACCGTGGTAGGAAAATCCAGCTCCAAACGTTGGTCCAGGGCCATGACATCGTCATTATTCACGGAGAAGAAATGGTCACCACCAAAAAAGCCACCATTTCCATAGCCTTTGAAGTTTTCGTAAAGTCCGAAAGAAAAGGCCTCTATGTTGGATTCACTCGTCCAAAAATTGTCGTTAGTGAATTCTGTTTCGGGTTGAACGTCCAGAAAATCCTTACAACCACTCGCGGCGATGAGGGCCAAAAGGATGGAGAACGAAAAAATGACTTTTTTCATGATCTCAAAGTGTTATTTGTAAGCCAAAAGAAAGACTCTTTGTTTGTGGCAATTGGGTGCCATAAAAAGACAAAGAGCCATAATAGTTGATGGTTGATTCCGGATCGACCGGCGTAAAGTTCTTGGACCAAGTCGCCAAATTGTATGCGGCAAAATACACTCTCATCCGGCTGACGTAGAATCTTTGCGTCAATTGTGCCGGTAGTGTATAACCGATGCTCAGCTCCTTTAGACGCAGATAGGCCAAATTCTGCAAGTATTTGGACTGCGGTACGTAATTGTTTTTTCCGTACATCAGCATCTTGCCGCCGTTCAGCAGGCGTCCAACATTCTTGGTATTGGGAAGATAAGAGCCGGCATTGGAAGCAAAAGGTCGCGGATAAAAAGCATCCGTATTATCTTCTCTCCAATAGTCGGTCTGATAATCATACAACACATCGTAGTGATAGCTAGCCAGCGCCACATTGCCTATCCCCCAATACGATCTCTTTCCGATGCCTTGGAGCAAACCGCCCAAATCAAAGCCTTTGAAGTTGATACCGGCACGGATACTGTACTCGTATCTGGGTGTGGTATTGCCGATGATTTCCAAATCGCCGTGATCTTTAATGGTAAATTGGCCCTTATCCACCTTGCCGTCACCATTCAAATCCTTGTACTTGACATCGCCCGGGCCCAGGTTAAACCCGGCATCGTACATATTGGGATCCTGGACGGGAATGTTGTCCTTTAAAGTGCCATCGGGGTTGAAGTCGTCAGCCTGAAACAGCCTGTCCGTCTCAAAGCCCCATATTTCACCAATGGTCATGCCCTCGTAAAAGTCGGATAAGATACCGGACTCATTGTTCCACTTAGTAATTTTAGACACGGCATCGGATACGACACCCGACACGAAAAAACCAAGGTCTTTGTTGATGTCATGTCTAAAATTCACGGAGGCTTCCCAGCCTTTGGTGGTCATTTCACCGGCATTGACCTTCGGCACAGCAGACCCCAGCACGGCGGGAAGTTGTTCGCCCGGCACCAGCATGTTCTTATTCTTTCTGGTAAAGACATCAAACGTCAGGTCAAGATGATTTTTGAACATGCCCAAATCCACACCGAAATCCACCGTCTCAATTTTCTCCCAAGTCAAAGAAGAAGAAACGACCCGGGGGTTGCTGAAGGTTTTTTCCAGCTGACTGCTGGTAATCCATCTGGCATCGCGGTTATTAAGTGTGGACAAAAACTGAAACTGACCGACGTCCTGGTTGCCAATTTGGCCCCAGGAAAGTCTCAGTTTCAAATTGGAGACTTTGACTTTGTCCAGGAAATCTCTGGCAAAATCTTCTTTGGTCAAACGGTATCCTACGGATCCGGAGGGGAAGAAGGCAAATCTGTCTCCCGCCGGGAATTTGGACGAACCATCCAATCTGCCATTCAGCTCCAGCAGAAGCTTATCCTTAAAATTGTACTGCACTCTGGAGAAAAATCCCAAAACTCTCCACCGGTCTTTTGCATTATCAGCAGTCGCATCACCGACAGCAGTGGCTAATTCCGGCATATTGGGGTCCAACAAAAACGGCCTGCCGGCAGTCAAATAAGAATAATCGTTCTGCTCGACATTCATGCCTCCCAAAATGGTGAACGTGTGATTTTCCAATCTGGTGTTGGAATAATTAGCGAACGCATTGAAGGAGTACAACCTGTCTTTCCACAACTTATAGGTGGTACGGTTTCGGGATGTAGAACCGGAATAATAAAACGGGTCGAATTTTGGCGTATGTCCGATACTCCACCAGTTAATTATGGGTACAGCGCCGCCTTTTTCATGCAGTTCGTCATCTCCCTTAGAATAAGAGAAGTTGGTTGTAAACTTCAAATCCTGGTGATCGGCCTTAATAATATCCGTAACCAACTCGATGGTGTTTCGCGAATAATCTCTATTCGTCACGTTTCGGTTGGCGTTTCTCAAAAAACCGATCGGGCCTATAAAGCTGGCTCCTTTGGGGGCTCCAAAATAAGTACCGTCAGCCACCCCGTAAGGGAAGTTATTGGGCCATCTCAAAGCGTAGAACAATTCGCCCAATCGGGAGCCGGCTCTATAACTGAAAGGCTCTTCATACTTGCTCTTGGTCAGGATATTGCGGAAGTTTAAGGTGATCCGGTCGGTTAATTTGGCAGAGACGTTGGCATTGAGCGTCCTTTTGACAAAAGTCTCCGTATTAACTCTAAACAGACCTTCCTTGGCATTATTGGCGAGTGTGATATTATAGCTAACCTTTTCGTTTCCGCCGCTAATGGACAAGTTGTGGGTACTGGAAGGCGCGTTTTTATTCAAAAGCTGGCCAAAGACATCCCAGCTTCGATAGGCATAAAACTGGCCGTTGATGACTTCAAAGTCACGACCTTCTATCATCGTCTCATCTGTCAGGCTACTTCCGAGGTAGCCATACTGCCTTTCCCACTCGATACTTTTATCTCTCCAGTCCTGACCGCCCATTCCGAAAGCGAAGGGGGCCCCGCCATTATTTCGTGCTTTGGCGGTATGAATGGCATCCATCAGACGCTCCATGGGCGCATGTTTGATATGCCAAATCGGTGTGGAAAAGGCAAAGTTGTTGGAATAGGTCACCGCGGTCTTGCCGGCCTTTCCTTTTTTGGTGGTAATCAATATCACCCCATAAGCCGCCCGAACACCATATATAGAGGCTGAGGCGGCATCCTTCAGTACAGAAATGGATTCTATGGATTCAGGGTTAAGGTCCGACAGACGGCCTTCCACGCCATCAATCAGTACCAGGGGATCACTTGAACCATTGATAGAACCATAGCCCCTAAGTTTGATAATGGCATCTTGGTTCAGCTTTCCGGTAGCGTGGGTAATCGTCAACCCGGGCACGACACCTTTCAAGCTTCGACTCACATCAGCAATAGGCTTGGCTTCCAATGTCTTGGTCACATCCACCGTAGAAACCGCTCCGGTCAGATTTTCCCTTTTTTGGGTACCATAACCGACGACAATTACTTCTTTCAGACCAATGACATCAGGTACCAACGCCACGTCTATCGCATCCCGGTCGCCAACGGCTATCTCCTGCGGGATATAACCAATGTACGAAAACACCAAAACCGACTCATTGGACGGCACTTGTACGCTGTAGTGACCATCCACATCCGTCACAGTGCCAGTATTCAGCCCTTTGACCTGAACGCTAACACCGGGGAGCGGCTCTCCTGCGCTTTGGTCAGTCACTGTGCCGCTGATGGTCCTACCTTGGGCAAGCCCATGTCGGGCAGCAATCATCAATAGAAAGATGATCATCAACGCGTAATGTCTGCTCATCAGAAACTGATTTAGAAATGAAGCAACTGATTAGGCACCCTCTGCTTTTGCGCTAAAAACAGGAGCATCTAAACAGTTACAAAATGAAAAAAAGAAGGTGTGGGTTTTACGACCCAGTCGAAACCGGTTTCCGGCTTAGGTGATTGGATGTAATCCCTACGCCTTTTTGAGGCTGAATAGCGTTTCAGTAGCAAGTTGACCGGTAATATTGCCCAAAGTTATTTAGCAATACTATAATTACCAAAAATTTTCATAAAAAAATGCATCCCCCTTTTTTTGTGGCGATTGTGCCCGGCGTATCAAAAATACTTTGTACCTTTCTTGTTTCTTTGCAGCTGTTTTATGTACGGGGGAGCAAGATACTATGGCGAAATTAGTGCGATTAGCTTAAACTATTTTAACAAAAATTGACATGTCACTCCAATGCCATAAACAAGCCACACCAATCTGATACACAGGTTCAAATAATCTTGCCGGCGCACCAGCCCCACACCTCCCCCTCGCCCGGCATCGCCTGTGCCAAATAAGAGACGGTCCCGCACTAACTTGCTTTGCCGGATTTATGCTTTGGTCCTTCCGCTTAGGCTTTTTGCAAGATGAGTGCTATTTGCCACGCATCTTTGGGCAAGTAAGTGCGGGACGTTGAATAGCGCCTTCGGCGCGGTTGAATACTGCGTGTTGAATCGCTGCGCGGTTGAATGGACCGGTCACCTGGTTTGCCTGACATCCGGGGGCACCAATCTTCGACACAAGTTTGCGCATCTCCGCTTAATGTTTTGGGCAACCAACCACTCAAACCTATAAGGTTTTGGAAACCTTATAGGTTTTATCGTTTGGCTACAAAGCTTTCGTCCCTACGGGACTACGGTACATCTGCAAGGGATTCATTCTAAAATCGTAAATCGGAGCTTCGACAGGCTCTTGCCCTGAGCGATGCCCTGAGCGATGCCCTGAGTGCTATGGTGAGCCTGCGATGCGGTGAGCGACGTCGAACTGTCGAACCACTTGTCGAAGGGCTTGTCGAAGGGCAACCCAAGTGTTCCAGGCTTCGACAGGCTTGTCCGTTGAGCCTGCGATGCGGTGTGGTCAGTGCGGTCGGTGAGCGATGCCCTTGGCCACTGAGCTTGCGATGCGGTGTGGTCAGTGAGCTTGTCGAACTGAGCGACGTCGAACCGTCGAAGTGGAGCAAGGTCGAAGGGCGCAGTCGAACCGAGCCTGCCCACGGTGAGTGCTATGGTGAACGGTGCATTGAGCTTGTCGAAATGCCTGCCGAACCGCTTACCGAACCGTCGAACTGAGCTCCGTCGAACTGTCGAAACGTGGTCGGTGAGCGCTGCCCTGAGCTTGTCGAAGGGTTTGTCGAAGGGCGAAGCCAAACCGCAGCCCAAGTGTTCGATATTCATTCGTCCCGAAACAAATCGCTTTGAGTATTACAACAGTCTCCGCTGGAATCACCTGCCTCCCCGCTCCGCTCCAATTGGATCGGCGGACAGGGCACGGTGCCGTAGGAGCAAAAAACACAGCAGTCCCCCGGCAAGGGGCGCAGCACCGCATGGCAGTTGGTGCACTTATAGAAGAACTGGCACTTGTCCTGCGGCATAGTCTCCTCCTTTTTGTAACCGCACTGCGGACAAGTGACGGTACTTTGCCATTCGATTTTCATAGCGGAAGTTTAATGGACTACCGAATAGCCCGATTGTGTAATGGCGTTTTCAATTTCCTGCAGCGATGTGCGTGTGGTGTCAAAGCTCACATGCGCCAGCCCATCACGATATGAAGCCTGCACAGCGACAATACCGTCCAGGCCATTGATGGCCTCCATGACGTGATTTTCACAAGACGTACAGGTCATCCCCTCAATGTGCACATCTGCCGATCGGAGCGCCTCCTGATGTACCACGACTACACGAGGTGCCGGCGCCTTGGACGCACGCAGGTACGGGAAGGCCCCCATCAAGAGTGCGAAGGCCGTCATCATTCCGAGAAAGGCACGTGAGCGAAAAAAAGATTTCTTTTCCGGCGTATTGCACGCACACGCGGGGGCCCTGGCCGGTCTTAGCTCCTGATACCACGCAAAGCCCAGCATCACCAGTGAAAAGCCGATCAGATATGGCCGGTACGTCTCCAGCCAAGACACATTGGCGACCAGCCCCGTTCCACCGGCGATAGCCGCTATGAGCGGGATAGTACAACAAAGCGAAGATGCCATCGCACCCAACAGGCCCAGTCCCACTAATTTCCGGCTGTCTTTTTTCATGGCAAATTTGCATTTGGTTCCGGCAGAAGACTACTAGCTGCACTTCTGCCTGATTTTTTTCAAGAGTTTGCGCGCCTGACGGCGCGACACGGTTATTTTTTGGTAACTCTTTAGCAAAATGACAAGGTTTAACAAACCATCGTGCACGGCCGATATCCCTTCGTACCTTTAACTCGAAAAATACGATTACCCTGATACCCTTGTCCCTGGACTACTCATCACCAAGCCGTCAAAGATCGGCTTAAAATCGGGCGATAGAGAATAGTAAATCGTCTGTCCTTCCCGCACATTAAACACCAGATCTCTGTCCTTGATCTTGCGCAGGTGCTGCGACACCGCCGAGATACTCAAACCGAGAATATCACTCAAGTCACACACGCACAGTCTGCCTTCCAAATTGAGCGTATAAAGTATTTTTAGCCGCGTCTCATTACCCAACAGGTGCAATACACCTGCCAGGCGCGACAGATCGTCTGCCGATGACAACAGCCGCTGCCGACAACGCTCCAACTGCGCCGCATCAGCCTCCAAACGAATACATCTTCTTTCTTCCATACCGCAAACATAGCCATATATTCGCATTTTAGCAAATGCTAAAATACTCCTGTCCGCCGGCAGACAAAACAACGCTTCTCCCGCTTGTTGCATCCATGTGAAAGCAACCTTCCTGTTAGTTTGTGTACAAAGCCCCAAAACACCACTGCCGCAGTGATGCCGGCCGGCATCACTGCGGCAGTGGTATGGCACACATCCAAAATCCTGCCGTTGGAGAAGAGAACGCAAAAACTGATTCGGGACAGCTCGCGCGGGGATGATGACGCCCGCCGGGCACTATACCTGCACTACCGCAAGCCGTGGTATATGACCTGCCTGCGCTACGCAGATTGCAAAGCCGATGCGGATGACTTCCTACAGGAAGGCCTGATCGCCATTTTCCGCGATTTGCATCAATTCGATGCCCGCAAGGGCAGTTTCGGTGCCTGGTCCAACCGCGTACTGATCAATGCCATTTTGCAGTATCTGCGCAAGTGGAAGCGCGTCCGCTTCCACGAATACGATCCCGCACAAGCCGACCGGAGCACTACCGGGCCAGCCGGCTTTGAAGGCCTCGGGGCCCGCGAATTGATAAGGTTGATCCGCAATCTACCGGTGGGATACCGGACGGTGTTTAATCTCTTTGCGATAGAAGGATACCGGCACAAGGAAATTGCCGAGATGCTGGGCATCAGCGAGAGCACGTCCAAAACCCAGCTCCACAAGGCCCGCCAGTTGCTCCAACAACAACTCGAACACATCCTCCAAAGTTGACTGTCATGAAGGACCCATTGTACCAATTTTTCAAAAAGAAACTCACCCGGGACATTCCCGATGCCGATTGGAATATCCCATCCGATGAAGTCTGGGACAAGGCCAAACCCCACTTCCCCGCTCCGCGGAGACACCGCCGCCTGCTCTTGCTCCTTCCGCTGCTCCTCCTGGTATCCGGCGCTGTACTGGGCCTGTGGATCGCCCAACGGCACAACGCCGCCCGCCGGACATCTCCCCGCCACCCAAACCCGCGACAGGCGGTCACGCCTGCAAACTCTCCCATTTTATCCCACCCCGGAAAAAACGACGGACAGGCCAGTACCGATCCGATGATACCCGCCAAGCCCTATCCCAAACCCGAGGCAAACAAAGTCACCCGCGCGGCTGCACTCGTTGCCACAGGAGACCAGGGCGAACCCAAACCGCCACTTGCGGGCCGGGCACTCCGGACTACCGCTTCGCCGCCCGCCGGCCGGAATCACACGGCAACGGTCAAAGCTACTGCCGCCACTTCACGAGTAGCCCGCCGGCCTTATTGGAATGTGCTGCATCCTCTGCCGCTGCTTGTCCGGCACATCGCCGCCAAAGCGCCTGTCGTGATACCGGCCCCGGCCCGGCCGGGACGCCGGCACGTCCGGGCGGAATTATACACCCGGCTGACCGGCGGGACCGGGCGGACGCAATCCACCGCGGCCCAAAACATGCGCATGCCCATTCATTGGCGAGAATATGAAGCGGGCTTTCGCATCCCTATCAGGCGACACTGGGCTTTCCAAGCCGGCCTTTCCGTGCTACAACTGAAGCAAAACTTCAAAACCAGCACTGCCACCGGTTATGATCCCGATACCGAACTGGCCATCGGTGGCGGCATGGTATCTGCCCGGCTTCATTTCGGCCCAAAAACGCCGATCGGCACGTATTCATTGGATGCCGTTGTCGTGCATGCGGCCAACATATCCATGCCTGCAGGCGAGCGCATTGATCTGATGTTTGCGGGAGAGCGCCGACTCCACTATGTAAATGTCCATGCCGGTCTGCGGTATTCCAAGGCCGTAAGTGAGCGCCTGCATGCCTTTGCCGGTCTGGAGACGGGCATGGGTATTCGCACCGGGGCCGGCCTGACGGCGCACGGACAACTCTCCCACAACGGAGAGCCCATGGAGATGGCAGCCATGCATACGACGCCCGGCCACACGGCAGCACGTTATCTCTACACGGTCCGGCTGGAAACCGGCATCAGCGGCAGCCTGACACGGCACCTGAGCCTTGCGGCCGGAGCGAGCTATACCCGTAGCCTGCGCCCCTTGTACCGCGATGCGGAGACGATCACTCACCTGACCGCCATCCTGCCGCAAGTCTCTGTGAGTTATCACTTTTGACACCACAGCTGTCCGCCCCCCGACAACTAAGTACCTTTCCGCACGGCTGGACACAACCTCCTGCCGTCCCTCCGCACACTGCCTGTGACAGTCCTCCGGACAATTTGAATCATTTCAGTAAAATTGAACAAATGAAAAAAACACTTCTGCTCCCGGTGATCGCCCTGATGCTCATCACCATCAACCCGTCTTGCAAAAAGGACGAACCAGCCGGCCCCACGACAAAAGACATCACGCTAAACGTGACCGGCCTGCCAGACCTGGGCAGTGACTACATGTACGAAGGATGGCTCATCGTCGGCGGAATGCCTGTCTCCACGGGCCGTTTTAGCATCACGTCGAGCGGGGCTCTTTCCCAGTCCACTTTCGCGGTGGATGCCGACAAAGTGGACAATGCCACCAAGTTTGTACTGACCATCGAACCGGCCAATGACTCTGATCCGGGACCGGCGGCCACCCACGTCCTGAGCGGCGATTTCTCCGGCAATACGGCATCGGTATCCGTCATGGCCGAGCTGGGCGACTTCTCATCCGCTTCCGGCACCTACATCCTGGCCACGCCGACCAATGGTATGCCGTCCAATGAAAACAGCGGCATTTGGTTTTTGGACATCACCAACGGCCTACCCCCGGCGCAGGGCCTTTTCCTGCCCACACTGCCCGCCGGCTGGAAGTACGAGGGCTGGGTTGTCATCAACGGCACGCCCGTCACCACCGGCAAATTCACCAATCCCAAGGCCACCGATGAGTTTGACGGGTACAGCGATTCGATGCCCCTGCCGGACGTAAACGGTGCCGACGGCTTCTATCCGGGCGAAGACTTCCTGCTCAATGCACCGGCCGGCTTGACCTTCCCGACCGATATCGCGGGTGGCAAGGCCGTCATTAGTATTGAGCCGGAGCCGGACAACAGTCCCATGCCCTTTGCCTTCAAACCACTGGTCGGCGACATCCCGGCCAATGCCACCGACCATGTCAATTACGACATGGCGCAAAATCTCAACTTCGCCTCCGGTACCGTCACCCGGCCCTGATCGGCTGACGGCAGCGTAAGCCATACCTCATCTTGGGCCGTGTAGCCGCGATTGCCTATGGGCTCTTGCCGGCACACGGCCTTTTTTGTCTATATACCCCAGGCGAATTGCTTGGGGGACTCGTTGCGAACAGGTTTGGGACGGGCCAGGGAATGTCGAACAAGGATACTTCGACAGGCTGGTCCGTTGAGTAGTTTCGCTCCTACGGAGCTTGAAATGTGGGTGTGGCTTTGGGCTACAAAGGTATCGTCCCTACGGAACTGTATTGGGCCTTATCTGAAATTCGGCACCCGCGCATCTCTGCGTATTAATTTGTGCAACCGACCACTCAAACCTATAAGGTTTTGGAAGGCTTATAGGTTTTATCGTATCGATTACACATTCCAGACAGCGGTTAGAAGGAAGATTTTGCCGGCGGGCGCCGGCAAAAGACTAACCGGTGCTTCCTGGCAACTGTGCCGGCGGATGGGGGCTGAAGCCCCGGTTGTTTTTTGGCACTTTTGTCCGTTGGCTGAAGCCAACGGCAAAGTCGGCTGAAGCCAACGGCAAAGTCGGCTAAAGCCGAAGGCAATGCAGAGCAAGGAAACTATAGTCACAGGCTCAGATAATCTTTCCGGTTCCTGCCGGCCAAAGCCGACAGCAATGCCGAACACCTTCCCGCCCGCCGGCACATCCCTTGTAACAAATAAGAGACGGGTCCGCATTTACTAAATCCTGACAGGCTACCGTTGACCTGGGGGCGCTGAGCCTATCGAAGCGGCAGCTTGGTCCTTGGACCATTGACCTTGGACCTTGGACCATCAGGTGTACGTGCGGGACGATTCTTCGGTTCTTCGATTCTTCGGTTCTTCGATTCTTCGGTTCTTCGATTCTTCGGTTCTTCGATTTTTCGATTCCTCCATTGACCAGAACCGCCACACATCGGAGGGGATCCACCACTAGCGCCCAATCAAAGATTCTCCAGGATGAAGTTGGTGATTTTAGTAAACAAGTGCAGGCGCGTCGGGCCGCCGTAGATGCCGTGATTGCGGTTGGTATAGACGTAGGTGTCAAATTGCTTATTCGCCATGACCAGGGCATTGGCCATTTCCGCCGTGTTCTGGTAGTGGACATTGTCATCGGCCAGGCCATGAATGAGCAGATACTTCCCTTTGAGCCG
>Ga0256832_1001304_pt1 | contig 16733 bp, 17 predicted proteins | sample 134614metaG_FD_190534 | JGI IMG/M metagenome (GOLD analysis project Ga0256832, IMG submission 190534) | Hydrothermal vent microbial communities from Lau Basin, Pacific Ocean - 134-614 | ecosystem: Environmental > Aquatic > Marine > Hydrothermal vents | place: Pacific Ocean: Lau Basin | collected...
CCCTGCGTGGCACGGAGTCAATGCCCTTGAAGCAGATGGTGAATGTCTCGTTGTTATTTGTTGACTGCGTCACACATCTTTAATGTGTTTGATAGGGGATCTGTAAATCCCCCGCCTTTAGGCGGCTTCGTTGCTTTTACACCCTCTCCCCTTGAGGGGAGAGGGACGGGGTGAGGGGTGAACCTGCTCCGAGGTTGAAACTTGAACCCTCACCCTAACCCTCTCCCAGTCTTGGGAGAGGGGACAATCGGCCGTACGCCCGATTAATCTGGCTTTTAGCCGTAATATGAAGCCACCGGCTTTAGCCGGTGGAGTATTCACTCAGGTCTAAGCAGGACTTCATACTAGCTTGACGCCGTCGCGGTTACGACCATGGCGATGCAAAAAAGTGCCGGCAACAGAAAAAAACGATGGTTTGCACCGGGGTGGTGCACCGAACAAATGCTGGGAGGTTGCTATTCGTCGTCCGGTTCCAGGGAGTGGCGCCAAAACTGGTCTTCACGCTCAAACAACCGTCGAGTTTCCTGCGGACCCCAGGTGCCGGCGGGGTAGGTGGGGATGTAATCGCGTTCCGTGGCCCAGACGCGCAGTACCGGATCCACCACACGCCAGGCGCCGTCCACCTCATCAAAGCGCAGGAACTGACTTTGGTCTCCTTTGATCACGTCCAGCAAAAGATCCTCGTAGGCATCATAGGTTTCCTCATCTTCCGAGCGCAGGCTCGCATCGAGACTGATGGTGCGAGTTTTCATGCTGGGTCCGGGTTCCTTGACCTGCACCTCGGTGCGCAGGCATTCCTTGGGCTGGATACCAATAATGATCCAGTTGGGTTTCATTTTTTCCAGGGGGGTGTCACGAAACAGATTCTGTGGCGGTTGCTTGAAGCGAATGGTGATGGCCGACTGTGCCTCCGCCAGACGCTTGCCAGTGCGCAGATAAAAGGGCACATCACGCCAGCGCCAGTTGTCGATGAACAGTTTCAGGGCCGCATAGGTTTCCGTGGTGGAATTTTCGGCCACGTTTTCTTCTTCGAGATAGCCGGGCACAGCATGACCATCGATGCGGCCGTTGGTGTATTGCGCACGAAAGGCCTGGGCGTGTACGGCACTGGTGTGAATGGGGCGAATGGCCTTGAGCACCTTGACCTTTTCATCGCGCAGGGATTCGGCGTCCATGGCGGCGGGAGGTTCCATGGCCACCAGGGTCAGCAATTGCATGAGGTGGCTTTGGATCATGTCACGCAGTGCCCCGGAACGATCATAGTATTCTCCGCGACCGCCAATGCCCAGGGTTTCGGAGTGGGTGATCTGCACATGATCGACATAGTTGCGATTCCAGAGAGGTTCCAGCATCACATTGGCAAAGCGGAATACCAGAATATTTTGCACCGTGCCTTTGCCCAGGTAGTGGTCGATGCGGTAAATCTGTTCCTCGTGCAGATGACGATGCAGACGCTTTTCCAACATGCGTGCGCTGTCCTGATCATAACCAAAGGGTTTTTCGATAATGATGCGCCGCCAGCCATGGGCCTGGTCCAACAGTTCGGCCTCGGCGAGTTTGTCGATGACCACTCCAAACTGCGCGGGTTGCAGGGCCATGTAGTAGGCGCAGTTTTTGGAAAAGGCGCTGTCGTTGTCGAGGGTCTGCCGAATATTGTCATACAGCTGATCCTTGCTGAGATCACCCTGCTGATAACGCATGCGTGCTGCGAAGCGCTGGAACACGTCTTCGTCAAGTCCACCCCGCGCCTTGTCCACCAGCATGCTGCGCAATTCCTCCAGCCAGCCTTGGTCATCCAGTTTGCGCCGGCCCACGGGCATGATCATGGTGCCTTCGGGTAAACGGTTATCAGCTTCCAGGTGATACAACGCTGGCATGAGTTTTAGACGTGACAGGTTGCCCGTGGCGCCGAAAATAATATAGGTACAGGGTTCGAGGGAGTTGTTCATGATTGCTTACCGGACCAGTCGCTGTGAAAAAATTCGCCGCGGGGCTTGTCGATTCGCTCATAAGTGTGGGCGCCGAAGTAGTCACGCTGTGCCTGCAACAGGTTGGCGGGCAGGGTGGCGGAGCGGTAACCATCATAAAAGGCCAGTGCTGCGGAAAAGGCCGGGGTGGGAATGCCGCTGTTTACGGCGAAACCGATTGCCTTGCGCCAGCCTTGCTGCGAGGTATGGATGGCGTCACGGAAGAAGTCATCTAACAATAAATTGTCCAGATCGGGCTCCTTCTCGAAGGCCTGCTTGATGTTATTGAGGAAACGGCTGCGAATGATACATCCCCCTCGCCATACCAGGGCAATATTGCCGTAGTTGAGGTGCCAGCCTCTTTCATTGGAGGTGGATGCCATGAGCATGAAACCCTGGGCATAGGAGATGATCTTTGAGGCGTAGAGGGCATCGTGTATGTCTTCGATACGTGCCGGGTTCGGGGTATCACCCTGCGGCCCTTTAAGCACGGTGGCGGCCTTGACACGTTGTTCTTTCAGCGCGGAGAGAAAGCGCGCAAACACGGCTTCTGCAATGAGGGTGAGGGGGATGCCGCTTTCCAGGGCATTGATGCCGGTCCATTTGCCCGTGCCTTTTTGTCCTGCGGTGTCCAACACCTTGTCCACCAGGGGGGTGCCATCTTCGTCGCGCACGCCGAGGATGTCGCGGGTGATCTCGATGAGATAGGAATCCAGCACTCCCTTATTCCATTGCGCGAAGATACCCTGCAGATCGTCAAAGGGAATGTGCAATCCTTCACGCAGCAATTGATAGGCTTCGCAGATGAGCTGCATGTCGCCATATTCTATACCGTTGTGCACCATCTTCACGTAATGGCCGGCGCCGCCTTCGCCCATCCACTGACAGCAGGCCTCGCCATCCACCTTTGCGGCGATGGACTGGAAGATATCCTTCACCGCAGGCCAGGCCTCGGGATCCCCGCCAGGCATCAGTGAAGGGCCATGACGCGCCCCTTCCTCGCCACCGGAAACCCCCACGCCGAGAAAGCGCAATCCGTCTTTGGCTAGGCTGTCCACCCGGCATTGGGTGTCGGTGTACAGGGAGTTGCCTCCGTCGATGATGATGTCACCTGCTTCCAGATAGGGCTTGAGCAGTTCGATAAAGGCATCTACCGCATCGCCTGCCTTGACCATGAGCATGATGCGGCGCGGGGTTTTGAGTGAGCGGCAGAATTCCTCCAGCGAGTGGCTGCCGATTATGGTCTTGCCAGCCGCCGGCCCGGCGAGGAAATCGTCCACTTTCGACGTGGTGCGATTGAATACGGCTACGGTAAAGCCGTGGTCGGCCATGTTGAGCACCAGGTTTTGTCCCATTACCGCCAGGCCGATGAGGCCGATGTCTGCGTCTGCCATGTCAGTTCCTTCGTTGTCGGAGTACACGTTCGTGCACAAGTATAGCCCCAGCAGCGGCAGAAAATCGCTTGTTCTTTAATTGGGTGTCTAGTGTCTAGTGACGAGTAACTAGGAAAAGACAGTGGTTTTTCCTAGCACCCCGTTATTCGGCACTCGATACTGTCTACTCAGCACTCAGTCCTTACCCAGTAAGGCACCCCTTGGCCCCGCAAAAACGCCTCGGCCTCGGCGCCGTGCAACAGGGCCAGGGTGGAAAGCATGCCGGCATCGGTACAGCTGTTGGCCACCACGGTGACCGTGGCGGGGGCATGTTTCACCGGCCAGCCGCTGCGCGGATCCAGTACATGGCTGTAGCGTACGCCGTCTTTTTGCAGATAGCGATGGCTGTCGCCACTGGTGGCCACGCCCCCCTGTTGGAGGGAAAAGCCCTCGGTCTGTTTGTCACCGTTATCGAAAGCCACCTGCCAGCCTGCGCCGTTGCGGCGTGGTCCATTGATGGCCAGGTCGCCGCCGAGATTGACCAGCACCGGGGTTTGTTGGTCGTAATGGTTGGTTTGTTCGGCCAACAGGGCATTGACCGCCAACACGGCGCGGTCTGCGGCGTATTCCTTACCGATACCGCCGAAGTCAATTTCCATGCCTGCTGCCAGATGAATCTCGGGTTTGTGCCAATACACTTTATGCCAGCCGATCAGCGGCAAAAGGGCCTCCACTTGCTCGGCAGAGGGGAGCCTGTCGCTGCCATCAAAGTGCCAGGCGCGGCGCAGTACACCGGAGGTAACATCAAATAGTCCGTCACTCAGGGTGTGGAGTTGTTGGGCATAATCAAGCAGCCGGGCGGTTTCCTCATCCACCTCCATGCGTCCGCCCTGGTTAATACGATACAGAATGTTGTCGTCGCGATAGCGGCTGTATTTGTGCTCGAGTCGGGTGACTTCCGAGACAGCACATATGCAGATGCTCTGGGCCAGCGCTTGGTTGTCAGTGTCGATCAACACCTCACAATCGGAGGCCATGGCCGCAAACTGACCAACAAAATAATCCGCTCTGCGCACCAGTCTGGGCATTTATTTATTAATCGTCTCAAAATAATTGCTACAGGGTTGTTTCCCCGTGTGGGAGCGCCTTTCCAGGCGCGAATCGCGCCTGGAAAGGCGCTCCCACAGTGTTTGCTATTGCGTGAGTCACTATGGATAACTTGCGTTCACTCACTCCACCTTCAGGTATTCCTAAGGGAGTGAATACCTATCGCTGTCTGTTAAACCGATTATGAGACCATTAATAATTGAATAATCCCCGCAGAACCTTCATCAGTATGTCGGAATCCAGCGACACGCCAGCCTGCAACAGGTAGGCCTCGTTGTTCGGGAACAGTTGTTGGTTTTGCAGTTTGCCAACAGCGTCTGCCGCCTGATCTTTGCCCTTTTGGGTGATCACTTCCATACGGAAATTGATCTCGGCGCCGTTTTTGAATTCATAGCCATATTTCAGGCCAATGGTACGGGTGACGAACTCACCCAGGCGATAATCGGCACTGGCTGCGGCCAGGGTGGTTTCCTCACCATCGATGAGCACCTGCCGGTAGAAATCCGCCTTGCCCTGTTGGTAGTATCGCAGGTGGGGTTGCAGGTAGTGATGGGCCTTGAAATCAAAACGGTAACGCACATCCACGGTATGGGACTGGATGCCCCAGTCGTCCCAGAAATAACGATAGGACAGGTTCAACACGTTTTCGTTGGCAAACTGATGCACGCCCTTCCAGTACAGGCTTTGGTAAGCGCGTGAGTCCGGGCGTTTTTCAAACACATAGGGATTACTGGCGCGCAGGTCGCCACTTAGGTTGCTGTCCAGCACACTGAGGATCTTGTACGGATCGGTAAGATAGCCGTTACTTTTGCCCCAACTGTAATTGAGTTGCATCAGGCTTTGCCGGCTGATGACTTGGGTGATGCCAAACAGGGCTTCCGCCACGTTCTTGGTTTTACTCGAGCCTGTCGTGGTCTTGGTGGCAGGAAAGGGTGGCATAGTGCTTAGGCCGACGGGTACCCCTCCCTGAGGCATGACGCTGTCCCGGTTGTAGGACAGGCCGAAGGTGAGGGTGGTGTTGCGTTGATTGAGATCCTGCGCGAAGGTGGCGGCTATCCCGGTGGAGAGATAGTCTTGTTCCGAAGATAGGCTCGCGCTGAAAATACCCCGCTGATAGGTGCTCAGTGGTTTGTCCCATTCCACGTTGAGGGCGCCGCGGAGGTCACGGAAACTGGTGTCGAGGGGTGTTTTATTGGCCGCTGCCGAGTAGGTGCCTTCCCCCGATGGCCGGGTAAAGGTTTGTGCCGAGTCAATGGGAATCGCACCATTGGGTGAGGCGCCAGTCAGTACATCCGCCACCATGCGTACATTGACAAACTCGTCGTCATCGATTTCCTTACCTACCTGTAATACGCCTTCCGCCAGTTGCACGCGGTCTTTTTCTGCGTACAGCATCAGTGCTGAATCGATTTTCCAGTTGTTGCCCGAAGCGATCAAACCACCGGCATGGCTGACGCCCGTCAACAGGCTACAGGTGGCGGCCGCCAGGGGGCGGCGGATGTTACGCGGTGACGTTTGTTTCAGTTGCACCCGCAGCCCCCGCCACCCACACCCTGACCGCCGCTGGAGGCTTCTTTGCTAAAGTAGGTGTGCTCATCGAGGTAGATTTCCAGGGGGTCCGCTACCAGTTGCATCTTTTGTTGTGCAAGAATGTTCCGGTCCCAGGGTTTCACCGGCGCGAGACTGCAGGCGCTGAGCAGGAGGCTGCAGGCAAGGATGAGCACACGGATTTTCATGAGAACTATTCGTTGAATACTATTCGTCTAACAGGGATTCGATGGCCTCTTCCATCTTTTCCCTGTCTTTGTTGCGAAAGCCCATGTGCACACTGATCAAGCGGCCCTGGCGGTCGATGAGATAGGAGCTGGGCATGGCACGCAAATTGTAGTCTTTGGCCGCCTTGCCGGTGGGGTCATGGGCGATGATGAACGAGGGCTCCATTTTTTTGATGAAGCGTTCGATGAGCTCGCGTTTTTTGTCCACACTCACGGCGACGATGGTCAGGCCTTGATCCTTGTAACGCTCATGCATCTCATCCATCCAGGGAAAAGACTTGCGACAGGGCGGGCACCAGGTGGCCCAAAAATCCAGGTACACCACGCGGCCCTTGAAATCCGCCAGCGACACCCTGGCATCGTCAGGGAAGGTGGGCAGGGAGAAATCCGGGGCGGGCTCGGCGGCAAAGACGGGTGGAGCGATTACCGGTAGCACGACCAGCAACAAGAGCATCAACAGTTCGGGGCGACGATTCAGCATAATGCCTGGCCTCACAATGGGTGTAATACAGTCAACAGGTGCGTAGGCATGGATGCACACGTGATAATGTTGTGACAAATTCCGTTCATGATTATACGGTATTTTTCATGATTCCTGGGGGAACCAGCAGATTAACTCCAAAATGAGACAGCAAGACGAAGCAACAGTGCAACAAAATTGTAATCAAAATTCCTGTGTTTCATGCCTTTTCGGCCGATGAAGAGTGGGAATGACACGAGTGGGAAGACAATGAGAATGAGGAAGGCCTATGTTGATCAAACGCCCCAATGAGATTAAAGCCACTGATATCACGGATGAGAAAATTTATCATGCCCGGCGGGAATTTTTGAAAACCAGTTCCGGCGCCGCGCTGACGGTGGCAGCGGGCGCAGCCTTACCCGGTCTTTGGCTGCCCGATACGGTACAGGCAAAGATCGTTTCCTTGCAATTCAAGAAGAACCCGCACTACGTAGTGGACGAAGACGTAACCTCCTTCAAGGACATTACCCGCTACAATAATTTCTATGAATTCGGCACGGACAAGAAAGCCCCCGCCAAACATGCGCACACTCTGAAGACCGACCCCTGGACAGTGCGGGTGGAGGGTGAGGTGGAGAAACCCGCTGACTATCATCTGGAAGACATCATCAGAGACAGCCAGCTGGAAGAGCGCATTTATCGGTTTCGTTGCGTGGAGGCCTGGTCCATGGTGATCCCTTGGGTGGGCATCCCGCTGGCCACGCTGATCAAACGTTTCAAACCCACCTCCAAGGCAAAATATGTGGAATTCATCACCCTGTACGATCCCGAACAGATGCCGGGACAACGTCGAAAGGTGCTGGACTGGCCCTACGTGGAAGGCCTGCGCATGGACGAGGCCATGCACCCGCTCACACTCATGGCCGTGGGCCTGTACGGTAAGGTGTTGCCCAAGCAGAACGGTGCGCCCATTCGCCTGGTGGTGCCGTGGAAGTACGGTTTCAAGAACATCAAGTCCATCGTCAAGATCCGTTTCACCGAGACCCAGCCCAGGACCACCTGGAACCTGGCCGGGCCGCGGGAATACGGTTTTTACGCCAATGTGAATCCCGAGGTGGATCACCCGCGCTGGAGCCAGCGCCGGGAGCGGCGCATTGGCGAGTTTTTCAAGCGCAAGACGCTGATGTTCAACGGATACGCGGAGCAGGTGGCGGGTTTGTATGCCGGCATGGATTTGCGGAGGAATTATTAGCGATACAATCGTTCAATCCGTCATTTAATAACTGAAACCACCTGCTCTGCCGGTGTGAATAGCTCGGGTATTGCCGAGTAAGCGTTATCTTGTAAAAAGAGACCGGTGAATTATTGTGAGTAGCAGGTGCTTCTTGTAAGAACCGAAACATAAATATTCCGTCATCCCGGCGCAGGCCGGGATGACGGAAGAAAAGATTCGCTAGGCCCAAGTGTAGGGTGAGGCAAAAAGACGAATTTAATAGCTCCCCCCACTGGGGGGCTTGATTCAAACTACCGGCATAGCCGGTAGTAGGTGAGTTCCGGCGTAGGCGGAATGACGGAAAAGATGACGGGGGTATTGTTGCCGAGACAGGCGTGATTTTTTCACTTTTGAGTTGAATGATGTTGTTGAAGAAAAATTATATCAAACCCCTGATCTTCATCACCTGCCTGCTGCCCCTGGCCGTGGGCATCTGGGACGGTTTCAGTGACCAGCTGGGCGCCAATCCCATCGAAGAGATCACCCACCGCACCGGTGACTGGACCCTGCGCCTGTTACTCGTCACCCTGGCGGCCACCCCGGCGCGGCGGCTGTTCGGCTGGGGCTGGCCATTGCGGGTGCGGCGCATGCTGGGCCTGTTCACCTTCTTTTATGCCTGCCTGCACCTGTTGACCTACTTGGTGTTGGACCAGTTTTTCGCCTGGGACGAAATCCTCAAGGACATCATCAAGCGCCCCTACATCACCATCGGCTTCAGCGCCTTCGTGTTGCTGGTGCCCCTGGCGGTGACCTCCACCAACGCCATGATGCGCCGCCTCGGTAAACGCTGGGGACAGCTGCATCAACTGGTCTACGTTATTGCCGTGCTCGGTGTTCTCCACTATCTCTGGCTGGTGAAGGCGGACTACCTGTTGCCGCTGATCCACGCCGCCATCCTTCTCGCCCTGCTGCTGGTGCGTGCCTGGTTTCAGCGCCGTTCACCGCTTGCCCGCCGATCCGTCATGCAGACATCCTGAAACCTCTCTCTCACGCGTGGCGCCGCTGGCATGTTTTTCGTATGATGTGACACACATTTCCCGCTGGAGACGGAAGCCGTCAATGAACGTGGATTTTCTGCAAAATGAATTCTGGCAACAGGATGGTGTGTGGATTGCACAGGTCTTTGCCGTGGTATTCGTTGCCCTGCTGGGGGATTTCGCCCAGCGGCGCATCCTGCGCCACCTCGCCAGGCGCCTGGAGAAGACCACCAATCCCTGGGATGACGCCCTGCTCGAGGCCCTGCGCCGGCCGCTGAGCCTGTTGATCTGGGTGCTGGGCATAAGCTTTGCCGCGCAGATCGCCGCCGCCCAGGCGCAACTGGAAATCTTCAGCATCGTGGAGCCGACGCGGGATGTGTTGGTGATCGTCGTTCTCACCTGGTTTCTGGTGCGGTTTATCAAGCAGGCCGAGGGCAACATCATCGCCGCCCGCGAGGCCAAGGGCGAGCCGGTGGATCTCACCACACTGGACGCCATTACCAAACTACTGCGCCTGTCGGTGATCATCACCGCCGGCCTCGTCACCCTGCAGACCCTAGGCTTCAGCATCTCCGGAGTACTGGCCTTTGGCGGGGTGGGGGGCATCGCCGTGGGCTTTGCCGCCCGCGACCTGCTGGCCAACTTCTTCGGTGGGCTGATGATCTATCTCGACCGGCCCTTTTCCGTGGGCGACTGGGTGCGCTCGCCGGACCGCGAGATCGAAGGCACCGTGGAGCGCATCGGCTGGCGCCTGACGGTGATCCGCACCTTCGACAAGCGCCCCCTGTACGTGCCCAATTCCGTGTTCGCCAACATCGCCGTGGAAAACCCCTCGCGCATGACCAACCGGCGTATCTACGAAACCTTCGGCATCCGCTATGAAGATATCGGCAAGATGGCCGCTATCACCGCTGACGTGGAAGCGATGCTGAAAAACCATCCGGCCATCGATACGACGCAGACCCTGATGGTGAACTTCGTTGCCTGTGCCGCATCCTCTGTGGACTTCTTCGTGTACACCTTCACCAAGACCACGGTATGGACCGAGTTTCACGTGATCAAGCAAGACGTACTGTTAAAGATTAATGACATCGTGGAGAAGCACGGCGCGGAAATGGCCTTCCCCACCTCCACGGTGCATGTGCCCGATGGTGTCACCCTGCACAATGCGCCGGCGGTGGTGATTGAGCCAGGTTGATTGCATCTCTTCTCCCTCTCCCCTTGAGGGGAGAGGGGTGGGGTGAGGGGTGAAATCACCACGATTACGAAAGCAAAAGAGAAAACCATGGCCGACAAACTACTCATCGTGTTAATGAACACCGACCCCAGCAACCCCTCGGAACTGGGCACCCCCTTCATGCAGGCCAGTGTCGCCGCGGCCATGGAATACGACGTGGAGATTCTGCTCACGGGCCGCGCCGGCGAGCTGGCCAACATCGGTGTTGCCGAGAGGCTGCGGTTTTCCGCAGACAGCAAAAAGACCGTCTACGACCTGATGCGCGACGCCGTGGAGGCTGGCGCCAAGCTCAAGATCTGCACCTCCAACCTGGAACTGTGGGGCGAAAACCTGATCCCGGAAATCGACGAAACCGTGGGTGCCGCCTACATCATCAGCGAGGCCATGGACGACGACACCGTGACCTTCACCTACTAATCCTGGTTATGCCCGATACCGTTAGTCAGGAACATATCCGCCAGGTCCGCGCAGAGGCCGATTGCCTGTTCACCCAGGCGCAGGTAAAGGCGGCGCTGGACGAGATGGCGGAGAAGATCAGCGCCAAACACCATGACAACAACCCCCTGGTGCTGTGCGTGATGAATGGAGGCCTCATCGTCACCGGTGAACTGTTACTGCGCCTCGACTTCCCCCTGCAACAGGACTATCTGCACGCCACACGTTACCGCGGCGCCACCCGTGGCGGCGAACTCCACTGGCTGGCCGAGCCCCGCCATAACCTCAAGGACCGGCATGTACTGGTCATCGACGACATCCTCGACGAAGGCTACACCCTGGCCGCCATTGCCGAACATTGCCGGCAGGGCGGCGCGGCCAGCGTGGAGACCGTGGTGCTGGTGGAAAAGCGGCATGATCGCAAAGAGGGCCATCGCGCCGACTACATCGGCCTGGAGGTGGAAGACCGCTACCTGTTCGGCTATGGCATGGACTACAAGGGCTATCTGCGCAATGCGGCGGGTATCTTCGCCGTGAAGGGGATGTAACAAAATCATGGCTATATTGGCAATCATCGGTGGCACCGGGCTGGATGCACTGGGCATCCTGCAGGTGGAGAAACGGGAAGTCATCAACACTCCCTTTGGAGAACCCTCGGGTCCCGTGACCCGCGGTATTCTCTGTGGCCAGGAGGTGCTGTTCCTGCCGCGTCACGGCTATGACCATCACCTGCCACCCCATCAGGTGAACTACCGCGCCAATCTCTGGGCGCTGCGCAGCGCCGGTGCGGAACAGGTGCTGGCCGTAGCCGCCGTGGGTGGCATCCACGCCGACATGGATCCTGGCCGGTTGGTGATTCCCGATCAGATCATCGATTACACCTGGGGGCGTCCATCTACCTTCTTTGAAGACGGCTTCGAGCAGAATGGCGAAGGCGTCGTGCATATCGACTTCACCGAACCCTACTGCCAGACCCTGCGCCAGCAACTGCTCAGCGCCGCCAGAACAGCGGGCATCGAGGTGCACGACGGCGGCACCTACGGCGCCACCCAGGGACCACGCCTGGAAACTGCCGCAGAGATTGCGCGCATGGAACGCGACGGTTGTCACCTGGTGGGCATGACCGGCATGCCCGAAGCCGCCCTCGCCCGTGAACTGGCGCTGTGTTACGCCACTTGCGCGGTGGTCGCCAACCGGGCCGCGGGCAAGGCCGAGGGCGTGATCACCATGGCGGAGATCGAAGCCAACCTGAAGGGCGGCATGCAGCGGGTGGGGGAGTTGCTGGAGTCACTGATGCCATTGAGTAAGCTCGGGTAGACAGGCTGTTTTCCCGGCAGTTTTTCGATCAAAAGGCACAGCTGTCCCACTAACTGCCATTTTGTCTTGATGCAGTTGTGAAGCCATTGGGGACGGAGATATTGACAGAATTTGAGACATGAATATTGCTGCACTTTATTCCGTCATTCCGGCGAATGCCGTAATCCAGTGGTTGCCTAAAAACGCCTACTTTTGGGGCAATGAGTTACTGGATCTTGGTTTCGGCAACTGCTCCTGCGTTGCTCAACCTCCTGCATCAATGTAGTCGTTCGTCGGGATGACGAATCTGATGTTAATGGGACAGCAATGACCAAAAGGGGTTGAGAAAGAGGATGCAACTTTCCCTGTGGTTACACCGTTTTAACAGCATTGTTTGCGAATGAACCCATAAAGGTTCGCTCTTTTGCTGTAAGTTACTCACGGAGGGCGTTATGTTAAAGCCACACTGTAATAAACGCTGTAATAGACAAAGAGAATATCTCAATTTTCGTTATCATATATTTTTCACCATTTTTCTTTCACTGAGCGCCCTGAGTGGTTGTGTATCCACCTCTTCTTACGAAGCGGTGGTAAAAGAACGCGACGACTTGCTAAAGAAGCAAAATGCCCTGGCCGGAAACTCGCAGATGTTGCGTAACAAGGTGGAGATGTCCGAAGAAAGGGCGTTGCAACTCAAGGCCGAGCTGGAAAGTACCGAGCAAAAGGCGCGGCGATTGAATACGGAACTGGCCAACACGCGGTCGCAGTTAAAAGAAGCGAGCGAGTCCCTGGAAAGAAAAAACATTGTCTTAAAAAGAGCCAGCCAGATGCTTGACGAGAAAAACGCTAGTCTCAAGGCAACCTCGGAAGCACTGGAACGCAGGCAATCAGAATTACGAGAAACAGAACGAAGGCTTGCCGAGAGTAACCAGAAGTTGCAGGCCACTGCCGAATACATGGAAAAGACCAACAAGCTGTATGATGATCTGGTGAGTGAATTGTCCTCGGAGTTGGCGTCCAACAAAATCAAGATTAATGAAATGAAAGATGGGGTGACGGTTAATCTTTCGCAGGAGATTTTGTTCCCGTCCGGCTCCGCGACACTAAGCAAGTCCGGTATCAGCGTCATCAAGAAAGTGAGCGGCAGCCTGAAAGACATCCCGCACCAGATCATTGTCGCCGGGTTTACGGATAATGTCCCGATCAAGGGTGAACTGGCCAAAAAGTTTCCCACTAATTGGGAACTGGCCGGCGCACGTGCCGCCAGTGTGGTGCGCTTGCTTGAAAAACAGGGTGTTGACAGCAGCAAGATGACCGCAGTCTCATTCGGCGAGAATCACCCCGTTGCGTCGAACGATAACTGGAAACAGCGGGCACAAAATCGGCGCATCGAAATACGCTTGCGTCCCGTGGAATAAAGGGTTGGCGAGATTGCGGTCCTGCAAAGTACTTTTTCCCTCGAAGGGGAGAAGGACTGAATGATAAAAATTTCCGTCATACCGGCGGGGGCGGGTTGGCGAGTCTGATGTTAACGGGACAGCAGTGGCCCTTTATGTAATGCACAAAATCTTTCTTAGGCCCCTGTGCTTTTTCAGCTTCATACTGCTTGGCGGAAGCCTCGCCACCGAGCCCCTGCTGGACGCCAGGGCGCCGGACTTCCAGGGCAGGGACATCCACGGCACACAACACCGGCTGCGTGATCGTGCCTCCGTTGCAACGCCCGAGCCGAGAGGCAGACAATAAACACATTGTTCGGCATCCATAAAAGTACTCTCTTTACGCCAAATGGCACACATGCGTGCTAAGCTTTACCTCATGATCTTGGAGAGAAATCATGACCAAGCCTAAAAGGCGAATGCTTGAGGAAGGCATTCCATATCAAACATTAGTATCTGGCGAGCTTCATAATTATGCATCTGGCGGGGTTAGGGATTTAATGGCTGACAAAGTATTTCAACGGACGAATAAAAGGCTCCGCAGAAATTTATTGTTGGATAAAGGAGTCTGAGGAGTTTACGAATGAAGGGAAGGAAAATATTGGTAGCAGATGACGATCCTGCAACGGCTAAGAATGTTGCCGCTATCCTTTCCTCGGCAGGATTCTATGAGGTTGAAGAAATATCGAGTATATCTTCATTTAGTGAGCTTGATGGTTATCAATTAATAATAATGGATATTGTGTGGCCTGAGAATAATAGACCTGCATTTGAATATTCAGATTATTTTGGTTTCAGTGCTATGAGGTATCTCAGAAGTTATGACCCTAATACAAAAATAATTTTAATGTCAAAAAGTCTGTTTGATCTGGATAACTTGTATATCATTCAAGAGGCAGACTCTTTTTTTAAAAGTACATCTCCGGCACCAGAAATTTTGGAAAAGGTATCGACTGTATTATCTCTTTCTGAACAAAAAGCGATAAAACTAGCATCTGTTCTAAAACTGCTCGTTTTAGAAGGCCGGGCTGACATCTTTGGTTTGGACGAAGAGTCTTATGAGAGTCTAGTAAAAGAAGTATCGGTGTTAGAGTCAGAGAGTGAGAAAAAAGTAATAAATAAAGAGAGATGGAAGGTGCTCTTGTCATCTATTGAGAAGATAGTTCCTAATGTAAGGAATATAGTCGATCTAGTGATTTCTATTAAAAAGATTTTGTAATCTACAAGGAGGAAAAGTATGAATGATGGAAGCTATAACGATAAGGCACTAGTATTAGATCGCCCTCTCCTTGAATACAAGTCAAAGATTATTAATAGTATTGGTGCAGAGTATAGCCATGTTCATTTTCGGTGTGGGCCTTGTCCGACAGCGCACCTGATTAAACATCTAGAAGAGCTTAACATTCCTTATACCTTTTCTAAAGGTAGCTAAATATAAGGCTAACAATCGTATCTAAATTAGCCGCAAAACTTGTTTTTATTAAGGGTCTCGGGATTGGTTTAACGGATATTAGTAGATATTCACCGCCTTGGTGATGCCTGAAGGGCAATGAGTGAACGCAAGCTAATCCCGTTGCGCACTTATACAATACCAAAAATTGCGGGAGCGCCTTTCCAGGCGCGATTCGCGCCTGGAAAGGCGCTCCCACATGTGGAAATAACCCTGTAGCAATTATTTTGAGACGATTAATAATCTTCCGTAATATTTTGAATTAGAAGCCAAAGGAAGAATGGGAAGTGCCAATATTTGGAATATCCGATAATAAACTCATCCCAGTGGAGTAAAAAGAACTTCTCCTTGGAAAAGGAGATTGCAAAATCTGGTTGAGTCAAATCGAGATATGTATTTTATAAGATATGGGCAAAAGCATTATTTTATTCAGTCGAAACTATAGCTGAAATCTTTCTATGGTGGCATTTCAACTAATCACCTTACCCCCCAAAATCAAACCACACCTAACCCCTCCTCAAGCTACCTCCTCCGCGGCGCATCCAGAATATTCTGCGGGCTGGTTTGTTGAATCTCTTCCGCCGGTTCCGGTAGTTCCACCGGGGTGATGAACACGATCACGCCCATGAAGGGGTGGTCGAGGTAGTGGATTTCCTTGGAGCGCATGCGGCGGGATTCCTTGAGCTGGAAGCCACGCATGGCCTGCCAGGTTTCCAGGCGGTAGGCGGGGCCCTGGGGTTCGCGCAGGGTGGGGTAGGGGCGGTCGTACCAGAGGTCCAGGTCGGGGATGGGGATGGGGTTGCGCTGGGTGACCGGCTGGCGGTAGAGCAGGTCGGCGGCGAAGTGCAGGTAACGTTCCACGCTGAGGGTGACGGTGCCCACGAAGCGGGGGTTGGGCGGGCCGACGTGGGTGTCTTCTTCGGTGGCGTATTCCAGCAGTGGGGGAAGTGACTCGTCTGCGGGGGCGATTTCGGGGTTGTCTCCCAGGGAGATGTCTGCTGGCAGGGAGTCTTCGAGCAACGCTTCCTCACCCGTGTTCTCGGCCAGGGGGTCGGCCATGCCTTCCGTGAAGAAGATGGGCCGGGCATGCTGGCGGTCCACGGTGGGTTGTTGCCAGGCAATGTGCAGCAGGGGCTCGAATTGTCTGGAGCGGCGCAGCTTGTCTTCCATGGCGGTGAGTTGCAGGGCGTCGGCGCCCAGCAGTTGGTAGGCCACGGGGCCGTCGCTGCCGGATTCGGTGGGGTTTTCTTCTGTGGCCGGGCTGTCTGTGGGCGGCTGTTCATCGACACGTCCGTCAGCGTGTATTTCCGAGGCGGGCGGCGCGCTGGGGGGCAGTTGCAGTTCCAGCAGTGCCTCGGGCAGGTGCAGGCCTTCGATGTCCGGCCATTGTTCGGATTCCAGCGGATTGCCGCCATTCTTTGTGGGGAGCTGTGCGAAGAGGATCAGTTCCACCTGAAACCAGCGGGCCTCGTCCTGCGGCGGGCTGGCGGGTGCAGCCCCGGCCCAGTGGGGCAGCAGGCCTGCCAGCAGGGCGCAATATGCGTAAAATCCAGCGCCGCGAGCCGGCCTGCGGCGCAAGTTCTTGGTATGATGGCGGCTTGTCAACGTCACTCAAATCACCTGGAAAGAGGTCAGGACTGCATTATGCCTGCGCGGCCCATTTTACGCATCGGTCATCCCCTGTTGTTGCAAAGGGCGCAAAGCGTCACCGAGTTTAACACGCCGCAACTGGATGCGCTGGTGGTGGACATGCTGGAGACCATGGCGCAGGCCGAGGGCGCCGGGCTGGCCGCCAACCAGATCGGCGTGCTGCAGCGGGTGGTGGTCTTCGGTTTCGAGGACAATCCGCGCTATCCCGATCGCGAGCCCGTGGCCCTCACCGTGCTGGTGAACCCCGAGATCCAGCCCCTGGGCGAGGAAATGGAAAGTGACTGGGAAGGCTGCCTC
>Ga0256832_1001305_pt1:0-2500 | contig 16727 bp, 10 predicted proteins | sample 134614metaG_FD_190534 | JGI IMG/M metagenome (GOLD analysis project Ga0256832, IMG submission 190534) | Hydrothermal vent microbial communities from Lau Basin, Pacific Ocean - 134-614 | ecosystem: Environmental > Aquatic > Marine > Hydrothermal vents | place: Pacific Ocean: Lau Basin...
ATGAACACCTCACCTTAGACCTTCGATGATATAATATTGGGGGCGTGCCCCTCCGGCGCCTTTCGCCCGTTGCCTTCGACAAGCTCAGGCAGCGGGCGCGGTCAGCGCCTTCGAGTCGGGCCCCTGCGGGCTCGGCTGTTCGCCTCGGCCCGCCCGTCATCCCACTCCACACCCTGCGCCACCCGCGTGGCTTCGACTCCGCTCAGCCAGCGGGCGTTTCCCATGGCAACGGCCCCTGAGCTTGTCGAAGGGCGGTCCGCCTCGCCTCACGGCTCGGCGCCCTCCGGGCCCCTCACGCGAGACTTCCGCTCCCTGAGCGGAGCCGAAGGGGCGGAAGGCACCAGACCATCCCGCGTGGCTTCGACTTCGCTCTGCCAGCGGGTAGATGCAGGGGCGCGGCATGCCGTGCCCCTACCATCCCCCCTTCTGCCCGATTGAAGAACACCGATTAACGAACGCTGATTTAAGAACAAAAAGGAGCAATTTAAAATAAATTCTTAAATCTTCAATCGGCGTTCGATGTTCGATATCCCCCAAAGCGTGCCGTGCCTTCTATACCTTACAAAACGTTCCCCCGCCAAAAGAACCCGCATAGACATCAGCGTTGGAAGCAGGTTTCCGAGTTTTTTACGTTTTGGGAACCGAAACGCTTCCTGTGCGTTATTAAGGATGCTGTTGCCTGCAAAAGGCGGGCGGCCGAAAAAACTTTCTGCAAAAGGCCCCGGATAGAAATGGGCGCCTTACTTTTGCGCTCCCGATGGCGAAGTCGTCGGGATGTTAATTTTTTGAGAAGCGGCGCTGGAAGCGGGTTTCCGAGTTTTTTACGTTTTGGGAACCGAAATGCTTCCTGTGCGTTATTAAGGATGCCGCCCGGTCAAGGGTAGGTGACTTAAAAATTTTGCGAAAGGGTGGCCGAATAAAATTCGGCGTTTTACTTTTGCACCCGCTTTTGAAAAACATGTCGCTCAATCGGAGCGATTACGATCTTTAAAAGGACTGGACAGGCAGAAATTTTGATGAGGTTCTCTTTACTATGGAGAGTTTGATCCTGGCTCAGGATGAACGCTAGCGGGAGGCCTAATACATGCAAGTCGAGCGGCAGCAGGCCCCTTCGGGGGTGCTGGCGAGCGGCGAACGGGTGAGTAACGCGTACGCAACCTGCCCCTAAGTGGGGGATAGCCGGGGGAAACCCCGGGTAATCCCGCATGTGGCCGCCGGAAGGCATCTTCCGGCGGTTAAAGCCGCAAGGCGCTTAGGGATGGGCGTGCGTCCCATTAGCTTGTTGGTGAGGTAACGGCTCACCAAGGCCATGATGGGTAGCTGGCGTGAGAGCGCGACCAGCCACACGGGCACTGAGACACGGGCCCGACTCCTACGGGAGGCAGCAGTAGGGAATATTGGGCAATGGGCGAAAGCCTGACCCAGCCATCCCGCGTGGGGGATGAAGGCCCTATGGGTCGTAAACCCCTTTTCTGGAAGACGAAACTTCGGGTCGTGTACCCGAAGCTGACGGTATTCCAGGAATAAGCACCGGCTAACTACGTGCCAGCAGCCGCGGTAATACGTAGGGTGCAAGCGTTATCCGGATTCACTGGGTTTAAAGGGTGCGTAGGCGGCCCAGTAAGCGGAGGGTTAAAGCCCCCGGCTCAACCGGGGAATTGCCTTCCGAACTGCTGGGCTTGAGTCCGGTCGAGGTGAGTGGAACGCAGCAAGTAGCGGTGAAATGCTTAGATATGCTGCAGAACACCAATCGCGAAGGCAGCTCACCAGGCCGGCACTGACGCTGAGGCACGAAAGCGTGGGGAGCGAACGGGATTAGATACCCCGGTAGTCCACGCCCTAAACGTTGAGCACTCGGTATGCGCCCGTTTTAAGGGTGCGTGCCCAAGGGAAACCGTTAAGTGCTCCACCTGGGGACTACGGCCGCAAGGCTAAAACTCAAAGGAATTGACGGGGGCCCGCACAAGCGGGGGAGCATGTGGTTTAATTCGATGATACGCGAGGAACCTTACCTGGGTTAAATCCTGGCGGACCGCCCCGGAGACGGGGCTTTCCCTTCGGGGACTGCCAGGAAGGTGCTGCATGGCTGTCGTCAGCTCGTGCCGTGAGGTGTCGGGTTAAGTCCCTCAACGAGCGCAACCCTTGCCTGCAGTTGCCAGCGGGTAATGCCGGGCACTCTGCAGGGACTGCCGGCGTAAGCTGGAGGAAGGAGGGGATGACGTCAAGTCATCATGGCCCTTACGCCCAGGGCTACACACATGCTACAATGGATGGGACAACGGGTCGCAACCTGGCGACAGGAAGCCAATCCCTAAAACCCATCCCCAGTTCGGATTGGAGTCTGCAACTCGACTCCATGAAGCTGGACTCGCTAGTAATCGCGCATCAGCCACGGCGCGGTGAATACGTTCCCGGGCCTTGTACACACCGCCCGTCAAGCCATGGGAGTCGGGGGGCCCTGAAGACGGATCCTCGCGGTCCGTTGAAGGGCAATCCGGCG
>Ga0256832_1001305_pt1:7500-16727 | contig 16727 bp, 10 predicted proteins | sample 134614metaG_FD_190534 | JGI IMG/M metagenome (GOLD analysis project Ga0256832, IMG submission 190534) | Hydrothermal vent microbial communities from Lau Basin, Pacific Ocean - 134-614 | ecosystem: Environmental > Aquatic > Marine > Hydrothermal vents | place: Pacific Ocean: Lau Basin...
AACCGCCCGAAACGGCAATCTTATCGGTGGTCTTGAAGGCTGTCCACTTCACGGACACCTGATCGGCCAAAACCCTGTATTGGCATTGCGTGGAAGCAGACGCCGCAGCTTCTTCCTTGGCGGCCTCCGGTGAAGATTGAGATGACTGAGACGAAGACGTACATGAAATCATACCTACGCCGAGCACGAATAATGAAGCAAGCAATATGTTTTTCATCACTGGATCGTTGAGTGGATACAAAACTACTGCAACTTACTTTTGTCGTAAACTTCGAGCCCATGATGAAAGAGCGAATACTTTTTGTGCTCCTGGTGATTGGCGGATGGTGGCTGATGGGATGCCAACCCGATTGGAACGTCGCCGCCGACCGGCCTCCCCGCTATGCCGTCCCGTTACTACACGGAAGCGTTTCCGCCGCCGATATTATTGACACCATTGGAGAGCGTCAAAAGGTCAAAACGGCCCAGGATGGGCTTGTCTCGCTGGTTTTTAGGGCCTCCACCCGCTCCAAAACCGCAGAAGAGGCATTCAGCCTGCCGTCCTTGCCGTTGGTGTTGGCCCCGGGCGTTTCCACCTATCCGGTGCCCTCCTTCAGCGGCGTTCAAATCTATCGGATTGATTGTAAAGGAGGCTTTCTGCGGATTGTGTTGCAGCAGCCTTCGGCCGGACCGTTGCAGGTGACGGTGGAAAGTCCATCCATTGTGAAAGACAACGTGCCCTTTTCATTCTCATCCGAGGTGGCGTCCGTCAACGGCATGGTGCAGCTCGACACGTCGGTCTCTTTGCAAGGATATACGATTTCGGTTCCCCAAAGCTCGCCGGCGCTCACCATCAATCATTCCGTGGTGGATGTCTCGACGCATGTTCCGGTCATCCCCACCATGTTCTCGGTGGTCTTTGACAGTTTGAAGTTCCGTTATATGGAGTTCTCACTGGGGACGGACTATACCCTCGAGTCTTTTCGGGATACCGTGAAGATTGACCTCATGGAGCACATCAAAGAAGGGAATCTGTTCATGCGCGACCCGTCGTTGATCCTGGAAGTGGTCAACGAAATGGGCGCTCCCGTGAAATTGGGCTTTTCCAACGTGACGGCCTATGCCGCGGCCACGGGACAGTCCATCACATTCCTCTCGCCGCTTCCCAGTCTTTTCGTGAATATGGACCCCGCGCCCGGCCGGGGAGACACCACCTACTTCCGATATCGGATCGACACCACCAACTCCAACCTTCGGGATGTGCTCAGCCTCCTGGCCAGTGAAATCCGATACCAATCGCTGGTGACCATGTTGCCCACCGGCGGCACCGGCTTTGTGGAAGATACCAGCAAAGTCACCGTGACCGCCTCGCTCCACATCCCGTTGTATGGATATGCCAACGTCACCATGGAGAAAGAGTTTGAGGCGTCGTTTACCGAAGACATGGGCTCCATGGACTCGCTTGTGCTATACCTTCAACTCAAAAGCGATTTCCCGCTGTCGGCTGAAGGACAATTGTATATGGTGGACAGTCAGGGCGTGGTCTTCGACTCCCTATTTGCTCAGAGCGGGCCGAGCTTGGTGATCTCGCCGGCAACGGTGGCTTTGGACGGGACGGTGTTGCAACAGGGCGTCACCTTTATGAAGATCGCTATCGGGCGACAACGGGCCCAGCGGCTTAAACGGCTGGCGAAACTGCGGGCGGTGATGATGCTGGGGCTGCATAACGCAGCCAGCCCTGTGGCCGAGATGAAAATCTTTGACTCTTACCGCATGGCCATTCAACTGTCAGCCGAAATTACACCCGACCTTTAAACCCACGACGATGAAGCGAGTGATTTTTTCCTTTCTGTTGTCGGCTGTGCCGCCCTTCTTGTTGCAGGCACAAACAAATGTGGCGCTCATCGGGTCGGATCCCCTCTGGGCCGGCGTCGAACAAAATGTGGGGCGACCTTTCCCCCGACTCATAAGCATCGGCCTTCCCAATGTGTATGTGGGCGAGTCCACCACCTTCCCTTCGTTGGATACGCTCCTGCGGTATTCTTCGCCGCAGGACCTGCATCAAGTGTTTCCTGAGCGGTTTTATGGGCAGTTGAATGCGCGGTTCGGCCTCTTGTCGCTGGGGGTGCGGGTTTTTGAACGGCATCATATCCGTGTCAGCGGAGAGGGAATGATGGAGGGCTTTGTGGAAATTCCCCGGGATCTGCCTGACCTCATTCTGAACGGAAACGCACCATATATCGGCGACACGCTCGACCTGGGCATCCGATTGCGGTTTCAAAGCTATGACCGATACACGCTGGATTACGTGTGGGCCGCCCCGCAGTATAGCCTGGGCGCAGCCATCCATTATTATCGGGGATGGACCACCGTCAACCTCATGCCCGATCAGTTCGGCCTTTATACCCACGACACCACCCTTCATCTGACCCTGATGAGCGATGCCACCCTCGCAGCCACGGCCGATACAGCATTGGTCAGAGAATGGGCGGATGGAAACGTGGATTCCTTGAATGTAATGCTGGATCGAAGGTCGCCCATCGGAAACGGCATCGGGTTCAGCATCGGCGGGCGGGTCCGCCTGCTCGGCTTCCTGAACCTGTCGGGAAACTGGGCCAACGTAGGCACCATCAAATGGCGAACCGGTTCGGTGTACCGGATCAAATCGTCATATACATTTCGGGGGCTGGATGTGGCGGATGTGCTGCACAACGACACCGCCGCCGTCCAGTCGGTCATCGACTCGGTCAAGACAGCCTTCACCCCCACTTTTTCGCATACCTCATTCTCTACACCCACCACGCAGCGCTTCTTTTTGCGGGCGGACATTGTGTTTGATCAGTTCAGCTTTCTGCCGGTGGGCTTTGTGTTGGCCGGAGAAAAAAATGCCCGGTGGCGCTTGACATACGGCGCGTATCTCAATATGGCCTTCTTGCCCCCCCTCTCGATGACGTTTTCGGCCTCTTACCGCCCGTTGGGCGTCAAAGGGCGCAGCTACAAAACGGCCGCTCCTAATATCAATTGGGGGCTGATGCTCCATGGGCATATCGCCAAGGTGTTTTCATATTATGTGGGGACGGATAACGTCCCCTGGCGGGGAATTTTTCGGGGCCAGTGGGACCGCTTCCGCCATCTTGACGTGACGGCGGGATTTGCACTTCATTTTGGGGCCAGAAATCCTTACTATAAGCTGCGTATCTATACGGATGAACCCCGTTAACGGCGGTTTCCCGCAGGCAAGGCGTTCTCTGCTTCGTTTATTATCTTTGCCGATGGGGTAAGCCCCATGCGACCAGCTCCCCGTGGCCGCCCCAGGTCCGGAAGGAAGCAAGGCGGGGCGGGTCGCAGCGGTGCGACATGGGTGCCTTGCCCCATTTTTACGTAATGAATTATTAAGGAATGCTCATCTTTGCTGACACGGCCAATCTGGACGCCATTAAGGAGCTCAACGACTACGGCATTCTCGACGGCGTCACCACCAACCCTTCGCTGATGGCGCGTGAGGGGATTCAGGGACGGGATGCCGTCCTGACACACTATCGGGCAATTTGCGAAGAAGTAAATGGGCCGGTCAGCGCCGAAGTCATCGCCACCGATTACGAGGGCATGCTGGCCGAAGGAAGAATGTTGCATGCGATTGCAGAAAATATTGTGGTCAAGGTGCCGATGACCCCGGCAGGCATCAAAGCCATTGCGACCCTTGCCCAGGAGGACATCCCAACGAATTGCACGCTGGTGTTCTCGCCGGGGCAGGCGATTCTGGCCGCCAAGGCGGGCGCCTCGTTTGTCTCCGTATTTATGGGGCGGCTGGATGACGTCGGCCATCCGGCCATTGAAACGGTCCAGTCGATTATAGACATATACGAAGCCCAGGGCGCCGAAGCCATGGTGTTGGCGGCTTCTATCCGTCATCCACAACACATTATTCAATGCGCCGAAGTAGGAGTCGATGCCGTCACAGCGCCGCCGGCATCCATCAAACAACTGTTTCACCATCCGCTGACGGATATCGGACTGGAGAAATTTCTGGCGGACTATCGGAAAGTGCAGCAGCAAGCGTAAAAACCTTAAATGAAAGACTGATGAAGAAGATGATTTTGATGTTGACCGGAATCGTGGGAATGGCCACCGTGTCCGCACAGCTCTCTTACGACCCCGGAAAATCGGTGGTGGTAACCGGTACCACCACCGATGCTTCTAATCCTCATGGTATCATCACCTTTACTAATCAGGGCAATGATTCGGTGCACCTGGGATGGAACGTCATCGAAAACACGCTGAATCTGGGGTGGGGGGCGATTTTTTGCACAGACGTATGCTATACCCAGGTGAAGAATACCGGCACATATGCGCCCATCGCACCTGGGCAAGGCGCATATGTGAGCTTGGAAATTCAAACGAATGGGCTGCCCGATACAGGACGGTTGCAGGTGGTCATCTATGAGCTGAACGGTTCCATTTCCGACACCCTGCTCTTTGAGGTTCAGATTCAACAGGGCACCACCGGCATCGGCGACCATGCGGAAGCGTCGGCGCAGCCTTTTTACTATCATGACGGGCGGCTCCGCTTTTCGCCTTCGATGAAGGGCAAAACCATCGCCATCTACTCGTTGGTTGGCAAAGAGGCGCTTCGCACGAAGGTCGGGCGCCGTGAAGTCAATGTGGCCGACTTGCCCCGCGGCATCTATTTTGTGGTGGTGGAAGGACCGACCCATCGGGTGGTCGGGCGCTTTTGGAAGCCGTAAGGTCGGATGTGGTCGGAGGTGTGGCGGGACTTGAAGTGGCAGGTTCAAGTCCGCCGAGATGCCGTGGTCATCATCCTGCTCATTCAGGTAGGTGTGTTTGTGGGGTTGGGGCTGCTTCGGTTGGGCGGATGGTTGGTCGGTCCGTCGGGAAGCGGCGTTGATTGGCTGCCGTCTCTGGGGCTTCCGGCCGATTTCAGCGAATGGCTTCGCCGTCCGTGGACTGTGGTTACGTATGCATGGGTGCATGCCGGATTCTGGCACCTGCTTTTTAATGGGCTGATCTTTTACTGGTTCGGGCGCTTTTTTGAGGACCTGGTGGGGCAGCGCCGTTTAGTGACGGTCTTTATCGGCGGCATGCTCACCGGTGCAGTGGCCTATTGGCTGATGGGGTGGTGGAAAGGATGGCATGGATATATGATTGGCGGCTCGGCGGCGGTGATGGCGGTGATGGCGGCCTCGGCGACGCTGACGCCCGACCGCAGGCTCTATTTGCTGTTGATCGGGCCGGTGAAGATCGCCTATATCGCCGTGGCGCTGTTGTTGTTGGACCTGATTGCCATGCCGCTGGGCAATCCCGGCGGACATGTGGCCCATCTGGGCGGTGCGTTGTTTGGCTTCTTTTATGTGCGTTGGATGCAGGGCCGTTGGCCGTTTTACCTGTCGGCTGTCCGGCGGCCGGCATGGCGTCCCCCGCAGCGGAGCGCTCAGCAGGCCCATCAGATGGTGATGGAAGTGGACCGCATCCTGGAAAAAGTGGTCCGGGAAGGCATGGACAGCCTCTCCGAACGGGAGCGGCGGATTCTTCAGGAGGCTTCCGAGCAATATCGCCGCGGGAAGAAATAAGCAAGGCGGCGACGTTCGCGTGAGGGGCCCGAAGGGCAGGGAATATCGAACATCGAACACTGATTTTTGATTTAAGGTTTTATTTTAATTTATCCTTTTTTTGTTCTTGAATCAGCATTCGTTAATCGGTGTTCTTCAATCAGGCAGAAGGGGGGCACGCCCAAAAGCAAGCCCCGAAACAACCCCGTTCTTTCGGCGGATAATATTTTTTCGCTTTACTTTGCGAGGACGCCCAATGGACTTATCATGACCGAACCGCACGTGCTTCTTGATGTGCAGAACCTCTCGGTGGATTTCCGAACCGAAGAGGGGCTTGTCCACGCTGTTCAGAATGTTTCTTTCCAACTGGAGAGAGGAAAAACGCTCGGCATTGTCGGCGAGTCGGGCTCCGGAAAGTCGGTGACTTCGCTGGCGGTGATGCGGCTGATTCCGAATCCGCCGGGCAAAATCGTCGGCGGACGGATTCTGTTCCGCCGCCGCAATGGCGAGGTGGTCGATCTGGTGGGAATGGATAATCCGAGCATGCAGTCGATTCGGGGCAACGAGATCGCGATGATCTTTCAGGAACCCATGACCTCGCTGAATCCGGTGTTTACCTGCGGCGATCAGGTCATGGAGGCCATCCTGTTGCATCAGAAAGTGAGCCGGCAGGAAGCACGAGAGCGCACCATCGAGCTGTTTAAGCAGGTGCTTCTGCCCCGACCCGAGAAGATTTTCGACGCCTATCCGCACCAGCTGTCGGGCGGGCAAAAGCAGCGCGTGATGATCGCCATGGCGATGAGTTGCAACCCCTCGATCCTCATTGCCGATGAGCCCACCACCGCCCTTGACGTCACGGTCCAGAAAACCATCCTGGAACTGATGCAAAAGCTGCAGCAGGAAAACGACATGAGCATCATCTTCATCACGCACGACCTCGGCGTGATTGCCGAGATTGCCGACGACGTGATGGTCATGTATCGGGGCAAGGCAGTGGAGAAGGGCGATATTTATCAGATATTCACCGACCCGCAGCATCCCTACTCGAAGGGCTTGCTGGCCTGCCGGCCGCCGCTGGATGTGCGCTTGCGCCGCCTGCCCACGATGGCCGACTTTCTCGAAGAACTGCCCGACGGGCGCATGAAAGCCCGCGACGTAACGGTGCAACAGGTCATCGAGGAAAATGTCATCTCGCCGGAAGAACGAAAAGCCGCCCTGGAGAAAATTTATCGACGGGAGCCATTGCTGAAGGTCGAGCATGTCAAAACCTATTTCCCGATTCGGAAAGGCTTTTTCTCTCGTGTGGTCGATTACGTGCGGGCGGTGGATGATGTGTCGTTTGACGTCTATCCGGGCGAGACGCTGGGGCTGGTGGGCGAATCGGGCTGCGGCAAGACCACGCTGGGGCGCACGATCCTTCGGCTGATCGAGCCCACAGGCGGCGCCGCCTATTACGCAGGGAAAAACGTCTTTGACATTCCGGAAAAGGAAATGCGGGCGTTGCGCCGGAAGATGCAGATCATCTTTCAAGACCCGTATTCGTCGTTGAACCCCCGGATGACCATCGGAAACGCCATCATGGAGCCCATGCAGGTGCATAACCTGTATGACAACGACCGGCAACGGCGGGAGAAAGTGAAAGAACTGCTGGAACAGGTGGGGCTGAAAGCGCATCACTTCAACCGATATCCGCATGAATTTTCGGGCGGGCAGCGTCAACGGATTTGCATTGCGCGGGCGCTGGCTGTCAGTCCCGAGTTTATCATTTGCGATGAGAGCGTGTCGGCGCTGGATGTGTCGGTGCAGGCGCAGGTGCTGAATCTGCTCAATGAGTTGAAGGAAGAATATAATCTGACTTATATTTTCATCTCGCACGACCTGTCGGTGGTGAAGTTTATGTCGGATCGGATTGCGGTGATGAACCGGGGCAAAATTGTGGAACTGGGCGATGCGGATGAGATATACTATCGTCCGAAAGAAGACTATACGCGCCACCTGATCGATGCGATTCCGAAGGGGCGGGTCGAAGACATTCGGGCGGCCCAGCAGCGGCGGGCCGCATGGCGCCGGCAGATGGTGAACCCCTCGGGCCGGGCTTAGAAGGGATAGCCCACGCCGATGTGAAAGTGGAGGTTGTCGGCCAGCCAGCGGGGCGACCATTGGGAAAACAGCCAGCTTTGCTGAATGGGGTCGTGGAGGGGAACGGCCAGATCGCCCCGAAGAATGAAATACTCAAAGTCCCGCCGGAGTCCGAACCCGCCGCCGACGGCCACCTGATGTATAAATGAAGGCCAACGGAAACGGGAGTCGGGATGGCCGTAAGTGCGGGAGACGTTCCACACATTGCCGGCATCGGCAAATATGGCGCCTTTCCACGGACCGGTGATGGTCCAGCGAAATTCGTAAGAAGCAAGCAACAGCATCTCTCCCGAGCGCTCGAAGGGCGAGGCGTCGGGGGCGTCCCAACCGCCCGGCCCCACTTCCTGATAGCGCCAGCCGCGCAGCGAGTTGGCGCCGCCGATATAATATCGCACTTCAAACGGAAGATAGCCCACGTTCCCATATGGGTAGGCAATGCCGCCCCAGAAGCGGAAATGAACCGAGGCGGAAGTGAAAAAGTGATGGAGCCGAAAGTCAAGATTGGTCTTGAAATACTGATAAAAAGGCACCTTGCCGATGGTGTAAGGCGGGCTGTCGCGACGGGTCCAGCGGCTGATCAGGTAGGCCAGATTGCCGGCCGATTCGATGGGCGTCCAATAGAGCACCACATTCCATGGCGGGCGGGGCGTGCGGCTTAGGTCGGTGTAAAAGAAAGCATAGCGGAAGAGCGGAATGACGTGCGGACGAAAGACTTCCTGAAGAAAGGGATCGGCCGATTGCTCGATGGTCTTTTGCAGGACGGAGTCGAGGATGTGAATGCGGGAGTAGTTCACGAACAGCGGCGTGAAAGTATGGCGGTTGTGTTTGTTGACGAACCGATAAAGAAATTGCCCCGAAAAGGCGATGCGTTGATAAGAGACGTTGAGGTCCTGAATATGCGAGACCTCCATGAGGGTTTGTTCTTCCTGCGCCTGCACGCGGTGGGTCAGTTCATCCAGGAAGAGGGCCCGGGCGAAAAGCAGGCCGGTCGAGAGCTGCAAGTTGGTGTTGGAAATCACCTGCGTGCGGGCTTGAAGGGTGCTTTCAAAGGAGACTTGCAATTTGGTGTTCCACTGAATCAGCCGCCGGAGAAAGTTGCGGTCGATCCATTGGGTGCTGAAACTCACGCCGTAGAAGCGCCCCTGTTGCGTGCCCAGCGGCGAACTTTCTTCGGTGGTGTGTAGCCCTATTTGACCTTCCAGCCGATATCGAGGCGCCATAAACGCAGTCATCGAAGCGGAAAAGTGCCCTTCCCGCGTCGATGAATCAATCTTGATCGGGATAAAACGAGAGCGGACGGCCTGAAAGGCGGTGTAGTTGTTGAGCCGCTGCTCCATCAGCTGCAGGTGATACAGCGACCATCGGGAAGGAAGGGGCGTAGGATACACATATTTCAGTGTGGGCCCGTGAATGAGGCGGGGCGGATGGACTACCCTCAGGGTGTGATGTCGTAAGGTGTCGAACGCAGCCACAGGAAAGCGGGGCTTAACGGCTAACAACACCGAGTCGATATGTCGTTGGAGGAAAGGCCCCCCGGTAATA
>Ga0256832_1001306_pt1 | contig 16725 bp, 15 predicted proteins | sample 134614metaG_FD_190534 | JGI IMG/M metagenome (GOLD analysis project Ga0256832, IMG submission 190534) | Hydrothermal vent microbial communities from Lau Basin, Pacific Ocean - 134-614 | ecosystem: Environmental > Aquatic > Marine > Hydrothermal vents | place: Pacific Ocean: Lau Basin | collected...
TGAGCTGGGGCTTTCGGTCAGCCTCTCCACCGACGCCCACGCGCTCGATCACCTGCGCTACATGGAGCTCGCGGTGGGCACGGCGCAGCGGGCCTGGCTGGGGCCGGACCGGATCCTCAACACCCGCGGCCTGAAGGAACTCCGCGGCTGGCTCGCCGACGTACGCGGCTAGCCGTAGAGTCCGAACACGTGGTTCGCGCTCCCCCCGAGCATCTTCCCGTCACCCCAGCGAAAGCTGGGGTTCAGGACCAAATAGAGAGCCGTATTTCGGAGCTATAGGGTGTTGCCTTTTATGTCAGAGTTCACCACGAGCAAGGCGGGCGTACGCCGGTCTGGATTCCAGCTCGCGCGAGCCTTGCGGCTCGCTTGGCTGGAATGACGAAAGGAAAGCTGCATTCGTTAAGAAGCCGGCCCATGCCGCTCCGGCGCCTCGGCTACCTCGGACTCCACCTCCCGTCACCCCAGCGAAAGCTGGGGTCCAGGACCGAGTCGGGGGTCGGCGTTTGGCGTTGCTACGTCACTATGGTTTCCTAAAACCTCCAGGAGTGATGGAGACCTCGCCGATCTGGATTCCAGCTCGCGCGTGCGCAGGGGCTCGCCCCGCTGGAATGACGGTCGCTCGCTGAGTTTGAAGGACGAATCCCGCCCTGCGGCTACCCCCACACGGTCCGCCCGGACCGCGCCGTGAATCCGGTAGGGCCGTGGCTCGTAGCTTGGGACCTGTGGTTTTAGGGAACGAGGACTTCTTTCCCAGAGGGATCGGGCGAACAACGTGTTGGGAAGTTACAGGCTAGCCGCGCCGCCAGGGCGGCTCCAGCGGCGCCGCCCGGTAGGGGCGGACGGCCCGCAGCGGCAGGCCGTGCTCGCGCCCCCAGGCCTCCCAGGCGTCGGCGTCGCGGCTGAGGAAGAAGGCCTCGAGCTCACGCGCGAGCGCGGCTTCGCCCGGGGCCGTGCCGCGGGCGGCGGTCCAGTCGGGCCGGTCGGCGGCCTCGCAGAAGCGGGTCCAGAGGTGCGGCTCGAGCGCCGCCAGCGCCACCCGCCCGGAGGCGGCCGGGTAGACGCGGTAGGCGGGGTTCGAGCCGTCCAGTCCCGGGATCGGCGGGTAGCCGAAAACGCCCGCCGCCTCGCTCAGGTAGACCTCGTAGAAGCCCCCGCCCCGGCGCAACCCCTCGAGCGCCGCCAGCGCCGCCCACAGCGCGCCGCTGGTGTCGGCGAGCTGGGCGTGCGGCCACGCCCCCGCAAGCCGGTCGAGCAGCCCCGAGGCGGCCAGGTAGCTGAGGTCGTGCCCGGGGGCGGCGGGGTCATCGCGGTGGCCGGCGAGCCGCACGTAGACGAGGCGAGGGTTGTGCTCACGCAGCGTCGCGTAGCCCAGCCCCAGCCGCTCCATCGCCCCGGCGCGGTTCGACTCGAGCAGAACCGCCGCCTCCCGCACGAGCCCGAGCAGCTCTTCGCGGCCGCGCGCGCTCTTGAGGTCGAGGGTCACGGCGGCCTTGCCCGCGTTCAGCCAGGCGTGGGTCCGGGGCTGCCAGCGCGCCAGGTCGTCGCCCGCCGGCGGCAGGACCCGCAGCACCTCGAAGCCCAGGCGCTCGAGCACCAGGCCCGCCAGCGGACCCGGCAGCAGCCGCGTAAGGTCGAGCACCCGCGCGCTCAATAAACCCGACCCCCCGGCGGCACCTCGCGCTCCACCGCCAGCAGCACGACCCGGCCTTCGGCGTCGGGCACCCCCAGCACCAGCACCTCGGAGGTAAACCCGGCCACCCGGCGCGGACCCAGGTTCACCGCGGCCACGACGAGGCGGCCTTTCAACTCTTCGGGTCGGTAGAGCTCGGTGAGCTGGGCGCTCGAGGTCTTGACCCCCAGGGGACCGAAGTCGATCCAGAGCCGGTAGGCCGGCTGGCGCGCCTTCTCGTTGGGCTCGGCCCGGACGATCCGCCCCACCCGCAGGTCCAGGGCCTCGAAGGCCTCCGGCCCCGTCACGCCCCCGCCTCCAGCAACCGCCGGGCTTCACGCACGGCCTCGTCGAGCAGCTGCGCCAGCCGCTCGTCTTCCAGGTAGACGGCGCGGCCCGCCAGCTGCACGAGGCGGCCTGCCGGCGGCCATTCCTCGAGCTCCTGGGCGAGGTCCGCGAGCGCCACCGGGTCCGGGTCGTCCAGGAAAGCGCGCAGAGCTTCTTTGGCGTCCATGCCTCCATGGTAGTATGACGCGTGTTTCAAGGCGGCGAAGGCCCCGACCCCATGGCCGAGGACCCCGAACGCCTGCGGGCCAGGCTCGAGCGGTTGTTCGAAGCCCCACCCACGCGCGAGCGTGACGGCGAGGTCGCGCTCGTCTTCCTCGCGCTCGCGGCGCAGACCGGCGGTGCCGAACGGGAGCGCGCCTTCCTGGCGGGCTACAGCTACGCGCGGACCAGCCGTCACCCCGAGGCGCGGGAGCGCGCCGAGCGCCTGCGGGAGGAGCTGGCCGCATGGAGGCGCTGAGCGCCTGGGCCGCCTACGCCGTCCTCGCCAGCGGGGTGCTGGCGGCGCTAGGGGTGGCGCGCATCCGCAAGGGCGATCGGATGTTGCATCCCAGGCTGATGCTGGCCGCGGTGGCCCTGGCCGCGATCTTCCTGGTGCTCTACCTGCTGAAGTGGAGCCTGGTGGGTACGGTCCGCTACGGAGGGCCGGAGCCGGGGCGGGTGCCCTACCTGGTGCTGTTGCTGAGCCACACGCTGGCCGCCACGCTCAACGTGCCGCTGGTGCTGGGGGCGATCTACGCGGCCTGGCGCGGTCGCTGGAACCTGCACAAGCGCTGGGCGCGCGTCGCCGTGCCCGTCTGGCTCTACGCCGCCGCGACGGGCTGGCTCGTTTACTGGGTGCTGGCGCGCTGGGGTGTGAGCTGAAGGAAACAAAAAACACGTGCGGCCTCGGCCGCACGTGCGGTTTTTGGTTGCGGGGGCAGGATTTGAACCTGCGACCTTCGGGTTATGAGCCCGACGAGCTACCAGACTGCTCCACCCCGCGTCGCCATCGCTTAATTTAACAAATGGCCCCGGGGCTGTCAAGGCGGGGGAGCGCGTCTGGGGCTTGGCCGGGGCGCCGGCAACGGTGACGAATTTCTTGTGACGGAAGTGAAGATCCTGATAGAATAGCGCAAAGAATGACGGTACCGGGAGGAAGGCGTCTTATGAAATCAACGTGGATCATCTTGCTGCTGCTGGGAGGCGGTTTCGCGCTCGCGCAAACCCCTCCGCCCGCCCAACCCGACCCCGCAGCCCTCGAGGCGCGCCTGCGGGAACAACCGGGCGACCTGCCCACCATGGTGGCCCTCGGGCGCGCTTACCTGGACGACGGTCGCCTCGACGACGCCGTACGCATCTTCGAAGACGTGCTGGCGCTCGATTACCAGAACTTCCAGGCCCACTTTGGGCTGGGCCTCGCGCTTTACCGCAAGGGTGATGTGAAGGGGGCTCTCTTCGAGTTCGACCAGGTTACCCGGCTGTTCCCGGACCGATTCGAGGGGTGGTACAACCTCGCGGTGGCTTATGCCGACCTGGGCCGCTGGGAGGAGGCCACCGAAGCGTTCAAGCGCGCGCTGGCCTTGGGTACCGAACAGGGGCTGGCACCCGAGGTGTTGCGCCCGGCCTACATCGGCCTGGCCGCAGCCCTGCGCAAGCTGGGAACGCCCGAGGAGGCGGCCGCGGTGCTGCTGGAAGCCGTGGCGTCGGCGGGTGAGGACGAAGAGCTCCTCTACCTGGCGGCCGAGAACCTGGCCATGGCGGGTAAACCCAAGGACGCCATCCCCTTGCTCTACAAGGTGCTCAACCGCGACCGCGGTCACGTGGCGGCGGCCGGGCTGCTCGCGGACATCTACGTCGGCCAGGGCCTCGTCGAGCGCGCTCTGCGCGAGCTCGACCGTTCGCTCGCGGTCGCGAACGATCCGGCGCTCAAGGCCAACCTGCTGCTCAAGAAGGCCATGATCCTCAAGGGTACGGACCCCCAGCAGGCCTCGGAGCTGCTGCGCGAGGCCACCCAGCTGGACGGCCGCCTATGGCAGGCGCACTACGACCTGGGCACGCACTGGCTGCGTGCCGGTGACGCGGAGCGCGCTCTAGAGGCCTTCAAGAAGGCCTACAGCGTCAAGCCCGACGAGCCGCGCATCCTGGTGGGGCTCGCCGCGGCGTACTTCCAGATGAAGGACTACAAGCAGGCGCTTCGCTACGCCAAGCTGGCGTCGGCGGCGGCCAAGGGCAGCCCCAAGGCGGATGCGTTGCTGATCGCCGGCAAGAGCGCATACCGGCTTGGTCGCTACGGGGAGGCGCGCGCGCTGCTCATGCAGACGGTGGATCTGGCCCCGGACCGCGCCGAGGCCTGGCTGTGGCTGGGGCTCGCGGCCTATGCGCTCCAGGATCTGGATACCGCGGTGGCCGCACTCGAACGGGCCGTGCAGCTTGATCCCTCCCCGATCGCACGTCTCAACCTGGGGGCGGCCTACCTGGCCAAGAAGCGCTTCAGCGACGCCGAACAGGTGCTTACCCAGGTGGTGCTCGAGGATCCGCAGAACGCCGAGGCCTGGTACAACCTGGGCTGGGCGCTCAAGTCGCTGGCACGCGAGACCGAGGCCCAGCGGGCCTGGAAACGAGCGCTCGAGCTGGGCTACGAGCCCGCGCGCAGCCTCATCAAGAAGTGAGTCTCTCAAGGAGGCCCTATGCGCTGGCTACGTGACAACTGGATCGACGCGCTCATCTTCGCGGTCTTTGCGGTGACCGTGGTGGGCATCGTGCTCTTCCTGACCGGTGTGAACCCCTTCAAGAGCCAGGCGCCGTCGGGGGTGACGGCGCCGGCGGGCGTGGAAACGCCCGCGGTCGGGGAGCCCCCCGCCCAAGCGGACGAAGGCACGGCCGCGGAAGAACCGGTGACCGTGGTTCCGCTCTTGCCCTCGCCGCCGGCCGCGGAGGAACCCGCACCGCCGGCGCCCCAGCCCGAAGCAGGAACCCAGGAGCCCGAGCCGGCCCCCACGTCGCCTTCCGAAGCGCCGGCACCGCGTCCAGCGCCCGCGCCTGCTGTGCCCGCCGGTCCCGAGAGCGGAACCTACAGGGTATCGGTGGGCGCTTTCGGCAATCCGCTGAACGCGTTGGCGCTCGCCCAGCGCCTGCAGGAACAGGGGTACCCGGTGAGGCTCGAGCCCGTAGGCCGGGTCACCCGCGTCGTCGTCGGACCCTACGGCCGGCGCAGCGCGGCCCAGGCCGCCGCTGCGAAGCTGAGCCACCTCGAACCGCAGGTCTACCGAGGCGACAGCCCGGAGCCGGGCCAGGGCTACCTTCAGGTGGGTGCGTTCCGGCAGCTGGCCTCCGCCGAGGCGACGGTGGCGGCGCTGCGAGAGCAAGGCATCGGCCCCGTGGTGCTGCACTACCGCGATCCCTGGATCAAGGTCTGGGTGGGCCCGGTGGAGCCTGGGGAGACGGCCGCGCTCAAGCAGAAGTTGAAGGATGCCGGCTTTGAGGTCGTCGAGGTGCGCTAATGGCCAAGGTACCCGACGCCACGATCACCCGCCTGGTGCAGTACCTGCGGGCGCTCGAGCGCATGGAGGAGGCGGGCACGGTGCGCACCTCCAGCGAAGAGCTGGCGCGGGCCACGGGTGTGACCGCCTTCCAGGTGCGCAAGGACCTGGCCTACTTCGGAAGCTACGGCACCCGCGGCGTCGGCTACACCGTACCCGTGCTGCGGCGGGAGTTGCGGCAGATCCTGGGCATGGGCCGGCGCTGGCGCCTCATCTTCGTGGGCATGGGACGGTTGGGGCAGGCGCTGGCCGACTACCCCATCCTGGCCGAGTCCTACGAACTGGTGGCGGGTTTCGACGTCAAGCCCGAGCTCGTGGGGCAGCAGGTAGGGCCCGTGAAGGTGCGTCCAATGGAGGAACTGGAAACCACGGTGCGCGAGGAACACGTCGACGTGGCCCTGCTGGCGGTGCCGGAGTCGCAGGCGGTTCGGGTCGCAAACCGCCTCGTTAAAGCGGGGGTGCGTGGTATTCTGAACTTTGCGCCGGTCGTACTCAACCTCCCCGAGGAGGTTGCGGTCGAGAACGTCGACTTCATGGCGGGGCTTTCACGCTTGGGCTTCTTTATGCTGAACCCAAGGTGGCGAGAGGAGATGATGGGATGAAGAAGTGGCTGATCTTGGGAACCTTGCTCATCGCGGGGGCGCTCACCTCGTGCGGGCTCGAGTTTGGTTTCAAGCAGTACTATCATGTGAACCTCAGTCCGGATATGTGGGGGTTTGAGATCGATAACCAAGGCCGCATTATCGTCGTGGGCAACCAGGCCCAGGTGCTGGCCGCCCCCGGAGCGCCCGAGGGCCAGCTCGAGCGCATCGAAGTGCACTACTACGACGGCGCCGGCCAGGAGATCGACGTGGGCGATTCCACCTATGTGGCCAACTTCCCCGTCCCCATCCCCGCGGGTATCGTCTGCCCCAGCGCGGAGGGCGGCACGACGTTCTGCACCAAGGCGGACGAGAACTGGGAGTACGGCTGGGCACGCTCGGAGCCTTTCGAGTTCAGCCTGGACGGCAAGATCGCGCAGATGATGGCCGCGGCGCTCGGCAGCAACGCCGACCACATCGACTGGCATGCCCGCGCCATCTTCTACGCCCGCACCTCGGGCGGCAAGCCGGTGCGCTGGGAGCAGGACATCAAGATCATCGTTCCGCTTTCGTCTGGAGGTTAGGCCTGCCCGTGTGGGTATACTTGAGCCGGTGAGCGTCGAGCCGTCGTTGTCCTCTTTACCCGAGCTTGGAACTACGTTCGAGCGCAGGCTGCGTTCCCTGCTCCAGTCCGACGTCGAATTCATCCAGCTGATCGAAGACGATCTCGTCACCGCCGGGGGCAAGCGCATCCGCCCCCGGCTGGCCTTGCTGGCGAGCCGCGCCCTCGGGGGCGTTCCCCACGAGATGGAGCTCGCGCTGGCGGTCGAGCTTTTGCACTCGGCCACGCTGCTGCACGACGACCTGGTGGACGACGCCGAAACCCGGCGGGGGCGCGAGGCGGCCTTCCGCAAGTACGGCAACGCCGTGTCGGTGCTTTCGGGGGACTACCTGCTGAGCCGCGTACTCTTCCTTCTGGCCGAAACCGGGCGTATCGAGCTCGTGCACCTCTTCGCCGAGGCGGCCCGCCAGCTGGCCGAGGGTGAGGTGCTGCAGTTCCAGGCTGCCGCCTACCAGGAATACTCCGAGGCGCAGTACCTGCGCATCATCGAGAGCAAGACCGCAGCGCTCATGCGTGCGGCCACCGAAGGCGCCGCGCTTCTGGCCGAAGCTCCCGAGCCCATGCGGGCGGCACTCGCCGACTTCGGTCGCGAGTACGGCCTGGCCTTTCAGATGCGCGACGACTACCTCGACCTCATGGGCAGCGCCGACCTGCTGGGCAAGCCGGTGGGCGGCGACGTGCGCGAAGGCAAGGTTACCCTGATCACGCTCTGGCTCTTGCGCGAAGAGCCCGACGGTGTGGGCGACGTGCTGCTGCGTCGCGGCGCCGGGGAGGGCGACGTGGACTACCTGCGCGAGCTGGCGCAGCGCACGGGCGTGGCCGCGCGGGTGGTGGAGGCCATCGGCAAGCGCGTGCAGGCTGCGGTAAAGGCGCTCGCCGCGCTGCCCCCGAGCGAAGCCCGCACGTCCCTGGAAGGTTTGGCCCTTGCGGAACTGGAGCGCCTGCAGTAGACCAAGGCTGCGTGGCGGTACCTTAGGAGGTGCAGATGCTGAGCAGCGCCTACAAACCACCGGGTGAGCCGGGGCTATGGCACGACTTCCTGAACCAACTCGAACGAACGCTCGCGCACGTCAACGCGCACCCGGCCACGGTGGAGTACCTGACCCATCCCCGAAGAACCGTGGCCCTGACCGTGCCCGTGCAACTCGACGACGGCACGGTGCATTTTTTCAGCGGCTACCGCGTGGTGCACAACATCGCCCTGGGGCCGGCGCGCGGCGGCGTGCGCTTCCATCCCAAGGTCTCTCTGGGGCAGTCCGTGGGGCTCGCGGCCATCGCCACGATCCAGTCCGGGGTCTTCCGCCTTCCCTACGGGGGTGCCGCCGGCGGGGTGGCGGTGAACCCGCGCAAGCTCTCGACGGGCGAGATCGAGCGCCTCACGCGCCGCTACGCCGCCGAGCTGGTGGACGTGATCGGTCCGGACAAGGACATCCTCGGCCCCGACCTGGGCACCGGGGAGCGTGAGATGGCCTGGATGATGGACACCTTCTCGACCAACCGCGGCTTCACCGAGCCCGGCGTCGTCACCGGAAAGCCCCCGCAGCTCGGGGGCGTTTCCAAGCGCGGCGAGGCCGTGGGGCGCGGGGTGCTCTACGCCGTCGAGGCCTTCACCCGCTTCCAGAAACAGGACCTCACCCAGAGCACCGTAGCGGTGCAGGGGTTCGGCAAAGTGGGCCGCGCGGTGGCGCGGCTCTTTTCCGAGGCGGGGGCCAGGGTGGTGGCGGTCTCCGACGAGTGGGGTGCGGTGTACAACCCCGAGGGTCTCGACCCCCGGGCCCTGCTCGCCCACTTCAAGGAAACGGGGCGGGTCGAGGGGTTTGCGGGCGCGCACACCATCGGTCGCGACGCCCTCGTGGGGCTCGAGGTGGACTTCCTCATCCTCGCGGCCTTGGAAGGTCTCATCAACGAAAACAACGTGGACCAGGTTCGCGCCCGGGTGCTCGTGGAGTCGGCCGTGGGAGCGGTGACCGCCGAAGCCGACGCCGAGCTGCGGCGCCGTGGGGTGCCCGTCGTGCCCGACGTGATCGCCGGCGGTGGCGGGCTGACCATGGACTACCTCGAGTGGGTGCAGAACTTTTCGATGTTCAACTGGTCCGAAGAGCGCGTCTGGTCGGCCATGCAGCGCCGGGTCGCGCAGACGCTCGAAGAGGTATGCAGCTACGCCGAGGCGCAGTCCATCGACCTGCGCCTGGCCTCGTACGCCATCGCGGTCGATCAGATCAACTTCTCCACGCACATGCGGGGGGTGTACCCATGAAAAGCGAACCGTTGTCCTACCTTCCGGAAGGCGACCAAGGCCCCTGGGGGATCTACCTGGAGCAGGTCGAGCGCGTCACGCCCTACCTGGGCAAGCTCAAGTACTGGGTGGACACCCTTAAACGCCCCAAGCGCATCCTGATCGTCGACGTGCCCGTTCACCTCGACGACGGCACCGTGGTGCACTTCGAGGGGTACCGGGTGCAGCACAACACCTCCCGCGGACCCGCCAAGGGCGGCGTACGCTACCACCAGGACGTCACCCTCTCCGAGGTGATGGCGCTGGCGGCCTGGATGTCCATCAAGAACGCCGCCGTCGGGCTTCCTTACGGCGGCGGTAAAGGGGGCATCCGGCTCGATCCGCGCAAGCTCTCGCCCTCCGAGCTCGAGCGCGTCACCCGTCGCTACACCTCCGAGATCGGGATCCTCATCGGACCCAAGAAGGACATTCCCGCACCCGACGTGGGCACCGGGCAGCGCGAGATGGCCTGGATGATGGACACGTATTCGATGAACGTAGGCTCCACCACGCCGGGCGTGGTGACCGGCAAGCCGATCTCGATCGGCGGATCGCTGGGGCGCCAGGACGCGACCGGCAACGGGGTCTTCTTCACCGCCGCGGCCGCCGCCGAGAAGGTTGGGCTGCCCATCGAGGGCAGCCGCGTGGTGATCCAGGGCTTCGGCAACGTGGGCAACGCCGCCGCCCGCGCCTTCTACGACCACGGCGCCAAGATCGTGGCCATCGCCGACGTGACCGGCGCGATCTACAACGAGGCGGGCATCGACCCCTACGACCTGATCCGCTACGTGGCCGAGTCGGAGACGCGCGGCGTGCTGGGCTACCCCAAGGCCGATCCCCTGCCCGCACAGGAACTCTTCTCCGTGCCCTGTGAGTTCCTGGTGCCGGCGGCGCTCGAGCGCGTGATCACCGAACAGAACGCCCACAAGGTGCAGACCAAGATCGTGGTCGAGGGCGCCAACGGCCCCACCACCCCCGCGGCCGACGACATCCTCGCCGAGCGTGGCATCGTCGTGGTGCCCGACGTGATCGCCAACGCGGGCGGCGTGACGGTCTCGTACTTCGAGTGGGTGCAGGACTTCAACTCCTACTTCTGGACCGAGGAGGAGATCAACCAGAACCTCGAGCGCGTGCTCCGCGAGGCCTTCGAGGCCGTCTGGCAGGTTGCGCAGGACCGCAAGGTGCTCTTGCGCACCGCGGCGTACATCGTGGCGGCGGCGCGCATCCTGGAAGCGCGCGCACTGCGCGGCCTCTACCCGTAGCTTTGACGCGACCTTGCCTGGCCCCTCCCGCGGGGATGGGCTAGGCTTGAGGTATGGCGCGACCGCTCACCGCCGAGCCCGACTGGCCCCGTTGCGGCCGGGTCACCCTCAAACCCTTCGCCTACGGCCTCACCCCCGAGGAGTGGCGCGGGTTCTGGGAGAGCTTTCGCGACCCCGAGATCGCCCACTGGAACGGTAACCGTCCGCTCAAGATGCCGCTATGGCTCTTCAAGCGGGTGGTCCTGGGGGAGATCAAGCGGGGGGAACGCCTGGGGTACGTGATCCTCGACGAGCATGGAAACTGGCTGGGCACGCTCGAGCTCTACGAGCTCGACCCCCAGGAGGCCTCGCTGGGGATCATCCTGGGTCGCAAGGACCGCTGGGGCCAGGGTTATGGACGCGAAGCGGTGCGGGCGCTGCTGCAGCACGCCTTCGGGAACCTGGGGCTCGAGCGGGTGAAGCTGCGCACCTTCGCGCACAACGAGCGCGCCCGGCGCGCCTTTGCTGCTGCGGGGTTTCGCGAGGTGGGGGAGGAACCGCTGCCGGGTGGCAGGAGCGACGTCCTCATGGAGGCGCGGAAGGAGGCGTGGCGTGCGCCTTGCGGTGGCTGAGGACGTGCGCGATGTCTACCTCGAGGGTCTGCCCGCGGAGGTGGAGGTGGTGCGTTTTCCCCTCGAGGGTCCGCCCGGACCGCGTGTCCTGGAGGCCGAGTTCGTGGTGCCCACGCGCCGCGTTATGGCCGAAGCCCTGAAGCGCATGCCGCGGCTCGAGGTCGTGCAGACGATCTCGGCCGGGGTGGACTGGGTGCTGCCGCACGTTCCCCAAGGGGTTACCCTGGCCGACGCCCGCGGGGTGCACGACGTCGCCGTGAGCGAGTGGGTGCTCGCGGCCTTGCTCGTCTGGGTCAAGCACCTGCCCGAGCTTTTCGAGCACCAGCGCCAGGCTCGCTGGGCGGGCGGGCTGCGCCCGGGCGAGCTCGCAGGGCGCACGGTGTTGATCCTGGGGTACGGATCGATCGGCCGCGCCGTGGAGGCGCGGCTCGCCCCCTTCGGGGTGCGGCTGCTCCGCGTCGCGCGGCGGCCGCGGGCCGGGGTGCACGGTCCGGACGCGCTGCCCGAGCTGCTGCCCCGGGCCGACGCAGTGGTGCTGCTCCTGCCGCTCACCCCGGCGACCCGGGGGCGGGTGGACGCGGACTTCCTGGCGCGGATGAAACCCGGCGCCCTGCTCGCGAACGCCGGCCGCGGCGCCCTAGTGGACACCTCGGCGCTCCTGGAGGCGCTGCGTGCTGGCCGCGTCCGCGCCGCCCTCGACGTGACCGATCCCGAGCCGCTGCCCGCGGACCACCCGCTTTGGCGGGCTCCCGGGGTCTGGATCACGCCCCACCTGGCCGGGAGTTCTCCGCAGCTGCGGGCGCGCGGGTTTGCGCTGGTTCGGGCCCAGGTGGCGCGCTATCTGGAGGGCCTACCGCTCTTCAACGTGGTGAACGAAGGGTACTAACCCGGGCGTTAGAATGCGGACGGAACGCACCATGGATTTTGACCTCAAGCGGTACCTGCGCGAACGCTACCAGGTGACGGGCGTGGTGGCGCCCGGACGTTTCGAAAGCGAGCTGGCCAAGCGCATTGGCACCCCCAAGAAGCGCAAGCCTGTACTGGCCGCCTGGCAAGCCTACCTGAACCGGCCGGGCCGCGAGGCGCTGCGAAGTTTTTACGGGCGCACCCTGGAGCCGGGTCCGCACCGCCTGGAGTCGCTGGTCTATGCGTTGCACTACCCCTTCCTGCAGTTCTACGCACGGGTCGTCCCCGAGCTGCTGCCCGCCGCGGGGAGGGTGCTGGAGGTGGGCGCTTACACCGGGGCGCTCGTGCACGCGCTCGCGCTCGAGCGGCCCGAACTCGAGTGGCACGCGCTCGAGCCCCTTCCCGAAGCGGTCGCCCGCGGGCAGGCGGTGGGGCGCGAGCTAGGGGTCGAGGCGACCTGGCACACGGCCTGGTGGGAAGAGTTCGAAACCGACGAGCCCTTCGACGTGGTGCTGCTGCTTTCGGTGCTGCCCGAAGGGTACCTGCACACGGGCCTGCCCGCCGAGTTCGACGACGATGCGGCGTTCTACCGGGCCTTCGCGTTGTGCGAGCGCCTGGAACGGCTCGCCGGCGTGCTGCGTCCGGGGGGTCTCGTCGTCTACGGACACGGCCCCTTCCTGGGAAAACACCCCGCCGGGATGGCGCGTCTGCTCGCCTCGATGGGTTACGAAGCGGTCGAGCGGCACGGCTCCGGCGACTACGTGATCGTGACCGGGCGCCAACCCGAGCGGCTGCGCGACGCCCGCGCCCATGGGCGGTCGGCGGTCGTAGAGGGGGGCACGCAGCAAGCTGCGGGCGGGGGCCGCGCGGAGGCTTCGCCGCCGGCCGCGTCGGGGCAGAGCGCCGAGGACCGGGACGGTGAGGACGTGATGGCTGAGGCGCGCGCCCTTGCGGGGCAGGGTCGCTGGCGCGAGGTGGAGGCCCTGCTTGCGCGCGCGCACGAGGAAGAGGCCTTGCGGTTGCGCCTGCGGGCGCTGGTCGAGCTGGGGCGCGGCAGCGAGGCGCTGGAGGGTCTCGGGCGGTTGACCCCGGGCCCCGACACCCTGCGCCTGCGTGCCCGCGCCTACGCCCAGGCGGGCCGGGACGAGGAGGCGTTGCGCGCCGCCGCCCAGTTGGACGGCGAGCCGCCGCCCGAACTGGAAACGGTGCTCGCGCGCTTCGCCGAGAAGCTCTTCCGCGAGCTGCGCGCTGGCCGCCCCAGCGAGGTCAGCCGCCGGGTGGAGTTTGCCGAAGACCTCTCGCCCGGGTTTCTCACCCGCGAGCTGCTCTACCTGGGGCTGGACGCCGCGCTTGCGCAGGGGCTCTGGGCCCGCGCCGAACGCTACGCGCGCCGGCTCTACGAGCGTGGCGAGCTCAGCGGCGCGGTAGGGCTCGCGCTCGTGCAGCTGCGCATCCGCGAGGTGGACGAGGTGGAGCGGGTGGACCGGTCGGCGCTCGAGGAGGTGGAGCCCTACCTCACCGACGCGGTGGCCCGTGGCGAAGAACCGCTGGCGCTCGTGGCTCTCGGCCGCCTTCGCTTCGAACAGGGCCGTTACCAGGAGGCGCGGCGGCTCTTGGAGCAGGCGGCGCGCGCCGCCAAGGGGACGGCGGTGGGCGCGGCCTACCGCTTGCTGGCGGAGGTGCTCGAACACGTGGAGGCGCCTCTGGCCACGGTCCTGGGCGCCCACAAGCGGGCGCACGCCTTCCGCCCCTACGCGCCCTCCCGGCTGCTGGAGCTCGCCGAACGCGCGGTCGCCGCAGGGGAGGAGGTGCTGGCCCGTGAGTTCCTGGGGGCGCTGCGGGAGACCGGGCTGGCCGAGCTGCCACGTGAACGGACCGCCGACCTGGTGCGCCTCATCGAGCCCCTCGAAGGAGCGTGGGAAGCCTTCCGGGTGCTTTGGGACGCCCTCGCGCACACCGAAGACGCCCCTCCCGAGATGCTCGCGCAGGCCTACCGGCTCTCGCGCCCCTTCGCCGCCGCCGAGGAGGCCGAGCAGGCGCTGGCCGTTTACGTGAGCGCGCTCAACCAGCACGGACGCGCGGAGGAGGCGCTGGCGGTGCTCAAAGCCGAGGTCGAGCGCCGCCCCCACGCGCTCGGTCTGCTCTTCGACCTCGCCGAGCAGTACGAGCGGCTGGGGCGTTTCGGCGAGGCCCAGGAGGTCTGGAAACGCGCCCTCGAGAGCGCCTACTACCGTGAGAAAGACCTGGAGCTGGCGCGCGAGGTGCTGCGCAACCTGCTCTTCCTGAATCCTCACGACCCGGAGCTGGAGCTCTACCTGAGCGAGCTCAAGGCCACCTCGGCCAAGCTGGCCGAACTCGAGGCCGCACCCGACGCGCTGGCGGGTCAGACCGCCGAAAGCGTGATGGCCACGGGGCTGCCGCGCTTCTCGGGGGAGTACCTGATCGTTCTCGGAGGCCACACCCAGCTGCGCAGCCGGCTCAAACCCAGGCTCGAGGAGCTGGGACTCAAGGTGGACTGGTTCGATTCCGATTCCACCACGGCCGCGCGCGAGAGCCTGCGGCGCATCCAGAGCCGGCTGGCGCGGGCGCACGGGGTGATGATCGTCAGTTCCTACGTGGGGCACGACCTTTCGGAGCCGGTTCGCGCCGAAGCGCTGGCCCGAGGCGTGCCCGTCTACATCACCCCCGGTCGCGCGCGCGGCGTGACCGGGCTGGTGCGCGCGCTCGCGGAGTTCGCCCCCGAGATCATCAAGAAGGCGATCGGCTAGGTGTATCTTTCCGACATGTCGTCTCCGCGGTAGCCGGAGAGTGGTGGGTGGTGGATGGGTTCAAGGAAGTGGGAAGTGGGATGTGGGAACGGTGTAAAACGGATTCCAGCAGACCGCGAGAAGCGAGCCAGAGGCCACAAGCCACTCACCGCCTGTCCCGATTCCCCGGGTGAAGCCGGCCTGCCGGCCGAGACCCGGGGCCCATGCAGCGGGCGACGCCAACGGCAGGTCTACCCGCAACGGGCCAACCACGAGCCACAAGCCATAAGCCACGAGATGCTTTCCAAATACCCACCCGACCCTCCCTGAAGGGTAGGCGCTTTCGACGTTCTACGGGCGACACGGCACCTCGATTTCGCCTCTGGATAGATCCCGGACTCCGGTTTTCTCCAGCGCTACGAGAGGTGCTCGCGGCGCTGGGGGGTTTGAAAAACGTGTCCGGGCTGCACAGCTGGACCGGCTGGTATGATGGGCGGCGATGACGCAGGAAACCCCCATCGAAACGCTCGCGATCAACGCCCTCCGCTTCCTGGCCGCCGACGCCGTGGAAGCCGCCGGCTCGGGTCACCCGGGCATGCCCATGGGCGCGGCCCCGATGGCCTACGTGCTCTGGCACGACTTCCTCAAGCACAACCCCGCGGACCCCAGCTGGCCCGACCGTGACCGCTTCGTGCTCTCGGCGGGCCACGGATCCATGCTGCTCTACGCGCTCTTGCACCTCAGCGGTTACGACCTGCCGCTCGACGAGCTGAAGCGCTTCCGGCAGTGGGGTTCGAAGACGCCGGGCCACCCCGAGTACGGGCTCACCCCGGGCGTCGAGGTGACGACCGGGCCGCTGGGGCAGGGGATCAGCACCGCCGTGGGGCTGGCGCTGGCCGAGAACAAGCTCGCGGCCGAGTTCAACCGCGAGCGTTTTGAGGTCGTCGATCACTACACCTACGTGATCGCCTCCGACGGCGACCTGATGGAGGGCGTTTCCTCCGAGGCCTCGAGCCTCGCGGGGCACTGGAAGCTGGGGAAGTTGATCGTCCTCTGGGACGACAACCGCATCTCCATCGACGGTTCCACCGAACTCGCGTTCGGCGAGGACGTGCTGGCGCGCTACAAGGCCTACGGGTGGCAAACGCTGGTCGTCGAGGACGGCAACGACACCGGCGAGATCCGCGCGGCCCTCGAGGTGGCGCGGGCCCACGCCGACGCGCCGACGCTGATCGCGGTGCGCACCCACATCGGCTACGGCAGCCCCAAGCAGGACACCCCCGAGGCCCACGGCGCGCCCCTGGGGGAGGAGGCGCTGGCCGAGGCGCGCAAGAAGCTGGGCTGGCCCTACCCGCCCTTCGAGGTGCCCGAGGAGGTCTACGCCCACTACCGGCGCGCGCTGGACAAGGGGATCGCGGCCCAGGAGGCCTGGGAACAGCGCTTCGAGGCCTACAGCTGGGAGTTTCCCGAATTGGGCGAGGCCTTCACCCGCCGCGTGGTGCAACGGGCCCTGCCCGCGGGCTGGCGTGAGCGGCTGCCCCGCTTCGAGGCCGGGACCAAGGTGGCCACCCGCAAGGCCAGCGGTCAGGTGCTGGCCGCGCTCTCGCCCCACCTGCCCGAGCTCGTGGGCGGTTCGGCCGACCTGACCCCCTCGAACAACACCAAGGCCCCCGACATGGCCGACTTCTCGCCCGCAAACCCCACGGGCCGCTACGTCCACTACGGGGTGCGCGAGCACGCGATGGGGGCGATCCTGAACGGTCTGGCGCTGCACGGGGGGTACCGCCCCTACGGCGGCACCTTCCTGGTCTTCTCCGACTACATGCGCGGCGCGGTCCGCCTTGCGGCGCTGATGGGCACCCCCGTCGTCTACGTCTGGACCCACGACTCGATCGCCATCGGCGAGGACGGCCCCACCCACCAGCCCGTCGAGCAGCTGATGAGCCTCAGGGCGCTTCCCAACCTCTGGGTGATCCGGCCCGCCGACGCCGCCGAGACCGCCGTGGCCTGGCGCATGGCGCTCGAGCGCAGCACCGGTCCCAGCGCGCTCGTGCTGACGCGCCAGGGGCTGCCGGTGCTCGACCGCGAGCGCTACGCGCCCGCCGAGGAGGCCCTGAAGGGGGGCTACGTCCTCAGCGAACCCCCGGAGCCGCCGCGCGGCGTCCTCGTCGCCACCGGCAGCGAGG
>Ga0256832_1001307_pt1 | contig 16723 bp, 11 predicted proteins | sample 134614metaG_FD_190534 | JGI IMG/M metagenome (GOLD analysis project Ga0256832, IMG submission 190534) | Hydrothermal vent microbial communities from Lau Basin, Pacific Ocean - 134-614 | ecosystem: Environmental > Aquatic > Marine > Hydrothermal vents | place: Pacific Ocean: Lau Basin | collected...
TAGGCGCTTTATTGATGAGCATCTATCTTTCACAGCTTGACCCCAACACCCAAATTCAAAATGGAAACACCATAACTCAGTTCGCAGTGAAATACGAGCCTGCCACAGCAATGGTAACGAAAGCCAACAAAAGCGTTCCACACCAAGGCAGAGGATTTTTCCTTAATCCCCCTATGGTATTCAAAATCGCCAAAGCTACCATTTTGGGCTTTTACTTTTATATGGTAAAACCCCATAGAAACCCCACCGTAAACATCCCACTTCTTGTATAAAAGACAGTGCGCGCCGGTACGAACGTTAAAATAAAAAAAATGATTTTGGTAAGCTTTGAACTCGGCATTGCTGCCAAATTCAATTTTACTAATGGTATTGGAATAGCCTAAAGAAGCACCAAGACCCAAGATTTTGGTCAGTCTCTTCTCATAAGCAATACTAGATGGTGGTACTAAAACATGCCCATCATCTTTGAAAAAAGTAGGAAAAAGCCCTACCCCAAGGGAAAGAAATTGGGTTCCTTTTTCGGAAAAGTGCGCGGGAAATGGCTGCGCATCGGCATGGCCTGTACTACAGATTAAAAACAGGCACAAAAATAAGTTTTGGGTGTACTTCCTCATTTTGTAATTTGATTTTAGGTATTGATTATAAAAAACAATTCATGGGAAGGTATTCTCAACTTATTACACAAGTAGATTTAACACTAAAACATACTAAAAAAAAGGACCCCTCGCTAAGGACACTTGGGCGTTTGTGCTTAAATTTCATCAACCGGAATTTACTGATCTTTTATTTCACCCCCTTATAACAAGTGTATAATAGATGCTATCCTGCTGTGATGTCTGTTGCCCTCTTTCACGCATTTTGGTTTTATGGGGGAGGAGTCCTTTTTTATTCAACTTTTTCACAATACAAAGGTATGCGTTATAGAAAAAAGAAAATAGATAACTTTAGTTACTAAAAGAAGAAAATACTTGTCTATCAAGCAAAAAAACAATAATATTGTAAAAAAAACAGAGTTGTCCCACTTTTTTTAAGCCATTTTAACAAAACTCATTACCATGCAAAAAATTGGCATCGTTTACCCCGCTCCAAAATTATGGAGGCTATTACCCACTCAAACCGAAGAAGAAAAAGCCACTCAGGGACTATTTGTAGGCTTAATCTTTTCTCCGATAACCTCCGGCAGCAACTTAATCATCACGGGCTTGAAAGTACATCAGGTATTTTACAAACCGGGGCACATCATCAACTCCAGCCTAATGCTGAGGTCGGATTATTACAGCATTGACAAAACGGCCGAACTAACAAGTGACACTCAGATTAAAGAAATCAGTAACTCGCAAAATGCCGATGAATACCTAAACAAGGCGGAATTGGTAAGTACTGATCAGGGATTGGAATTTAGTGATTTATTATTGCCTGAAGCAAGCATCATCTCCGGTCAGTCGGGATTACCCGAATTCGAGTTTTCTTTCTTTTCAAAAAACCAACTGCTTGGAAATTTGGCAGGAAGCACCCACATTGTCATCACAGGCTGCAAAATCACGCCGGGAGTAAATGCAGTAGTATTAGATCAGGGAGAAAGTGCTTTCCCTGAGTTTTTCAATCTAAGTATCCAGGCTATTCGGGATGGCAAATCAGATGTAGCAGCATCTTATGAAAAAGGCAGATTAACGGCTCTTAACACCGTTTCATTCGGGAAACCCTGCCCTCCACACTGGGGCGACGGTTAATTTTTGAATGATTTTTTTACATTTTAAACTATTAGAACCATGCCTACAATTCCACTTCAACCGGTTTATCGACTTCTCTCCTTGCTGGGAATGTGGGCGTGGTTTGCAACAGCCCTTTTATCACAGCCTTTTCAGCTCTCTTTCAATAACATCAACCAAGCTAATGGGCTGATTTACGATAAATATAATTACTTTTTTTCACAGGATAGCAGAGGCTTCATTTGGGTCGGTTCGACCAAGGGTCTCAACCGGCTGGACGGGACAAATATCAAGCAATACACCTACTCCAAAGAAGATAGTACCAGCTTACCCGAGTTGTTGATTCAAAGCCCGATGTATGAGGATAAAAATGCCGACTTATGGTTTTCCTCCATGCATTACCTTTGTCGATACAACCGGATAAAAGACAATTTCTCCACGAAAAAAATATACTATAAAGGCAAACTCCTAGAGGGGGAACAGCGTATTTTTTTTTATGAACGCCCAACACATTCACTATTTTTAAAAATAGCCAACCACCTTTACATTTACCATATTCAAACGGAAAAAACCACTAGACTTCCTTTTACGAGCGAGTTGAAGTTCTATGTAGCAGACACCACAAAGAATGGAATGGTCAAAAGGATTTATGGTTATGGCTGGGAAATACCGGGAATTGAAATTTTTTCAAGGAACATTGATGGCAAATTTAATAAAGTGACTTACGGCAGACCCGACGAACAAAATAAAGAGGGACTATTAGTCAAACAAATCATACCTCAAAATGATTCTATTGCCTGGTTATTCACTCGTCAGGAGTTGATAAAATTCAATAGGTTTCATCCCGAAAGAATAATGCCACTTAACAAAATAGGGAGCGATGTGGAATTTGGTCAATTAATTGATTCTAATCTTTTAATGCTTACCACCAATAATGAAGGATTAATGCTATTTGATATCAACGATAAAAAGATTATCGCAAGATGGAAAAAAAATGACCAACAAGAGCATACGCTAATATCCAACAACTTGAGACAGTTATTTCTAGACAGAGAAAAAAATCTCTGGATTAACACCGCCCAAAACGGTATCATTTGTACCCCTCTACTTCCAGCAAAATTCTTCTGCCCAAAGGATATCCAAGACGCTAAGCTCAACTTTAACCACATCAGTTACTACAATGACCAATTGTGGTGTATAGCCCATCAAGAGGGCATTTTTGTTTTTGATACGGATTTAAGCCTTCGGCAAAAGATACCCAATAAAGAATTATCAAAATGGGGAATACACCTTACCAAACACAGCTCTTTTTGTTGTGCAACTAACAATAAATTATTACTCTTCCCTAGAAAGGGGTGTTATATGCTTAAGGAAGACCGAAACTCCTGGAAAGTGGTTACAAACGATACTGAAATCACCGACGTCTATCCACTATCAAATAATAGGTATTTAATAGATAATTTCACGAGAATACAAAGTTTTGATTTAAATAGTGAGTCTCCCGTTGTATCAACCATCCCAGCTTTAGCTGATACAAGTTGGTATCAAACCCTGTTTTTCTCCAAATACTACAACAAGCTAATTTGTTCTGTTGACGGTTTAATGCTCAACATTTACAATTTGGATAATGATACTATTTGGCTCGATAGTTCATTAGAATTAAAATCCTACGTCTCTAGTATTTACCAGGACGACAAGACGAAACTAATCTGGATAGGCACCAACATTGGACTTTGGCGGCTTAATATTGCTTCCAACCAACTATCTCACATCAGTATTTTTAGCGATCACTTTCCCATTCAAAAAATCATTGGCGACCAAGAAGGAAATATTTGGTGTGCCGGAACCAAGGGGCTTATTTGTTATTCCCCGCATACCGACAAAACCATTACATTCACGAAAGACGACGGATTTTTGTCCAATAGTTTCAATGAAAATGCTGGGTGTAAAGACTCTAATGGTAATGTGTACTTCTGTTCAAACAAAGGAATAACCTGTTTCTCACCCAAAAAGGTTGCCCCATACCCCTATTCGCCTCACGTTTATATTAAAAACCTAAGGGTTAATAATCTTCCCTACGAGCCCAAAGATACTGTCGTAAATGAAAAGTCACTTTTTTATTTTAGCCCCTCAGAAAACACCTTACATTTCGAACTTTCCAATTGTAATTTTTACTTACCTCTTCATGTCAAAACCTTTTTCAGACTAAGGGGGATTTCAGACGAATGGGAAAAGTATGACCCTCAAGAAAAAGCGCTCTTTGCTGGGCTATCACCCGGAAAATACCGACTGGAATGGAAAACTTTTAATGCCAATGGGGTGGAAAGCCCCGTCGAAGGAGTAAGCGTTGTCATCCCTCCCCATTTTTATCAGACAACCGGATTTATTCTCTTTGCCATCCTCTTTTCAGGTGGACTAATTTTTCTCGCTACGCGAATATATTATAAACAAAAATTAAAACGCCAACAACGAACGTTCGAAAAACAAAAGGCCATCCAGGAAGAACGCAATAGAATCGGAGATGAACTACACGATGATCTCGGCTCGGGACTGTCCCTAATTAGGGTGTTAAGCCAAATGATTGAGGGAAAAATTCACGACCCCAAACTCAGCAAAAGAGTTGGGCAAATATCAAATACGTCCGAACTACTACTCCAAAACATGAAAGATATTCTTTGGGCAATGGATACCAAAAACAACTCCCTTAATAACCTCCTCATCCGGGTAAAAGAATACGTAAAGACCAACCTACCTCCTCATCAAATCAACTATCGCTGTGAGAGTAAAAAACTAGAGAAAGACATTGAACTCCAGAGCGCCAAACGCCGAAATATCTATCTAATCGTCAAAGAAAGCCTTCACAATATCATCAAACACGCCGATGCTACCATGGTAAAAATAAAAATGGAGGTAAAGGGAAAAAATCTTAATATTGTCATTCAAGACAATGGAAAAGGAATGGACGTAGACAACATCAAATCTGCCGGAAAAGGGTTAAAAAGTATGAAAAAAAGAACCCGGGATGCGGGTGGAAAAATAATATTTGAATCAGAACATGGAAAGGGGACAACCATTCGTATAGAAATTCCTCTTTCCAATAAAAAAGCAAAACCACATTCATGACAAATTCAAAAAAAATACGCCTTTGCCTTGTCGAAGATGAAATCATCTATGGCGACTTATTGCAAGAAGAACTGGAGGGCAACGACCAAATTACCTTTGTACGTCACTATACCTCCGCCATTGAAGCGAGTACCGGCTTGCCTAATGACAAGCCGGATGTCGTCTTAATGGATATTGACTTAAAAGAAGAAATAACAGGCATACACTGTATTGCCAAAGTCAAAGATCAACTCCCAAATACCCACTTCATCATGTTTACCGTCTTTGGCGACAATGACAACCTCTTCGAAGCATTGAAAGTCGGCGCAGGGGGATATGTTCTTAAAAGTGACTTCCAAAAAATCATCTCGGCCGTCATGGATATTACAGCCGGAGGTGCTCCAATGAGCCGAGAAATTGCAAGAAAAGTAATCGCCAGTTTCCGTAACCAAAACACTAAACTGCTGTCCCGCCTCACACCGCGAGAAATGGAAGTCTTGGAAAAAATATCTCAGGGATTCCTCAACAAAGAAATCGCCGACGTCCTATCCATCACAGAAGGTGGCGTCAAGCAACACCTCCATCGGATATACAAGAAGCTACACGTTAATAACCGCGTGGAAGCGACACAAAAGTATTGGGGGAAATGACAGAGCTCTATCATTACCTCACTTCTTCACCAAGCGCTCTCGAAGCAAAAACCTGCCATCCTCATCCAATAGCTCCAGCAGGTACATTCCAGCGTCTAGCCGACCGAGGTCAATTGTCACCTCAGAGGTTACCTTTGGCTCATGGAGGAGTAGCCTACCGGAAACGGAATAGATATTGGCACTCCAATTAACGGGTATTGAAGAGGTAACGTACAAGTATTGGGCAGTTGGATTGGGAAATATTTTGACTGTGACTTCGTCCAGTTCGTAAGTGGCGACAAGGTCGGCTCCATCGCAGTCTTCGTCAATGCCGTTATCGGGAATTTCAGTGGCACCGGGGTAAATGTCAGGATTGGTGTCGTCGCAGTCATCACTAGAATTAAAACCGTCGTCGTCTTCATCAATAACGAGGATGATGCCATCACAGTTTTCATCCACATCATTATTGGGTATTTCCTCGGCATCGGGATTGATTGCTGGGTCTTCGTCATTACAATCCACATCACTTGTAAAACCATCGTTGTCATCATCCGGTAAAGATTCATTGATAAAAAATATTAAACCGGGATCAAAAAAATTATTTGAATAAATGAAAATATCCATATCGCCATCGCCATCCAAATCGGCTACGTCTCCCGCGGTAACAGACGAATAATTGTCAGATACGGGATATTGAACAAAAGTGCCACTTTCATTAAAAAAAATGGAAGTCGTACCATTAAACGATGATTCTTTTTCAATGTATAAAATATCCGTCAGCCCATCCTGATTAATATCGCCAAATGTTGAAAACTGATTATCTCCGTTGTTTGCAGGCAAGACCTGTTCTTCGTAATTGGCACCTGTACTCGTAAGTAGGGTTGTCTGATTATAAAATTGACTAAACAGCAAAAAATCCTTCACCATATCGCCATTAACATCTTCAACAAACAAACTTGTATTATTGAAAGATTGAGGCATTATATCTATCTTCTCAAAATTGAAACCAGCAGATTGTAAAAACACCTTAACTCCGCCCGTGCCGAAAGCTGCGGCTATATCCATTAAATTATCCCCATTGTAATCAATAGAATAAATGGCATCCGGTGCACCGATTATGAAATTGTCACTTACTGTTTTCATTAGTGTAATTACGCCACTATTCATACTGTAAATATCGAGTTTATCTCCTATTCCTACCAACATTTCAGGTGCATCATCACCATTCATATCAGAAAAATGTATAGCGTCATAACTATCTGCTAGAAAGGAGGTGGAAGTAAAACTACCACTCCCATCGTTCTGCCAATAATAGGATGCGCCCTCAAAAACCGCCGATCCTACAATGTCCAAATCGCCATCACCATCAAAATCAAAAAGGGTTATATGTCTAATATCTTTTCCTTCCGAAATAGCAGAAAACACCGGTGCCATCAAATTGTTATTAACGCCTACGAGTAATTTACCTCCATCGTGGGAAGATAGAACAAAATCGGGAATTCCATCGCCATTCAAATCGCCATTCACCGCCTCATTAATATAGTCCAAATCTTCGTACCCATGGTAAATCTCCGTAAAAGTTACTTGACTCTTTGCACTCATTAAAGTAAAAAAGAGCATTAATACTGTAATAATTGATTTCATTTTAAAAAATTTATGTTAAAAAAATAGTTTCCATATACACACAATGATGACTATCGTGTGGCAATCATGAATAATTCAAAAAAAGAGATTGGTTTGAAGGAGTGTATTGGGTTACCGACACAAAGATAGTGTTTTATAGAAAAATGGTGTGTGTATTATTGATTTTTTTCAATTCTTCTCGACCACTTCAAACTCATTCTCCCCCAATTCAGGGAATTAATCTACGAGAAGCATATCTTCAAAAAGTTAGTCTCATTAATACAAAATCACTACCCGCTTAACCGTCGTTACCTGTTCATCCCTAATCTTAAGCAGGTAAATACCGGAAGGAATTTCATCAAGCAGAAGATGCACTGATTTTTCAGTACCGGCGAAATACCAAGTTTTAAGCACGCCCCCATTTTGATTGAGTAGAGAAATGACCAATGGAGATTGACGGTACCGGTCCGAGGCCACAAACAACTCTCTACCGGCAGGATTGGGATAAATATCGACAAAGTCACGTCCCGGAACCATAGCGGTAACCATCCCTGAATATTGGATATCTCCATCGACATCTATTTGTGCCAAGCGATAATAATACCGCTTGTCTGGCTGTACATACTCGTCGATAAAGTGATAATGCTGCCGGGAATGACTATTGCCGACACCATCTACCCATGCAATATTTCTAAAATCATCCTGTCGCACCCCCTTCCTCTGCAAATAAAAGCCTTTATTGCCTATTTCTACCTCTGTCTGCCAAGATAGTATTATACTTTTATCTTTTGCATAAGCTGAAAAATCGGACAACTCTACCGGTAAAGCCGCCTCACAACTACACACCAACACATCATCCAGATACCAGCCATCCCAGCCATTACAGCCGTCTGTCCCCAATTCCCAACGCAATTGGAGATTATCGCCTGGCATCAGACCCAGTCCTGAAAGGTCAATTTGACTCTCACCCCAACTGCCCGACACAGAGCCTTCATTTGCTCCTGTAAAAGCAACCTCACCTTTCATCGGATTATCATTGCCTGATGTGTTTAATACATCATTATAAGCGTTGAAAATAAAACGAGCCGATGGGATAATCGTCCAGGCACCACCATTAATACTATACTTTAAATTGCCGCCATCCCATTTAGCTTCCATAGATGCGTAGTGAGAAAAACTCAATTTAATATTTGCCGTAGCCGTGCCGGGAATACTAATTACCGGCGTTTGCAACCGAACCAATCCATTGTCCAAATCCGTATTGCAGTCTCCAACAACCGGATCGGAGCATACGATGGCGTTTCCTGCGCGTCCATCGGGCAGACCTCCCTGGATTGTCCATTCTCTGCTGTCCCATGTAGCGGGATTCGAAGGATGCTGAGTAACTATCCAACTTCCTATACCCGATTCGAAATCATCAAAAAAGATGGTCTGTGCACCCGTTCCGGACGGACAAATAGCCGGTGTATTAGGATCGAGCATCGGCGCAAAACTACAAGGGGGAGGATTGGCAAATTCCACGGCAAGATTAACAGCCGACACCTGATTACAATCTGACATCGTGATTATTTCACCGGATGGACCAGCCGGCGTACTTGTCGTGCTCAATCCCTCCAAATTGATGCCAAGCAAATCGTTACACGCAGACTCCAATGCTGCAGCCTGCACGCTAAAATCACTGGTATTCGTCAGATAAAATGCCTGTGAACGGTAGTAAATGTGCGCGGCTTTTGTAAATCCGAGCCCGGTGATTGTCTGCCCATTATAAGTTCCGCCATCCACCAATAAAGCATAGGCGTGATTGCTCACCCCCGAGTTGGTATGTACTCCGCCTGCATCGCCTGCGCTGCAACGATACTGAGAATCGGACACCTTGCCGGGGTCTCCCTTGCAAGTAGGATCCCACATATCTCGAATCGCACCGCCAAAACCACCGGCATCCTCACCCATCATCCATCGGAGGGAAGAGCCACAAGCATTCCGAAGGGAAAGGTCCTCCCCTGCATCTTCGTATCCATTAATTAAGTCAACCGTTTCTCCCCATATATCGGAATATGACTCATTCAAGGCACCGGATTGCCATCCATAAATCAAATGACTTGTGTATTCCGTGTAAGCATGTCCCCATTCATGTGCAACTACATCATCACTTGCCGTGTTGGTACAAAAATTAGTCGTTGTCCCATTCCAATTGGCGTTTGGACAGCTAATGCCGGGATTGTCGTGAATGGTCTTCATTGTAGCATCTGCCCCGTCGTAAGACAACCGTCCAAAGGCGTTCTTAAACAAGTAATAGGTGTGTCCGGCAGCAGCAACTTCATTTTGTTCATAGATATTTAATGCTCCGGGAAAAGGATCGCCTTCCTGCCAAATTAGAGTTGAAAGATTCATGTTATACAACTCCCGTGTTAAGGCTTCGTGTACCTTTGAGAATTCAGCAACAATGTTGCCCTTTAAGGCATCCACAAAGACCTGTGTTCGAATTGCACGCGATTCATCCTGAAGCTCCATATAATAAACCAGATAATCCCGGCCACGAAAACCCTGAACCAGACCATCCCTGTATATCATCAACTGGATGGTATCCATCAACTTCAACTCTGTATCAATATCATATTTTTCTTTTAGTGTGGCTTCTGCCAAATGGAGGGCATCCACCCCTGAAATAACGGGAATCGTCGTGCAATCAATGTTTGGTAGAACAACGCCATTCGCAGTCTGCAATTGTCCGTAGGGATTAAAATGCAATCGAAAATCTCCCCCAAAGACGGGAATATCGTGATAAAATTGTTGATAATAGTAATGCCTAAAACCATAAGTATCGGAAATAGACTTGACGAATCTTAGGTCTATTGAAGACGGGTGTACCCCAAATAAAAAACCATATTGTTGAAGAAAGTGATTCCTAGCATCTTCCGGTAGGGCAATCATCACATTCGACTCCCCAAAGCGGATAAAATTCAGAAAACCCGTTGATTTATTAGTGGAATAAACAAAATTATGTTCCTTGACATATTGCAGAACAGAAGGGTCTATTTCTTGTGAAAACAAGACAGACGACAGCCCTCCAAGAAGAAAAAGTAGTATAAATTGTTTCATGAGTCGAAATATAATGTGATATTTTTCTGCGAACAAAGATAAGAAATTTCATCAAAAAAATACTCATTATTCCAGTATTCCGACTCTTGTGTCCTAGATAACTTCCTCTAAGGCAGCAATTGCTGTACTTGAGTTCTAGTCAAATAACCACGTGTTATCAACTTTTCGATTAGATTTGGAAGATCGCTTTCTTCCACCCCTAATAAACTCGCCAAGATAGAAATATCCAAATCTAAGTCCAATGCCCGAAGGATAACGTTAGTTTGATTCTCATAAACTCCTTCTGCTCTGCCTTCTGCTCTGCCTTCTGCTCTGCCTTGGGCTATACCCTTCGCTTTGCCTTCCTCAATTGCCTGTCTTTTCAATTCTTCTTTAATACCTTCTATTATTCCCATATTTTTTCTCGGTTTGGTTAAAACTTCAATTTCGTCGTCAAAGATACGCCTTTCTTTTCGCTTTTTCAAGTCAATGTAGTGTCCAATAAAATTCAAGACACTTTTGGTCTTATTTTTAGGATAGCCATTTCTCATTAATTCCCGGGCAAGATTCAGCTTTTTATTTAATAAATCCCCCTTATTCTTCTTTAACGCGATCCATGCCGCTTTCATTACAATTGAAAAGGGATTTTCCGGTAGTCGATTAAATTCGGCTTCGCTCTTTTCCAATAGCTTATAGGTATTAAAGGTGAAAGATACCTTTGTTCCCCAGTGAATTGATTTATACTCTTTTGGGTGATAACCGGGACTATCATCCGTAAAAATAGCCAATGATGTAATGGGCTGATCAAACTTATCAAAGAGTCGATAATAATACACAAACATTCGCAAAGGGAACTCGCTATCGTGATATCCTTGTACTTCGATGTGAACTAAAATCCATTCGATATCGCCATTTTTCAAGTATACCTTAACCAACTTATCAATTCGGCGACGTTTGGATTTACTTCCAAACTGGATTTTCTCTAATTCCTTGTCTAAAAATTCAAAACCTTTGGAAAAGTCAATTTCCTTTGATTTCATTGGGAAGAAAAACCACATAAAGTCTTCAAATAAATCCTCAATGACTCCCTTCCATAATACGTCTTTGGCAATCATAGTCTTGTTTGCTTTTTGTGAAAGTTGGTACAAAGATAAAGGAAAAAGTCACAATAAAAAACAAATTCGACTATTTATTTTAAATGAAAACAATTTATTTATAATCAACTCCTACCCTAAACACCTCGTTTCTGTGCCACTATCCTATGAGACTCCAACCTTTGAGGGGTTTCAGATAACGCTCCATGAAAATGCGCACCATAGCATGTTCGGGCTGTTTCATTTCGGGGTCTTTTTGTAGAATCTCGACAGCTGCATCACGAGCCGCCTGAAGGATTTTACCATCTTTTGCCAAATCGACGAGTTTAAGGTCAAGAACCCCACTTTGGCGAGTACCTTCAATATCTCCGGGTCCGCGTAATTTCAGGTCTGCTTCCGCAATTTCAAACCCATTATTGGTACGCACCATTGTTTGGATGCGTTCTTTGCCCTCGGCACTTAGCTTATAGCCCGTCATAAGTATGCAATAAGATTGCTCCCCGCCCCGCCCTACGCGCCCGCGTAGCTGGTGTAATTGAGACAAACCAAATCGTTCGGTATTCTCAATGACCATGACCGTAGCATTGGGAACGTTGACGCCTACTTCAATCACGGTAGTTGCAACCATAATTTGGGTTTCCCCGCGGACAAAGCGTTGCATTTCTCGCTCTTTATCCGCAGCTTTCATCTTGCCGTGTACGACGCTAATTTGATATTCCGGCTTGGGAAATTCACGGCTCAGCGCCTCGTAGCCTTCTTCCAAATTATTTAAATCGAGCTTTTCGGATTCCTCAATCAAAGGGTAAACGACATAAATCTGTCGTCCTTTTTTTATTTGCTCCCGCATAAATCCAATCACTCGAAGCCGATGGTACTCCGTCCTGTGAACCGTTTCTACCTCTTTCCTACCCGGGGGCAGCTCGTCAATGACTGAGACGTCAAGATCGCCATAGAGGGTCATTGCCAGCGTCCTCGGAATTGGCGTTGCCGTCATGACCAATACATGAGGAGGATAAGGTTTGCTTTTCTTCCAAAGCCGAGCCCGCTGGGCGACGCCAAAGCGGTGTTGCTCATCGGTAATGGATAGCCCCAAATTATTAAAGATAACCTTGTCTTCAATCAAAGCATGCGTGCCTATAATAATTTGGGTTTCGCCCGATTCAAGCCGTGCTAACACTTCTTTCCGCTTTTTGCCTTTGATGCTACCGGAGAGAAAGTCTACCTTTATATCAAGTCCTTCGACGTATTTAGAAATAGAAGTATAGTGTTGTTTTGCCAGAATTTCAGTTGGTGCCATCATACAGGACTGAAAACCATTATCCATTGCAATAAGCATACAGAGTAGAGCGACAATTGTTTTCCCACTACCGACATCGCCTTGTAGCAGGCGATTCATTTGCGTTCCTTTTCGGAGGTCGTTCCGTATTTCTTTAACAACTCTTTTTTGGGCATTGGTCAGGTCGAAAGGTAGTTTTTCTTTGTAAAAACGATGAAAATTATCACCGACTTTTTCAAAAATAAAACCTTTGAGTGCTGCTTTTCGCCTACCCTTTAACTGAAGTAATCGCAACTGTAAAAAGAATAACTCTTCGTACTTTAAACGGGCAATAGCCATCTTCATCTCCCGCTCGGATTCAGGAAAATGGATCTGTCGCAAGACCTCAAAGTGATTCGGAAAACGATATTTTTCGATAATATCCCGTGGGAGGTTTTCAGGCAAATGCTCGGGTTGTAATTTCTCGAATAAAACCTGTACCAATTGCCGTTGTCCCTTCGCATCCAACCCCTTAGAAGTTAGCTTTTCGGTACTGGGATATACCGGAGAAAAAGTCGCTGCTTTTTTGACATTATTAGCATTGACTGCCTCTAGTTCCGGGTGTGCAATATTCAATTTGTGCTTGAACGATGTTACTTTACCAAATAAAACGTATTCCTGCCCTACAACGAGTGCCTTTTCCAGCCAATGAATACCTGTAAACCACACCAAATCAATTGCTCCCGTGGCATCCCGAAATCTACCTGTCATCCGACGCCGGCGTCCTTCTCCGACGATATCCAACCTACGAAGCACGCCTTTCAGTTGTACCGTACCGCTTTGAGCATGGAGGCTACCGATTGAAAAAAACTTTGTCCTGTCGATATATCGAAACGGAAAATGATACAACAAATCCCCAAACGTATGGATATTCAGTTCCTTACGCAGAAGATCGCCCTTCTTTGGACCGACGCCTTTGAGGTACTCAATAGGCGTTTTCAGGATGTCTATCGACTTATTCATTGTACCGAAGGTAAGACAAGATTTTTCCATATCAAAATAAATTCCTAACTTGCTTCCAAAATTGTAATTATGCTAAACAGTACGGACGTTGGGAATATTCTTTTTTTTGATATTGAAACCGTTTCCGGGAAAAAAGAATTTTCGGAATTGGACGAAACTATGCAAGACCTATGGCGACATAAATGCAAACAAATATTAAGAAAGCCGGCAGAAGAAATCACGGAGGAAGAGGTTGCTGAAACCTACACGGAAAAAGCCGGAATCTATGCCGAATTTGGTAAAATTGTCTGCATTTCTGTTGGTTTTGTGCGCAGAGACAAGGAATCTAAAAAGCTGGTCGCCAGATTGACCTCCTTTGCTGATGAAGATGAAACCAAAATATTGAAGGACTTTACCCAACTGCTTTCGCAACATTACAGCCTGTTACACAAGCACGCCCTTTGTGGGCATAACATCCGCGAATTCGATGTGCCTTATGTATGCAGAAGACTGGTCATCAACCAAATGCCCCTCCCAAAACCATTAGACATCGCAGGCAAAAAGCCTTGGGAAACCAAACACCTGATCGATACCCTCGAGTTTTGGAAATTTGGGGATTATAAAAACTACACCTCGCTCAAGCTCCTCGCTGCCATTCTAGGATTCCCATCACCCAAAGACGACATTGACGGCAGTATGGTCGGTAAGACTTATTGGAACGAAAAGGGCGGGCTAAAACGCATCGCCACCTATTGTGAAAAAGATGTATTGGCAACCATTCAGCTCTATTTCAAATATCGGATTATGCCAATACTAGAGGAGGAGCAGGTACTACATGTTTAAGACCTTTCCCATGCATCTACCAGCATCAGCACCCGGTTATAATTATCAATACCTTCCTTAATACCCTGACTTTTGAGGTAGTGGTCGTAGGCGTAATAGCGCAATTTCGGCATCCAGTCAGGATATCGGCGGTTGTTGTCATTGATGGCGTTGAGATCGTTTACAATCCCCTGTGGCAACGTCTTGCGGTATGCCTGATACTCCTTGGGAAAATGATAGAGAAAGTTGCTCGCTAAAGTACGGTAATAAGACAAATGAGCAGCATAAGCAAGCAGAGGATTGGGACTATCGGCATTGGCGACATAAGCTAAAAAATTACAGGTTCCCTCGTCACCGAAACCATAACCATGAGCCATCTCGTGGGTAATAACCGGAGGAAATTGCAACGGATACAGACCTGCATCAATGTTGCCTTCCCCTACAAAGGGAAAGTATAAACCTGCTGAACTAAAATGCAAGAAAACACCTTTGGGATAAATTATTTTTCCCCTCACTTTTCCCCCAATAGGAAAGTCCCATTCCATCAATTTAGCAACGAGATTGCTTCTTAGCGTATCTTCCAAGTTACCCCGTAAACGAACACTTGAAATAGCAATAGTATCAGAGACCCCCGTCAATTTTCGTAAAGAATCTAACAATACAGCCTCGTGTTTCATCTTGGTTTCTATCTGTGCTAAAGTTATCGGATGAATATCGAATCCCAGTGTTTTTTCGATTGGTACGCGCGCATAATTAAATCCCCACGAAAAATAAAACCAAAAAAGGAGCAATCCTACCCCATTTAGCAAGCCAATTAAAGAAGACAACAATCGTCGTTTTATCGTTTTCCGAATTCCAAATGATTTTTTGATGGCAATAATCCAATAAATAACCAGCCCCAGGAAAAACAAATACAGGGATGGAAAGGGAATCCATGTCAAAACACCATCCAAAAAGGAACGAACACCTAGGAAAAGTCCTCTGCTGTAATAACGCTCTACGAAATAGGGAAAACGATGTGCCAAGCTGTTTAAAACCAGCGTAAAGCCTCCTAAAATCAATCCAAAATATTTTTTTCGCATACCATTTTGTAGGTTATGTCCTTACAAGGACAAAAATTTGTTGATTATTCCCTACCTTTGTAAACCAATTCGGAGATTATTCCGTTTACACAGATGAAAACAATATTCTCACAAGAATATTATTTAAAATTCTAAAAAAATAATTAGTAATGACGATTGAATTTACAGACGAAAACTTCCAGGCAGAGGCTATTGACAAAGGTGGTGTAACGCTTATTGACTTTTGGGCTCCGTGGTGTGGTCCCTGTAGAATGATTGGCCCGATTGTGTCACAACTTTCTGAAGAGTATGATGGAAAAGTGACCGTTGGCAAACTGAATGTCGATGACAACCCTGAGGTAGCAATGAGGTTCGGAATCCGCAGTATTCCAACGGTCGCAATCCTGAAAGATGGCGAACTTGTTGACAAACATATTGGGTTGACTTCAAAAAAAGTATTGGCTGACAAACTGGAAGCAGCCTTATAAATATAACTATTAAACAATAGAGGCGAAACCATTCTCTCCGCGTGTGGTTTCGCCTTTTTGAATATAGACACCCATGGACTTTTTAGATAATGCTACCGTCAGAGGATATAGTAATTTGGAACTTTACGCCAAGCAGGTGGTAGAGGGTTTTATTATTGGTCTTCACAAAAGTCCATTCCACGGATTCTCTGTCGAATTTGCCGAACACCGGCTTTACAATCAAGGCGAAAGCACTAAAAATATCGACTGGAAGGTCTATGCACGCACCGACAAAATGTTTACCAAAAGATTTGAGGAAGAAACAAATCTCAGGTGCCAGATTATCGTTGACACCTCCTCCTCCATGTACTTCCCTGAATACGGGAAAGACGGACAACCTGCCGACAACAAGATTACCTTTTCAGCGCTTGCAGCGGCAGCCCTCATGAATTTGTTAAAAAAGCAAAGGGATGCCTTTGGGCTGAGTCTTTTTGATGAAGAAGTAAAGCTAAATACCAAATGTAAGGTCAGCACCAAGCATTACCGGTTGTTATTATCCTATCTTGAAAAGGAATTGCTCGCCCACCCGGACAAAAAAAAGACTAGTGCAGTGAAAGCGTTGCACCAAATAGCCGACAGCATTCATCGCCGGTCACTGATTGTAATTTTCAGCGATATGTTTGAAAGCACTTCACAAACATCTGAGCTATTTGAAGCTCTACAACACCTCAAATACAACAAACACGAAGTCATCCTTTTCCATGTCGTCGATAAAGCCAAGGAAGTTGATTTTGATTACGAAAATCGCCCTTATGAATTTATTGATATGGAAAGTGGCGAAAGTGTCAAATTACAGCCCAACCAGGTTAAGGACTACTATC
>Ga0256832_1001308_pt1 | contig 16720 bp, 16 predicted proteins | sample 134614metaG_FD_190534 | JGI IMG/M metagenome (GOLD analysis project Ga0256832, IMG submission 190534) | Hydrothermal vent microbial communities from Lau Basin, Pacific Ocean - 134-614 | ecosystem: Environmental > Aquatic > Marine > Hydrothermal vents | place: Pacific Ocean: Lau Basin | collected...
CTATGGCAAGGCAGCTTTTGAAGCACTAGAAAATGCAAAACTCTTAGATGAGGTCAAGAGTAAGTTTGTCTATGGTGAGTCTATCTCTCAGACTGTTACCTATGCAACAAAAGTAGCCGATTTGGGATTTATTGCAAAGTCTGCACTCTTTTCACCAAAAATGAAGCAGTTTAAAAAAGAGGTAAATTGGCATGAGGTTGACCCTAAACTCTATAGACCTATTGACCAAGGTATTGTTGTTTTAAAGCATGGAGAGAAGAGTCAAGCTGTAGCTAGTTTTTATGCATTTATCTTTTCTAAAAAAGCTGAGGAGATTTTTGAGAGGTTTGGATATCTTGTTCCATAATTAATTCTAGTCTGACAATATTTTATTAGACCTACCAAATTATATATTTTTTAGTTATAATTTATTTTATAGTAAAAAATATTGTACTTTGGAGGGAAAATGGAGGAGATAGAATCATTTTTATTAAATGGGTATAAACAGCTTGAACTCTATACTCTAAATATGAAGAGTAGACTTTTAGATGTTCTATATAATTTTGACTATACAAAATTAACGAAAGTAGGATTAGTTGTTATCTTTGGATATTTCTTAGGGAAGTTTTTAGGAAAATATATTCCTATTGGAATACAGTCATTAGGTAAAAAAATTAACCTCTCTATTGATAATGACTTTACAATAGCACTTCGCTCTTTTATCTTTAAAATGGTAACTTTTGGATTTATTTTAATTGGAATTAAACTTTGGTTACTTCCTAAGTCTATTGATTTTATTGTAAGTTCAATAGTTAAATCGATGTTGATTTTATCTGCTGTCGGATTTCTTTTAAATATTGTTAAACTCACTTTGCATAAAATGGCTAATAGCCCTAGAACTGAAGATAGTGTAAATGTTGTTCAACCCTCTACTCTTCCTCTTTTTGAAAATACAGCATTAATACTATTTTCAATGGTTGGTATTTATCAAATTTTTGCTCTTTGGCATGTAGATATGACAGCACTCTTAGCTGGTGCAGGAATAGGAGCTATGGCTGTAGGAATGGCGGCTAAAGATACTCTCTCTGATATTATTGCAGGTATTTTGATATTGACTGATGCTCCTTATCGTGTAGGAGATGTTGTCTACGTACGTAATAATTTAAAAGGTAGAGTAATTGCTATAGGACTTAGAAATACAAGATTGGTCACTAAAAGTAATATTGAGGTAATTGTACCTAATACCATTATGGGTACTTCTCAAATTGTAAATGAGTCCTCTTCTAAAAAAGATGGGATTCGTATAGAGGTTTTTATGTCTGTATCAAATAGAGAAGATGTTCATAGAGTTAAACAACTGCTGATTGAAGCTACTAAGAGTAGTAAAAAAATTGCACAAGACAAAGAGATGAAAGCTATTATGGTAGGTTTTCAGATGGATATGTTGGATTTTAAGATTCAGTGTTGGATAGATGATCCAGAAGATAAGGGAAGTGCTAAAGGGGAGTTGATGGAGAATGTCTATTTGAAGTTTAAAGAGGAAAATATTGATATCTCTATGACTCGATATCAGAATGTACGGCTCTCTTATGATGAGGCACAGGAAATTTATATTAAAGAGCTTCCTGAGTCTAAACAAGAGGTTTATGTCAAAGAGTTTCCACAGACAAAACAGGAGCAGTATGTCAAAGAGTTCCCTCAGACAAAACAAGAGCAATATGTAAAGGAGTTTCCAAAAACTAAACAAGAACACTATGTAAAAGAGTTCCCTGAGACTAAAGAGGAGCATTTTATAAAAGAGATACCAAATATTTTTGGTGTAGGTCAACCTAAAAAAATAGATAAAAATCCCCAAAAAACAACTAAAATGAAGAAGGAAAAAGATGAAAAGTAAACTCTTTTATAGTCAATTTTTGGGAATAGTGCTATTGTTAATTATATTACTGATATTTATTCCTATTTACAATAATAAAATTCCAAAAGTATTAAAACAAGAGGTTGAGTCTAAATTTTACTCTAGGGGATTAGATTGGGTTAATGTTAGAGTAGAGGGAAGAGATATAACTCTTTCTGGAGTTGCTCCTAATGTGGCTATGCACCACCAAGCAGTTAAGATTGCAAATAGTGTAATAGGAGGTAGAGTTGTATATGATAAAATCTCACCCCATGTTACTGTTCCATATACGATGTATATAGAGTCTACTAAAAAGAAACTACTATTGAGAGGTTACATGCCATCTAAAATAAGTTTAGAAGAGTTTTTAAAAGAGTTTAAGAATCAAAAGAGAAGGTATAAGCTTATAGATAGAGTTGATGTTGGAGCAGGAGAGCCTCAAGAGTGGGAGTCTTTAATGTTTACTATTGCAAAGTTAGTTAAAGAGTTAGATTTTGGAATTGTTAATATTGTTAATCAAAATGTAACTTTTTCAGGAAGAGTTGCAACTTCAAAGCAAAAAAGAGAGATAGAGAAGTTACTAAATGGATTTAAGAAGAGTAACTATCAAATAACAAGTAGAATTATTGCTATGGATGAATCTATAGTAGTATGCCAAAAACGTTATGATGAACTACTCTCTTCACATAAGATAGAGTTTAAGGCTGGAGAGGCAACAATAGAGGGAAAAAATAAGCCTCTGTTGAAATCTCTTAGTGAGATATTTGCTCTGTGTCCTAATGCAAAACTTACAATTATAGGACATACAGATAGTAAAGGTAATGATATTAAAAATCAAGAGTTGAGCCAAAAGAGAGCTCAAGCAGTAGTTGCTAAACTTTTTCAACTAGGTATTCCTTTGGAACAGATGGAGGCAATAGGTAGAGGAGAGGCTGAACCAATTGCAAGTAATGAGACCCAAGAGGGGCGAAAGAGAAATCGTAGAATTGAATTTAAAGTGGGAGGATACTAGAGATGTTAAGTTTAGGGTTGGAATTAATAGCTATATTTTTATTGGTAGCTGTCATTGGTGTATTGATGGGTCGTTTTCTTTGTAAGAGTGGAGAGAGTGAAGAGAGAGAGAAGAGAAAAAAAGTTATTTATGCTTATGAGTCAACACTAAAAGAGTTAGAGTTTCAGAAAAATAGGGTAGAAGAGTATGCTACTCAACTTCAACTTAAAGAGGATTATATTGCTCAGTGTGAACAAAATATTCATAGTCTTAATACTAAGTTGGACTCCTCAAATCAAGAGCGAAAACAACTTTTAGAGGAACTTAAAGTTTTAGATAAATATAAATCTAAATTTGAGTCTTTAGATAAAGAGTTTAAGATACACTCTAAGATGTTAGAGCAGTTAAAAGATGAAAAGATTAATAACCAAAAAGAGATTGCTGATTTTAAAATATTAACTAATGAACTCAATAAAAATATTAGTAGTTTAGAAGAAAATAGAGAAGAGTTAGAGAAAGAAATCCTCTCTCTAAATAATCAGTTAAAGGAGCAGAAAGAACACTATGAGAAACTAATTCAACAAATAAATGAACTTCATGAAGAGGATAAATCTAAAGCTTTGGAAGAGTATCAAGAGATTAAGAGTGATTATGAAAATTTTGTAGAGACGCATAACTTAGATAGTGATAGGTTACTAACACTTGAGATAGAGAATGAAAAAATGTATCATCTTTTAAATAGTGTTGAAATAGAAAGAGACGACCTTTTAAATAGACTTAGAGCTATATCTTCTGTTGTGGAAGCTGTTGGGATAGAGCAGGTTAAAGATGAGAGTCAAATACTTTTAGAAAATAGATAAAGTTGTTTATATCTATTACTTATTATTTTGAAATTTATAAAATAAGCTATCATTTAATAATGTTATATGATTTGTATGAATAAAATGTGATTAAAAAAACTTCTTTTAAACTTCTATTCTTTAAAATAGAATAAAATAAAAAAAGGGGTTTAAATTTTAATGTTATTTTACAATAGATATTCTATATTGGTTATTTTGGTTTGGTTATTTCAATATATTAGTAGAAAAAAAGTTCTATTTCTTTTACTATTTTCTCTATTTTTCTCTTTAAATCTTTCTGCTGAAAAGTTATCTAAAGGCATTATCCCCTATAAACCACTGAAAGATAAAGGAGCTATTTATGGTGCTTTAAACTGTAAAGGTTCCACAAATGTAGGCAAGTTGTTGAATGTATGGATTCCTGCTTTTAAGAAATTTTATCCCGATGTTAAGGTTAATAAGGATTTTAGAGGTTCATCTGAAGCTATTCTAGGACTCATGGAGGGAAATACTACAATTGGAGCGATGAGCCGTCCTATTAGTAAATACGAGTTAAATAAATTTATTAAGCAAAAAGGGTATAAACCCATAGAAATTAAGGTAGCTTTAGATGCCATTGCTATCTATGTATATAGGTTAAATCCTATCAATACAATTACTTTAGAGAAACTTGATGCTATTTTTTCTCAAAATCCAAAGCGTACTTTACTTAAACCTATTACAAACTGGAAGAGTATTAATGGAAAGGATGCAAAGATAAATATATATCTTTTTGATAAAAAGTCAGGTTCTAGAGCATATTTTCAAAAAAAAGTAATGTTAAAAGAGGAGTATAATCAAGATAATATTGTTGCTGATAATTTTGTGAAAAATAAAGAGCTAATTGAGAAGATAGCCAATGACTACAATGGTATTGGTTTTGCCTCTGTAGATATTCAAGATTTTAGAGTTAAGAGACTTTCTTTATCAAAAAGAGAACACTACCCTATTTATGCTCCAACTGATAAAAATATTAAAAATGGTACATACCCGTTAACTAGATTTTTTTATATCTATTTAGATGTTCCTCCTGATATGCCTATACCACCTCTTATATATGAATTTTGTAAATTTATTCTCTCTTATAATGGACAGAATATTGTGCTTAAAAATGGAGGGCTACCTTTAAGTCCAAAACAGATTGGTATAGAGTTATCAAAAATTAGGAGTAGATAGATGAAGAATAATGGAAAGACAAAGCTATTTCATAAGGTTAGTATTAAATCAAAATTTTTAATGATGATTCTGGGAATAGCTATTATTTGTATAGCTGTAGTTGGGCTTCAAGGGTTACAATATGGGAAAGCCTCTTTAACTAAAAGTATGTATGACCACTTTACATCACTACAAGCAACAAGAAGCCAACAGATAGAGAACTACTTTAGTAATAAAAGGAATATTATAAAGACATTTGCTTCACAAAAGAGTATTGTGGATGCAATGAGTGAGTTCTCCTCAGGATTTAATCTTCTTGATACTTACAATGTAGATATTACTAAAAAACAGTCAGAAAAGTTAGAGGCATTCTATAAAAATAGTTTTATTGATGAGTTAAATCATAACTCAATCAAAAAATATAGTTACACAACACTACTCCCTAGAAAAGAGGTAGCAAAATATCTTCAATATTATTATATTGCAAATAATCCCTCTATTAATAGTAGGGAGCTTATGGAGCGTGCAGATGACAAGAGTTACTATTCTGAGGTTCACGAGAAGTTTCATGCTACTCTACGAGATATAGTTCATAACCAAGGTTTTAAGGACCTCTTTTTAATTGATGTGAAAACATTGGATGTTATCTACTCTGTCGATAAAGGGGTTGATTTTGCAACTAATCTAAATGAGGGACCTTATGCTCAAAGCTCTTTAGCAAAAGTGGTTAAGAAGATTATTCTAAATCCTAATAAGGGTGTAGTAGAGATTTCTGATTTTAAACACTATAAACCTGCTAAAAATTTACCAAAGATATTTTTTGCTGTACCTATATACAAAAAGAGTACTCTAATTGGTATCTTAGCTACACAGATTTCAGTGAAAGGGATTAATGATATTACTACAGGTAAACATAATTGGGTACATGATGGTTTAGGGCAGAGTGGAGAAGTCTACTTGATAGGTAGAGACTATAAGATGCGTTCAGATGCACGAAAAATTATTGAAAATCCTAAAGAGTTTTTTAAAGAACTTAACCAAACAAATATTGATACTGATGAGTTAAATATGATTGCTACTACAAATAGTACTATTTTAAACTTAACAATATATAGCGAATCGGCAAAACGAGCTATTGAAGGAGAAGATGGAACTGTTATTACAACTAATTATTTAAATAAGAGAGTTCTAAGTGCTTATGCCCCTTTAAAAATTAAAGGATTAAATTGGGGAATGATAGCAGAGAAAGAACTCTCTGAAGCAGAGAAGCCTATTAGAGAGTTTGAGAATGCACTTCTTATTTCAGCGACTATATTAGCTACTCTTATTACCTTTTATTCTATTTGGTTAGCCTATAATTTTTTAGCTCCTATTAATCGTATGGCAAAAGGAGTTAAAGATATTATTAGTAAAAAATCAACTTCCTTAATTAATCTTAATAGAGATGATGAGTTTGGAGAGTTAGCTAAAAATATAGATAAGATGATAGAGACAATTAATAGACAAAAAGAGGAGATTGAGAAGAAGAGCAAAGAGAATGATGAGTTACTCTGTAATATTTTACCTCAAAGTATTGCAACACGTTATAAGAATGGAGAGAGGGATATTGCAGAGACAATTCCTAATGTTGCGGTTCTCTTCTCTGTTTTACATGGGTTTGAACAATTCTCTAATAACTTAGATGCAAAAGAGTCTATTGAACTGCTTAATGAGATTATAAATGAGTTTGACCATCATGCACAAAACTTTGGTATTGAGAAGATTACAACCATAGGTGACTCCTACATGGCATCTAGTGGGTTAATAACTCCTAGATTAGATTATGCTAGACGTATTACGGAGTATGCAATTAAAATGTTTGAAGTAATTGAACTTTTTAATCAACGACACCAAAGTCATCTTAGCCTCTCTATAGGTATAGATGCAGGAGAGGTAATGGCAGGAATTGTAGGAGAGTATAAGTTTGTATATGATATTTGGGGAGAGGTAGTCAACTCTGCTAATCATATATCTCATCAAGCAAAAGAGAATACTTTACGTATAAGTGAAGCTGTCTATCTTCAACAGACAAATCAAGATATTTATCTTCTATGTGAAGAGGATAAGAGTAGTTATTATATTGATTTTAATAAAAAGGGCTAAAGATGAGTGAACTCTTAAGTACACTTCCTCTAGCGTGGAAGACATGGGGAATATTAATTGTCTTTGGACTCCCTTTAGCTATTGTTGTTATGGGAGAGTTACTCTTATGGTTAGAGCGTAAAAATTCTGAGTTTATACCAATTGTATATAACCTAAGAAATATATTATTGCCAAATTTAGCAGTCTATCTAATACTAAGTAAAATTATTAATCTTGGGGAAGAGTCTTTATTACTTAAGATATCAGCTACCTTTTTTTGGTTAATACTTATTCACTCTACTCTTAAGTTTATTAATACTTTAGTATTTTCAGAGGTTTTATCAGAGGAGATAAAGACAAAAATTCCAAAGCTTTTGGTTGATTTTATACGAACATTTTTAGTCCTTTTGGGTGCAGCCATTATCGCTTCTACTGTTTGGGGTGCTGATTTAGGACGACTCTTAGCAGCTTTAGGTGTTGGTTCAGTTGTATTAGGTCTTGCCTTACAAGATGTACTAGGAGGACTCTTCTCTGGTCTTGCTCTTCTCTCCTCTAAACCTTTTATGGTAGGAGATTGGATACGCATAGGTGATGAGGTAGGAGAGGTCAAAAATATTGATTGGCGTGCAGTAACTTTAGTCAATTTTTCAGGTGATTCTATTGTTATACCTAATGCTTCTATTGCAAAAGAGCAGTTTCAAAACTACTCAAGACCAACACCTATACATCGAGAAGAGGTTGGATTTGATATCTCTTTTGATGACCCACCAAACCGTGTTAAAGAGGTGTTACTAGAGGCTGCTGATATGACAGATGGTATTTTAAAGGAACCTGCTCCTAGTGTTGCTCTTATCTCTTATGATGAGTTCTCTATTCACTATGAGGTGAGATATTTTATTGCTGACTATAGTAGGGCTCCTAAAATTCATGATGCATTTATTACTCGTATTTGGTATGCTAATAAACGATATGGGATTACTTTCCCTACACGAGCACATGAAGTCTATAATTTTGATGGAGAAGCAACTAAAGAGAGAGAAAATACTCCAGAAGAGATTGCTAGGCTTCTTAAGCTCTCTAAAATCTTCTCTGTTACAGATAAAGAGCTTATTCAACTTGCTAAATCCTCAACAATTGATGATTTTGGAGTAGGTGAGTGTCTTCTTCAAAGAGGAACTACTACCGATAAAATTTATCTTATTTTAGATGGAGTTGCAAAAGAGCATATTAGTAACAAAAATGGAGAGTTACTACATGAGAGAAGATTAAAGTCGGGAGAACTATTTGGTTTAGCTTCACTTATTCGAAAAGAGGCAAGTCTTGTAACGGTTTGTGCATTATCTGATATTCGTGTAGTCTCTATGGAGATTACTGCGATGCAAGATTTACTAAAACACAACCCTAGTGTAGCACAAGCCTTAGAAGGCATGGCAACACTGCATGAAAAGAAGATAGAGAAGAGTCTTTTTGTTTAAGTCTACATAGAAGGAGGTCAGAATTGAAAAAAATTGTTATTGGAATAGTGTTAATTCTCTTTGTACTTTACAACATTGTACTTCAGCGTATTACTATTGATGCTGGAGAGGAACTTGTATTGATTAAGAAGCCTTGGTTCTATGGCTCATCTGGAGTTGAACAAAAAACCTACTCTACAGGTACAGTTTGGGCTGTTCGTTCAACTAAAGCACAACTTATATCTTTAAAACCCTATCTTATCTCTTTTAAATTTTTAAATTTAATGACTTATGATAATATTCCAATTTCACTTAATGTAGATATAACATTTCAGAATCAAAAAGGAAAAATGGCAAAACTTATAAGTGATTTTGGAGAAGATAGTAATTGGACTGAGACACTTTTACGTCCTACCTTGAGAGTGAGTTTAGAGTCTTATATTAAGTCAAACCTCTACTCTACATTACAAGCAAATAGCTCTAAGGTAACTGCTATTGAAAATAGTCTTTTAAAAGATATTGAGCATTTTTTAAGTAATAAACAGCTACCTATTGATATTCTTCAATTTGCGATTAATAAAATTACTCCCCCTCAACATATTAGAGATATGGCACTTAAAATAGTTTTAAAAGATAAGAAAATTAAATTAAAGCAGAGAGAGATAAAACTGCAAGAGTTACAACAAGAGCTAGAGAGAGAACGAGCCAAAGCAGATAAGAGTTATATGGAAAATATGCATATGACAATTTCACAATATTTGATGTTTAGAAGAGTAGAGTTAGAAGAGAAAAAACTTACAACTGAACGTTATATTATTGATCATATAGATGATAAGAATGGAACCATCTCTTTAAAAATGGATTTATCTAAATAAATTATTTCGCTATACTTCCAAAAAATAAAAAAATGAGGAGTATAAGTGAAAAGAGTAGTCTATATGGGGACACCTCATTATGCGAAAGAGATATTACAAGTACTAATTAATGATGAATTACTAGAGATACCTTTAGTCATAACTCAACCAGATAGAAAAGCAGGACGAAAAGGGGAGTTAAAAGCCCCTGAAGTTAAAGTTTTAGCCCAAGAGCATAATCTACATCTGTTACAACCTGAAAAGCTCTCTGATGAGGGAGTCTATGAAGTGATTATTGAAGCAGAGCCTGACTTTATAGTTGTAGCTGCATTTGGACAACTCTTACCTAAAAAAATTTTAGATATTGCCCCTTGTATTAATCTTCACGCCTCTTTGCTTCCTCAATATCGTGGGGCAAGTCCTGTTCAGCAGTCGCTACTTAATGGTGATAAGTTTACAGGCGTAACAGCGATGCTTATGGAGGAGGGGTTAGATAGTGGACCTATTTTAGGGTATCGTTACTTTAAAATTCCACCAACTATGTTATTGCCTGAACTGATGAATCGGTTGAGTGAGGATGCTTGTGCTTTAACAGTAGAGACGATTCATCGTTTTGATACTCTTGAACCAGTTAAACAGAACCATGCTGTAGCAACACATTGTAAAAAGATTAAAAAGAGTGATGGTTTGGTTGATTTTAGTAGTGCATCTACTCTTTATAATAAATATAGAGCCTTTGAGGGGTGGCCTGGCATTTTTGTTGAGGGTGGAACAAAAATTAAAGATGTTGACTTAGTAGAAACAGAGAGTCGTAATGGGGCAGGTGTTATTTTAGAACTTAGAGAAAATTCGGTCGTTGTTGGATGTGAAGAGGGTTCTTTAGAGATTGGAACCATTCAACCTGCTTCTAAAAAGGCAGTAGATGCTAAGGCATATTGTGTTGGTAGAGGATTAAAAGTTGGAAATACTCTGTTTTAATACTTTAGAATCAACTCAAACCTATCTAATAGAGCAGATAAAAACGAAAAAGTTGTCAGCACCCATTTGTGTTATGGCAAAAGAGCAGACAGCAGGAGTTGGTAGTCGAGATAACTCTTGGGAGGGAGGAAAGGGTAATCTATTTTTCTCTTTTGCTGTAGCTCTTGAAGATTTACCTAAAGATTTACCTTTAAGCTCTGCCTCTATCTATTTTTCATTTATTATGAAAGAGATACTCACGAAGAAGTGTGAGGATATTTGGTTAAAATGGCCCAATGATTTATACCAAAATTCATCAAAAATTGGTGGAACCATCACAAAAAAAATAGATAATATTCTTCTTTGTGGAATGGGTATAAATTTACAAAAAAATTTAAATAGCTTCAAAGCATTAAATCTCAATGTTGAGCCGATAGATTTATTAAATGAGTACTTAGAAGCATTAAAAAAGTATCCAACATGGAAGCAGATATTTAGTCTATATAGGATAGAATTCTCAAGAAATAAAGGGTTCTTTACCCATATAGATGGTGAGTTGAAACCCCTTGAAAAAGCGATTCTATCGGAAGATGGTTCACTAATAATTGAAAATAAGAGAGTATACAGTATAAGATGAGTGAAGTAATAACAATAGCAAATCAAAAGGGTGGTGTAGGTAAGACGACGACAGCTGTCAACCTTGGAGCAGCCTTGGCACAAAATGGTAAAAAAGTTCTTATAATTGATGCCGACCCCCAAACAAATGCTACAACAAGTTTAGGCTTCAATCGTAATGATTATGAGTACAATATCTATCATGTGCTTATCGGTATTAAAAAGATGTCAGATGTTATCTTGCACTCTAATTTTAAAAACCTTGATATGGTTCCTGCCAATATTGGCTTAGTTGGAATTGAAAAAGAGTTCTATAATCCTAAAAAGAAAAATCGTGAACTCCTATTAAGAAAAGCAATTGAACCTATTAAGAGTAACTATGATTATATCTTAATTGACTCTCCTCCTGCATTAGGACCTATTACTATAAACTCTTTAGGGGCAGCAGATTCGGTTATTATTCCTATCCAATGTGAGTTTTTTGCATTAGAGGGGTTGGCACAGTTACTTAATACAATTAATCTGTTGAAGAAGTCGATTAACCCAAAGTTAACTATTAAAGGTTTTTTACCGACAATGTACTCTTCTCAAAATAATCTCTCAAAGCAGGTTTTAGAAGACTTATCTCACCACTTTAAAGAGAAACTTTTCTTAACTAAGAAAAAAGAGGTATTAATTGTACCTCGAAATATTAAAGTGGCAGAGTCTCCCAGTTATGGAAAGCCTGTAACAGAGTATGCAAAAAAGTCTAAAGGTGCGGCTGCTTACTTTGATTTAGCTAAGTCAATTGTTAAAGCTGAGAAGAAGATAAAAAAACAGACACTAAGTAAAATAAAAGGCTAAAAGATGGCATTAGGTAGAGGTCTTGGGGCAATATTAGAAGAGGTGGGTCAAGCGTATGACAGTGAGATAGGTTCATCTTCGTATGAGGGTGATGCTATAAGAGAGATAGATGTTAGTGAAATCTCTCCAAATCCCTATCAACCTAGAAAAACATTTAATCAAGAGGCTCTTCAAGAGTTAAGTGAGTCTATCTCTCGTCATGGTCTTTTGCAACCTATTGTTGTTATTGAAAAAGATGATGGTTATTTGTTGGTTGCAGGGGAGCGAAGACTTCGTGCTCATAAACTAGCAGGATTAGAGACTATTAAATGTGTGGTAGCTGATGTAGATATTGATGAGGTAAAGCTTCGTGAGTTGGCACTTATTGAGAATATTCAACGAGAGGATTTAAATGCTATTGAGTTAGCACACTCTTATGATGAACTTATAAAGGTGTACGATATTACTCATGATGAACTCTCTTCTGTAGTTAATAAAAGCCGTTCACAGATTACCAATACCCTTAGACTTTTGTCACTCTCTTCTTATGTACAAGATAAATTAACTAATGGGGTCATCTCACAAGGTCATGCAAAAGTTTTGGTTGGTTTTAATGAAAAAGAGCAGAAAGTTTTAGTTGATACTATCATTGGTCAAAAACTATCAGTTCGGGAGAGTGAACTATTAGCAAAAAAGAAAAAATCTATGGAAGATGAGAATGTTTTTATCTCTACACCTAAAAAAGAATCTTTTATTGGAAGCTATGAAAAGAAGATAAAAGAGCAACTTCCTTTTGATGTTAAAGTAAAAAACAATGCTTTAGAGATTAACTTCAAAAATGCAGAAGAGATTGAAGAATTTCTCAATATGTTACCAAAATAGACATATAAACGCTCTCTTGAGAGAAGCGTTTGAAATCCCCTCATTATAACAAAATATTAATCAAATCATTACTTTACCCAAGATATAATACCCAAAATTTTTTGGAGGAGTTTGAATGCTTGACTTGAATCCCGGTTTGATGTTATTCGTTCTTGTTATTTTCTTCTCTCTTCTATTTTTATTAAATAGTATGCTGTTTCAGCCTCTTTTGAAGTTTATGGACGATAGAGATGCAACAATAGCAAAAGATTTAAAAAATGCAGAAGAGATGGCCGATAATAGCAGTGGATTGAATGCAAAAGCTGATGAAATCTTAGCTACAGCAAAAGCTGAAGCAAATGCAATCAGAGAAAAAGCTACTTCTGAAGCGAAAGCTTTGGCAGAGAGCAAAATAGAGAGTAAAGTGAAAGAACTCGAAGCAAGTAATACTGCCTTTTTAGCAGAACTTGAAGCTGAGCAAGAGGAACTCAAAAGTGCGTTAACTGCTGAGCTACCAACGTTTAAAGAGACTTTACACTCTAAATTGAGTAGCTTGTAGGAGAGATAATGAGAATTAAAAATATCGCACTAATTGCAACAGCTGTTTTAGTCCCTTCATTGGTACTAGCTAGTCATGGTGAACACCATGTAACCATGTTTGATTCTGATTTTAAATATAGAGTTTTAAACTTTATTATTTTTGCAGGACTTATCTACTATTTGGTTGCTAACCCTATTAAAGCGTTTTTTGTAGGACGTTCCCAAGGGATTGCAAATCGATTAAAAGAGATTGAAGAAAAACTTCAAGCTTCTAAAAATGAGCGTTTAGTGGCAGAAGAGAATCTAGCTAAAGCTGAGGAGAAAGCAAAAGAGTTGGTTGCAGATGCTGCTAACGAAGCTAAAATTTTAGCTACTAATATTGCAGAAAAAAATGCTACCCTTCTTAGTCAACTAGAGAAACAAGCTCTTGAAAAGCAAGAACTAGAGACTAAAAAAGCAATGAGAAGTACAATAGATGAAGTACTTAACAGTGGAATTACTAATGATGACATTACGGTAGATGAGTCTAAAGTTATCTCTCTAATCTCAAATAAGGTGGCATAATGGAAGAGTTAATTGCTAAACGATATGTCAATGCACTTGTTGGCTCAACTAATAAAAAAGAGAGAGCTGACTTTTCTAAAATACTTTTAGGAATGACAGAGGCATTCTCTGATGCAAATGTTGTTGAGAAGTTGTCTTCTCCATTAATTTCTAATGAAGCAAAGACTTCAATGGTTATTGAGAGTTTAGGAGATGCTGATGAGAAGTTAGTAAACTTTATTAAGATTGTTGGAGAGAATGGTCGCTTAGACCTTTTGCCAACAATTGCAAAAGTTTTAAAACAAGCTATTCAAACTGAAACCAATAAATATGAAGGTGTTGTGACATCAAGTTCTAAACTTAAAGAAGCAGAGCTTAAAGAGTTACAGAAATCTTTGTCAGCCTATACTAATGGAGCTAATATTGAATTAACTCAAGAGGTATCAGATGTTGATGGGATTAAAGTTTCAGTCGAAGACTTGGGTATTGAGGTAAACTTCTCTAAGCAGAGAGTTAAAGAACAGTTAATTGATTTCATTACGAAATCACTATAAAAAAGTAATCTAACGGAAGGAGTTGCAGTGGCAAACAAATTACAAGCAGACGAAATCTCTTCAATAATCAAAGAGAGAATCGCGAATTTTGAGATTGATGTAGATATCAACGAAGTTGGTAAAGTAGTAGGTGTTGCAGATGGAATTACATCTGTATATGGTCTTAACAATGTTATGGCTGGAGAGGTTGTAGAGTTTGAAACAGGTGTTCCAGGAATGGTTCTTAACCTTGAGGAGGCGAGTGTAGGTATCGTTGTTCTTGGTTCAATGGCTGGAATTGTTGAGGGAATGAGCGTTAAGCGAACAGGTGAACTACTTAAGATGCCAGTTGGTGATGCAATGGTAGGTCGTGTTGTTAACCCACTTGGAGAGCCAGTTGATGGTAAAGGTCCAATTGAGGCTACAGAGTCACAACTTATTGAGACAAAAGCACCAGGGATTATGGCTAGAAAATCAGTTCATGAGCCACTTCAAACTGGTATTAAAGCTATTGATGCACTTGTACCAGTAGGACGTGGGCAAAGAGAGCTTATTATTGGTGACAGACAGACAGGTAAGACTACATTAGCAATTGATACAATCATTAACCAAAAGGGTCAAGATGTTATCTGTGTATATGTAGCGATTGGTCAAAAACAATCAACAGTTGCATCTATTGTAAAGAGACTTGAAGAGGCTGGAGCAATGGAGTACACGATTATTGTTAATGCTTCTGCATCTGACTCTTCAGCATTCCAATTCTTAGCTCCTTATGCAGGTGTTACTTTAGCTGAGTACTACATGAACTCTAGTAGACATGCTGTTATCTTCTATGATGACCTTACAAAACATGCTGTTGCATATCGTGAGATGTCACTTATCTTAAGAAGACCTCCAGGTCGTGAAGCTTATCCAGGGGATGTTTTCTATCTACACTCAAGACTTCTAGAACGTGCTGCTAAACTTAGTGATGAAAATGGTGCAGGTTCAATTACAGCCTTCCCAATTATTGAAACACAAGCAGGTGATGTTGCGGCGTATATTCCAACAAACGTAATCTCTATTACTGATGGACAGATTTTCCTTGAGACTGACCTCTTTAACTCAGGTGTTAGACCTGCGATTAACGTTGGACTTTCGGTTTCACGTGTTGGTGGTGCGGCACAGATTAAAGCTACTAAACAAGTTGCAGGTACACTTAGACTAGACCTTGCTGCTTATCGTGAACTCCAAGCATTTGCACAGTTTGCCTCTGACCTAGATGAGCATAGTAGAGCTCAACTTGAAAGAGGTGGTAGAATGGTTGAAGTTCTTAAACAAGGACCATACTCTCCAATTCCAATTGAGAAGCAAGTTGTTATGATTTATGCAGGGGTTAAGGGTTATCTCGATGATATTCCTGTTAATGCCGTAACTAAGTTTGAAGCTGAACTATATCCATTTATGGATGCAAAATACGCTTCTGTTCTTGAAAGCATTAGAGATGAGAAAAAAATCACTGATGATAATGAAGCAGAGTTGAAAAAAGCAATTGAAGATTTCAAAGAATCTTTTTCAGCATAAGAGGGCTAAATTATGGCTAATTTAAAAGAGATAAAGCGTAAGATTGCGAGTGTTAAAGGCACTCAAAAGACCACGCGTGCAATGAAACTAGTCTCATCAGCTAAACTTAAAAGAGCAGAAGAGATTGCTACACGCTCTAAAGTTTATGCTACAAAGTTAACAGAGTTGTTAACTGAGATTGCACAGAAGATGTCTCAAAACAATGCAGATGGGATTGATAATGTTTTTATGAAAGAGAACAAAAATCCTAAAAGAGTTGACATTGTATTTGTAACATCAGATAAAGGTCTTTGTGGTGGATTTAACCATCAAACCATTAAACAAGCGAACAAAATTATGCAAGAGTATGTAGATGCAGGTGTTGAAGTTCGTTTAAGTGGTGTAGGTAAAAAAGGTATTGCCTTTTTCAAATATAACCAAGTTGAGATGTTAAATCAGATTGATGACTTAAGTTCAAAACCTGACTATGCACGTTCAACAGAGTTGATTGACTCATTGGTAAAAGATTATGTTGCAGGTGAGACAGATAAGATTATTCTTATTCATAATGGATATGTAAATATGATTGTGCAAAAGGTCTATACACAGCAACTACTTCCTATTGATACCTCTAGTTTAGAGATTACAAAAAGTGTAGCTCTTTCAGAGATGGAAGTTGAACCAGATGATGACGATACTCTCTTAGAGGCATTGGTACAGAAGTATGTTGAGTATACAATGTACTATGCGTTGTTAGACTCGTTAGCAGCAGAGCATTCAGCTCGTATGCAAGCGATGGATGCTGCAACAAACAATGCAGGTGAGATGGTTAAAAAGCTAAGTATAGCATATAACAAAGCAAGACAAGAAGCGATTACGACTGAACTCATTGAGATTATCAGTGGTATGGAATCGTTGAAATAATAAGGAGAATAGATTTATGACAGGTAAAGTAGTACAGGTACTAGGTCCCGTTGTTGA
>Ga0256832_1001310_pt1 | contig 16709 bp, 19 predicted proteins | sample 134614metaG_FD_190534 | JGI IMG/M metagenome (GOLD analysis project Ga0256832, IMG submission 190534) | Hydrothermal vent microbial communities from Lau Basin, Pacific Ocean - 134-614 | ecosystem: Environmental > Aquatic > Marine > Hydrothermal vents | place: Pacific Ocean: Lau Basin | collected...
TGGAGAGATAATAACTCTGGTTGCAAAGGAGCCTGTCAGCGAGTAGAAACCGAGAACCTGATGAGGGCAACCGTCAAAGACTTGTGTAACGATAAAGAATGCCAGGATATGGTGTTATTACACGGCTTGCAAGGCTGGGTTGATAGCAAAACAGGCGATATGTTGGTGGTCTTGCACAAAAAAGGCAATCATGGGCCAGCGTATTATTTGCGTTATCCACCTGAGTTTGAGAAATTCAAGCCAGTGTGCAGAACCAATCAGCTCCAGTCATGTAGCAATGAAGAAATTCGTAATGCTTATGATAATATCATTTTATATACCGACTATTTTTTAACGCAAACCATTAAATTGTTGAAAGGCAATGCAGACAAGTACAACACCGCAATGATGTATATGTCGGATCATGGTGAATCACTGGGGGAGAAGAACCTGTATCTGCATGGAATGCCCTATGCACTGGCACCAGATTATCAGAAACACATACCTTTTATAGTCTGGTTATCAGATGGCTATATGCAGACTTACGGGATCAACAAATCCTGTATGCAAGCAAAAAAAGATACCAGTGTCTCCCACGACAATCTGTTTAGCTCCATACTAGGCTTGCTGGATATTGAAACCAGTGTGTATGACAAATCGCTGGATATCTTTGCTTCCTGTCGTTCACAACCATGAGTAAGCGCCGCTACTACCGACACCTTATCGGTATCGCCATGATCCTGGTACTTGCTTTACTGGTTGATGTCAGTGGGCTGGATTTGTGGCTGGCGAAGCAGTTTTACCACTGGCAGGGAGATCAATGGGCACTGCGCTATGGCTTTATTACCGAGACAGTTTTGCATAAAGGTGTCAGGAAAACACTGGTACTGCTTACCCTGCTCCTGTTGCTGATAGCGATTGCGAGCCACTGGCTGCGACGCATCAAGCATCTGCAACGCTGGTTCTGGTATCTGCTTGCCTGTTTTGTCACCACGCCACTATTGGTTGCCATCGCTAAAAAGTTCACACACATGGACTGCCCCTGGGATGTCGCTGTACTTGGTGGCAAATACCCTTATCTGCATCTGCTACAGGCACATCCTGGTAGCTGGCCGTATGGGCATTGCTTTCCTGCCGCCCATGCCAGTGGTGGCTATGCATTGATGGCGTTATTTTTCTTCTGTCATGCCAATTGTCCTCGCTGGCGTATTCCTGCATTGCTGCTAGCGTTTAGTATCGGTGTCATCAGTGGTTTCACCCAGCAGCTACGTGGGGCACATTTTTTATCACATGACTTATGGACGATTGCGATTGCCTGGCTGGTATCAGTCACCTATCTTTTGTTGCTATTTCCTGAAAAATCAGTCACTGCTTAGCTGCAAATATCCATAATTCCGGGCAAGAAAAATTCACTGATCATAATCGGTTTGGCAGCACCATAGAACAAGGATCGCCTGCCATAGAGCCTGGCAGGAGTGCGCGTGACATTTCGGCAGGCATTGCCAAAGTTCGGGTTTTCCGAGTTCATGGCACACCACTCAATTGGGCTACGGTTAAGTTGTGGATCCGAGAAAATCTTTTCGCCCAGAGGTCGTTCTCCCATATTGTCCAGATCCTTGAAGCGGTCACTAATCGCCCTGACAGGGATAAGGCTACGGGCATAGACAACGGGGATTTCGTCGCAATAGAGCTGGACTTCCCTGTCGATGAGCTGTTTGTTGTCTGCCAGTTCCAGTAATGTACTTTCATGTGGAAAGGCTTTGCGTTCCCTTTGCTGGAGAAGGTGGACCGAAAAGCTGTTACAAAGGTTGCGCAGTTTGGCTGTCAAAGAGCCTGTATCAATTAACCAGCTATGCAATTCCTGTGGAATCAGATTTTGTGTGTGAGGAGTAAGTGGTTGCCAGTTGTTAGTGTTCACTGCTCGCTTGCTCTTGAGTTTTGTTGCTCTTCCTGTTCTTTATTGTCTTCATTATTTTGGGGTTTAAAATCCAGCTCGGGATAGAGTTTGTCAATGTCCTGAATCTCTGCCAGTGGGGGCATTTCATTGAGGGTTTTCAGGTTGAAGTAGTCCAGGAACTGGCGTGTGGTGCCAAACATGGCGGGTTTGCCGGGGACTTCCTTGTGACCGATAATGCGTATCCATTCGCGTTCCTGTAGCGTCTTGATAATGTGAGAGCTGACGGCAACACCGCGAATTTCTTCAATTTCGGCACGGGTGATGGGCTGGCGATAGACAATAAGAGCCAGGGTTTCCAGCAGGGCGCGGGAGTACTTTTTGGGTTTCTCTTCCCAGTGTCGGGAGACCCATTGCTTATATTCTTCACGGGTTTTGTAACGGTAACCGGAGGCGGTTCTTACCAGCTCAAAGCCGCGTTCCCTGGTTTCTTCTTCGAGTGTTGTCAGGGCTTCCCGAATGTCATTACTGTTTACCACATCTTCAGGACGAAAATACTGGATCAGCTTGTCAACAGGCAGTGGCTTTTCGGCGCTTAGCAGGATGGCATCGAGTGTTTTTTTGAGTTGCTCAGCTTGCATGTTGCGTTTGCTCCATTAGTCGGTGGCTTGTTGTGCTGCCTGAATATAAATGGGTGCATAAGGTTCGGATTGTACAATGTCTGCCAGCTTTTCTTTCAAAAGCTCCAGCAGTGCAATCATGGTGACGACCACCCCCATGCGACCTTCTTCCAGGGTAAACAGGGAGTGAAATTCCACGAAGGAATCGGTTTTTAACAGTGCCAGCATATTACTCATGCGTTCGCGTACCGAGAGTGATTCCCGCTGAATTTCGTGGCTGATACTCATATCGGCACGCATCAGGATGTCTTTGAAAGCTAGCAAAATCTCGTGTAATTCTACGTCGGGTTGCGGGGTTTCTTTTTGTTCACGCACTGCTTCTACATTGCTGCTCCAGTGATCACGCCTATCCCGGGGTAACTCGTCTATGTTCTCAGCAGCCTGTTTAAAGCGTTCATATTCCTGCAAGCGTCTGACCAGTTCAGCACGGGGGTCATCCTCATCTTCAGTTTCTTCGTGACGGGGAAGTAACATGCGTGACTTGATTTCTGCCAGCAGTGCAGCCATAACCAAGTATTCTGCTGCCAGATCCAGCTTTATGGTACGCATCATTTCCACGTATTCCATATATTGCCGGGTGACTTCTGCGATGGGAATATCAAGAATATCCAGGTTCTGTCGTTTGATCAGATACAGCAACAAATCCAGTGGGCCTTCAAACGTATCCAGAAAAACTTCCAGTGCCTGTGGGGGGATATATAAATCCTCCGGTGGCGTGGAGACTGGTTTGCCTTCGACAATGGCAAAGGGCAGTTCGGCCTGTTTGGGTGGGTGGCTGTGCATCCTGAGTCTACCCTGGTTAGCGCGAGAACCGCATGGCTTTGATGACTTCTGCCATGGTTTCAGCGGCAATTTCCTGAGCTGCTTCGCTGCCCTGGTCGATAATAGTCTGTAAGTAGGCGCGGTCATTCTCGTAGCGTCTGGCGCGCTCTCTGATTGGTTCCAGCTCAGCCTGGACTGCATCAATCAGTGGTTGTTTGCAATCGATGCAACCAATGCCGGCAGTGATGCAGCCCTGTTTAACCCAGTCGTGTGTTTGCTCGTCGGTATAGACTTCATGCAATTGCCAGACCGGACATTTTGCCGGGTCGCCTGGATCTGTGCGGCGTGCCCGGGCGGGATCTGTAGGCATGGTTTTAATCTTTTTCGCAAGCTCGTCGGCTGGTTCACGCAAGCCAATGGTGTTGCCGTATGATTTCGACATTTTCTGGCCGTCGATGCCCGGCATTTTGGAGGCTTTGGTGAGTTTTGCGTCAGGCTCTGGCAGGATGACTTTGCTGATGCCTTCCAGGTAGCCAAACAGGCGATCCCTGTCGGCTATGGAAATATTTTGCTGTGCTTCAAGGAGTGCACGAGCCTTGTTCAAGGCTTCACTATCACCTTGTTCCTGATAGGCTTTGCGCATACTCCGATAGAGTTTGGCATTTTTCTTGCCCATCTTGCTTATGGCCTGTTCGCAGACTTCTTCGAAGCCTGGCTCCTGTCCATAAAAATGATTGAAGCGGCGTGCGACTTCGCGGGTCAGTTCGACATGCGCTACCTGATCTTCACCGACCGGAACGAGCCCTGCCTTGTAGATGAGTATATCGGCAGCCTGTAATAGTGGATAGCCGAGAAAGCCGTAGGTGGTCAGGTCGCGTCCTGTCAGTTTTGCTTTCTGGTCTTTATAACTGGGTACACGCTCCAGCCAGCTTAAGGGGGTCATCATGGATAGTAAGAGATGTAATTCTGCATGTTGTGGAACATGTGATTGTACAAACAAGGTGGCTGCCGAGGGGCTAACACCTGCTGCAAGCCAGTCAATCAGTAGTTCTTCAACACTTTCGGCAATACCCTGGGGAGTTTCATAATGGGTGGTCAGTGCATGCCAGTCTGCAATAAAGAAAAAGCAGTCATAGTCATGCTGCATGTCTACCCAGTTTTTCAGGACACCATGGTAGTGTCCAAGGTGGAGTTTGCCAGTGGGACGCATGCCAGAGACGACACGAGGGGTATTTTGTGAAGGTGCTCTCATTGTTGTTTTATCTTCTACTTGCAAGTTAAATAGTCAGGGGTTCAATGTCCAGTCAGCCAGCTAATATCTCCACCGCCTTTGCGCAAGACTTCTGGAGGTGATTGCATCAGGTCAATCACGGTGGTGGCCTGGTGTCCACTATACCCACCATCGATGATTAAATCGACCTGGTGATCCAGAAAAAGCTGGATCTGGTAGGGGTCGGTCATGGGAAAGTCATCATCAGGCAGGATGAGTGTGCTGGAAATGAGGGGCTGGTTAAGTTCTTCCAGCAGTGCCAGGGCAATATTGTTGTCTGGAATGCGAATGCCTATGGTTTTACGCTTTGGGTGTTTGAGGCGGCGCGGGATTTCGCGGCTGGCTTCCAGTATAAAAGTATAGGCACCTGGTGTGTGTGCCTTGAGCAGTCGGTAATTGATGTTATCCACTTTTGCGAATCTGGATATTTCGGATAAATCCCGGCACATCAGGGTAAAGTGGTGGTGCTTGTCAACCTGGCGAATGCGCCGAATACGGTCAATGGCTGTTTTATCATCTAGGTGACAACCTATGGCATAGCTGGAGTCTGTTGGATATACCGTGACACCGCCGCGTTTGATGATCTCTACTGCTTGCTGGATAAAACGTGGCTGTGGGTTGTCTGGGTGAATGTATAGGATTTCGCTCATATATTTGTTTGCTGTTTTTATTATGTATAATCACGCCCCATTTCAGGGAAGCGAATTGGGAGTATAACGGGTAAAGGATTACATAAAATTAATGTCGGTTTGTGTAGGGCGCTCTATTCTATATCAGGTCTTTCTGCTAAAGTAGTACCTTTTAGGTTTTGCACAGCTTGTGCCGTTGCTACCATGAAATTTCTGTTTGATTTTCTCCCTGTCGTGCTTTTTTTTGTAGCTTACAAGCTGTTTGCCAGTTTGCCACCTGATCTGGTGCAGTTAGCTAACCAGATCCCTGTGGTATCGCTTTCCCAGCAGCAGCCAAAGGACGCCATTATTTTTGCAACACTGATACTGGTGGTTGCCAGCATGTTGCAAAATGTCTTTCATTGGTTGCTGTACAGGCGGTTTGAAAAAATGCATCTAATTTCATTGGGGATTTTACTGGTTTTTGGTTCTATGACTGTGGTTTTAAAAGATCCAGATTTCATTAAATGGAAGGTTAGCATTTTTAACTGGATTTTTGCTGTTGCCATGCTGGGGAGCCTATTCATCGGTCAAAAAACGCTGATAGAGCGTATGTTGTCTCACGTCATCGTTGTACCAGCTGAAATCTGGAGAAATGTAACACTCATGTGGGCAGTTTTCTTTATTACCATTGGTATTCTTAACTTGGTAGTGGCGTTCTATTTTCCTGGAGAGAATGATAAAAACTGGGTGAACTTTAAATTATTTGGAATTTTTGGTCTGACAATTGTCTTTATGATTGCCCAGATGATTTATCTGAGTAAATATGCAGAAGAAGACGAAGTTTCCAGAGAGGTGTAAAAACAGGTATGTTATACGCTATTATTGCTGAAGATATAAAAGATAGTCTGGATAAGCGTCTGGCTGCACGTCCGGCTCATCTTGAGCGATTGCAGCAGCTTCAGGATGAGGGAAGACTGGTTCTGGCAGGTCCGCATCCTGCTATTGATGCAGAAGATCCAGGAGCGGCTGGTTTTTCTGGCAGCTTGATTGTTGCCGAGTTTGCATCACTTGAATTAGCGCAGCAATGGACAAATAATGATCCTTATCAGGCTGCTGGTGTCTATGCGAGAGTAACGGTTAAGCCGTTTAAGAAAGTATTTCCTTCAGGAGTTTCATAAGAAGGAATATATCCAATTTAACAAAGCAAGAAGAGATAAAAAATAAAATGAAACACACAAATTATTTACTAGGTTTTGTAATCAGCTGCTCGCTGGTAACTGCTACAGCGTTTGCAAAAGATGAAAAAGTGGTAGCCGTGGTGAATGGCACACCTATTTCACAGGATGCGCTGGATGCATATTTGTCAGTAGTGAACCGTTCTCGTCCTTCTAAAATTGACCCTAAAACGGCTCTGGATGATCTGGTGGTGACTGAGCTTGCGCTTCAGCAAGCAAAAAAAGATGGCTATGATCAGCGAGATGATGTGAAGCAAAAGATTAAAGAAGCATCAAAAAAGATTTTGTTGACAACCTGGACTAGAGAGAAAAGTGAAGCCATCAAGGTTAGTGATGATGAGATAAAGGCTGCTTACGACAAGCAGATGAAAGATCAGGCAACAGACGAATATAAAGCAAGACATATTCTGCTGAAAACAGAGGACGAAGCTAAAGCGGTTATTAAGGAATTGCAAGGTGGTGCTGACTTTGAAAAGCTGGCAAAAGAAAAGTCTACTGGACCATCAGGGCCTAACGGCGGCGACCTTGGCTGGTTTAAGCCACAAACCATGGTGCCTCCGTTTGCCAAGGCTGTAGAAAGCATGAAAAAGGGTGAAGTCAGTAAGGAACCTGTAAAGACCAGCTTTGGTTGGCATGTGATTAAGCTGGAAGATAAGCGTCCGGTTAAGCTCCCCGATCTGAATACCATGAAGCCACAATTAAAGCGTATGCTGGTACAGGAAAAAATGATTGCTTATATCGATTCCCTGAAAGATTCTGCTGATATTAAAGTGATGTTGCCTGAAACCAAGTCTGCTGACGCAGGCAAGGATGGCAAAAAGGGTGAAGCTAAAAAAGCTGAGTAGTCAATAAGCAGTTAATTAGCAGACGAGAAGACAATTATGCTACAAGCTTGGAAACAGTTGTTAGAAGACTCAGGAGCAGAGTTTGCTGATGGCAAGCTTGTTTCCTATGGCAATCCTGAGCGTGAGCGCCGTATCCCGCCGCAAGGCGATATTATTTGTGATTTGTCACATACTGGCATGATCCGTGTGCAGGGCGATGATGCAACTGACTTTCTGCAAAACCAGTTGACCAATGATATTAACGAAGTTAGTGAGTCTCGTGCACAACTGAGCGCCTGGTGTAACCCTAAAGGTCGTGTCATTGCTACATTTCTGGTTCATAAGCGTGCCGGTAGTTACTATCTGGCATTGTCTGCTGACCTTGTGGAGTACGTGCTAAAGCGTTTGCAGATGTATGTGCTGCGCTCGAGAGTCGCTTTGGAAGATGTTAGTGAATCCCTGGTGCATTTTGGTTTTCTGGGCTCACATATTCTGGAAGACTGGGATGCCTGTTGCGATGGTGAGCTGCCGACTGTGGATTACGATGCGGTTGTCGTTGATGGTATCAGTATTATCAAGGTTCCTGCTATGGTGCCTCGCTACGAAGTAGTAGGTGAATTTGAAACTGCTTCACGGCTATGGCAAAAGCTGAATGTTAGGGCTGCCCCTGTTAATGGCGACGCATGGGTGTATTTGAATATTGCCAGTGGCATTCCCGTGGTGAACGCGACAAGCAAGGAAGACTGGATTCCACAAATGCTGAATTTACAGGCTATTGGTGGGGTCAGTTTCAAGAAGGGCTGCTTTCCCGGGCAGGAGGTGGTCGCGCGTGTCAAGTATCTGGGGAAAAATAAGCGGCGGACTTTTCGACTGCAAATAGACTCCGATAGCATGCCAGAAGCAGGTGACCTGGTGCTGGCTGAAGATGAGTCAGGGGCTACGCAGGAAGCAGGCAAGATACTCAATGTTGTGCTAAACCCTGATGGCAAGCTCGAAGCCCTTGCAGTTTTAAAAATCGACCTTGCAGAGAAACCGCTAATGCTGGAAGGAGGTGCTCCAGTCAGGGTGCTTGAACTGCCTTTTACGGTTGATGAATAAGATGATCTGCTCGGTAGTACGGAATGAGATCTGGGCAATGTAACCCTTACCGCAGTTTCAATGCGCTACTTTTGGTAATGGTAACGGCATTGTAAAATAATTACGTCACCTTCGTTTATCATGTAAACAATACGATGCTCTGCTGTTAATCGTCTAGACCAACATCCAGATAATAAGTGCTTTAATGATTCAGGTTTACCAATCCCTTCAAAAGGTGAACGCTCAATGTCTTTAATCAGGCTGTTTAACCGTTTCAAGGTTTTCTTATCGGTTTTTTGCCAATACAGATAATCGTCCCATCCCTGAGGCTCGAAACAAATCATTCTTCTACGTACCTTCTCAGCTTACACTCGTGTTGTCCGGTTTCTACGCGCCTACTTGGATGTAGGGAGGGGCGAGAGCAGGACGCAGTAGCTTGAAAGTGCTCATAGCTCATATAAGCTTATAGACTCCGCGCTTTCGGCTTGAATTCGAGTTGCGGATTACGCTGATAGTTACTCTTCTATCAAGTCTTTTTCTAGTAGTGCTTTACCTGCTTTCACATTCGCAATTGAATCCAAAAGCCGTTTAGCGTTAGCAGGTGAGCTTAATAAATGTTCTGTTTCTTTCCAGGAATTGTAATCATCCAGCGACATAAGCACGGAGCTTTCGCCACCGCGCCTGGTTATAATGATTGTCTCCCTATCCTCTATGGTTTTATCCATCATGGATGCTAGATTGTTTCTTGCTTCTGAATAAGTCACTGCTTGCATGGAATACCTCACTTGTTCAAGTTATTGTACAAGTATAGCAGATGTTTCTATTATTCATAGAATCCAGCCAGAGATTCAGAGCATTTACTTTCCTATACAGAATGAGCTGAATATTTCCCCAAGCAAGTCATCCGGGGTGAATTTTCCGGTAATTTTACCTAGCGCATCCTGAGCTATTTTCAGCTCCTCGGCTAATAGCTCGCCTGCATTAAACTCCTTTAACTGTATTTCTCCGCGCTCTACTGCCTCGCGGGTTTCATGCAATGCCTGTAAATGACGGCGACGCGCTATAAAGGTGGATTCTGCTTCTGCCTGGTAGCCCATGCGCGCTTTCAGGGTTTCTTTTAGTTCATCCATTCCCTGTGAATATTTAGCAGAAATATACACGGCTGTTTCACTGCTTTCTGGAAGGCTCTCCAGCAGGTCAGTTTTGTTGAATACTTTAAGTATGGGCAGATGCTCAGGTAGTTTGTCCAGTATTTTCCGTTCGCGGTCTCCCAGACCTGTTTGTGCGTCCATTAGCAAAAGTACCAGATCTGCTTTTTCGATTTCCTGCCAAGCACGTTCAATACCAATTTGCTCAACTGGATCGTTGCTGTCACGCAAGCCCGCGGTATCCACAATATGTAGGGGCATGCCGTCAAGATTAATGGATTCACGCAACACATCGCGAGTAGTTCCTGCAATATCAGTGACAATGGCGCTGCTTTGTCCTGCAAGTGCATTGAGCAGGCTGGATTTGCCAACATTGGGTTTGCCTGCAATCACTAGGTGCATGCCGTCACGCAACAGACTGCCCTGTCTTGCAGTTTGTTGTAGGTGGTCAAGTTGCTGTTTGATATTGTGGAGTTTTTTGCTAACTGCATCATCTGCCAGAAAATCAATTTCTTCATCAGGGAAATCCAGAGCTGCTTCAACATACATGCGAAGTGCTATTAGTGCTTGCAGGAGTTCATTAACCTGCGAGGAAAATTCTCCCTGTAGTGAACGAATAGCTGAACGAGCTGCCTGTTCGGAGCTACTATCAATCAGGTCGGCAATGGCTTCTGCCTGAGCCAGATCCAGTTTGTCATTCAGAAAAGCACGTTCGGAGAATTCCCCAGGGTTTGCCATTTCAGCCCCCAGTTCGAGGCAACGGCGTAATAGCATATCCAGCACAACCTGCCCGCCATGCCCCTGTAGCTCGAGGACGTCTTCGCCAGTAAAAGAATGCGGGGCAGGAAAATAAAGTGCCACACCATCGTCTAGCGTTCGCTGCTGGGCATCCAGGAAGTGCCTGTAAGTCGCTTTGCGGGGTGTGGGCAGAATGCCCAGGATCTGTTTTGCTATCTCAGGTACTTTACTGCCGGATATGCGGATAATGCCAACGCCACCACGACCACTGGGGGTCGCAATGGCGACAATAGTGCTGCTTGGTGTGTTAGCTGTCACCGATTATTTTTTTATTGATATACCACTGCTGGGCAATGGAAAGGATGTTGTTCACCAGCCAGTATAGTACCAGACCAGCGGGGAAGAACAGGAACATCACGGTAAAGACAACCGGTAACCATTGAAAAATCTTTTGCTGCATGGGATCCATCTGTGGTGGATTCAGCTTTTGCTGTAACCACATGCTGGCACCCATCAATATTGGAAGCACCAGGAATGGATCCATTACGGAAAGATCTTTGTACCAGCCGATCCAGGGAGCCTGACGTAACTCGACACTTTCCTGTAACACCCAGTACAGTCCCATAAACACGGGAATCTGTATCAGCATTGGCAGGCAACCACCCAACGGATTGATCTTTTCCTTGCGATAAAACTCCATCATCGCTTTTTGCTTGGCTTGCGGGTCATTTTTATAACGCGCCTGCATTTCTTTCATTTTTGGAGACAGTTTCTTCATTTTCGCCATGGATTTGTAACTCATGGCAGATGGATAGAAGAAAATCAGTTTAATGGTGATGGTGACAAATATAATAGCCCATCCCCAGTTACCAAAAATGCCGTGCATAAATTTCAGCAACCAGAAAATTGGTTTTGAAAATACGGTGAAAATACCGTAATCAACGGTCAGATCCAGACCTTTGGCGATTTTTTCAAGATGTTCCTGGATTTTTGGACCAACATAAAAATTACTTTTAAAAGTGTGGCTAGCGCCTGGTGCAACATCCACAAGAGAGGTCTTCAGTCCCATGATGTAGTTTGGTGTGTCACCATTATTAATGTATTTACTGTAGAAGGTGTTGGTTTGGTGTTGCGGTGGTACCCATGCACTCACGAAGTAGTGCTCAAGCATAGCAACCCAGCCACCTTCAATTTTTTTGTTGAGGCGCTCATCCGGATCATCAAAGTTACTAAATTTCAGCTTCTCATATTTGTATTTGCCATCATCGAAATCATAAAAGGCTGGCCCAATGTAGGACTGGACATTTCCAAAACCTCCTGCAGATTTTTTCAAAGGCCCATGACGAATCTGGCGATATTCAAAGCCAGACCAGAGCTGGTTAGACTGGTTTTTGACTTCATGCTCAACTGAAACCAGAAATTCACCGCGCTTAAAAATGAAGCGTTTAGTGACCGTGATGCCAGTAGGTCCAGTCCATGTGAGTGGGATAATCAGGGTGTCCTCGCCATCTTTTAGCGTGTATTCATTGCTTGGAGAAGAATAAACAGCATAGTGGTTAGGTGCCAGGTCTGAACTTTTCTGACCAGCTATTTTTTTATGCCCCAGTCCGGATTGAGCGGAATATTGTTTGGCTCTGTCAAGAATGATTACGGGAACATCAGGTTCATCAATGCTGACGGGGTAGGTCGGTAAGCCGACCTGTTCAATATCACCACCACGAGTGTTAATTTCAAACTGTAGTGTGTCGGTTTTGACCTTGATAATGCTACCACTTGTAACCGTTGAGGTAGTGCTTTGTGGAACACTGGAGTCACTATCGCTGGCTGCCTGCTGTGGCACATCAGCTGCACCCGTGCTACTGGCAGACTGTGAATTTGCAGAGGCTGAGGTGTTTGAATTGGCTTGTGCCTGAGGTTTTGGGGCGTGATCTTGCTGCCATGCAGACCAGATCATAAACCCTAGAAAAACAAGCGTGAGATAGAGTAGGGGACGTTGTTGATCCATTATGTTATTTGCCTCAGGGTTGCCTCAGGGGGCTGGGGTTGCCCCAGTTTTTTACCTATAAAGTACCACTGTTTTTCGATATTTTGAAAAACGTCTGAATTGTCTATGTTGAGTATCGCTGGACGACACATCACAACAAGGTCAACCGCAGGAAGTATTGTTTGATTAGCCCGAAAGCTTTCTCGAATAATGCGTTTGATTCGGTTGCGGTCAACGGCACGCTTAGCACATTTTTTTGAGACTGCCATGCCAAGTCGAGGGTGCTTGAGCTGGTTTTCTCTTGCCAGTACGGTTAGGTACTTATTGCCAAAACGCGAAGAGCCAGCAAAAACCCGTTGATACTGTACGGCCTCAGTGAGTCGTAAGTGTCGCGGAAAGGTTGCTGGCTCAGGGTTTTGATCCACTCAGATGCTATCTAGCTAATCTGTTGGTTAGTGTGTAGGTGTCAGTCGTGCGCGACCTTTTGCGCGACGTGCTTTTAATACCTTACGACCACCAACAGTACGCATGCGTGCACGAAAGCCGTGTGTGCGAGCGCGCTTCAAATTGCTAGGTTGAAATGTACGTTTCATGCCTGTCTACCTTGAAAATCTGTAATTACTGCGATCCATTAGCGTTAAAAATATTGCGCATAATAGAGGCGCGTGAAAGGTACGGGATGTTACTGTTAATGTCAATATTTAATTGGATATTCGACACACCCAGCTGTTTGATAGTTTGCTGGGTGATCGAAGAAATTATTTTACAATAACCTTAAGTCCCTGACTCCAAGTAATAGTTAACGCGTTTAATTTATCGAAACGGGTTCCACCAGGGTGTTTTCTTGTCTGAAGTGTTAGTGGTCTCGGTTGGTGACGAATCATCTGAAGTCGTACCTGTTGCAGCGTTATTTTGTGCTGTGTTTTCGCCTTCCTCTTTAGCTTCACTTTTGGCAGCTTCGCCTTCTGCCGTAGTGTCATTTTTAGTAGCTTCGCCTTCTGTCGTAGTGTCACTTTTAGTAGCTTCGCCTTCATCATGATTTGACATTCCTACTGCGGTTGCACCAGCGGCGGCTGCGCCTGCAACAGCAGTGGCTGCTTTTTTAGCCATGTCTTTCATGTCACTGGCTGCTTTTTCAACGGTGTCTGTGGATGTCTCTGCAGCGTCTGTTGTTGCTTCACTGGAAGCTGTGGTTGTTTCTTCAGTTTTGCTTTCTGGAGCAGCAGTAGATTCTGCTGTTTTTTCTGTAGTGGCTGCTTCTTCCTGCTTGTTTGCGGTGTCAGGCTGTTCAGTTTCAGTAGTAGCGGCGGGTGCAGGCTCTTGGGTTTCAGCGGTAGCTTCAGGCTGTTGAGCTTCAGTAGTGGTGGCGGTTGTAGATTGTTGAGCTTCAGTAGCAGCGGCAGGTGCAGTCTGTTGAGCTTCAGTAGCAGTGGCAGGTGCAGGCTGTTGAGTCTCAGTGGTAGCGGCAGGTGCAGGTTGTTGAGTCTCAGTGGTAGCAGCAGGTGCAGGTTGTTGAGTTTCAGTGGTAGCAGCAGGTGCAGGTTGTTGAGTTTCAGTGGTAGCGGCGGCTGCGGGCTGTTGAGTTTCAGCAGTAGCGGCGGTTGCAGGTTGTTGGGCTTCAGTAGCAGCAGGCGCAGTTTGTTGAGTTTGGGTATTTGCTGCAGGCTGCTGGGCAGTAGCTGTTGCTCCCGCTCCTGCTGAACCAGCTGATGCAGCTTGGTTTGCAGGGGCTTCTTGTTGCTCTTGTTCCCCGGCAAGTTTGGTATAGGTCCATTGTATACAAACATTGTCTTTGTACATTTTTGTACAGCTCCAGCCGTTTTGACCAGGGTTGGCCTGTGCAGAGGTTATGGCACCAAGAGTTGCAAGTGTGCTAATGAAAAGTACTTTGTATAGACGAGGAGTTTGGGTTTGGCTATCTTCTTTCATCTTTATTTCCTTTAATTAATATCCTTAATTAGCTGACAGTTTTATGGCGGTGATTATATGGTATTTTTGAATGGATAGCATAATTTTTCCGGTTTTGGAAAGTCGGAACATTTATAGGGCGTCAGGGAAGTTCCCAGGGTCGGGTGACAACAATCAAGTAACCACCTCAAAGCCCTGTTCGGTAGCAGCAGGTAGTGTTTGCAAAATGCCACATGATCCATCGTTACCTGAGGCTGCTATTGTAGCAACCATGTGTGCTGATTTACCGATACCCTTCCAGCTCTTTAACCATTTCATCAGGTAGCTCCAGCGCATCAGCCAGGGCATTCATGTATTGTTTTTCCTGCTTGTTTTCCGGATCTGTTACGAGCATGGAGACTAGATAAATTTCCGCAGCAGTTTCTTTGTCGTCCGCCATTTTTGCAACTGATTTGGCTCCAAGTGGGGTGACAACGCCGGATTTCAGCACATCTTCAATATCCGAGCCGAGTCCCAGTTTTTGAATTTGTTTGTTAATGGTTTCGGTTTCAGCTTCATCCAGCTTGCCATCACACTTGGCGGCGGCGATCATGGCTTTAACCAGTGTTTGACTGCGCTCTTCTGCTTCCTTGCCTTGCAGTTTGTCTACTGAAAGGGATTTGGGTGGTTCCAGTGCGGCAGGCTCTTTAGCTTCTGTTGTTGTGCCTGTGGTTTGTTGCTTTTGCCAGTTTTCCCAGGCTTTCCATGCGATTCCGCCAACTGCGGCGAGACTGCCAATTTTCAGGGCTGAGCCAGTGAGTTTTCTACCGGAACTGGTGCCGAGTAGCAGTGCGAGTACTCCAGCGGCAATCGCGCCTTTTTTCATGCCATCCAGAGTGGCAGTACGCTCATCGCCTTCGCTGGCGATATTGAGTTGTTCTTCTGCCAGTTTTTGACCTTTCTCGGCATACTCTTTACCTGTTTTGATAAGTTCATCCAGAAATGATTGCATGTCCATAATTACTCCTTGCCTTGTTGCTGCGGTTTATCCAGTGCCTGCTTTACCAGCGGTATGGTGATTCTGCGTTTGCTGGTCAGGCTTTCCCTGTCAAGCTTGTCGAGAATCCCGATAAGTGTAGTAAAATCTCTGGGATACCGCTTGTATATGTATTCAATTACTGCATTATCAAGTTCAATTCCCCTCTGTGCTGCGCGAAACTTGAGTGCTTTGGTTTTCTCTTCGTCATCCAGTTTGTGTACTTGCAGGTTGGTTCCCCAGAGTAGCCGTGAGTGCAGATCGGGCAGGGAGCAGTGCAGGTGTCTGGGGTTTTCATTGGCACTGAACAGCAGTACCTGTTGCTGTTCCCTTGCCTGATTGATGAGGTTGAAAAGACTGGTTTCCCAGACTTTTTGCCCAACAATGCTATGTACATCGTCAATGCAAATGAGTTGATAGCTTGTCGTGCCTTGTAGTACGTCAGTGCCATAGTTTTGCAGTTCTGACAGGGGTAAATAGGCGGTGCTGATGCCCTTTAGGTGAGCGCGTTGACAACTGGCTTGCAGCAGGTGTGATTTGCCAGCGCTTTTGGCTCCCCAGAGAAACAGCTGTTGGTGGTCATTGCTGCAAATGGCTTGTTTTAACTCTTGCAGGAGTAGCTGGTTTTGCGCATTGGCATAAAAGGATTCAAAGCGTTGTCCTTCACGAAATGCCAAATTTACAAGGGGTTGCTGGATTTGCATTAGATTCTGTAGATGTGGCTTTCTTTATAAGACTGGTGCAGATGGCGCATAATGACAGCCAGTATGGCAGCAATGGGAAGCGCCAGCAATACACCCAGGAAACCAAACAGTTGACCGCCAGCCAGTACGGCAAAGATGACGGTGACCGGATGTAGCCCAATACGTTCACCCACCAGCAGAGGCGTTAGTATCATACCTTCAATAAGCTGTGCAATGCCAAATACCAGCAGCACCAGCAGCAGGTCAGTTAAATCCTGTGTCTGGAACATGACCGCAGCCCCGGCAATCAGGACACCCGTGATCAGACCCAGGTAAGGCACGAAGCTGAGCATGCCAGCCAGCAAACCAATCAGCAGGGAAAATTCCACACCAACCAGCCATAATCCAAAGGTGTAAATCATGCCCAGACTCAGCATCACCAGCATTTGACCGCGTAAAAACGCACTGAGTACCGCATCGGACTCTTTGGCAAGGCGTTGGATGGTGGGGGCTGCCGAACGGGGGAGCAGATCATCGATATAGGCAACAAAATGATCCCAGTCACGTAACATATAGAAGGTAACCACTGGTGTGAGAGCGATATTGGCAAGCCAGGTCGCCACCAGCATGCCAGATTTTGAAACCGTGCTAATCAGTCCGCGAATAATGCCTCCCGCCTGGTTCCAGTGTGAGCCTATCATGGCTTTGATGCGGTCTACTTCGAGTACCGAGACATCTACATTTAAATCATTTGTGAGATAGGGTTGTAACTGTTTGACAGCCCAGTCAAGATAGCCAGGGAGACGGTGTAGCAGGGTTTTTATCTGTGTTTCCAGTACCGGAATGACCAGTAAAAAGATTAACAGAATAAAGGTAAGTAGCACCAGAAAGACAATAACGA
>Ga0256832_1001311_pt1 | contig 16708 bp, 15 predicted proteins | sample 134614metaG_FD_190534 | JGI IMG/M metagenome (GOLD analysis project Ga0256832, IMG submission 190534) | Hydrothermal vent microbial communities from Lau Basin, Pacific Ocean - 134-614 | ecosystem: Environmental > Aquatic > Marine > Hydrothermal vents | place: Pacific Ocean: Lau Basin | collected...
GCGCTTTCAGAATGTTTCTACGGCTTTGAAGCTGTTGGTTTTGCTGCTCATTACCGCAGCGGGTTTGTACCTGCCCGGTCAGGGTACGCCCGATTGGGGGGCTTCCTGGCAGCGGGAGGTGATTAGTCCTGGATTTAGCGTGGCTTTTTTGTTTTCAGTCTATGCCTATTCCGGTTGGAATGCGGCAGCTTATGTAGTTGAGGAGATTCGCCGGCCCATGCGAAATTTGCCCCGTGCGCTCTTGTTGGGGACAGCCGTAGTGGCTTTGTTGTACATTTCTATGCAGTGGGCTTTGCTGCGTCAAATCCCGACGGAATTGCTGCAGGGAAAAATAGAGGTTGGCCAACTGGCCGGTCGTATGATGTTTGGAGATTGGGGCGGGCGTTTGTTTAGCACGGCCATTGCACTTTTTCTCGTTTCGGGCATCAGCGCCATGGTCTGGGTAGGTCCCCGCGTCAGCAGAGCCGTAGCCGAAGATTATCCCTTTTGGGCCTTCCTGAAAAAAGACAACCGGTATGGGATTCCCGTACGGGCGATATGGTTTCAGGCAGGCATCAGCTTGTTGCTGCTCCTCTCCGGTTCTTTCGAGCGCATGCTGCTCTACAGCGGTTTCGTCCTCCAGGCCTTCACGGCCCTGACGGTAGCCGCTCTCTTCATTGCCCGAAAGCGGGCTCCCCGCCCCCGGGGAGTTTTTCTCAGCCCCGCCTATCCCTACGTGCAAATTGCTTTTTTGCTCATCAGCCTCTGGGTGATGCTTTTTATGATGTATGAACAGCCTGTGGAGAGCCTTGCGGGAGGGGTGTTGTTGCTTATTGGGGTGGGGTTTTGGTACGCGCGCTGAAGCACGCGTTTAGTACGCGAGCTGAAGCACGCGTTTAGTACGCGCGCTGAAGCACGCGTTTAGTACGCGCGCTGAAGCACGCGGTACTAATTGGGCGGCTAAAGCCACCCCAACTTGGGGGTACGCGCGCTGAAGCGCGCGTTTAAGAAGCGCGCGTTTAAGTTACCATGGGCGTGGGTCTTTTCCGGGGTATTTTTGAGGCATGGAGAGAAACCATTCACGAAGCTCCGGAGCGAGATAATTGTGGGGGAATTTCTCCCACGAGGCACATATGCCTGCTTTGACGGGGTTTTTGAGCGTATAGTTTATCACATAAAAAAGATGGCGCTCACTGCGGATATAGCGCTCGTAGCTATCCCGTTGCCAAAAGCTTCCGCTACGCCCCAAGTATTCATTAATCTGACGAGCTGTACTGCCCTTGATAAACTGCATAATCTTGGGATAAGAGGCCATTGACTTCCGAGCTTGTTGAGTATGCAAGGGATCTGCATAACTCAAGCCCCCACTCAAATCTATCACCAAATGAACGTGATTGGACATGATGCAATAACAAAGCAGGCGATACATCTCACCATCTAATTGATGAAGCTTGCTTTTCAACAATTCCGCTATACAGGGGTCCTTGAGCCAACATTCTCCGTAAACCTCTTCATCCAGTAAAGCTTCATATTTCTCTAAAAAAGAAATCTTCAGGGCACGCAGGCGAATGCGGGCGATTTCTTGTCTGCTGCGATGCAGAGCCTTTATGAGGTTAGCTGCTTTGCGATACTCAGCTTCATACTCCTTGACAAGAAAAGCCGGAACAGAATTATACAACCGAAATGTGATAAACAATGCAGCACCCTCAGGTATGATATGAGTGATATTGCTGCTATAAAAGAGAACGTCCTCTTTCATGCTCTTTGGTTTAAAGAGTTAAAAATTAGATTGGCGTTCGTGTATTATAGCGTTCGAAAGAGGAGGCAGGTAAAACACTCCATGAACGCCCCTCACCTCCCCTTTAGTATAAACCAAGCAAGAAATTTAGTTGGGGTGGCTTTAGCCGCCCAATTAGTATCGCGTGCTTCAGCGCGCGTACCCCAAGTTGGGGCGGCTTTAGCCGCCCAATTAGTATCGCGTGCTTCAGCGCGCGTACCCCAAGTTGGGGCGGCTTTAGCCGCCCAATTAGTATCGCGTGCTTCAGCGCGCGTACTTAAACGCGTGCTTTAGCACGCGTGCTCTTAGCATGCGTACATTGGTACGCGCGCTAAAGCACGCGGTACTAATTGGGGGGCTGAAGCCCCCCCAACTAGTTGTTTAAAAAATTGTTTTCTTTGCGAGAACAATCGTTATTTTCTAACGCGAGAGAGGACATGTCTTTCCTTCTCGCACTAAAACCAAATCAACTATGGCCTTTCAATTACCGGATTTGCCTTACGCATACGATGCTTTGGAGCCTTACATTGACGCCCGTACCATGGAAATCCACTACACTAAGCACCATGCGGGCTATACCAACAAGCTCAATGCCGCCATTGCCAATACCGACTCAACAGAGCTTGAGGGTATGAAAATTGAAGACATCCTCAAAAATGTCTCCAAATTCCCCAAGGCTGTGCGCAACAATGGCGGAGGTTACTACAACCACTCCCTTTTTTGGAGCATTATGGGGCCCGATGGAGAAGGCGCTCCTTCTAAACAGATGAACATCAGCAAAGCCATTAAGCGCGACTTTGGGTCTTTTGAAAACTTCAAAGACGAGTTCAGCAAAGCTGCCGCTACGGTATTCGGCTCAGGCTGGGCCTGGCTCTGTGTGGACAAAAACGACAAACTCTTTATCTGCCAGACGCCCAACCAGGACAACCCGCTCATGGACATCAATGGCTTTGAGGGACAGCCCATCCTCGGACTCGACGTCTGGGAGCACGCCTATTACCTCAAGTACCAAAATCGCCGGCCCGAATACATCGAAAATTTCTTCAATGTCATCAATTGGCATGAAGTGACGAAACGCTACAACGACGCCAATGAAGGCGCCTCCAACTTCTAAAAAAGTGAGGGCAGCAGAAGCTGCCCTCTTTTTTATTCAATGGATTTGTACATCTTTCTCGCCTGATCTTCCGTGAAAATCCCCAACATGCCGGTGCGGAAAATGTACTCCTTGTTGTCTTTTAACAACACTTTTCTAAAGTCGAAGGACTGCGTGGTGGAGTCTATGCTGTTTTGAAACAAAAAACCATCCTCGTACTCTTCAATGATTTTGTCAAAAAGAGGCTGTGAGGCGACTTCTTTCTTTTGAGCTTCAACGGCCTGCTTTAGATTGGAAGTGCCTGCATCAGATGCAAAAATTTGCAGGGAGTAGCCTTCTCCTGCCTGCACCGTGATGTCCTTCATGATGCCGAGATCGCTTTCCTTAATCTCTAAGTGAGCAGTGTCGGGCACCAAAATGTCCACAGCTATGCCATGCGATTCCAGGCTGACGGGCTGCCAGTTGGCCATTTCGTCTTGCTGGCAGGCTGCAAAAATCAAAAGGGCGAAAAAGAAAATCGGTAAGTACTTCATGAGTTTTGAATTTGTGCTCTTCAAGCGTTTTCAGGATTTTGGCAAAGATAAGAAATTAACTCATAGCATACTCCGCCAAAGCCGTGATCGTCAAACTGGGATTGACCCCCAAATTGGCGGGGATGATGGAGCCATCCAAAACGTACATGTTCGGATAGCCAAAAACCCTCATGCGATCATCCACCACCCCCTCGGAAGCATCGCGCCCCATCGGGCAGCCGCCTATGATGTGAGCCGTGGTGGACATGTTAAACAAGACTTCCGTCAAAGCATTTTCGGGTATGCCATCGGCCAGTTTTGCGTAGTTGTACATAAACTGTTGCCCTGTCTCTAAATAAGCAGGCGGAGCAGCTTTGTCGCCGCGATCCATATAGAGGCCTCGCAGTCTGCCGTAGCGCATTTTCAGCTCGTTGTCCAAAGTTTGCATGACGAGCAGAATGACAGAGCGCTCGGCATATTTTTTGGAGAAAAGAGTTTGGTAGAAGTCCCCCGGCTTTCGCCAAATGTTGCCCAGCCATTTAAGGGGTCTTGCAGGGCCTGGCCCGACGGCAGGCGTGGCGAGGAAGCGCATTACATCGGCCTTATCGGCATACTTGACCACTTCGATATGGGTGTGCTCGTCGGCCTCTATGGAAGAGGAAATGGCGATGCCGTGGTTGAGCTTTTTGTCCTTGCTGAGCACGCCGCATAAACTTTCGGAATTGGTGCGAAGGCTGTGTCCCAGTTTGTCGGAAATGTCGGGCAGCGTTTTGTAATGCTGTTTTTGCCGGAAGAGCAATTTCAAAGTGCCGAGCACGCCCGCCGAAAAAACAATGCCTTTCGCTTTAAAGCGCCTGACTGAAGAGCGGCATTTGCCGAAAGGCTCTAAGCCCTTTTTGCGAAAAGGAGCCAAAAGCCCGAAAGGAGAATATGCCTCCACGGTGTAGTGCTCCCCGTCAAAAGAAATGCGCTCGGCTTTCATCTCGGAGATGATTTCGGCTCCCTGCCTTTCGGCAAACCAGAGGTAGTTCTTGACCAAAGTGTTCTTGGCATTGTGGCGGCAGCCGGTCATGCAGCCCGCACAGGCTATGCACGCCTTGCGTTTGGGGCCTTTGCCATCGAAGTAGGGGTCCGTGTCTTCTCCCTTTTCTCCAAAGTAAACGCCTGCCTCTACGGGCCGGAAACTGCCGCCCCGCCCCATCTGTTCGGCAGTCTTTCTTAACAGTTCATCTTCTTCATGGAGCCAGGGGTTGGTGGCGCTGCCCAACATGCGGCGGGCAGTGCGGTAATGCGGCTCCAAAGCCGCCTTCCAATCTTTGAAATGTGCCCAGGCAGGATGCTCAAAAAATGCATCGGGAGGGTAGTAGTGGGTGTTGGCATAAACCAGGCTGCCGCCACCAACGCCCGTGCCCGAGAGGACGAGCGCCCGCCTGAAAAAACTCAGCCGCTGGATGCCCTTCCAGCCGAGGGCGGGTAGCCAGAAGTACTTGCTGAGCTGGCGGTTGCTTTCCGGAAATTCTTCATCCTCCCAGCGCTTGCCCATCTCGAGTACCAGTACTTTGTATCCCTTCTCCGACAGGCGCATGGCCGCAACGGAGCCTCCAAAACCGGACCCTATGACGATGTAGTCGTACATCAGGGTTCTAAGGCTTGCGCCAAATCTGCGATTAAATCTTCGGGATGCTCCACGCCTATGGAGAGACGAATGAGCGAGGGCGTAATGCCGAGTTTCATCTTCTCCCCGGGGTCCACGGCGGCATGCGTCATGGTGTCGGGATGCTGGGCGAGAGACTCCGTGCTGCCGAGGCTGACGGCCAGTTTGAAGAGGTGCAGCTTGTTGAGGAAGGCAAAGGCCTCGGCTTCTCCTCCGCGTATCTCAAAGGAAATCATGGCCCCGGGCGCCAGGCATTGACGGCGATAAATTTCGTATTGACGACCGTCCTCTTCCGTGAGCAGGCCGAGGTAGTGGACTTTTTCTACCCGTGGGTGGGCAGTGAGAAAGCGGGCTACTTCTCCGGCATTTTTCGTCTGTCGCTCTACGCGGATTTTCAGGGTCTCCAAAGAGCGCAGCAGCAGCCAGCCGGTCCAGGGCCCGGCCATGTTGCCGAAGAAGGTGCGCAGCGCGCGCACGCGGTCCATGTGCTTCTGCCTGCCGAGTACGGCGCCGGCGATGAGGTCGCTGTGGCCGCCGATGTATTTGGTGGCGCTATATACGACCAGGTCGGCTCCGTGCTTCAGCGGGTGTTGCCAGACGGGGCCGAGGTAGGTGTTGTCCACGGCCAGCAGGATGCGTTCTTCCTCCGAAAAGCGGTCGGCAATGCGGCGGCAGGCTTCTATGTCAATCAGGGCATTGGTCGGGTTGGCAGGCGTCTCGATGAAGATTAACTTCAAATTTGCCGAAAGGCCGGACTGCTCCACCAAGTCTGTGATTTGCTCCTCGCTCATGTCCGGAGAAAACTCCAGCGTGTGGATGCCCTGTTTGTGGAGGTAGCTTTTGATGAAGTGGTCCGTGCCTCCATACAAGGGCCCGCTGTGCAACAACAGGTCTCCGGGTTTTAAAAATTCCAGCAGTACCGTGGTGATGGCCGACATGCCGCTTTCAAAAACCGCGCAGGCCTCGGCTTCATCCCAAAGGGTGAGTCGCTCTTCGAGGATTTGAAGGTCGGGATTGTTGAGTCGGCTGTAGATGAGGCCGATTTGCTCTTTGGGCTTTTTCTCGCGCAGGCCGTAAGCCAGTTCGAAGAAGGCTTTGCCCTCTTCAGCAGAGGCAAAGGCGAAGGTGGAAGTCTGAAAGATGGGGCACTTGACGGCGCCTTCCGACCATTGCGGGTTGTAGCCGTAGCTCATCATCCAGCTTTCCGGGTTTTTAATGTGTTTGGCTTTCATGCTAAGTGTTTTTTGGCCTGAAAGCCCCATCGCATCAACGGTTTCGCCCGGTGTCTGTTGACCTTTTTGAAGGTTTTGTGTTGAACATGCTGAATTTTGCCAGGCCGCTGCGCTGTAAAAAGTGCATGACGGAAATTTTCAACACGCCCAGGCCGTATTTAACACTGCGGCGGAAGTTGATGGAGGAGGCTTCCTCAAAATATTTGGTGGGGCAGGTAATCTCGGCAATGCCAAAGCCGGCATAAATGACCTGAGACAACATTTCATTATCAAATATGAAATCGTCGGAATTTTGGTTGTAGGGAATCTGCTCCAGTACTTCGCGGCTAAAGGCCCGGTAGCCGGTGTGGTACTCGGAGAGTTTGTGGCCGTTGAGCAGGTTTTGCACGAAAGTGAGAAAGCGGTTGGCCACGTATTTATAGATAGGCATGCCTCCTTTGAGCGCTCCGTTGCCGAGGATGCGCGAGCCCAGCACGGTGTCGTACAAACCCTCGGCGATGAGATGCACCATAGGCACGATGAGCTTGGGCGTGTACTGATAATCGGGATGCAACATGATGACGATGTCGCCGCCCAGCTCCAGGGCTTTGTTGTACAGCGATTTTTGGTTGCCGCCATAGCCCTTGTTTTCTTCGTGTTTTAAAAGGTGGCGGATGCCCAGTTCGCGGGCCTTCTCCAGGGTGTCGTCCTTGCTGGCATCATCGCAAAGGACCACCTCATCTACGATCTCAAAGGGAATCTCCCTGTAGGTTTGCTCTAAGGTGGAAGCTGCGTTGTAAGCCGGCAGCACCACGATGACTTTCTTAGCTCGGTACATGGGGCAAAGATAGCAGATTTAGCCGTTAGGTGGCGGGCTGTTTGCCTTTCGGCAAAAGGCTGTAAATCTGTACCTTTGCCTGTATGTCCAAAAACTCCATGCGCGTACTCATTGTCGGAGCCGGCAGGGGCGGCAGCGCCCTTTTGCAGATTATGCATGATTTGCCGGAAATTGAGGTGGTAGCTGTTGCCGACAAAGACCCTTCGGCCCCGGGCCTGGCCTTTGCTGAGGAGGAGGGCATGCTGACCTTTGTAGGGCCGTCGGCCATAGCGGATGCTCTGCGCGAAACACCCCCGCCCATAGACGTACTCATTGATGTTACCGGCAATCCGCGCCTGCACGAACTCCTGCTGGAGCATAAAGACAAAAACACCCGACTCATCAGCGGGCCTGCAGCTCGCTTTATCTGGGAGTTGATCAAGGCCGTAGAGGAACGCAATGCCCTCAAAACCGAGCGCGATGAGCTCAAAGCCGAATTGGCTGCCGAAAAGATGCTCAAAGAAGAGGCTGCCGAGGAAATTGTCTTCGGCAGCAATCCCGAAATGAGACGGGTGAAGCAACTGGTGGAACAGGTAGCGCCCACACCCACCACCGTCCTGCTCACCGGCGAAACGGGTACGGGCAAAGAGGTTATGGCGCGCATGATCCACCTCAAAAGCAATCGCAAAAACAGGCCCTTCGTCAAAATCAACTGCACAGCCTTCTCGGCCTCGCTACTCGAAAGCGAGCTCTTCGGCCACGTCAAAGGGGCCTTTACCGGAGCTGCCTTCGATAAGCGCGGACTGCTGGAGGAAGGCCATGGCGGTACGGTCTTCCTCGATGAAATCGGAGACATCAGCCCCGACATGCAGGTCAAGCTGCTGCGGTTCCTGCAATTCGGCGAACTGCGCCCCGTAGGCAGCAACGAAACCAAAATCGTGGATGTGCGCGTCATCGCCGCTACCAACCGCCGTTTGCGCAAGCTCATCAAAAAGGGCCGCTTCCGCGAAGACCTCTACTATCGCCTCAATGCCTTTGTCATAGAACTGCCGCCCCTGCGCCAACGAGCCGAAGACATCGAGCAACTGGTGCAGCACTTCCTCAAACGCGCACAACGCCGCCTCAACAAAAAAGAAGTGGAGTCGGTCTCCTCCGAAGCCATCCACTACCTCAGCATGTACGACTATCCGGGCAACCTCCGCGAGCTGCAAAGCATCATCGAAAGGGCTGTCATCCTCTGCAACGGCCCCGAAATCAAGCCCGAACACCTGCCCCTGAACTTATTGCCCGCCGAAACAGCCCCCTATCATTCCATCAACCCGCTTTCCGGTAGCACCGGGGCCCCATTTTCCGAAAGGAAAAAAGCAGTCATCGCCCAATTCGAACGAAGCTACCTCGCAAACTGCCTGCGCAAATCCAAAGGCAACGTCTCCCGAGCTGCCGAACTGGCCGGCCTGCCGCGCAAATCCTTCTACCGCCTCATGCACAAATACGGCCTTAGTAAACAGGACTTTGTTTGACACACTTAACAGGATAAAGTGTGTCTTTTTTGACCCAATCAAAGGATCGGGGAGCCGACGAAGGAGGATCCCCGAGCCGGCCTTTTAATTCCTGAAAAGTCAAGGCCACCCGCTCCCCCGGCCCCTAAAGGGGCGCCCTCCCGCCTTTGGAAAATGGGCTATCAAGTTAAACCGGCTTAAAAATCCGCGAAAATCTTTAGACTGAGCCTGCCGAAGTCCGCGTCATCTGTCAGGCTGAGCCTGCCGAAGCCCGCGTTCTATCACGACCTATTAGCCAACGTAAGGAAGCCCTCCGAGCCGGCCTCATAAGCTAAGCGAGTCTTGGGAAACCGCTCCCCGATCTTCCGCTTTTGCTCCAGCTCGGGGATCGGAGTAATTTTTAGCACAAAATCCACAACAATACTTTTTTGGAACACAATTGGCATAATACCTCCCCAACCGGCCTTGCCGTGAAGAAAAACTGTAAAAAATTGCATTTAAAATCATTTGCCATGCCAGACAAAAAACTCTTTGAAGCGGGCGTAAAGGATTACAGCGCCGAAGGACGCTACTACTACAGCCCGGGATACGAACCCTCCGACCTGGAATTGCTCGCCGCTTTTCGCGTAACACCCCAGGAAGGCGTGCCATTTGAAGAAGCCGCTGCAGCCGTAGCTGCCGAGTCTTCTTCCGGTACCTGGACCAACGTTTGGTCGGATTACCTGACGGACCCCGCACGTTACGCAGGCCGTACCTACAAGATCGAAAAAGTGCCGGGCGAAGAAAACCAATTCATTGCCTATATCGCCTATCCGCTGGATTTGTTCGAGGAAGGCTCTATGGCTAATCTGCTTTCTTCCATCGTGGGAAATGTCTTTGGCTTTAAAGCCCTGAAGGCACTGCGCCTCGAAGACATCCGCTTTCCGGCCGCACTTTTGAAGACCTTCCAGGGCCCGCCCCACGGCATCCAGTCGGAGCGCGACCGCATGAATAAGTACGGCAGGCCCCTGTTAGGCGCTACCATGAAACCCAAACTCGGCATGAGCGGCAAGAATTACGGACGCGTCGTTTATGAAGGCCTCAAAGGCGGCCTCGACTTTACCAAAGACGACGAAAACGTAACCTCCCAGCCTTTCATGCGCTGGACGGACCGCTTCAAATTTGTCATGGAAGCCGTCCAAAAAGCCGAGGCCGAAACCGGCGAACGCAAGGGGCACTACCTCAACGTTACGGCCGGCGACATGGAAGAAATGTACAAGCGGGCCGAGCTGGCCAAAGAACTCGGCAGCCCCATCATCATGGTGGATTACCTGACGGTGGGTTTCACGGCCTTTACCTCCCTTTCTAAATGGTGCCGCGACAACGGCATGCTGCTGCACGCCCATCGCGCCATGCACGCCGTCATGGACCGTCAGCGCAACCACGGCATCCACTGGAGGGTGCTGGCCAAACTCGCCCGCATAGTGGGAGCCGATCACGTCCACAACGGCACCGTCGTGGGCAAATTGGAAGGCGACAAGGCATCTACCATGGGCTCCGCCGCCCTCTTGCGCGAAAACAAGGTCAAGCGAGACCTCAGCCGCGGCATCTATTTCGACCAGGATTGGGTCTCCATGCCTGCTGTGATGCCGGTGGCCTCGGGCGGCATTCACGTCTGGCACATCCCCGAGCTGGTGCGCATCTTTGGCGACGATGTCATCCTGCAATTCGGAGGTGGCACCCTCGGACATCCCTGGGGCAGCATGCCCGGAGCCAAGGCCGTGCGCGTGGCTACCGAAGCCGTCGTCAAAGCCCGCAACGAAGGCCGCGACCTGCAGGCCGAAGGCGGCGACATCCTCCGCGAAGCTGCTAAATTCAGCCCCGAGCTGCAAGTCGCCCTCGAAACCTGGAAGGAAATCAAATTCGAATTCGAAACCGTAGATAAACTCTAAGTCATGCGTACCGAAACCTTTTCTTACCTCCCCCTGCTTTCGCAAAATGAAATCGCGAAGCAAATTCAATACATCGTCAACCAAGGCTGGACGGCCGGCATCGAGTACAGCACCGATACCGACCCCAAAAACAGCTACTGGAATTTCTGGAAACTGCCCTTCTTCGGCGAAAAAGACGTAGCCGCGATCATGGAGGAAATGGCAGCCTGCCGCCAGGCCAACCCCAAAGCCTACATCCGCATCATCGGCTACGACAACATCCGTCAGGGGCAGGTCCACAGTTTTGTAGCACTCGAACCCGAAGAGCAGAACTGACCAAAGCTGCTGCCAACAGGCAGCCCGACTTAACGCAGAGACAAAACACACATCATGGATTACAAAACCATACTCCTCGGTATCATAGGTGATAGCGCGGCGGGTAAAACAACGCTTACGCGCGGCATCGTCGAGCTGCTGGGGCCCGAAAACGTAACGGCCATCTGCAGCGACGATTATCACAAGTACAACCGCAAGCAGCGAAAAGAGTACGGAATAACAGCCATCAATCCGGCTTGCAATTACATAGACATCATGGAGCAACACTTCCTCGCCCTCAAGCGGGGGAAGCCCATCCTCAAACCCATTTACAACCACAGCACGGGCGACTTTGACCCGCCGGTTTACGTCAAGCCCAGGCGCTTTATCATCATCGAAGGCCTTTTGGGCGCTCATACCCAAAAGCTGCGCGACATCCTCGACGTCATCGTCTATCTCGACCCGCCCGAAGACTTGCGGGCCGAGTGGAAAATCCAGCGCGATACCGCCAAGCGGGGCTATACGCGCGAGCAGGTACTCGACGCCCTGCGTGCCCGCGAAGAGGACTCCGAGGCCTTCATACGTCCGCAAAAAAAATATGCCGACTTCATCGTCAGCTTCTACCCCAAGCAAAAACGAACGGGAGACGAGCGGCTGAATGCCAAAATTGCCATGAACCCCGCTCAACCCAGCGAGGAGTTTAACAGCATCATTGAAAAAATCAAAGCCGCCTTTGAAAATTACCCCTGTGAGCGCGCCAACAACCTGCCCTGCCTCTCCATCAGCCTGGAAAAATGGCATGGACAACCCATGGAAATTCTCGACATCCACGGCGAAATAGGGGAGGAGATGACCGACGAACTCAAGCAGATGCTTGGCCATGCCCTGCACCAAAAAGGCGTGGACCTCAACATGGATAAAGTGGGTCTTTTCGTCAAGGAAGGTCGCCAGATGATTTCTTTCCCCCTGGCTTTGGCCCAGCTCACCATCACTTATTTCCTCGTTCAAAACCTCAAAAAAGTAGAACATGCTGTGGAAGTCTGACAACGGTTTTTCCTCCGAAAGCGAAGTGCGACGTACCTTTGCGAAGAACCACAAAACCTCTGACATGTCTCAAGAAACTCTACCCGTCGTTTCCGATCGCCTGCTTCGCTCCATTGCCAACACCATTCGCGGCCTGAGCATGGATGCCGTGCAAAAAGCCAATTCCGGCCACCCGGGCATGCCTATGGGTATGGCCGATGTGGCCGCTGTGCTCTGGTCCGAGTTCCTCCATTTCAACCCCGCCAATCCGCGCTGGGCTGATCGCGACCGCTTCGTGCTCTCCGGTGGCCACGGCAGCATGTTGCTCTACAGCCTGCTCTACCTCTATGGCTACGACCTCAGCCTCGAGGACCTGAAAAACTTCCGCCAGTGGCACAGCAAAACGCCCGGCCATCCCGAGTATCGCGACACGCCCGGCGTAGAGACTACCACGGGTCCGCTGGGGCAGGGCATTGGCAATGCGGTGGGCATGGCTCTGGCCGAAGCCTCTCTCGCCGCCCGCTACAACACTCCCGACGGCAAGCTGGTGGACCACTACACCTACGTCATGTGCGGCGATGGGGACCTCGAAGAAGGCATTTCGCATGAGGCTTGTTCTTTTGCCGGTCATCAGCGCCTCGGCAAGCTCATCATGCTCTACGACGACAACAAAATCACCATAGACGGCTCCACGGATTTGTCTTTCACCGAAGACGTGCTCAAGCGCTACGAGGCCTATGGCTGGCACGTGCAGCGCATAGACGGCCACAACTACGACGAAATTCGCCGGGCCATCCGCGCCGCCAAAGAAGAGACAGAGCGCCCCTCCATCATCGCCTGCCGCACCATCATCGGCTTCGGCAGCCCCAACAAGGCCGGCACCCACGACGTACACGGAGCACCCCTCGGCGAAGAGGAAGTCAAACTGGCTAAGGAGGCTCTTGGCCTTCCGGCAAATGAAAGCTTTTACGTGCCCGAAGAGGTCTTGGAATTCACGCGTTCGTTCCTCGACCGCGGCCGCGAATTGGAGATGGACTGGCAGGAGCGCTCGCTCATGGCACCCAATCGGGAAGCCTTCAAAAAATGCCTGACGGAAGAAATCCCGGCAGAGGCCTTCGACATCCCCGCCTTCGAACCCGGCAAAGACATGGCCACCCGCGCTGCCTCGGGCAAGGTGCTGGATTATCTCGCCCCGCATATCCCCGCCCTCATGGGTGGCTCGGCAGACCTCTCTCCCTCCAACAAAACTTTCCCTAAAGGCGAAACGGCCTTTGAACCCGATAACCGCCAGGGCCGCTACATCCACTACGGCGTTCGCGAGCACGCCATGGCCTCCATCATGAACGGCCTCTCATTGCACGGCGGCGTCATCCCCTATGGCGGTACCTTCTTCGTCTTTACGGATTACATGCGCCCGTCCATGCGCTTGGCAGCGCTCATGCAAATACGCAGCATTTACGTGCTCACCCACGACAGCATCGGCCTGGGCGAAGACGGCCCCACGCATCAGCCCGTTGAGCACCTCAGCGCTCTGCGCTGCATGCCCAACATGAGCGTCATACGCCCCATGGATGCCGCCGAAACAGCCGAAGCCTGGAAACAGGCCCTGCGCCGCGAAAACGGCCCCACCTGCCTCGTCCTCACCCGCCAAAAAGTGCCCGAGTACGACCGCAAAGCCCTCGGCTTCGCCCCCGCAACTGAACTGTCAAAAGGCGGCTACGTGCTGACCGAAGACGAAAACTACGAACTCATCCTCATCGCCACAGGCTCGGAAGTCTCCCTCGCCGTAGAAGCGAAAAAACTGTTGAACGAGCAGGGCAAAAAAGTGCGCATCGTCGCCATGCCCTCTACCGACCTCTTCGACGCCCAGGACGAAGCCTACCGAAACTCCGTTTTGCCGAAAGGCAAAACCAAACGCATAGCCATTGAAGCCGGAGCTTCACAATCCTGGTACAAATACGTGGGCCTCGAAGGCAAAGTGCTCGGCTTAGACCATTTCGGAGCTTCTGCGCCTTACGGCAAATTGTACCAGGAGTTTCACCTGACGCCCGAGGATGTGGTGAAAATGGTTCTTTGAGTTTATTTAAACCACACTAATCATGATTGTTACCACCAAAGCACTCTTTGAGGTTGCCTACGGAAAATTTGCCGTGGGCGCCTACAATATCAACAACATGGAGCAGGCGCTGGGCCTGTTCGAGGGGCACCGGCGTGCGCAGGCCCCCTTCATCGTGCAAATCTCTCGTGGCGCCCGCAAATATGCCGGCCCGAAGATGCTGCAAAACATCATTCTCGCAGCCGAGGAGATGTATCCCGAATCCATCTTTGCCGTCCACATAGATCACGGCACGGAGGAAGTCTGTTATGATGCCATTGACAGCGGCTTTTACAGCTCGGTGATGATTGACGCCTCGCACGAGCCTTTCGAGAAAAACGTGGAGATCACCCGTCGCGTAGTGGAATACGCCCACAAGCACGGCCTGAGTGTGGAAGCCGAGTTAGGCATGTTAGGCGGTGTGGAAGAAGACATCCAGGTAGATGAAAAACACGCCATGCTCACCGACCCCGACGAGGCGCTGGAGTTCGTCCGCCGGACGGGCTGCGACTCTTTGGCCGTAGCCATAGGCACCAGCCATGGCGCCTACAAGTTTACGGGCAATCAGGGCCTGCACTTTGATCGCATTGCAGCCATTCAGGAGCGGCTCCCGGGTTTTCCGCTCGTCATGCACGGCTCCAGCTCGGTACCTGCCGATGAAGTGGCGCGCATCAACGCCGCCGGAGGCGCTCTCGACCCCTCGGCCAAGGGCGTTGACCCCGATGAGTTTGCTAAAGCAGTGCCCCTCGGCGTTACCAAAGTAAACATAGACACCGACGGCCGCCTCGTCTGGACGCGCGTGCATCGCGAGTATCTGCGCGACCATCCGGACGTCTTCGATTTTCGCAAGCCCGGCAACGCCTTTATAGATGCTTACGCTAAATTTATAGACCACAAATCCGAAAAACTGCTCTCCAAAGGCACTTTGGAAACCGTCCGCCAAGCTTTGACAAAGGTGGCGAGTAAGTGAATAGTGTGGTATTTTTTATTTTTTCATCAACAATGGTTCATTAAGTTTTTGGCCACCTGTTTCCTTTGGAAAACAGGCTATCAAGTTGAACCGCCGGCTTAAACCCGCGAAAATCCGCCGCACCCGCGAAAATCCGCGTTCTATTACGGCATTGTTGCCTACCGTCAATAGTGACATGATAGAACGCGGATGACGCGGATGACGCGGGTTCCCGCGGGTTTTAAGGAAGGTTCAATTGTCAGATGGTGTCATTTATTTTATGCAACTTTGAAATCAAGCCTGAGTTGAAAAAAAATAAAGGGGGCATTGGAACTTCGCAGAACTCTGGGCATATTGCCATCTCAAAATTAATGAACCATTGATCAAAACAATACCTCAAATGTCCACACAAACCCTTTTTCCCGATCGCAACCTCGCCATGGAGTTGGTGCGCGTTACTGAGGCGGCAGCCATTTCGGCGGCCCGCTTCATGGGCCTTGGCGACAAGGAGGGCGGCGACAAAGCTGCCGTAGATGCCATGCGAGCCTTCCTCAAAACCGTCAACATGCAGGGGACGGTCATCATAGGGGAGGGGGAGAAGGACGAGGCGCCCATGCTCTACAATGGCGAGAAAATCGGCAATGGCCGCGGCCCCGCCGTAGATGTAGCCGTGGACCCCGTAGAAGGCACCAACCTCCTCGCTCTGGGTCGCCCCAACTCCATAGCCGTCATAGCCGTCTCCGAAGCCGGCAGCATGTGGGACCCGGGCGCATCCTTCTACATGAATAAACTGGTGGTGGAAAAACAGGCCCGCGATGCCATAGACATCCGCCTCTCGCCCACGGAAAACCTCCGTCGCATAGCTGAAGCTCTGGAGCGCGAAGTCAACGACCTCACCGTCTTCGTGCTCGACAAGCCCCGCCATCGCGACCTCATCGCCGAAATCCGCAGTGCCGGCGCCCGCATCAGCCTCCACACCGATGGCGACGTCATGGGCGGCCTCATGGCAGCCATCCCCGGCACGGGCGTAGATGTCCTCATGGGCATAGGCGGCACTCCCGAAGGCGTCATCACAGCCTGCGCCGTCAAGGCCCTCGGGGCCGGCATGCAGGGCCGCAGAGCGCCTCAAAAAGAAGACGAAAAAGCCCGCCTCGCAGCCGCCGGCACAGACCTCTCCGAAGTCCTCACCCAAGACGAGCTGGTGCGCTCCGACAACACCTTCTTCGCAGCCACCGGCATCACCGAAGGCGCCTTCCTCGAAGGCGTTCACTTCGACCGCAAAGGCGGCGTTACCACCCATAGCATCGTCATGCGCTCAGCCACGGGCTCCATCCGCTTTGTGAAGGGGATTCATCGTATATGAGTGAAAATAGTTTGGGCGGCACATTTTTCCTCGTCAGAATCACAGATTACACAGATGATTTGAGAATGAAGAATGAAAAATTGAAAATTGAGAATGCTCTCTCCATGAACACTCCGTGAGCTCCGTGATCTCCGTGGTGAGTTTTCCAACTTTACCTTTATCAAGCTCGGCCACGCTTGTCACGCTCGTCCTGTTTTTGTTTCTCGCAAAGACGCTAAGAATATCTGATCCATATCCGAAACATACAACCCAACGACTACAGCCGTTTCCCTCTGCGAATTTGGCCATATAAGACGCTAAGGAGCCTGTATCCAAGCATGGTTGGGCTACGATTGTTACGATTGTCACGCTCGTCACGTTCATCACGTTCGTTACGTTCATCACGTTCATCACGCTCATCACGCCAAAACCAACGATACACGATACACGCTAAACAATAAACCACACAACCGACAAACGTCCGGCTTCGCGAGCTCGGGCTTACGCCGCGAGCCGGAATATGTCGCCCTTA
>Ga0256832_1001312_pt1 | contig 16704 bp, 15 predicted proteins | sample 134614metaG_FD_190534 | JGI IMG/M metagenome (GOLD analysis project Ga0256832, IMG submission 190534) | Hydrothermal vent microbial communities from Lau Basin, Pacific Ocean - 134-614 | ecosystem: Environmental > Aquatic > Marine > Hydrothermal vents | place: Pacific Ocean: Lau Basin | collected...
ACGCCAGCACCCGGCGCCACGCCAGCACCCGGCGCCACGCCAGCACCCGGCGCCACGCCAGCACCTGGCGCCACGCCAGCACCTGGCGCCACGGGCTGAGGCGTCACCGGCGGCACCGAGCCGGCAGCCGGCGGCGTGACCCCGGGCGGGGGCGGCGGAGGGGGTGGGTTGTCTTCGTTGCACGCCCCGAAGAGCATGCTGGCGATGAGTACAGCGCAGATACGTGGCAAGAACGACCTCCTGCGCGAGGTTCGTTGATCCGAGGGCTTCGGTCAACGCCTGCCTTTGACAGGACCACGGGGGGGACCTACCGGGTGAACCGTGGACCTCGACGAGCTCCGCTCCCGTCTCGGCCAACATCGGCCGCGCGTCCTGGCGTCCCCGCGGCAAGCCGCCGTCGCGGCGGTGCTTCGGCCCAGCGACGGAGGCGCCGAGGTCCTGCTCATCAAGCGCGCCGAGCACCCGAACGACGCCTGGTCGGGTCACATGGCGCTGCCCGGTGGGCGGCGGGATCCGGACGATCGCGACCTGCTCGCGACAGCTCTTCGCGAGACCCGAGAAGAGTTGGGCCTGGCCCTCGGCCCGTCGGAGCTGCTCGGTCAACTCGACGACGTCCCCACCCATCGCGCCGGCCTGACCGTCCGCCCTTACGTCTTCGCCGTCGAGGGCGAGCCTCCTCTGCAACCGAACCACGAAGTCGCCGAGGCGCTCTGGACACCCCTCGGTCCCCTGAGGCGCGGCGAGCGCGATCGCGTCTACCGTTACGAAGGCGAAGGGGGCACGCTCTCCTTCCCCGCCTTCGACGTCGACGGCCGGGTCGTCTGGGGCTTGACCTATCGCATGCTGCGCTCCCTCTTCGCGCTCGTCCCGCCGGCGCGCTGAGGTAGCATCGCCCCATGAAAAAAGCTCTCGTGACGGGAGGCTGCGGCTTCTTGGGCAGCTCCATCGTGCGCGCCCTGCTCGACCGGGGCGTGGCCGTGCGTGTCTTGGCACTCCCGAGCGAGCCAACGATCAACATCGAAGGCCTCGACGTCGAGATCGAACGGGGCGACATCCTCGACGTCGAGGCCTGCAAGCGGGCCGTCGCCGGATGCGACCACGTCTTCCACGCCGCCGCGATCTACAAGAGCTACGCACCAGACCCCAGCCGGATGTACGCCGTCAACCTGCGCGGCACCTTCCATGTGCTGGAGGCCTGCCGCCGCGCCGACGTCGAGCGGGTCGTCGCCACCGCGAGCATCGTGGCGTTGGGGCGTCCCCCGCGCGGGACCCTCGGCGACGAAAACCTCGCCTACGACGTCTGGGACCTCGACTTCCCTTACTCGCGGGCGAAGCTGCACAGCCGCCACATCGCCGAGGACTTCGCGCGCTGGGGGCTGGATGTGCGCATCGTGTGTCCGGGGATCGTCTTCGGACCTCGGGACATCGCCCCGACGCCCTCCGGAAAGCTCATCCTGGAGGTCGCCAAAGGCGCGGCGCCGCCGGTCTACTTCGATGGCGGCGCGTCGTACGTCGACGTGCGGGACGCCGCCGAAGCACACGTCCTGGCCGCCGAGAAGGGGGCACCCGCAGAGCTCTACGTCGCCACCGAGCACAACCTCTCCAACCGCGAGTTGCTCCTCGCGATCGATCGGGTGCTTGGCGTACGCCGCCGCTACCTCCGGCTCCCGACCCCGGTGGCGCGCGCGATGGTCGTGGCGATGAACGAGGCCGCCGTCCGCGCTGGGCGCGAACCTCAGCTCGCACGAGACTTCTTCGAGTACAGCCTGGTCCCGTCGTACTTCACGAGCCGCAAGTCCAAGGAGCAGCTCGGCGCGCGCTACCGACCCATCGAGGACTCGATCCGCGACGCCCTCGAGTGGTTCCGACAGCACTCCTACCTCTGACCCTCGAAGCAGGCGCTGGCCAAGGCCGCCCCAAGACCCCCGATCCTCCCGTTTATCGGCAGCCCTGGCGGGCCATGACGAGATCGAGGAGTGGCGCGACTCCCTCACCGAAGCGTAGCCCATTGGCCGAAACCCCGAACTGCTGGAGACCGTTGGCCAGCAGCGCGCCATACTCGGTCTCGATACCCCAGATCACCGGCGCCACATCGTCGGGCAGACCGCGCAGCAGCACCACCAGCTCCGCTGCATCGATGCTGGGAGCCGAAGTCGCATCCACGATGAGCAAGAGCGGAGCGTGAGCGAAGATCGCACGACGAAGCTCCGCGGCGTCCCCATTCGAGGTGCGGGGCGCCACCCGCCCCGAACCCAGCGACGCGCTGAGGACCTCGGCGAAGGCGCCGCTCCCAGCCACGACGAGCACTCGAACGGGCTCGCGCCAGACCGTCGGCATGACGCGCGTCGCGCCCTCCTCATCGACGTCGATGGGAATGTCTGTCCCACTCCAGTCACGACGCACGAGGACCTGTTCGATCCGCTCGAGGATCGCCGCTCGAACACCGGAGCCCACGCGAGCCTCGACGACCTCGGCGAGCGGCCCGCGACAGAAGGCCAGCACCTCGTCCGTGGACGATGGAACCCCGCCGATGCGTGCCAGCGCGTCGAACATGAGCTCGGAGGCCACTTCCGGAGCGAAGGCCCCCTCGAGCACCTCGCGGACGTAGTGCGCTTCCTTGTCGACGCTCGGCGGGAACATCCGCAGAGTATGCACCAGTTCGCCCTGCAGGCGGCCTCGTGCCGGCGCCGTGCGCGTTGCTCGCCGGCGGCTGCTCCTCTACGTTCGCCGCGCCATGATCCCGCGCTACACCCCTGACGACTTCGCCGCCCTCTGGAGCCCCCGCCGCAAGTACGAAGCGTGGTTCGACGTCGAGCTGGCGGCCTGCGAGGCCATGGAATCGGCCGGCGTGGTGCCCAAGGGCACCGCCGCCATCCTCCGGCCGCTCCGCGACCGGCTCGTACCCGAGCGCATCGACGAAATCGAGCGCACGACACGCCACGACGTCATCGCGTTCCTGACGCACGTCGAGGAGCTCGGCGGGGCGCCGGCGCGCTGGCTCCATCGCGGGATGACCTCCAGCGACGTCCTCGACACGGCGCTCGCCCTCCTCCTGGTGGAGGCCAGCGACGCGCTCCTCGAACGCACCAGCGCGCTCCTCGCGGCGTTCCGCGCTCGCATCGAGGAGCATCGACACACGCCCGCGATCGGGCGGAGCCACGGCATCCACGCCGAGCCGGTGACCTTCGGGCTCATCCTCGCCGGCCACTACGCCGAGCTCGTGCGCGGGCGCGCGCGCCTCGAAGCCGCCCGGGAGGAGATCGCCGTGGGCAAGATCGCAGGGGCCGTGGGCACCTACGCCCATCTCACGCCCGAGATCGAACGGCAGGCACTCACGGCCCTCGGCCTGAAACCGGAGACGGTGGCCACGCAGATCGTGGCGCGTGACCGTCATGGGGCGTTGGTGTCCGCCATGGCGCTGCTCGCCGCGGGGATCGAGCGCTTCGCAACGAACGTACGCCACTGGCAGCGCACGGAGGTGGGCGAGGCGGAGGAGCACTTCAAGGTGGGCCAGAAAGGCTCGAGCGCGATGCCCCACAAGCGGAACCCGGTGCTCACCGAGAACCTCTGCGGGTTGGCCCGGGTCGTGAGGGCGGCGACGGTGCCCTCCCTGGAGAACATCGTGCTCTGGCACGAGCGGGACATCAGCCACTCCTCCGTCGAGCGGATGACCCTACCGGACACCACCGCCACCCTCGCGTTCATGCTCGACCGTTGCCGCCGGGTCGTCGAAGACCTGGTCGTCTACCCGCAGCGGCTGCGAGCCAACCTCGAACGCACCGGCGGGCTGTGGGCGAGCGAGGGCGTGCTCTTGGCCCTCGTGGGCACGGGACTGGGGCGCCAGGAGGCCTATGTCCTGGTCCAACGCAACGCGATGCGTGCGTTCCACGGCGAGGGCGACTTCCTGGCGCTGCTACAGGCGGACCCGGACATCCGCGGCCGGCTCGACGCAGACACGCTCGCTCGCTGCTTCGACCTGGACCGCGCCCTGGCGCATGTCGACGCGATCATCGATCGCGCCCTCGCCACACGATGAGGGACCCCGCGCCCTCGCCCTCGGCGAGCGAAGGCCGCCGGCCCTTGACTGGAGGGGCGCCGCAACGGACAAGGAGCCCGAGGAGCCACCGATGACCGTGTCCCAACAGGCGCTTCGGCGAGGTCTCGCGCTGACCCTCGATGCGACCGACTTTCCCGAGCTCGGCCACAAGTACGAAGGCAAGGTCCGCGACAATTACAGCAAGGACGGCCGCCGCACGCTGATCGTCACCGACCGCATCAGCGCCTTCGACCGGGTCCTGGGGACCCTCCCCTTCAAGGGGCAGGTGCTCAACCAGCTCGCCGCCTGGTGGTTCGCTCAAACCTCGTCCATCGCGCCCAACCACGTCCTGGACGTGCCCGATCCGAACGTCACGGTGGCCGTCGAGTGCGAACCACTCCCCGTCGAGATGGTGATGCGCGCCTACCTCACCGGCGTCACCTCCACGAGCATCTGGACCCACTACGAACGCGGCGAGCGCGTCTTCTGCGGCCACCGCCTTCCGGACGGTCTGCGCAAGCACCAGCGACTCGACACCCCGATCCTCACGCCTTCCACGAAGGCGGCCAAGGGCGACCACGACGTGTCCGCGTCCCGCGAAGAGATCCTGCGCACGGGGCTCCTCAGCAGCCGCGACTTCGACGCCGCCGCGGAGCTCGCCCATGCCCTGTTCGAGTTCGGCCAGAAAGTCTGCGCCGAACGGGGACTCATCCTCGTCGACACGAAGTACGAGTTCGGCAAGACCGCGGACGGCCGCGTCGTCGTCATCGACGAGATCCACACCCCCGACTCCTCGCGGTTCTGGTTCGCCGACTCCTACGAGGAGCGCTTCGCCGCCGGCGAGGACCCGGTACCGATGGACAAGGAGTATGTGCGGCGGTGGCTCAAGGAGGTCGGCTACAGCGGCGACGGCCCGGCCCCAAGCCTGCCGGACGAGGTTCGCGTCGAGGCCTCTCGCCGCTACATCGAGGCCTGTGACCGCATCCGCGGGACCGAGTTCGTCCCCAACCTCGAACCTCCCGTCGAACGCATCCGAACGAACCTGAACCTCTGAGGCCGTGATGAAAGCCACCGTGTACGTGACGCTCAAAGAAGAGGTGCTCGACCCCCAAGGCGACGCGGTCCGACGCGCCCTGCGGGCTCTGGGCTTCGAGGACGTCGAGGGCGTCCGGGTCGGCAAGCTGATCGAGATCGAGCTGAGCGCCGAGGACACCGCGCAGGCGCGAGACGAGCTGTCGCAGATGTGCGCCAAACTCCTGGCCAATCCGGTGATCGAAGACTTCCGTTTCGAGGTCGGCTGAGCCGACGCTATCCTGAGGCGTGACCCGCTCGCTGCTCGCCGCTCTCCTGCTGCTCACCTCGGCCCGCTGCGACTGCGGGAGCTCGCGCCCCCGCGGCGACCGCGACTCGGCCGTACCGGACGCACCGAGCTTCGACTCCGCCGGCCGGGACGGCAGCGGCGACACGGGGCCTGCTTTCGACCCCTTCGACCCCGCCAACGCTTGTGGCGCCGCGACGATCGAAACCGAGCAGATCCCCGGCAGCCTGCTGATCCTCTTCGACAAGTCCGGCAGCATGGACGACGAGGTGAGCGGCGGTCGCAGCAAATGGGACCTGGCGACGGAGAGCATCAACACGGTGCTGGGTTCGGTCTCCGACGAGCTCAGCGTGGGCCTGCTCCTCTTCCCTTCCGGCGGCGACTGCTCCGTCGAAGCCACTCCCCAGGTCCCCGTGGCGCCCCTGTCCACAACGCGCCCCCTCATCGCCAGCACCCTGGCCGGCACCGGCCCAGGCGGAAGCACCCCCGCTTTCGCCTCGCTCCAGGCGGGCTACCGCTACCTCGACACGCTCACGACGGCGGGGCCACGCGGGCTCGTCCTCGTCTCGGACGGAGGGGAAACCTGCGACTTCGAGATGCGCGACGCCGTCATGGCCCTCGTCGAGACCGAACGCCTCGCCAAGGGGCGGCTCACCTTCGCCGTCGGCATGGACTACGCCGACAACAACTTGTCGACCATCGCCTTCAACGGTGGCACGCCCCGAGTGCCGGGGTGCCTCGCCGAATGCACGAGCGGGAGCTGCCTCGACGAAGGCGACTGTGGGGGCGCCCCCTGCGTGAAGCTCATCGACACCGAGCCCGGCTTCTGCTCCTGCGAGAACGACAGCCAATGCGTGATGCCGCAGACCTGCGAGCCGCCGCCGGTCATGCTCCCGTGCACGGGGCTGCCTCCATCGATCTGCGCCGCCATCAACGCCGACCGCTGCGAGGGACCCGCCAACTGCTGCCACTACAACGCCGCCGCGAGCGATTTCCAGGCCCAGTTCGAGGCCGCCCTCGACGAGATCGCCCGTCGCCTGCTCGATAGCTGCGTCTTCGCCGTGCCTCGGGGCGCCAACCCCGACGACTTCGACCCCAACAACGTCAACGTCGGCGTGACCTTCGAAGGCGAAGAGCGCACCGTCCTTCGCCGCGGCGACGACCCCGCCGTCGACTCCTGGAACTACACCGACCCCACGAACGAATCGCTGATCATCCAGGGCCCGATCTGCGACCGCCTCCTCATGGGCGGAGCGACCGTGGAGATCGTCCTCGGCTGCCCGACGATCCTCATCTGAACGGCCCGACGTTCCTCATTGCAGCGTTCCTCATCCGACCCATGCGCCGCAGAAAAAAATCAGGGCCTCGGCGCCCGAGCCGCAAGGAGCATCAGCTCTGCGCGCAGGTGCGCGAGGTCGTCAACCTCACCCTCGCCGAGGCGTCCATCGAAAACCTCGCCTCGGCCTGGTGCCCCGAGGTGAGACCGGCGCCGAGCTCCCAGCGGCTCATGGTCGTCGTCGAGGTCGGGCCCGGCGACGATCCCGACGAGGTTCGGGCGCTGTTGCAGAGACTGAGCGGTCACTTCCGCGCAGAGGTGGCCGCGGCCATTCACCGCCGCAACACCCCCGAGCTCTTCTTCCAGGTGGTGCTGCCGGGGCAGCCCACCTGAGCTCGCGCGGCACCCTCAGGGAACCTCGAAAGCCCAGTACTTCACGCACTCGGCGCGGGGCCTCATCGTCTCCTCGAAGTACGACCGGAACCCCGGCTCCTGAAGGTAGCGCTCCATCGCGGCGAGGCTCTCGAAGCGCAGCAAGAGGCTCAGGTCCCACGAGCGCGTCGAAGCCTCGTCGGCGGGGAGGCCGACCCGCACCTCAGTCGCACCGGGGACAGCAGCCAAGGCTGCGCGGGTCTCAGCGGCCGCGGCAGCCCGCCCTTCGTCGGTGGCCTCTTCTTTGCGGAGCTTGAACAGAACGATACGGTCGATCATGGGGGCTCAGCGTAGACGTCTCGCCGCGCCGCGCCATGCGCCGAAAGCTCCCATCCGCCCCCCCCTCGCGCGCCCCAGCGGTGGACCGTCGACCTCCCCGGCTCGCCCGCGAGCGCCCGTCGTCGAGCCTCGCTCCCACGCAGCGCCCCCCGGCGGTGGATCTTCCACCCCGGCAACGCTAGAACCATGCGGCCATGGCCCGCTCCCTCGTCCATCGGATCGCCCACTGGGCGAACTCCAAGCCCTCCGCTCCGGCCCTGCGCGGCAAACGCGACGGACGCTGGACGACGCTGAGCTGGTCTCAGTACTGGCGCAACGTCCGCGCTGTCGGCAAAGGGCTCATCGCCCTGGGGCACGAGCCCGGCGACTGCGTCGCCATCGCCGGCGCGAACCACCCCGAGTGGGTGCAGATCGAGTTCGGCGCGCAGGCCGCACGCGGGATCCCAGCACCGATCTACGGCACCTGCACCATCGAGCAGACCGCCTACATCGTAAAACACTCCGGCTCGCGCATCATCGCCTGCGACAGCCTCGCGCAGCTGCAAAAGTTCCTTGCCGGCGAAGCACAGGGCCTCTTCGAGAAGGCGTCCCGTTACATCACCTTCTTCCCGCTCGAGTCGGTGCCCCCCGCTGCCGAAGGGCGCGTGATGAGCTTCGCGGAGCTGCTCCAACTCGGCCAGGAGCAAGACGACGCCGAGCTCGACGCGCGGCTGGACGCCATCGACGAGGACGAGGTCTGCCTGATGATCTACACCTCGGGCACGACCGGCGTGCCGAAGGGCGTCGAGATCGACCACGGCGGCCAGCTCCTGATCGGCGAAGGGACCCGCAGCTTCGGTCCGCAGTTCTTCGATGGGAGCGCGGAGTACCACGCCATCAGCTACCTGCCCCTGAGCCACCAGGCCGAGCAGCTGATGACCAACGTGGTGCCCCTTCTCGTGGGTGGCACGAGCTACTTCTGCCCCGAGATCGGGCAGGTCAAAGACTACCTGGCGGACGTCCGGCCGACCGTGTTCCTCGGTGTGCCGCGGGTCTGGGAGAAGTTCGAGGCAGCCTTGCGTGCGAGGCTGGGAGAGGCGACAGGGCTGCGCGCCAGGCTGGCGAAGTGGGCGATGGACACGGAGCTCGCTTGCTTCCACGAGCAGGTGCGGCGCGGCGTGCGCGAGGACCAGGTGATGCCGCTGAGGCGCCGCATCGCCCGCGCGCTGGTGATCGACAAGATCAAGACGGCCCTCGGCCTCGACCGACTCAACGTGGCGATCACGGGCTCGGCCCCCATGGCTCCGAGCACGCAGGAATTCTTCGCCTCCCTCGGCATCTGCATCTACGAGGTCTACGGGCTGACCGAGACGAGCGGCGCCGCCACCATCTCAGACCCTCTCCGCCCGGTCTTCGGTACCGTCGGCAAACCCCTCCCGGGGGTCGAGATCCGCATCGGCGACGAAGACGAGATCCAACTTCGCGGTCGCAACATGGTGCGCGGCTACCGCGGCATGCCCGAGGAGACCCAGGCCCTTTACACGGAGGACGGCTGGCTGCGCACGGGCGACGCCGGCACCCTCGACGCCGAAGGCAACCTCAAGATCACCGGGCGCCTCAAGGAGCTCATCATCACAGCGGGCGGCAAGAACGTCGCGCCGGTCGAGCTCGAGTTCTACATCGAGTCCATCCCCGGCGTCGGGCAGGCCGTCGTCGTCGGCGATCGCAAACCCTTCCTGAGCGCGCTGGTGACCCTCGACCCGGAGAACCTCGACGCGCTCGCCGAGGCGGCGGGGACGACAGCGGCGGAGCTGCCCACCCTCGCCGCGGACCCCAAGGTGAAAGCCTACGTGGAACGCGAGATCGAGACCCGCTGCAACGCAAAGGTCGCCCGCTACCAGACGATCAAGAAAGTCGCGATCCTCCCTGGCGAGCTGAGCGTCGATGGCGGTGAGCTCACGGCGTCGATGAAGAAGCGCCGCCCGCAAATCGCCGAGAAGTACGCCGACATCATCGAAGGCTTCTACGCCGGCGGCACCATGAGCACACCGCAGCCCAGCGTCTGAAGCAACCGGAAGGCTCGGCCCCGCAGCCCCGCGCCTGAAACGATCGGAGCTCAACGGTAGGGGTGCGCTCGGACACCTTCGAAGGCTGCACGCACGAGCTCCGCCGGGATGCGCTTTCGCACGAGGTTCGCAAGCTCCAGGTGAGCCCCCGCATAGGCGGTGTCGTACTCGTCGGTGGCTGCCAGGAGCTCGCCGAAGCGCCCCCAGTCGCGCGCTCGGTCCATGGCTGCGCGCGCTCGCCGGACCTGGGGCCGCGCCTCGACGATGGCGTAGGTGAGCACCGCGATCTGGACGCAGTAGTCCTCGATGGAGACCTCCGACGCTCGCAGCCGCTCCGCGGCCTCCTGCGTGACCGCCAGCAGCTCCGCGCTCACCCGCGGCGAGCTCTGCTCCGGAGCCCACTCGCGATCGTCCCTGGGCCCGGCCTCACCGGAAGCGACGCTCGCGACGAGATCGCCGGTGGCCTCGACGACCAGCGCCCGGTCCACGCCACAGCGCAGAGCCAGCTCCACGCACAAGGGCGCGCGCGGAGCACCGAACCAAGCCGAGAGCAGCTCCTCGGCGCCTTGCGCGAAACGCCAGAGCTCGCGGCTCGCGCCACGCCGGCGCAGTTCGAGGGCCAACGGTCGCGGCGCCTCGTGCCCAAGCAGCCGGCGGAGCGAACGAAGCATGCCCACGGGCTCACCATAGAGCGGGGATCAAGTTCTCAGCAACTCACCCATCGCTTGCGGCAACGAGCGACAGCCGACCACCCCGCGCCGACCTCGGTTGACACGGTGCGTCAATCGTCCTAAGCGGACACTGAACCGCCATTCATTCGCCGAGTCCATGCTCGGAGCCAGGAGGGCGTGATGGGTCAGCAGAGTACGACGGCGCAGCGGGAGCGCCTGGGTGAGCGGGGCAAGCGGGTCGCGATCGTCGCTGGTCTGCGCACGCCCTTCGCGAAGCAGTGGACCGCCTACCGAGACATCTCAGCGCTCACCCTCGGGCAGCTCGTGGTCAGCGAGTTGCTCGCGCGCGTCCCCTTCGAGGCGGAGCTCATCGAGCAGCTCGTCTACGGCCAGGTGGTGCCCTCGGTGCACGCGCCGAACATCGCGCGCGAGATCGTGCTCGGCACGGCGATGCCCCGCGACATCGAGGCCTTCAGCGTCAGCCGGGCCTGCGCTACCTCGTACCAGTCCACCGTGAACGTCGCCGAGGCCATCGCCGCCGGAACGATCACCTGTGGGCTCGCCGGCGGTGCCGACAGCAGCAGCGACGTCCCCATCACCGTGAGCAAGAAGCTCCAGCGCGCACTCATCGAAGCAAGCAAAGCCCGCACCCTCACCCGGCGACTGCAGGCGTTTCGCGGCCTCGGCCCCAAAGACCTCGCGCCGGTCCCGCCGGCGATCAAGGAGCCCTCGACGGGGCTGACGATGGGCGAGAGCGCCGAGAAGATGGCGCAGGAGAACCGCATCGGCCGCAAGGAACAGGACGACCTCGCGCACCGCAGCCACACCCGCGCGGCGAAAGCCTGGGCCGAAGGCAAGTTCACCGACGAGGTGATGGAGGTCTATGTTCCTCCCCGCTACGAAGCGTCGATCCGGGAGGACAACCTCGTCCGCAAGGACGGCACACGGGAATCCTACGACAAGCTGCGGCCCGTCTTCGACCGCGCCCACGGCACGATCACCGCCGGCAATTCGTCGCCGCTGACGGACGGCGCAAGCGCGCTGATCCTCATGCGGGAGGACCGGGCGAAGGCCCTCGGAGCAGAGCCCCTGGGGTTTGTGCGCAGCTACGCTTTCGCGGCCCTCGACCCGGACGGTCAGATGCTGATGGGCCCGAGCTACGCGACCCCGCTGGCGCTCGATCGCGCGGGCCTGACGCTGCGCGACATGAGCCTCATCGACATGCACGAGGCGTTCGCGGCCCAGGTGCTCAGCAACACCCAAGCCTTCGAATCGAAGCAGTGGGCCCAGGAGCACCTCGGCCGCAGCGAAGCCATCGGCGAGATCGACTGGGACCGCTTCAACGTCAACGGTGGCTCCATCGCCCTTGGCCATCCCTTCGCGGCCACCGGTGCTCGCCAGATCCTTCAGACCTTGAACGAGCTGCGGCGACGGGGGGGTGGTTTCGCCCTCTGCACGGCCTGCGCGGCGGGCGGTTTGGGAGCCGCCATGGTGCTCGAAACGGAGGAGGTGCAGTCGTGAGCGATCGAACCAACGCGCTTCGGATCGAAGAGCGCGCCGACGGCGTGGCCGTGGTCTGGATGGACGTGCCGGGCGATAGCGTCAACACCCTCAAGGAGGACTTCGCCGACGAATTCGCCGAGGCCTTCAGCCATCTCGAGCGCACCGACACCGTCAAAGCCGTCGTCTTCGCGTCGGCCAAGAATGACAGCTTCATCGCCGGCGCCAACATCGACATGCTCGACTCGGTCCAGCGCGCCGAGGACGCGGTGGCTCTCTCCCGCGCCGGCCAGGCCGCCAACGACCGCATCGCGAGCTTTCCCAAACCCATCGTCGCCGCCATCCACGGCGCGTGCCTCGGCGGCGGTCTCGAGGTCGCCCTCGCCTGCCACGGGCGCGTCGCGTCGTCGCACCGCAAGACCAAGCTCGGCCTGCCGGAGTGCCAGCTCGGCCTGCTCCCCGGCGCCGGCGGCACGCAGCGACTGCCGCGCCTCATCGGCGTCCAGGCCGCCCTCGACCTGCTGCTGACGGGCAAGCAGGTCGACGCCCGCAAGGCTCAGAAGCTCGGGCTCGTGGACGAGGTGGTCGCCCCCGCGATCGTCGTCGACGTCGCCATCGAGCACGCCAAGAAGAGGATCGGCCGCGCCGCCGACGCTGCTCCCAAGCTCCTCGATCGGCTCGCCGACACCGAGGCCCTCGCGGAGCTCGCCCTTACCAAGAACCCCCTCGGCCGCAAGGTCCTCTTCGACCAAGCCCGCAAGAAGCTGCACGAAAAAACCCGAGGCAACTACCCGGCCCAGGAGCGCATCCTCGACGTCGTCAAGGTCGGCCTCGAAGACGGGATGGAGGCGGGCCTCGACGCGGAAGCGGAGGCCTTCGGCGCACTGGTCATGAGCCCCGAATCGCGCGCGCTGCGGAGCATCTTCTTCGCCACCCAAGAGCTGAAGAAGGACTCGGGCGTGGACGACCCCGAGGTGCAGCCCAAGGACGTGCGTCACGTGGGCATCCTGGGCGCCGGGCTCATGGGGGCCGGCATCGCCTACGTGACGACGACCCGCGCCAAGACTCCGGTCCGGCTCAAGGATCGCGACGCCGACGGCGTCCTGGCGGGGCTACGCTACGTGCGCGACATCCACGACGGCCGTGTCCGGCGCAGGCGGCTGACGCCGATGGAAGCCGACCGCCTGATGATGATGACCCTCGGGACCAGGGACTACTCCGGCTTCCATCGCTGCGAGCTGGTCGTCGAGGCCGTGTTCGAGGACCTCGACCTCAAGCAGCGAATGGTGCGCGACGTCGAGGCGGTTGGGCCCCAAGACGTGATCTTCGCGTCCAACACGAGCTCCCTTCCGATCACCGAGATCGCCCGGGCCTCGGCACACCCGGAGACGGTCATCGGCATGCATTACTTCTCTCCGGTGCACAAGATGCCGCTCCTCGAGGTCGTCGTGACCGACCAGACCGCCGACTGGGTGACGGCGACCTGCGTGGCGCTCGGCAAGCGCCAAGGCAAGACGGTCATCGTGGTCAAGGATGGACCCGGCTTCTACACGACGCGCATCCTTGCGCCGATGATGAACGAGGCCGCACACATCCTCGCCGAAGGCGTCCCGGTCGAGGCCATCGACGAGGCCATGCTGGACTTCGGCTTCCCCATCGGGCCCCTCAAGCTCACCGACGAGGTGGGCATCGACGTCGGCGCAAAGGTCGGCGAGGTGCTGCGCGAGGCCTTCGGCGAGCGCCTATCGCCGCCGGCGGGGATGGAGCGCTTGATCGCCAGCGGGCGCAAAGGTCGGAAGAACGGCCGTGGCTTCTACCGCTACGACGGAAAGGATCGAGGCGTCGACGAGACCGTGTACGCCGACCTGGGCATCGAACCCCACCAGACCCTACCCGCCGAAGAAATCGCGTGGCGGTGCACCCTCCAGATGGTGAACGAAGCCGCGCTCTGCTTTGGCGAGGGCATCCTGCGCAGCGCCCGGGACGGTGACATCGGCGCGATCTTTGGGCTCGGGTTCCCACCTTTCCGCGGCGGCCCGTTCCGCTTCGTCGACAGCGTCGGCGCCCGCACGATCGTCCGCAGGCTCCGCGGCTACGAGGCGCGCTTCGGTCCTCGCTTCCGGCCCGCGCCGGTGCTGGTCGCGATGGCCGAATCGGAACGGACCTTCCACGGAGCTGCGCCGATCGCGCCTGGGTCCTTGCGAACCGGCAGCGGCTGAGCGCTCCGCGTCGGCCCACGCCTCGCTCCCTCCCGCCTCACTCCGAGGCCGAGGTGTAGCGCGGCTCTTCGCAAATGCCGCGGCTCTCGTTGCACACAAAGGGCGCCGGGCAGTCGCCGGCGGACGAGCAGAAGATCCGCGTGCACGCCCGCGTCGGCCCGAAGTCCATGCAGGGGTAGGGTCCGCAGACGGTCTCATCGGCGGTGCAATTGGCCGGGACGCACACGCCCTCCGCGCCACACATCTGGCCCACCTTGCACCCCATCGCACAGGTGCGGAGGCAAGAGAGTTCGCCCTGATAGGACACACACTCGCTGCCCACGGGGCACGTGGTGGTCTCGCAGGTGGCCCGCGAGTCGAGCAGGCATGCGCCTCCCGGGAAGATATCGGTGCAAGTAGAGTCCTCGGCACCGCCAACGGCCATTGGACAGTCCCGGTAACTCGAACAGATGAAGGGAGGCAGGTCGGAGCTGCTCCCTCCACCGCTGTCTGCACCCGCGTCCGGTCCCCGAGCGTCCGGCCCACCACAAGCGAGACACGAGATCAGGGCGAGGAGCGTGCCCAGGAATCGAACGATGGGTGCGCTTTCGTACACGTCGAACCTCTGCATGTTCCGATGGCGGCGCCGCTCAGTTGCGCATGCCGCTGACCACACCGTTGGTGAAATAGACCTCGAAACGGTTGAAGCGGTTCGTATGGTAGCGCCATACGTCCGCTTCGAGGGAAGGCGTGAGGTTCTCTGGCGGATAGCCGATGGCGAGGATCACGCCCTGCTTGGTCATGCCTTGGTAGACCTGCCCGTTCTGGATGCCTGCCTGGTCCTCCGGCGACATCGACGTGACGTCGGGGCAGGCCGCACCAAAGTATCGCTGCAGGTGGTCGTGGAGCGTCGAGCGCGTGGAGCGGTGCAAGACGTAGCGATAGCGGCGGTGGTCCGTCAACGTCGTGAAACGGATCTCGCGGCGCCCGACAGCGTCGATCCGTACGGGCGTACAGATCGGGATCGTCACGCCGCCGGGAGGATTCGTATAGTTCGCTGACCAGATCACCCCGCGGCCATCCGCGTGCAAGTTCGTCAACAGCACCGTCTGGCCGGACTGCGCGCCCGGTCCCGTGACCACGACCGCCCGTCGCCCGCACCCCGCGGCCAGCAAGAGCGCCGCGGTCAAGAACAAGCGCGTGAGATGAGCGAGCCGGCGGGTGTTCGTCCTCGAATGCTGCATCACCATCCTCCGATCTCTTCCGGTGAAGCTGGCGCGCGTCTGCACGGCGCGTGCCATGCGTGGGGTCACGTTCCCGAGACGAGAGCGACGCGCGAACAGCCCTGTCGAACCCATCACTGTACGGGTGCGTGAACCCGACGCAACGAACGCCGCGTGAACGTTGACGGTCCGCCGCAGTACGAACCGTGATGGGTCCACGACCAGCGTGGTGTGGCGCAGCGATGAATTCTTGAAGCTTTCTTGAAGCGCGATGCGCTGCGCAGGGGCGCCTGTCGGCCATGAGGGGACGGGGAGGTATCCGGGCGGGCTGCTTGCCGGAAGACTGGCGCCGCGCGGATGACAGCGAGCGGCGCTTGTGCGATAGCCGTGGCGCTGTGGGGTACCTCCGTCAGATTGCGCCGATCCTCATCCTCCTGGCCGTCGTCGCCTTCGTCATCCGACGGTTGCCAAAGATCGAGCTCGGTCACAGCGACGCTTTCCGCCGACGGCGCGTTCTCAACTGGCTGCCCCTTGGGCTGACCTACGCCTTCCTCTACATGGGGCGCTACAACCTCAAGGTCAGCAAGCTCTCCTTTGGCGACATCACTGGCGCCGACGGGGCGCTCATGAGCAACTCGGACTTCGCCACCATCTTCGGCTACGGCACGTTGGTCTACGGCCTGAGCTTCGTGTTCAACGGTCCGCTCACCGACCGCATCGGAGGCAAGGCCGCGATCCTCATCGGCGCCGGTGGCTCCTTGCTCTCCAACGCCGCCATGGGCGTGTGCACCTGGCTGGTGCTGCAGGACCCCCAAGGCGCCTTGGCCGCGAAGCTCACCCTCGCGTTCTCGATCCTCTACGCCCTGAACATGTACTTTCAGAGCTTCGGCGCAGTGGCCATCGTCAAGGTCAACGCGCCCTGGTTCCACGTCCGCGAGCGAGGCGTCTTCGGCGCCATCTTCGGGATCCTCATCTCCCTCGGGATCTACTTCGCTTTCGACTGGGGCAAGCTCATCCTCGAAACCGCAGGGCTCGTGTGGGTGTTCTTCGCGCCCGCGATCCTTTTGATGGTGTGCTGGGCGGCGGTGATGCTCTTGGTCAAGGACACCCCTGGCCTCGCAGGCCATCGCGACTTCGACACCGCCGATGCGTCGAGCGGCGACGACGGGCCGCGCCTCCCCGTCACAAAGCTCTTCGGGCTGATGCTGCGCAACCCGGTCATCATGACCATCGCGGCGGTCGAGTTCTGCAGCGGTTTCCTACGGCAGGCGATCATGCAGTGGTTCCGCGAGTTCGCGAAACAGACCGACGACGTGCTGCACCTCGCCGGCAGCTTCGTCTACGACAACTGGGGGCTGCTGCTCTGCTGTGCGGGAATCCTGGGCGGCGTGGTCGCGGGCATCATCTCCGACCGCGTCTTTCAATCACGGCGCGGACCGGTCGCAGCGCTCCTCTACGCAGCCATGCTCGCGGGCGCCGTCGTGCTGTACTTCACCTACGAAACGGCGCTCATCGGCTGGCTCGTGATCTTCCTGTCGATGTGCGTCATCGGTGTCCACGGCATGCTCTCGGGCACGGCGAGCATGGACTTCGGCGGCAAGAAGAACGTCGGCACCGCCGTGGGCATCATCGACGGCTTCGTCTACCTCGGGACCTTCGCCATGTCGGTCACCTACGGCTATCTGCTGCCCGACGACAAGCACTTCCCCGCAGAAGCGGCGGACCC